>Ga0316191_10004903_pt1 | contig 10045 bp, 8 predicted proteins | sample Eddworburr2cm_MG_FD_204928 | JGI IMG/M metagenome (GOLD analysis project Ga0316191, IMG submission 204928) | Coastal sediment microbial communities from Maine, United States - Eddy worm burrow 2 cm | ecosystem: Environmental > Aquatic > Marine > Coastal > Sediment | place: USA: Maine | collected... | reverse complement strand
ATGACAAATGCCGCGCCGACACCGATCGCTATCTCGGTCGCATAGACCTGCCAGCCGCCTATGGTCCACAGCGGAAACTGCCTGATACCGGGCACCAGATATGCAACTGCCGTGGGCAAGGCAACCGCCTCGAATGCCGCCACCGACACATAGGCAAGCAGCAACGCCCAGGTACAAACAAATGACCATCCCGGACCCAGGGCACGCAGGCTGTAGACATGTTCGCCACCTGCCTCCGGCATGGCGGCCGCCAGTTCGGCATAGGTCAGACCGATAAAAATCATCGCCGCGCCGCCGATGACAAATGCGCCGGCAGCGCCAAGCCAACCGGCGCGCCCGATCCATTCCGCGGTCAACACGATCCAGCTCCAGCCGATCATCGCGCCAAACGCGAGCGTCAAAACGTCGCGCCGTCCGAGTACCCTGACGAAACTGGATTCCGTGGTCATCGCAGGTGTAGCCTGTCACCAGTAGACGGTCTTTATCGCATAGTGTTGCGGCAAGCTGAACTGTTTCCGGTCAAGTCATCCGAACGGCAAAACGCTTGCTGGACTGCCCGCAGCGCGAGCCGATGCGGTCGAGAAGGAGAAAACCCAGGTGAGCAAGAAAAAAGACGACAAACGCAAAAAAAGCGAACGCAAAAAAGACAGCGCTGAAACCTTGGGGCGCAAGGAGTACACGGCAGAACTGCGGAAACTGCAGGTGCGGCTGTGCGACCTGCAGGAATGGGTCAAACAGGAGAAGCTCAAGGTTGCGATTTTGTTCGAGGGTCGTGATGCAGCCGGCAAGGGTGGCACGATTCGGGCCATTACCGAAAAAGTCAGCCCGCGCGTATTTCGAATCGTCGCGTTGCCGGCACCTACCGAACGGCAGAAGACCCAACTCTACGGTCAACGCTACATTGAGCAGTTTCCGGCCGGCGGCGAGGTCGTGCTGTTTGACCGCAGCTGGTACAACCGTGCCGGGGTCGAGCCGGTAATGGGGTTTTGCACCCAGGAACAGACCGATCGTTTTCTCGAGACCACACCGGTGTTCGAGAAGATGATTACCGACGCCGGCATCATCCTGCTCAAGTACTGGCTCGAGGTCAGCAACGAGGAACAGGAACGCAGGTTCAAGCGCCGCATCAACGATCCGCTGCGGCAGTGGAAACTGAGCCCGATGGACCTCGAGGCGCGCGCCCGCTGGTATGCGTATTCACGCGCCCGCGACGAGATGCTCGCCGCGACCGACATGCCGTATGCGCCGTGGTACCTGATCCGCTCGGACGACAAACGGCGCGCCCGGCTCAACTGCATCCATCACCTGTTGAGCAAGATCCCGCACAAGGATATTCCGCACGAGAAAATCAAACTGCCACCGCGATCGAAAAAAGGCGCCTATGACGACCAGGCGTCGCTGGCGGAGCGCTATTTTATTCCGAGCGTGTTCTGACAGGCGTTGGTAGTCGCGCCGGATCGCTTCAGGCCGACATCACCGGAATCTTGCCGATCCGGCCCTGCCAATATTCAGGGCCGGTCTGGTGCACCGATGTGCCGGTTGCATCCACCGCCACCGTGACCGGCATGTCCTCGACCGTGAACTCGTGTATGGCTTCCATGCCGAGGTCCTCGAACGCGACGACGCGCGAGGCGCGTATCGCTTTCGACACGAGGTAGGCAGCACCGCCGACCGCCATCAGGTAGGCGGCACGATTATCGCGTATTGCTTCGATGGCGACGGGTCCGCGCTCGGCTTTTCCAACCATCCCGATCAGCCCGGTCTGCTCGAGCATCATCCGCGTGAACTTGTCCATCCGGGTCGCGGTCGTCGGTCCGGCCGGGCCAACCACTTCGTCGCGCACCGGATCGACCGGCCCGACATAGTAGATGACGCGGTTGGTGAAATCGACACCGTCAGGGAGCGCCTCGCCGCGGCTCAGAAGATCGGCAATCCGCTTGTGCGCGGCGTCACGCCCGGTCAGTAAATTCCCGCTCAACAACAGCCGCTCACCCGCCTTCCACGTTGCGATTTCATCCTTGTTCAGGTCGTCCAGATTGACCCGGCGGGCACCTGTAGCCGCCGACCAGGTAATGTCCGGCCAGTCCTCGATGCGCGGCGGCTCCAGCGTTGCGGGCCCGGACCCGTCGAGCGTGAAATGCGCATGCCGCGTGGCCGCGCAATTCGGGATCATGGCGACCGGCAACGAGGCGGCATGGGTCGGATGGTCGAGAATCTTGATGTCCAGCACCGTGGTCAACCCACCAAGCCCCTGCGCGCCAATCCCGAGCGCGTTGACCTTCTCGAACAATTCCAGACGCAACTCCTCAATTCGATTCGAGGGGCCGCGTTCCTTGAGCTCGTGAATGTCGATGCGCTCCATCAAGGATTCCTTGGCCAGCAACATCGCCTTCTCGGCGGTGCCACCAATACCGATTCCCAGCATCCCCGGCGGGCACCAGCCGGCACCCATCGTCGGCACGGTCTTCAGTACCCAGTCCACGATGCTGTCGCTCGGGTTGAGCATGACGAACTTGCTCTTGTTTTCCGAACCGCCACCCTTTGCTGCGAGGCGCACGTCAACCGTGTCGCCCGGGACCAGCTCGACATGGACGACCGCGGGCGTGTTGTCGCGGGTGTTCTGTCGCGCGCCGGCGGGATCGGCCAGTATCGAGGCGCGCAGGGTATTGTCGGGATCGAGATATGCGCGGCGCACGCCTTCGTCGACCAGTTCCTGCACCGACTTGTCACTGTCGAAGGTCACCTGCTGACCGATACGGAGGAAAACGACCGCAATCCCGGTATCCTGGCAAATCGGCCGTGCCCCCTCTGCGGACATTCGCGAATTGAGGAGAATCTGCGCCATCGCATCGCGCGCCGCGTCCGACTCCTCGCGTTCATACGCCCCGGCCAGCGCGGCGATGTAATCGGCCGGGTGGTAATAGGAGATGAACTGGAAGCCGTCGGCAATGCTCTGGATAAAGTCGTTCTCACGGATGACGGTCATGGTCGGCCTCGTTCGGTCAGGAAACATGTAATAACGGCGCCGATTTTGATCATTCCCGCGGGTCACGCCAGGCCCGCAAGGCAAGCAGCGGGAAAACTCGCAGCCGGCGCGACGTTACGGGCCGTACTCGCGCGCCTCGAGCCGGTAGGTGGGACGCTCCCTGACGGTTTCGTAATACGGCATCATCTGCGGAATCATCGCGGCCAGTTTTTGCTGGCGATTTTCGGGCGCCGGGTGGGTGCTCAAAAACTGCGGCGGCCCCGATCCGCCGACCTGCGCCATTTTCTGCCATAACGTGACCGCCGCGTGCGGATCGTAACCCGCCTTTGCCGCGAGTTCTATGCCGATCCGATCCGCTTCGCTTTCCGATGTGCGGCTATTCGGCAATGTCAATGCCAGCATCGCGGCTGACGCCGCCGCTGCCGTATAACGAGCGTCCTGGCTGGTTACCGCCACTGCGAGAATTCCCGCCTGCGCGGCAATCGCCACTGACATCCGTTCCGCGGTGTGATTGGCCAGCGCGTGCGCGATTTCATGCCCCATCACCTGCGCGATTTCGTCATCCGTTGCCTCGATCTTGTCGATAAGCCCGGTATAAATGGCCATTCTGCCCCCCGCCATACACCAGGCATTAACCGTCTCTGGCTCGTCGATCACTTCGACACTCCACTCCCAGTTTTTTGTAACGGGACGCATGATAATCGCCTGTGCCACAAGCCTGCCGGTGATCTCGCGGACCCGCGCGTTGGTCTTGATGTCGGTGGAAAGCTTGCCCTCCTCGTCGAGGCGTTTCATTTCCGATAGGTAGGCCTGTCTCGACGAACTGATCGCCTGTTCCTCCGAAACAAGCATAAGCTGCCGGCGCCCCGTTGGGCTGGTCGCGCACGCCGCCAGCAGCGCCACGGCGAGTAACAATATTCCTTTGCATCGACTCATGCGTCTTCTCCGGGCCGGCGCTCGCAAGGCAAGACAGAATAGTTGAAAACAATACTAAAACGACGGCGCAGTCGCCACGACCGTTGCGCGATGATCCTCTCCGAATAAAAAGGTATTTTGTTATCTTTTTACCGATGTATTTTTATGTATAATAGAATCACTTTGATCGGAGAACCCACAAATGAGCAAGAGCAGGCAAACCGATAACCGCAAATCCATTGAGCGCGTCCAGACCGGAATCCGTATCGAGAAACGCATGTTGAAGGTCCTGAAAGGCTTGGCCGAATGTCTCGATATGACGCTCGGTGACCTGGTCGAAGGCATTGTGCTGCACGCGTTCGAGGGTAAGGCCCCGTTTTCCAAAGACACGCTGGATCGGATCGAACTACTCAGGCAGTTGTACGGACTGGATCTTGAGGCACACGACAGCCATCAGCTGGTCGAGCACGATCGCAAACGCAAGTGAGGTTGGAAAATGACAAGCCTGGAGCAGGACATGAATTTATTGTAGAAGTTCGAGAATCTCGAACTCGATGCGGATTCTCTCGGTCAGCGAGAGCACCTGCGGGTGACCTGGACGATGATGCGACAATGGTCGCCGCATAAAGCGATGGATCGCTTTATCGCCGCGCTCAGACGATTCGCCGAACACCACGGTGCGGTCGAGCGATACCACGAGACGATAACGCTGTTCTATCTGTATGAGATCCAGCGGCGCATCCCACAACAATCGCGCGCAACATCATGGCACGACTTCGCCGCTGCAAATCCCGATCTGACCAGCACCCATCCCGAGTTTCTCGGCCGCCACTACCCGGCGGCAGTACTGGCATCGGACTTCGCCAGGAATCACTTTGTCCCACCACAACCCGCGAAGGTCTGCGACGGTTGCCGACGCGCCTCTGCGCCCGGAACATGGCGAACCGGACCGGCACCTTAGCCAGCATCAGCTGCACCGCGGTCACCGTCACAGCCGCTACTCCCAGTTCACCCGACTCGTGCGGGTCTCGGCGATCAGATCGCCATATTTCTGCTCCAGCACATCGCGCTTTATTTTCATCGTTGGAGTCAGCATTTCGTTTTCGATCGACCACTCTTCTTTTGCCACGACGAGTGCCGCCAGGCGCTCATGCGACTCGAGCAGACCGTTGATCGTAGCCAGGCTCGTCTCGAGGTGCGCTTCGATATCGGCTTTGGTCATAGCCGCCGCCGCCTCCGACAGCACCACGACCGCGACCGGTTGCGGCAGGCCCGAGCCCATCACGCATACCTGCTCCACCAGCGGGTTGGCCGCGAGATGCGATTCGATCGGAACCGGTGTTACGTATTTGCCTTTTGCCGACTTGAACAGGTCCTTGACCCGTCCGGTAATCCGAAATGCGCCAACGCTTTCGTCCCACTCCGCCTTGTCGCCGGTACGGAAAAAACCGTCTTCGGTGAATACTTCACGGGTCAAATCCGGCTGCTTGTAGTAACCGCTGAACAGCCCGGGACCGCGAAACAGCAACTCACCGACCTCGGAAATCTTTATTTCCGAACCCGGGAACGGCAACCCGATCGTGCCGAGGCAGGATTCCCTGAACGGGCTGTTCATGCATCCGATCCCGGTGACTTCGGTCATGCCCCATGCCTCGCTGATATCGATACCGAGTCGCGAATACCACTGTAACGTTTCAGCGGAAATAGGCGCGGTGCCCGAACCCCACATTCGACAATGCCCGAACCCCAGCTGGGAGCGGATTTTATGTGCCACGCGCTTGCCGACAAGCGGCAACGACAACAGGAAGTTGAGCTTGCGGGGCGGCAGCTTGGCATGTACGCCCGACTGGAACTTGACCCACAGGCGCGGCACCGAAATAAACATTGTCGGATCGGCCGCCTTGAGATCGCGCGGAAAAGTCTGCAACGACTCGACAAAGGAGACTTTCGCTCCTGCAAATACCGCGGGACCCTCAATTACAGCGCGCTCGGTAATGTGAGCGAGAGGAAGATACGACAGCAGCCGGTCACCGGCGCCCATTTCCAGCGTATCGACGGTCGTCTGGCAGGCGTACCGGTAGGCAGCGCTCGACAACATCACGCCCTTTGGTTTTCCCGTGCTGCCGGAGGTGTAGAGAATACTCAGAAGACCCTGATCGTCAGGTGTGTGCAGCCGCGCAACCGGAGCATGGGCTTCGACAAGATCCTGCCATTGATGCTGACAGGACATCGTCGGATACGGCATCGCAATACGCGTGATATCGGGATCGAGACCGGGCTCCTGTTTTTCCCAGCCATCCAACGGGCCGACGAACACTGCACGCGCTTCGCTGTGCTCGATTACGTAGGAGATCGTACCGGGCCCGGCCGTGGGGTAAATCGGCACCGGGACCATGCCGGCGATCTGGATAGCCCAGTCCGCCAGAAACCACTCCGCGCAGTTTTTCGCCAGTATCGCAACCCGATCGCCCGGTCCAAGTCCGATTTCGAGCAGGGCACTCGCCATGCGGCGGCATACGTCCTCGCACTCGGCGAAGCTGTACTCCCTGCGTCCGCCCTCCACCGGCTGCGACAGAAAAATCCTGTCCGGCGTTTTTTTTGCCCAGTGACACAGTGCCTCGACCGGACCACGAAAAGAGCCCGATGCTTGCGGATCATTCTTCGAATTATTCACGTCCATTCAGCTCCACAGGTTGCCGGATCCGAGCCGGACCCCGACCCAGACCATAGTCGGGTCACAGCGAAGCGGCAATTTGCACTGCAGCACAGCGCCTGCGAGAAGTCGGCACCTGGCACGAGCCAAATCGACTCAAAAAGAAAATGCCGCGCCAAGGAACGGTCCGCTCAGACTCAAATCGACACGATACACACTGCTGTCGTAATCGAGATAGAGGTAGCGCCAGCCGCTTTCAATGGATCCCCACGAGAACTGATAGCCGATGGTTGCAAACGCCTGCCAGCTCGACTTGGAATCGCCGACTCCGTAGTCGGCCTGAAGCCAGCCGTGCCAGTGCTCGCCAAAGCCATAGCGCCAGCGGGCACCGAACACCGCATCGGTCCACTTGCGGGACGTCGATGACTTGATCGTGGTCGGCAGAATGCCGCCCTTGGCTTCCCCTTCCACCTTCAGATCGTAATAACGGGCGCCACCGTAAAGGGTGAGCGAGGAACGCTCCCAGTCAACCAGACGGTAGCCAAGCCCCAACTGATAAACATTGCCATCGACTTCCGCGGTGGCATCCGATGCGGGTAGCAGTCGGCCAAGCTTGATGTCGGCATCCTGTGACACATTGGCCCATACCGAGTCGAAAAACGCCATCCAGCGGTCGCCGCGCCACTCACCATAGAACATGAAACCAATCGCTTCGAGTTCGTCCGAGACCTTGAAATCGACGCGGTCGAGAAATCCGATGCCCCCACCCGGGTCGATTTCGCTAGCGGGTACGCCGATGGTCCCATCCAGACCCGCGAGCCATCCGTAGGGCGCGATCGTAAAACCTGGCTCGCTGCCGGGTGCAGCGGCGCGCGCATCCAGCGAAATGACACCGGCAAAAAAGATCATAAATACGAGTGTCCCGATTCGCACACGCTCTCGGCGAGACGAAGTCGCATAAGCGGGAAATTTCAAACGGTCGCCCACACGCGAGCGCGGGATCCAGACATTAATCATTGATCAGGTCCTTTTGACTAGTGTTTCGATTTTCGACCGCACAAGAATAGCCGTTTTCCAGCATGCCGGTCAGAAAAAAATGCGCTAGTCATCGGTGCACATCAAGACATCGCTCCCCAGCGGCATATGCTCTGGCTGCTGCGACACGTTTAACGACGGCTCGCCAGGCGCCGCGCGAGAATCTCCTGGCGGCGCCGATCGAGCGGATAACGCCACGCCAGCACCGCCATGGGCGCGAGTAGCAAGACCGGCCAGGCAACAAACGCGATCGTCAGCCCGAGCACCGCGTTATCCGAAGGCACACCCTTGCCGCTGAAACCGAACAGCGTCGGTAAAGACAATGCAATCGCGCCCCCTACTCCCTGGTTCAGCTTCGTAACCAGGGCCTGGAAGGCAAAAAATATGGCGGCCCTTTCCTTGCGGTTGCGCCAGACATCGTAGTCAACGATATCCGCGAGCAGCGACGGCAATGCAATTGACGACAGCCCGAGAAAAAATCCGAAACTCGTCATAATCGCCACCATCGGTTGCAGTGCGCCGCGCCCGGGAGCGATGAAAGGCACGAAACAAAGCGTCGCTATCATGCCGAGTCCAGCCACTGCCCAGGCACGGTGTTTATCCACCCGCTTCATCACCTGCAACCAGACCGGCATACCGAGCGCCATCGCCAGCGTCATCGCCATTGCAAGATGCGGAATCTTCTCGGCGAGGCCAAGATACCGACTTGCATAGATAACGAACAGGCTCGAAACCGCGCCGGTCGCAAGACCGAACAAAATCTGGGTCAGCAGAAAATATCGAAATGGCGGTGTCTGGGTAATAGCAAGCCACAGGTCGCCGGGGCGCGGTCGGCGCGTGCGCAGCCCGCGTTGCGGTTCCGCCACGCGCCAGCACATCAGGCCGACACACAGCGGCAGGCTGATCAGGATGAAAATCGAAATCCCGCGCATCGCGACCGGGGTAAAGGCAGTACCGCCGCGCGCCAGGATCAGGGGCGAGGCCATAAACAGGAGACCGCCGAGGAACCCCAGCAACTGCCGCCACAATACAACGCGGGACCGCTCCTGGTAGTCAGCCGACAACTCGGCCGCCATCGCCGTATGGGGAATCTCGATCAGGGTCCAGCCAAGCGTGACTGCCAGGTACCAGGCCATGAAATGGCCGGCCCCGGAACTGTCCGCAGGGTTATAAAGCGACCACGCGCTAACCGCGATAAGCGCGGCGCCCGCAAGAATCCACGGCTTTCTTCTGCCCGTGCGATCGGAAAGAAACCCAATCAAAGGGTCGGTGAGACCATCGAACAATCGCGCCACAAGCGTAGCCGTCGCCAGACCCGACAGGGTAACGGCACTGTATTCAAGGTAGAAATTCGGCAGTACCGCCGCTGTCGGCGACATCAGCATGGACAGCGGCAGGTTCAGAAGCCCGAAAACTATCAGCGTGGTTGTCGGTACGCGATGCGGCGGCGGCATTAACAGTCAGTCCGGATTCGCAACGTGCCGAGTGTCGCACAACCCTGTTCCGCTGAGTATCGTGATCGTTACCTCATCGGAGTCAGCTCGCACCGGGCCTTGTCGCGATCAGCATGTAGTTGACGGCCAGCGACGACATCAGGCTGAAGCCACGGGTCACCGGGTTGACTCTCACGCCCACGCGGTCGCGTACCGACATTCCGCCACTGCTTAAAAGCGCCTCTATCTCCGCCGGCCTGGGGAAGCGCCGCCACTGGTGGGTGCCGCGCGGTAACCAGCGCAAGACATATTCCGCGCCAACGATGGCAAAGGCCCAGGAGCGAAGCGTACGATTTATCGTCGCGACCGCCATGACACCGCCCGGCCGCACCATCCGCGCGGCAGACTCCACAAATAACGGCAGGTTCGCAACATGTTCCACAACCTCCATGTTCAAAACGATGTCGAATTGCTGGCCCGCCGCGGCCAGTTTTTCAGCCGTGACGAGCCGGTACTCGACATCGAGCCCGCGGCCTGCCGCATGCTGGCGCGCAATATGGATGTTTTTGTCGACCACGTCGATGCCGAGCACGGATGCCCCCGTCGCCGCAATCGACTCGGACAGGATGCCGCCGCCGCAACCGATATCCAGTACGCGCAGGCCGTCCAGCGGCCGGTCGGAAGATCCATCGCGCCCGAACAACTCGCAAAGGCGCCCGCGTAAATACGCGGTGCGTAGCACATTCAGCCTGTGCAGTGGCCAGAACGGCCCCTCGGGGTCCCACCAGGTGGCCGCCAGTTTGCGGTAAAACTCGACTTCGGCCGGGTCGATGGTGGTTGCTGCTTCGCTCACTAAGAATTCCTTGCGGCAACGCCGCGCCAAGCCCGACGGTATGTTCGCTGTTGCGACAGGATTGGATACACAAAGAGGGCTGTCGCAAATCTGGACAGCGGGGCCCGATGAGGCTCACACTTGTTATTTCCGCTATAAAGAAGGGACCTCACTCAATGGCGAACCTACCC
>Ga0316191_10004902_pt1 | contig 10046 bp, 9 predicted proteins | sample Eddworburr2cm_MG_FD_204928 | JGI IMG/M metagenome (GOLD analysis project Ga0316191, IMG submission 204928) | Coastal sediment microbial communities from Maine, United States - Eddy worm burrow 2 cm | ecosystem: Environmental > Aquatic > Marine > Coastal > Sediment | place: USA: Maine | collected... | reverse complement strand
GTGCAGGTGTACCGAAAGTGTACCGCGTGACACAGGGACTAAAAGCAAAAAGCTTTTATCTCGTTGAATTTATTGGTGCCCAGGGACAGAATCGAACTGCCGACACGGGGATTTTCAATCCACTCTCGCATCGCCCCCGGCAATTCTTCTCCAGAATGAGAAGCAGCGGACCTCGCGATACCGTATCCCCGCGGAAAATCCGGCAACGAAGAGAACCGGAACAGGGCGCAATATTAGAAACCCAGTTGATCATGGTGCCGTTGGTGCTGGCCGCAATTCCGGCGGCATTCATTTGGTTATGGAACACATCGATGGCGAATGTGTTGCACTTGCGACAGATTCGCAGTTACCAGTCATTGCGTTTGTTTCTGATCGCCGGGTTTTTGTCGGCGCCAGTAGTAGTCATCGACTCTACCTCTTGAAGCCTTAGCGTTGTCGCGGACGTACTTTGCGACGGGATCGCCGTCAGCGTCTACACTTTGCCCACGAGAGAGCGCATGCAGCGAACTCAGCGCCCAGCGGAGAGATTGTTGAATGCAGGGTGACAACGCAGGCGTGGCCCGAAACAACCGAACGGAGGGTGCTGGCCAGCATTCGCAAACGAGCGGCGGCGGCACTCACTGCGCGCCGAACCATTAATCGTGCTACCGGGGTGGAATTTTTATGAAGAACGGGGTAATCGGATACAGCCTGGTGTTAGCCGGGGCGATCGTAGCCACGACGGTAATCGCCGCAAATATGCAGGCCTCTTTTGCGGCTTCAATGCTTGCGCCGGTGCTGATGAGCCTGACGATAGTCACGGTCGGCGCACACTGCGAGCGCCGGGTCGGCGGAATGTTGCGCCCCGCCCTATTGCTTGGCGGCGCACTGGCCGTCGCCTGCGCAATCGTCGCATTGAAAAAACCGACCAGTGTCGCGGCGATGTTGCCGATACTCGCCGCTGCCGTGGTCACACCGATAATTATCAGACTTTCACGCGGCGACATTGACGGCAGCGGGAGTGCCGGTGATCGTTGAATGACGGTCAGACACCAAGCACTGAACCGCCGGGATAAACGAAACCGGCAAAGGAGCTCATGCGCGGCCTTGAGGCGTGAAAGTTTGTCGCGAAGACGGCGTCGTGGGCAACGCCGGTACACCCCTTGTTGCGCCGGACCAGTCAGTTACTGGCTGTCACCGAGCGCGTCACTGGCAGTACATACTCGGCCACGGCAACGAAATGACAAATCCCGCCAGCCAATACGAACAAGTGCCAGATCGCATGGTTGAACGGTAGTTTCTTTGCCGCGTAGAACACCGCACCCAGGGTGTAGCACAGCCCACCTGCCACGACCCAGGCGATACCGGCAAAACCGATGGCGGCAGCGATCTGTGGGGCTGCAATCACTGCGAGCCAGCCCAGCCCGAGATAACTCGCGAGAGACAGCCTGGGATGACGATGGCGGAACCATAGCTTCGTCAGAATGCCGGTAGTTGCGAGTGCCCAGATGATGCCGAAAAGCCACCAGCTGCCGCTGTCACGGGTTGCAACCAGCATGAACGGTGTGTAGGTGCCAGCGATGAGAACATAGATCGCGCAGTGATCGAGCATCTTCAGAAATCGTTTGCGCGGGGAGACCGGCCAGGCGTGATACAGCGTTGAAGACAGAAACAGGGCGATCAGGCTGAAACCATAGATACTGCTGGCAGCGATCCGCCACGGATCGCCCGCATCAATCGACAGGTACAGCATCCAGCTCAGACCCGCTATGCTCAGGATCACCCCGGCGCCATGGGTAATCGCGTGCGCGAGTTCCTCGGCGAAGGTGTATTCAGCGGGGTGTTCGTGCATCTGGGACCATCCGTGGCCATCTGGCGGACCCACGCGGTGCGAGACCGTCTTGGAAAGACCGCTTCAGAATACCCTAGTCGCACCGTTCAGGACAGGGAACACGCCAATAGGCCACGCACATCGACCGCGGCGGCAACAATGATCTGCCCGGGATCCAGAGAAAAGGCCCACGATCCGGAGATCGTGGGCTTTCTGGCTTATCTCGAAATTCTGGAGCGGGATACCAGATTCGAACTGGCGACCTACACGTTGGCAACGTGTCGCTCTACCAACTGAGCTAATCCCGCCGCATAGACAAGACTGCGTATTGTATTCGGCGCGCCAGTCCTGTCAACCACCCTACTCTTCGGCCGTGAATTGCGGCCAGGCTTCTTTCAGATAGACGAACATCGACCACAACGTGAGTCCGGCGGCAATCACCAGCAGCCACAGGCCGAATTCGTAGACGGGTATACCAAACAAAGGGTTACCTTTACCGTGGAGCATGAAGGCCACGCCGAACATCTGCGCCAGCGTTTTGTATTTGGCGACATCGATGACCGCAACCTTGCCACGTTCGCCGATACCGGCCATCCACTCGCGTAACGCAGATATCGTAATCTCGCGTCCGATGATGATCGCCGAGACCAGCAGCACAATGATCCGTTCGTCGGTATGGGTCACGAGCAGCAGCGCTACCGCGACAGTGACCTTGTCCGCCACCGGGTCGAGGAACGCGCCGAATTTGGACATCTGGTTGAGCTTTCGAGCGAGATAGCCGTCAAGACCGTCAGTAATGGCCGCCGCACCGAAAATCCAGGCGGCAGCCGGCTGCGCCCACGGGTATGGCAGGTAATACACCAGCACCACCAGGGGGATGCAGGCGATCCTGAACCAGGTCAGGGTATTGGGGATGTTAAAGGCGACGCTCACGATGTCAGGATTCCGGGTGCAGAGTTTCGTAAATCAAGCTGGCCAGCTTGCGGCTGATACCGCGCACTTCGACCAGGTCGTCAATGCCGGCCTGCATCACGCCCTGCAGCCCGCCAAATTGTTTCAGTAATTCCTTCCGTTTTTTCGGCCCGAGGCCAGCTATCGACTCCAGAACTGAACTGTTGCGGCTGCGCGCCCGTTGCATTCGATGTCCGCCGATTGCAAACCTGTGCGCCTCATCGCGGATGCGCTGGATCAAATGCAGAGCGCGCGAGTCTTTCGGCAGTATAGAGGGGCGCTTCTGACCCCTCAAGAACAACTGCTCGGAACCCGGCCGCCGCGCCGGTCCCTTGGCCACGGCGACCAGCTCGACGTCGTCGATCTGCAGTTCTTCCAGTACCGTGGCGGCCTCACCAAGCTGACCTTTGCCGCCGTCCACCAGTAGCACATCGGGTAAAAGCGCCTCGCCCTTTTTCAGGCGGGTATATCGGCGGGTCAGGGCCTGACGCATTGCCCCGTAATCGTCCCCCGGGGTCAGCCCTTTGATGTTGAAGCGGCGGTACTCATTCTTCAGCGGACCCTCCGCGCCGAACACCACGCACGACGCTACCGTGGCCTCGCCATGGCTGTGGCTGACGTCGAAGCACTCGAGGCGTTCGGGCCGCTGCTCCAACCCCAGCGCTTGCTTGAGCTCGTCGAGCTGCTCCGCGACGCTGGTGCGTTCGTTGCGCCGGGTCTCGATACCATACGCGGCATTAGTGCGCGCCATTTCGAGCCAGTGCGCCCGGTCTCCGCGCACCCGCTGGCGGATTCTGAGCTTTCGCCCTGCCCGCTCGCTGAGCAATTTCTCGAGCAATTCGGCATCGTCTACCGGACCACTGGTAATAATCTCGGCCGGAAGATCGCGGCGAATATAGAACTGGCTAATGAATGCGGCCAGCACTTCGCCCGCCTCGGCACCCGGCGCGGCCTTGGGGAAATATGAGCGTGAACCGAGACTGCGCCCGCCGCGCACAAACATCACCGCGACGCAATACAGTCCGGCCCCGATCGAGATTGCCAGCACATCCGTGTCGCCACCCGAACCGGATACGTACTGGCGTTGATCAACGCGCTTGAGCGCAGCGATCTGGTCGCGATAACGCGCGGCGGATTCGAACTCGAGTTGATCTGACGCCGCCTCCATCCGCGCTGCAAGGCGATCGACAATCAACTTGTTCTTGCCTTCCAGGAATTTCACCGCATCGTCGATATCGGCCGCATAGTCGTCCTTATCGATCAGCCCGACACAGGGTGCCGAGCAGCGCTCAATCTGGTACTGCAGGCATGGGCGGCTGCGGTTAGCGTAGAAACTGTCCTCGCACGGACGGATGCGAAACAGTTTTTGCAACAGGTTCAGCGTTTCGCGCACCGCATGCGCGGATGGGTACGGGCCGAAAAATCGACCGGGTTTTCGGGTCGAACCACGATAGAAACTCAACCGCGGGAATTCGTGATCGCTACCGATGTGGAGGTAAGGAAAACTCTTGTCGTCACGCAACAGGATATTGAATCGCGGCTTGAACTGTTTTATCTGGTTGTATTCGAGCAGCAGCGCTTCAGCTTCGGTATTGGTGATCGTCACCTCCACCCGCGCCACCTGCTTCATCATTGCCGCGGTCTTGGCCGACCCATGACGCTCACGAAAATAGCTCGCTACCCGTTTTTTCAGGTTGCCGGCCTTGCCGACATAGATCACCTCGGAGTCGGCGCTGAGCATGCGGTAAACGCCGGGACGCGCTGTCAGGTCGCGCAGGAATGCCCTGACATCGAACTCGTTGCTTGATTCCTTACCCGACTGCGCCACCACCGCACCCCGCTAGCGGCTGCGATTCAGCAAATCGCGCGCCCGCTCGAAGATCGCATGAAACATCGCATCGGTCAGCCGCCTGGTCTGCGTGTTGTAACGGCTGCAGTGGTAGGAATCCAGCATCGTCTGCGTATCCGGCAGCGCATGTTCTTGGGCATGGCCAAAGGCAAAATCCTTTTGCCGGAGACCCAGCGCTTTGACGACCGCACGATGAGCGATACCGCCGAGCGCGACGATCACCGCGCCAGGAGCAAGGGTTGCGAGTTCGCGCGCAAGGAAATCGTTGCAGGCATTGATCTCGGCGCCAACCGGCTTGTTCTGCGGTGGCAGGCATTTGACCGCATTGGTGATGCGGCAGTCGATCAGCTCGAGACCGTCGTCGGCATGGCGCGAGTCTGGTAGCGAAGCAAACCCATAGGCGTAGAGAGTCTGGTATAGCAACACCCCGGCGAAATCGCCGGTAAAGGGACGTCCGGTTGCATTGGCGCCATGCATCCCCGGCGCCAGGCCGACCACCAGCAAACGCGCCTCGCTCGGGCCAAACGGCGCTACCGGGCGCGCGTGATAATCAGGGTATCGCTCGCCGACTTCATCGAGAAATTCGGCCAGGCGCTTGCAGCGCCGACAGCTGACGTCGAAGTATGGCGAGCGAGCCGGGGCGGCGCCCCCGGCCGCAGGCATGGAACCGACGCCGTTAGTCATCCATGTGGCGAATCAATGCATCGCCGAAACCGGAGCATGTCATCAGGGTTGCGCCCGGAATCAATCGCTGCAGATCCTGTTCGACGCCCTTCTGACCGGGCGGATGGACACCCGGTTTCCTGATCGCCTCCTGCAGACGCGCGAGATCGTAGGTGAGTTCTTTTGCATCAATCGTATTCGCGATCCCCTTGACGATCAGATCCGCCGCCTCGATCCAGCCGATATAGCGCAGCATCATTTCGCCGGACAGGATAAGCGAACCCGGATTGACCCGGTTTTTCCCGGCAAATCCCGGTGCGGTTCCATGGGTCGCTTCGAAGACCGCGAGTCCGTCGCCGATGTTGGCGCCGGGCGCGATGCCGATACCGCCAACCTGTGCGGCCAGGGCATCAGAGATGTAATCGCCATTCAGGTTAAGTGTCGCGATCACATCGAAGTCCTGCGGATTCAGCAGAATCTGCTGCAGAAAGTTGTCTGCAATAATGTCCTTGACGACGATCTCGCGGCCGCTGCCCGGATTGCGAAAACTCATCCACGGACCGGCGTCGATTTCGCTGGCGCCGAACTCTTCGCGCGCGACCTCGTAACCCCAGTTACGGAACGCACCCTCGGTGTACTTCATGATGTTGCCTTTGTGCACGATGCTCACCGATTCGCGATCGTTGTCCACCGCATACTGCAGGGCTTTACGTATCAGGCGTTCCGATCCCTCGCGCGAAACCGGCTTGATTCCGATACCCGAACTCGACGGGTAACGGAATTTGTGCACGCCAAGCTCGGTTTGCATGAAATGTATGAGCTTTTTCACCTGCTCCGAGCCAGCTGGCCATTCGATCCCGGCGTAGATGTCCTCGGTGTTTTCGCGGAATACGACCATGTCCACCGAATCGGAATCTTTCATTGGCGTCGACACGCCGGTGAAGTAGCGAATCGGGCGCACACAGGCGTACAGATCGAGCGTCTGGCGAATCGACACATTCAGCGAGCGGATGCCGCCGCCAATCGGTGTCGTCAGCGGCCCCTTTATCGAGACCACATACTTGCGCAACGCATGCAGCGTCTCTTCCGGCAACCATTGGTTTTCGCCGTAGATCTCGGTCGATTTCTCGCCGGCGTAGATCTGCATCCACGCGATCCGGCGTTTGTCGCCATAGGCTTTTTCGACCGCTGCCCCGACCACTTTCAGCATGACCGGGCTGACATCGATACCGATGCCGTCGCCCTCTATAAAGGGAATGATCGGCGTATCGGGAACGTTAAGGCTGGAGTCTTCATTCAGCGTAATGACGTCGCCGTCGGCGGGCTCGCTGATGTGTTCGTATTTCATTAGGTGTTCGATCCCTGGCAATGGTGGAACGGGCCGGCGGCCCCCGCGGGGCGCACATGATACCAGAGCCGCGGGTCGACCCGGCCTCAGGCGCCCGCGCGCGCCACCAGTGTCAACAGGTCATAGTTGGCGACGATGGCATCGTCCTGGTTGGTAACCTCCGCATCCCACCGTACCTCGCCGTACTCCTCGCCCTCGCGCGCGGTTTTCTGCTTGCAGGTCAGCGCCACTTTGATCCGGTCCCCCGGATAAACGGGCTGCATGAAGCGCAGGCTGTCGAGGCCGTAATTGGCAAGCACCGGACCGGGATCGGGATCGACGAACAAACCGGCCGCGGCCGAGAGGATGAAATATCCGTGAGCCACGCGGCCGTCGAAAAACGGATTGGCGGCAGCCGCCTCCTCATCCATGTGCGCGTAAAACGTATCACCGGTGAACTCGGCGAAATGCTCGATGTCGGCCAGAGTCATTTCGCGCTCGCCGCTGAACAGCGTTGCGCCGAGTTCGAGTTCGTCGAAATTCAGCCGGAACGGGTGCCGTTCGCTCTCGTTGCGGCTGGCCTTCGGCATCCACTTGCGGGCGATTGCCCCAAGCGTATCCGGCGAGCCCTGCAAGGCTGTGCGCTGCATGTAGTGAAGGACGCCCCGTATGCCACCGAGTTCCTCGCCGCCGCCGGCCCGACCGGGGCCGCCGTGCACCAGGTGGGGCAGAGGCGATCCATGACCCGTCGATTCCTTCGCACAATCGCGATTGATCATGACCAGGCGGCCATGCCAGGCTGCGGTGCCGAGCGCGAGTTTGCGCGCGCTCGCCGTGTCGTTTGTAAAAATCGAGCCGGCCAGACTGCCCTGGCCATGCTTCGCCAGCGCAATCGCCTCATCGAGATCGGCATAAGTGATCACCGAACTGACCGGGCCAAATGCCTCGACGCGGTGTACCGGATGGTCCGCACCGGGATGTTGGCAATGCAACAACACCGGCGCAAAAAATGCGCCACGCCCGGCATCCGCGTCCACGACATCGAACCCGTCGAGCGCGCCGAATACTATTTCGCCCGCGGCAGCGAGTTCGCTGACGCGTTCCCGCACCTCGTCACGTTGCGCCAGGCTCGCCAGCGCCCCCATATCGACCTCCTTGCTTGCCGGGTTGCCGGTACGCACCCTGGCCAGCGCACTCTGCAACGCTGTCACAACCTCAGCGGCGAGCGCGTCGGGTACGATCGCGCGTCGTATGGCCGTGCATTTCTGCCCCGCCTTGCTCGTCATCTCGCGTACGACTTCCTTTATGTAAAGGTCGAACTCCGGCGTATCGGGGGTTGCATCCGGACCCAGGATCGAGCAGTTCAGCGAGTCGGTTTCGGCGGTGAAACGGACCGACTCGGAAATCACTCGCGGATGGGTTCGCAGCTTTGTCGCGGTCGAGGCCGAACCTGTGAACGCGACCACGTCCTGGCAACCGAGGTAGTCGAACAAATCTCCGGTCGAACCGCAGACCAGCTGTACCGCACCTTTCGGCAGTACACCGGATTCAATCATGCGGTGAAAAACGAGTTCGGTAAGGTACGAGGTGCTGGTCGCCGGCTTGACGATCGCCGGCATGCCTGCGAGCAATGCCGGGGCGAGCTTCTCGAGCATGCCCCAGACCGGGAAATTGAACGCATTGATGTGTACCGCGACACCCTCGAGCGGGACGCAGATATGCTGCCCGGTAAAACTGCCAGCGCGTGAAATCATCTCCGGGTTGCCATCGATATAGACCGTGTCGTTGGGCAGTTCGCGCCTGCCCTTGCCCGAGTAGACAAACAGCGTCGCAATACCGCCGTCGATGTCGATCCACGAATCCGCCCGCGTGGCGCCGGTGTGGGTAGACAACGCGTAGAACTCGTCCTTGAGCTCGCTGAGAGTCTTTGCCAGCGCCTTCAGCATCAGCGCCCGTTGATGAAACGTCATCGCCCGCAACGCGGGCCCGCCGACCTCACGTCCGAAATCGAGCATTGCGGCGAAGTCGAGACCGGCCGAACTGGAGCGCGCCAGGGGTTCGCCGTCAACCGCGCTCTGCAGCAATACTCCGTCGCCGTTGCCGCTATGCCACTCACCGCAAGCATAGCTTCTCAATACTTTATTCATTTATTTTCCGTATATTACAATATCTTATTTAAGTTTTTTCGAGGTTTTAAATACTCAGCGGGATGGCGCAAATTTCTCCAGCACATCGACCATGCGACGATTCTCCTGCTCCTGCCCGATCGTGGCCCGCAACGCCGCCGGCAGCCCGTAGTTGGCAACCGGGCGCAGGATGATCCCGGCCTTGCGCAGCGCCTGGTCCAGCGCGACCCGCTCGCTCTCGTCAGTACAATGAAAGAGAACGAAATTACCGCCACTCGGCGTTACCTTGAATCCCAGCGCCGCAATCCTCTCGCTGACCCAGGGCAACCAGCGGTCATTGTGGTCGCGCGCTTTCGTAACGTGCGCGGAATCCCCCAGCGCCGCGATCGCGGCCAGCTGCGCCGGCGTGGACACATTGAAAACTCCGCGAACCCGATGCAGCACCATCGCAACCTCACGCGGGCAGCGCGCCCACCCTACCCGCAAGGCCGCAAGACCGTAGATCTTGGAAAACGTGTGCAGCACCACCGTATTGCCGTCCCCGGCCGCGACCAGTTCCGCGCCAAAACTGTAGTCTGGCGCATCGATGTACTCGCAATACGCAGCGTCCACGACCAGGAGCACATTTTGCGGAAGGCCTGCGCGCAACCGGTGCAGCGCGGCGCGGCCGATCACCGTTCCGGTGGGGTTATTCGGGTTGGCGATAAATACGATCCGGGTGCGGGGCGTCACGGCCGCAAGCATCGCGTCTACGTCCGCCGTGTACTCGACCTCCGGAACCCGCACCGGCATGGCGCCACAAGCCAGCGTGGCAACGTGATACATGATGAAAGCATGCTCGGTGAAAACCACCTCGTCACCCGGCCCCGCATACGCGCGGCACAATCCATCTATCAGTTGCTCCGATCCGGTACCGCACACCACCTGGTCGCTCGCAAGCCCATGGGTCCGGGCCAGCGTCTCGCGCAGCTCGATGGCCGCCCCGTCCGGGTATCGCTCCAGTTCGGAGCCAGCCTTCAAATAGGCATCGACCGCGGCCGGGCTCGGCCCCAATGGAGACTCGTTTGAAGAGAGCTTCGCGGGATGATCGAAGCCCGGCAGCTTCGCCTCACCGGCTATATACGGAACGATCTCGAGCACATGCGGATTGGGCGCAACGATAGGCATAGAATTCACTTTATATTAAATTATTAAATACTTGTTTAATAACTATTTATAAGCCTCGAGTCGTTCAACAAGTACGCCGAGGAACCGGTTGGTCTGAAACGCGTCAAGAACACGATGATCAATCGTCAGACTGATGTAGCACATTGGCCGAAC
>Ga0316191_10004898_pt1 | contig 10049 bp, 9 predicted proteins | sample Eddworburr2cm_MG_FD_204928 | JGI IMG/M metagenome (GOLD analysis project Ga0316191, IMG submission 204928) | Coastal sediment microbial communities from Maine, United States - Eddy worm burrow 2 cm | ecosystem: Environmental > Aquatic > Marine > Coastal > Sediment | place: USA: Maine | collected... | reverse complement strand
CATTCGGAAGATATTATATTGAAGTCAAATTTATAGGATTTGATAAAAAGATTATCAGAGATATAAGAATAACTCCTGAGCATACGGCCTTCGATCTTGGTGAGATCATGTTAAGAGAGGCAATAGAGCAACTTCAGGAGGTGGAAGTTACGGCAGAAAGATCCCCAGTCGAATATCGTATTGATAAGAAAGTAGTTCACGTGAGCGAGAATTTGAATGCAATTGGAGGTAGTGCAGCACAGGCACTAGTAAATGTTCCTTCAATAACGGTTGATATTGAAGGCAATGTTGCCCTTCGTGGGAGTTCAAGTTATACTGTACTTATTGATGGAAAACCCAGCCCGTTAGATGGCAGTGATGCACTTCGGCAGATTCCGGCAAGTGCAGTTGAAAATATAGAGATCATAACAAATCCTTCTGCAAAATATGATCCGGACGGATTGGCTGGAATTATTAATGTCATCACGAAAAAAAGAGCATTGGATGGATTTAGTGGTCTCGTAAATGCTTCAGTTGGAACAGGGGATAAGTATAGAGGTGATTTCCTGATAAACTATAAGAATGATAAACTTTCTGCTTTTCTGGGGGCTGATTATACAGATGATACCCGGTCAGGAGAAATTGAAGTATCCCAGATGAGCATTATGAATGATACCTCCTATTATATAGACCATAATGGTGACGGCCCTTTTTCAAGAAGCGGTTACACAATTAAGGGAGGAATTGGATATAAATTTAACGAGAAGAACAATATTCTAATGGATGGAAGCTACGGATATTCTAATTTTAGCCGATCATCCAGTGAAAAGTTTAAAGAGTATTCAATTCCGTCCTCATATGAATTATATTATTTACAAAATGAAAGCGATACTCGATATGAAGACTTTTACACCTTGTCACTTAATTATGAGAGACTTTTTAATAATAAAGATCATAAACTGACTTCTTATATTTATTATACACAGGAATGGGGAGGATCAAATGAAAATATTGATAGATACCTAACGGATGAAAACTGGGAAGTGATTGATAATGATCCTTATCGGATTTATATCGATGAGCCTGGCAAAGAATATGATTTAAGATTCCAGTCCGATTATACAAAACCCATTGGCATTGACGGGAAATTAGAAGCCGGATACCAGATTCGAAGCGAAAAGGAAATTGAAAGTTATTATTTCTCAGAATGGGATAACGATATATATGATTGGGTAAATAATCCTGATTTTTCAAATTCTCTTGAGTTCACAAGGAATATCCAGGCCATTTATGCCATGTATGCTGATAATGTATGGGGATTTGATTATCAGTTTGGTCTTCGAGGAGAATATACCTTCCGAAGTGTACAGAACATCAAATCGGAAGAACCATCTATACTGGATCGGTTCGACTATTTTCCTTCTGCACACATTTCGAGAAAAATAGGAAAGCAGGACCAGGCGCAAATCAGCTATAGCCGGAGAATCCGCCGGCCCAGGGGATTTCAATTAGATCCATTTATAAATTATATGGACCCAAATACAATCCGGGTAGGAAATTCGGAATTATTACCAGAATATACAGATTCATATGAATTAGCTTATCAAAAGGGTCTCGGGAAATCATTCATCAGCCTTGAGGGCTATTACCGCCTAACTCATGATGCAATGACGCGTGCCACAGATGTTCTGGAGGATGGCACACGTGTCTTGACAATGGAAAACCTCAATGAGGAACATGCTATGGGTGCAGAGTTGATGTTAAATTTTCTGATAAATCAGTGGTTTAATTTCAATATAAGTGGAAATGTATATCAGTATAAACTAAATGGAACTGTTTCGGAGGTGGATGTAAACACTTCCAGCACGAATTATGATTCACGATTCAATCTGAATTTTCGCATCACGCCAACAACCCGTCTTCAGTTCCAGGGATTTTACCAGGGGCCATCAGTCACTGCTCAGGGTAGACGCGAGGATTTCCTGATGACAAGTGCCGCTATAAAACAGGACTTCTTTAAAGAGAAATTTTCCGCAACCTTACAAATTCAGGATATTTTTGGCACTAGCAATTTTAATTTCGTGAATGAGGGCCCTGGTTTTTATGATACAATTTGCAGGACGAGAGAGTCTCAGATTGTCAGACTAACTTTGGCTTTTAGAATAAATAATTATAAAAAACAAAATGGTAGCAGAGGAGAGGGGCTTGACAATGGGAATGGAATGGATCAGGAAATAGGCTATTAAACAAAATTAATTGTTCCTCATATGTTGATCTTTTATTACGGATTATATTAAAATGAAATGCTTAACTTAAGTATTAAATCGATCGATAGAATGGAGAAAGATGATCATATCCTGGTTAGTGATCTAAAAGATGGTGAAGAAGAGGCCTTCAGATACCTCGTTGACCAATATCAGGATAAGGTTTATAATACGTGTATTGGTTTCGTCAAAAATCCGGATGATGCAGACGATCTTACCCAGGAAGTGTTTATAGAAGTATACAATTCAATTCATAAATTCAGACTAGAATCAAAACTATCAACCTGGATCTATCGAATATCAGTCAATAAATCTCTTGAATACCTTAGGAAAATGAAAAGAAAAAAGAGATTCGGTTTCTTATTTGCAATTGGCGATGAAGGAAAGCAGAGAGACAATGTAGAACTGGAATTTAATCATCCCGGAATACTTGCAGAAAATAAGGAAAAAGCAGCCATATTATCTCAAGCCATCGAAAAACTGCCAGAAAATCAGAAAATAGCTTTTACATTGCACAAGCTTGAAGATCTAAGCTACGATCAGATTTCTGAAATCATGAGGAAATCATTATCTTCTGTTGAATCTCTCATGCATCGGGCTAAGTTAAATTTGAGGAAGGAATTATTTAATTATTATAAATCATTATAACAACGCAAGATTCATTATGGATAAGCATCTAAATAAAAGAAAAATGAAGAATACCGATCAACATATTGAAGATCTTGTTAATAAAACATTGGAGGCTTTTGACGGGGCCAACAGGGCCAATCCCAAGCCATTTCTATTTGCAAGAATACAGGCACGAAGGGAAAAAAGGAGAGAGTCTGTATCCAGATCAGGGGTTTTATCACCTGCATTTCAGGGGATAACACTCACTCTGGTTATTTTAATAGTGGCTTTTAATATTTATACTGCAACCAGGGTATTTACAGGTTCAGTATCAACCGATTCCCCAACAGCGGATGAAACGGCTTTTGTGGAGGAATTATATCCATCCACTCCTACATTATACAATATCAATCAAATGACTTCAAATCCTTAAACTATGGAATTATTATCGAATAAAAGATTTTTATGGATCATCATTTTGATCCTTTTGATCCTTAACCTGGCGTCCTTGGCCACCATATGGTTCAATGATTGGGATAACAATGTTCCCAGACTGAGAGAACCCAGGCGTTTCGAACAAAGAGATCATTTTCTAAAGAATAAATTAAATTTTTCTCCGAATCAACAAGCTAAGTTCGACTCTCTTCTGACGAATCATCGCAGTGAACTTGAAATAAAAGCGGATGAAATCAGAACTTTAAGAGAAGAGCTGATGAGCAAGATGCGGAGTCAGGATTTATCGGCAGAATCTGAAGAAATTGTACGAGCAATCGGAGAACGACAAAGTGAGTTGGAAATATTAAATTATAATCATTTCAAAGAAGTTATGGCGATATGCAATGATGAACAAAAACAGATCTTCATTGAAACCATAAGGAGAGCCGTCGGGCCTCATCATCCAGGAGGAATTCCCCGAGAAAGAGATGATAAAAGCAGAAATTCAAGACGGGAAGGGCGGCGGTAATTTTATGACGGTTAAAAGTTATGTTTTCAATAATCAACTCTATGAGACGCTTGATACTCGTTCATATTCAATAGCAAAACTTAATCCTGAATTGACCTCAAAAACAAGAATTGTCTAATATTTTCTGTATCTTTTTTATAAACTATATTTATGAAGCCTTAATCGAGGTGGATAAAATAAGTATAAATCACAAAGCAATATCTATTTCGAACAATCCTGACATATCTGACTTACTTAAATTTGATCAAAACATGAAACGGATCCTCTTTTCAATCTCATTTAGTCTAATAATTACAATAGTACTTCATGCACAAGAAACAACTACAAATAATAACTTTAAACTGGAAATCCATAATTTGATTGAAAAGTACCTGGAAGCCAGGCAAACGAAAGATACTTTGCTGCTCAACCGTATCTTAACTTCTGACATCGACCAACTGGTTTCTTCAGGGGAATGGAGAATTGGAATTGATGAATGTGTAAATGGGATGATGCGAAGTTCAACCAGTAATCCGGGTAATAGAAAGATCGAAATTGATAAAATTCGATTGCTGGGTCTGGATGCTGGCCTTGTAGATGCCCGTTATGAGATAACTAATGCTGATGGAACAATAAGGAAAATGTGGAGTACATTTATTGTTATAAAAGACGATGCCAGGTGGAAAATAGCCGCCATCAGGAATATGCGTTATAATGGTTCATAATGATATTAAATTTGGCATCTATCAATCAAATACAATCTAGAATATAACCTTCTTTTCGCCTATTTTGGTGGTAATTCCTAGCGGAATGGAAGCTTTAAAACATGGGAAGTCCACGGGACTTTAAATGTCCTGGTTCTGAATATTAAAAAAATAGACTATTTATCAGATCTAAAAAGCGTATTTTAGAAAACACGTGGTTATTTTAGTAAAAATAATAAAAGGCCTATGAGAGAGGACTTCCTTCATGGTGATAAATCCTTCCTGAGCCAGGAAGATCAGGAAATTGAACAGGTACTGAGGCCTCTTAACTTTGAAGATTTTGCCGGACAGGAAAAAGTGGTTGAGAACCTCAAAATCTTCGTTCTGGCAGCAAAGAAAAGAGGAGAGTCCTTAGATCATGTTTTACTCCATGGACCTCCTGGTCTAGGTAAAACTACCCTTTCTTACATCATAGCCAATGAACTGGGGGCCAATATAAAGGTATCATCAGGCCCGGTATTGGATAAACCTGGCGATCTCGCCGGCCTCCTGACAAACCTCGAGCCGCATGATGTTTTATTTATCGATGAGATCCACAGACTGAATCCTGTAATTGAAGAGTATTTATACAGTGCTATGGAGGATTTCAGGATTGATATTATGTTGGATTCAGGTGCGAATGCAAGATCGGTACAGATCAAGTTGAATCCTTTTACTTTGGTGGGCGCTACAACACGTGCTGGATTATTGACTTCGCCGCTAAGATCAAGGTTCGGCATCAATTCCAGGCTGGAATATTATCAGAGCAATTTATTATCAAAGATCATAAACAGATCGTCTGGAATTCTAAACGTTCCCATAGAAAAAAATGCAGCGGAAGAAATTGCCAGGCGTAGCAGGGGTACGCCCAGGATTGCCAACAATCTCTTACGTAGAACCCGTGATTTCGCAGATGTTAAGGGAAAAGGAATCGTAACAAAGGATATTGCTGAAATGGCGCTTCTAGCCCTTGAAGTAGATCAGAACGGCTTGGATGATATGGATAACCGGATCCTCCTCACCATTATAGAGAAGTTCAAAGGTGGTCCTGTGGGTTTAAGCACTATTGCTACAGCTTGCAGTGAAGAAGCTGATACAATAGAAGAGGTTTATGAGCCTTTCCTGATCCAGGAGGGTTACATAAAAAGAACCGCAAGGGGCAGGGAGGCAACTGAACTCGCGTACAAACATCTGAAAATTGTGCCTCCTGGTAAGACTGGCACCCTCTTTTAAATCATGTCTAACAAAGACATAATTGAACAAACCGCGTACATCAAGTCATCTGCCCAAAAGCTGGGCTTTGATTATTGTGGCATATCTAAAGCAGAATATCTTGAACGGGAGGCCTCCAGGCTGAGAGACTGGTTACAGAAAGGCCATCATGGAAAGATGGATTATATGGCCAACCATTTTGATAAACGAGTTGATCCAACCAAACTGGTTGCAGATGCAAAATCCGTCATAAACCTGTTATATAATTACTATCCCGAAACTGGCCTTAAGGAAAAGGATAATTTTAAAATTGCGAAGTACGCCTATGGAAGGGACTACCACTTCCTTATAAAAGATAAGCTAAAGGAATTATTGACCCTCATTCAGCAGAAAATTAAGCATGTTGAAGGGAGAGTTTTCGTAGATTCAGCACCCATCCTTGAGCGGCAATGGGCAGCAAAAGGCGGATTGGGCTGGATTGGCAAAAATACCATGCTGATCAATAAGCAATCAGGAAGTTATTTTTTTATTGCAGAACTGATCCTGAACATCGAGCTTGTCTATGATAATCCCATCGATGATTATTGTGGAACCTGCACCCGTTGTATGGATGCCTGTCCGACACAAGCACTTAAGCCCTATCAGATGGATGCATCTAAATGTATTTCTTATCTTACCATCGAGTTAAAAGAAGATATTCCAGAAAAATTTCAGGGTAAAATGAAGAACTGGATCTTTGGTTGTGACATCTGCCAGGAAGTCTGCCCGTGGAATCGATTCTCAAAGCCGCACAATGAACCCTATTTTAAACCTAATGAGCATTTGAAAAGTATGTCCAGAAAAAACTGGACCGAACTAACTGAGGAGGTATTTCAATCTGTATTTAGAAAAAGTGCTGTCAAGCGGACAAAGTATAAAGGGCTAATCAGAAATATTAAATTTAATGAAAAGTAGCAGTATATGCTAAACTTTGACATTAAAGCCACTTTTTACGCTTCATATAAACGTACATAACAAATACGATAAACAACATGGCCACCAGAGTTATCGGGTAGCCCCATTTTTCTTTCAATTCCGGCATAAATTCAAAATTCATCCCGTATATTCCGGCCAGAAACGTTAATGGGACAAAAAACAAAGAAAAAATGGTCAGAGTTTTCATAATCACATTCAGGTTATTACTTAAATTGGAAATATAGATGTCCATAATTGAAGTAACATAATCCCTGAAAGATTCAAAATCGGAATTGAGATGGTTCGTATGATCCAATATATCCTTAAAATACACAATTGTATCCTTTTTAATGAAATTATCTCCATTTGATATAATATGGTTAACTGCCCCATGAATCATATATATCGTGCGCCTTAGTTCTAATATTCTTTTTCTTGAATGAATAATTTCTTCATTCATGTTCCTGGATGGATTAGTAAGTACAAATTCCTCAAGATCTTCGATTTCTTCCCGGATATATTCCATTACCAAAAAATATTGATCAACTATACTATCAACTAATACATAAAACAAATAATCAGCACCCTTTTGGCGTAATTTCCCTTTGCTATTTGTTAATCGCTGTCGTACTGGATTAAAAACATCTCCTTCAACTTTGTCCTGAAATGAAAGCACATAGTTCTCTCCTAAAACTAAACTGAGGTGTTCGTTAATGACCTTTATTTTTTCCATGACCTTCTCCAACCATACCACTTTAAGCGTAGAGAATAAATGATTATCATACTCTTCTGATTTCGGGTGGTGTTCAGTATTCATAATATCCTCAGTCATCAGTTCATTGAATTTGAAATGCTGTGCCAATTGATACATTAGGTCTTTGTTGCCCACTCCATCCAGATTGATCCAATTGATCTTGGCAGGTTCAAGACAATTCAATAAATGATCAAAATTTTTTATTTCTATCGTTTCTACGGATTGATTATCATATTTGACCAGGGTGATGTTTGTTTGTGAATCCTTTTCCCCAACATATACCAGCTCACCGGGTGGGTTGCCGACTTTATGTCTATACAGAGATTTTTTGATTGCTGAGATTGGATTAATTATAGCCATTTTCAATTATATTTATCAGGTTTGTCAAATAGAATAAAATATTTAATTTCTAAATATATTGATAATATCCTTTTTATTCATAATTCATAACCACACATTGCCCTGAATTCTGTCTGATTTACCTTATTTATACTCCAGACACAATTACAAAAGGCCATATCCTGAATGGCTTTATTATGTTAATTCTTAATGAGTTCACTTTTATGGATACATTTATTCCACAACAACTTTTTTTTAATATTCAGGGTCTTTGGTTATATTAGTGATAAGAAATTCTACTTATTTACTTGGATTTAATAGATCATAAGACCCTAAAATCCGGCCATGATATTTTTTAGTAGAAGGAACTTGTATTTTACATTGTATTTTTTGCTTTGTTCATCCTGTTTACATGCCCAGGATTCACCCTATAACGCAAGGTCATACTTTGAAGCAGAGCATAACAATACTTATCAGTCCCTGGTAAAAAAGGTTGCAAAGAACGAACCACTTTCTGAGGAAGAATTCAAATACTTTGAAGAACACAAGAATTATCTAACGAGTTTCTACCAGAATCTCTCTGATTCTGAGAAAGAAAGATATGAGAAGAACAAATTAAAATGGTCGGGGCAACCAAAAGAGGGATCCGGCGAAGAAGATTCAACCACGGTCGATATCACACCAGTAGGGAGTAATCCAGAGCGAAAGTTCTACTTGAATAATGGATTATATGGATTAGGTTATGGGATAACATCCATATTCCTGTTCGAAATAGATGGTCCCGGAGCAGTGGCTCTACCCATATTATCTTTAGGTATTTCGATGTCTTTTCCGGCTATAAACAAGAAGAAATATGAAGGGATTGATTACAGCACCATCATGATGACGAGGCATGGGAAATTCATAGGTTTACTTGATGGTGCAGCTCTTGGTTTTTTGCTATATGGAGACATTAGTGAAGATTCAAAAAAAGGTAAAGCATTTGCAGCCACCATGATGGCAACAAGTATAGCCCTGGGCGAAGTGGGCTTTCATGTCGGTAAAAAGCAAAAGTTTCCTGAAGGGCAAGTGGCTACATATAAGTATTACAGTCTACTAGTACCCTTCTTAACATTTTCCGGATTGGTTATTGGGAATGTTGATGATCCAAGGGTCTATGGCGCTTCTGTTTTAGTGGCTGGAGCCGCAAGTTACTGGTATGCGGGTAAAGTTTATAATAAGTATAAATTTACCAGGGGGAATATGTTGGCCTCCTCCTCTTTTGGATTGCTATCTACAGGTTTTGGTTTTGGTATTTCTCCCATGGAAAAACCCTGGCATTTCATTTTTCCGGCAATAACCGCAATTGGGGGCACCTATGCAGCGCATAGGATCTTTAAAAATACAAAATTAAGCTCAAAACAAGGATTGAATACCAATTATGCAAGCCTTGTGGGTACTACGGTTGGTTTTTTAGTAGCTCTCTTCATTCCAACAGATTCACATCATGTTATTTTGCTCCTTCCTGTTGCCACAGGGACTGCGGTATGGGCTGTTTATGCAGCGAGATACAAGAAAGAACAGTATTGGACTTCCAGAAAGGATCATAAAAAATGGACCGATATGTCATTTAGTTTTACGCCACAGAATTATTTTATCAATAAACGATTGGGTAAGTCAACCAGTGGAGATGGTTTGAAAACCGGCCTACCTCTTTTCAGTTTGAAATTGAAACTCTAAATCAGGAATATATGTTGGAAGGATGGCCACAAATTAAAATACTGATTTAATTTAGGTTAGGAGCTTTTTCATATAGACTCAAATAGAATACATTTGTATTTCAAGAAGATGTAAAAGCAATAAAGATTTTCCCTGAACAAGGAGAATTATAATCATTAAATCCTTTGCGAGTTACTAAAAAAATTTTACTTTTGCAGTCCGTTTTAAAAATTAGAATCAATGTACGCTATAGTAGACATTGCAGGTAAGCAGTTCAAGGTAACAAAGGATCAGCAGATCTTTGCTCCAAAATTAAGTGGTGAGGCAGGAGATAAAGTTGAGTTCAATGAGGTCTTGCTTGTTGATAACGATGGTAAGGTCAAAATAGGCACCCCAACTGTTAAGGGAGCTAAAGTTTCCGGTAAAATTGTGGAACATCTGAAAGGTGATAAAGTGATCGTATTCAAGAAAAAGAGAAGAAAGGGATACAAGAAAAAGAATGGTCACCGCCAAGATTATACAAAATTATTAATTGAGGATATAAAGTAAATTGA
>Ga0316191_10004897_pt1 | contig 10049 bp, 7 predicted proteins | sample Eddworburr2cm_MG_FD_204928 | JGI IMG/M metagenome (GOLD analysis project Ga0316191, IMG submission 204928) | Coastal sediment microbial communities from Maine, United States - Eddy worm burrow 2 cm | ecosystem: Environmental > Aquatic > Marine > Coastal > Sediment | place: USA: Maine | collected... | reverse complement strand
CTTCTCATTGTTTCAGTCATTACCCGATGCTTGGGCTATTCAACAAGTGTTCCCAGTTGTTCCCATCCACCGATTAGATGAAGAACCAACTCAACAAGCCATTTTGGTGGATATCACCTGTGATTCGGATGGTAAAATTCAACAATTTCCTCTTGAAGAAGGCGTGGTTGAAACATTGCCTCTTCATCCAATTGAAAAAGATAAACCCTATCTGATTGGCATTTTTCTAACTGGGGCATATCAAGAAATTCTTGGTGATTTACATAATTTGTTTGGTGATACCCATGCTGTTCATGTGCGTATGGATGGTGACCAATATGAATTAGAGCAAATGGTTGAAGGTGAATCAGTTGCAGATGTGTTGGATTACGTGCAGTTCCATGAAAATGTTCTCACAGACCGTATGCGCCGTCAGCTATCTCATGCCAAAGCACAGGGTAGAATTACAGCACGTGAATCCACTGCATTCTTAAATTATTATCGTGAAGGGCTAAAGGGTTATACCTATCTCGAAAAAGATACTCCCGCCTCCGTCTAACCCTACACTACCAACTAGCTTTAACCCGCCTGAATCGCTGTTAAAGCGATAGTGTACACAATATCCTCCACAGATGCCCCACGAGATAAATCATTCACAGGTTTAGCTAAGCCCTGAAGCATAGGGCCAATACTGACCACATGCGCATTCCGTTGCACTGCTTTGTAAGTGGTATTACCCGTGTTTAAATCTGGAAAAATAAACACATTGGCTTTGCCTGCCACCTGGCTATCAGGTGCTTTACTTCTACCCACATCCATATTGGCAGCAGCATCATACTGCATTGGTCCGTCAACAATTAAATCGGGTCTTAATTCACGCACTAAAGTCGTTGCTGCACGTACCTTCTCAACATCAGAGCCTGTTCCCGACGCTCCTGTACTATAACTGATCATGGCAACTCTCGGTTCAATGCCAAAACGCTTAGCTGAATCCGCACTTTGAATCGCAATATCTGCAAGCTCTTCTGCATTGGGTTCTGGGTTGATGGCACAGTCTCCATAAACCACCACTTCATCGGGCAAACACATAAAGAAAATAGATGACACAAGCTTTGCATCCGCACGAGTACCAATCAACTGGAATGCTGGGCGCACTGTGTTAGCTGTGGTATGTATTGCCCCAGACACTAAACCATCAACTTCATCAAGAGCCAACATCATCGTACCCAAAACCACCCTGCCATGCAGTTGATCTTCAGCCATATCTGGGGTTAACCCTTTATGCTGTCTCAATTGAACCATAGGCTCAATGTATTTATCGCGGACGTCCTCTGGGTTAATCATCTTTATACTATCATCAAACTGAAACCCCAAGGATGCTGCCACCTGGTGAATTTTTTCGGGGTTCCCCAATAAAATACAATGGGCAATCCCTCGTTTCTGGCATTGGTATGCAGCATGAATAGTCCGTGGCTCCTCACCTTCAGGCAGAACAATGCGTCTCATTTTTGCTTGTGACTGCTGCATCAACTGATATCGGAATGCTGCTGGAGATAAGCGCGGTTGGCGTGCGATAGAGCATCGTTCTTTAAGCCAATTGGCATCGATATAGTCAGCGACATGATCCATCGCTTCATTGATTAATTCATAATCATCAATAGGCACTTCTCGTGGCCTATCCGACAAGGTTGTTGCAGTCAGGTATGAGCCCAATTCAACTTGTAATACCGGTAACCCTGTTTGGATTGCTTGTGCACACAAATCCCAAACATGTTTTGTAGGTTGGTATCCCCCTGTTAGCAAAATACCTGCAAGAGGAACCCCATTGAGTGCGGACATACATGCTGCAATAAACACATCATCCCTATCACCTGGAAAAATCAACAACGTATGAGGTTGATATACACTTAGAGTGTTTTCAACTGTACGCGCACATAACTCAATGCTTCTGGCTCGTCGTGTTTGCAATTCCCCTTCATTCAATACTGTAGCATCAAGGTATGTTGCAATATCCGACATCCTAGTGGCATTCAAAGCACTTTTTGATGGAATAGCTGCCACAAAATGAAATTTCTTTTTCTCTACTTTTTTACAAATTTCTTGGCTGAACAATGTTTGTACAGGCCTATTCTCTGCATCAGGAAACACATCAAGTTTATTGAGTATAATACCAATCAGGGCAGTGCCGCTATCATTCCTGAAGGCATTTGCAGCAATATCAATGTAGGCTCCAATCTCTTCTTCTGGTTTACCCACAAGAATCACTTCCGCATCCAGTGCTCTAGCGACTGCAGCATTCAGATGTGTTGCATATCCTGCATGCCCATCGGCAACCAAACCCTCAACAATCATGATATCCGTATGCCGAGCAGCCTCCCTGTACAAAGCAATCACTTCTTCCATTAACAACTCTTCTTGGCCAGCACCCAGCAATGTTGTTGCCCGTTTGATATGAATAGGTTGGGGTGTAACGATGCTAGTCATGTGCTCAATCAATTGTGTCGATCGCTCAAGCCCCGAATCACCATCAAGAGGCTGCGCTATGGGTTTATAAAAACCTGTACGGATACCCAAACGGTCAAGAGCTCGAACCAAACCGAGGCTTACCGTAGTTAAGCCACTCCCCGCGCCCGTAGAAACCAGTAAGAATGCATGACTCATAAAAAACACTCCTTAGTTAAACCGCAATTCAACATTATGAACCCAAAACCTCGCACACATATTCAGCTATCATTTTTTCCTCATTGGTTGGCACAACCAACACTGAAACCTTGGAACCTTTCGCGCTGATAAATCCTTTGTTTAAAACACCATGATTTTGATTCGCTTGCTCATCCATCTGCACTTCAAACAACTTCAATTGCGCCAAAGTTTTGCTTCGAACCACTGCTGCATGCTCGCCAATGCCACCCGTAAAAACGATTGCATCGAGCGTTTGTAGGCCTGCTGTCAGACCTGCCAAAGCCTTAGCCAAACGATAACAAAAGATTTCAATGGCCAGTGTAGCTCGCTTTTCACCTTCTTCGCTGGCAACAAGCAATGTTCGCATATCATTACTCAACCCAGACAAACCCAATAACCCAGATTCGCGATTAAGCATACTTGTAAGTTTCTCAAGCGAATCTCCAGTTTGATGTGCCATAAAATCAATAAGGCCTGGATCAATATCCCCACTTCGCGTACCCATCACTAGCCCTTCCAATGGTGTCAAACCCATCGTTGTATCAACACTTATACCTTTAGCGATAGCTGAAGCGCTGCATCCATTACCCAGGTGTGCCACCAGTAAATGGCAATCTTGAAAATCACGCTCTAATACCTTTGCAGCTTCTAATCCTACATAATGATGGCTTGTACCGTGAAACCCATAGCGGCGGACCCCATGCTGTTCATACCAACCATATGGCACAGCATACAGGCTGGCTTTCTGAGGCATACTTTGATGGAAGGCGGTATCAAAAACAGCTACATGAGGCACGTCAGGCAACCGTGTCATCGCAGCCTGAATGCCCAATAGGTTCGAAGGATTATGTAAGGGTGCAAGATGCGAAATTTCCTGAATACCAGCGATGACAGACTCATCCAACAAGGTTGGCGCCACAAACTTCTCTCCACCATGTACCACCCGGTGACCCACAGCCACGATAGATGTTTTATCAATATGTGAGAATAAAGTTTCCAGCATCTGGGCCATTGCACTTTGATGATTGGCAGTGGGTAAGTTCTGATCGATATTTTCTTCACCAATCTGCCAGCGGCTGATGGCAACTTCTTCACCCAATCGCTGCGTCAAACCTTCTGCCAACAACTGCATAGATGACCGCTTAAGCAGGGACATTTTAATCGACGAACTACCTGTGTTGATTACCAAAATCATTGTTCTGTCACCATACGCCACCTTTAAATTTTCAGTGCAGCTTACTACTAACCTCGATGCAACAATAGCTTCTTACGATATTCCTCAGGATCTTTGGTTTGCGTCATCGCCCCACCCCGTGGATACAACGCATCAAACAAACGCGACACCCAAAAGCGCAAAGCACCCAAACGCAGCAAGCCATTCAAAGCAGATTTCTCTTCGTCTGTTAACACACGTACAGATTCATAGCCTTTCAAAAATGCAGCCATGCGCACCTTATCATCATCACCCAAGACAATAGCTTGGGCATTCATCGCAATCGCAATATCCATGGCAAACGTTGCATCATGGGCATAATAAAAATCAATTACGCCCGATACGACATCACCCTCAAACAAAATATTATCGCAAAATAAATCGCCGTGAATCACACCACGTGGCAAATCACCCAACTGAACATGCTGTTGATAATCCAATTCACTGTTTAGAAGTGTCAAAACATCTGCACCATACACCCGTGCAACATCCGCCTGCATATATTGGATATTCTCTTCCAACCAGGAAAAATCAGTTGGGTTCTCACGATGCTCTTTAAAACTACTGCCTGCCACATGCAATGTTGCCAAAGCCGCACCCGATGCCTGCAATTGTGTTTGATTAAGATACTCCAATGTTTCACCACATAAGCAGGAAACGATACAACCTTGCTTCAGACCTTCGCCAGTATCAAAATCAAAAATAAGTGAGCCATCATGGCGAACCATCACATCAGGACTTTGTAAACCGTGGGTCGCCAAATGTTTCATCAGGCGCATAAAATAGGGCAGTTCCTTTCCATCTAAACGTTCAAAGATGGTAAGCACATAACGTTGGCCATCTTCCATAAAGATAAAGAAATTGCTGTTTTCGATACCTGCGGCAATTCCCTCAAAATGGTCAAATGTACCAAGTGAGTAATCAGCCAAAATGTCTTCAAAATGTTGTGTTGTAAGTTCAGTGTAAACGGACATGTGATAAGAAACCTTTCGTTTTATTCTTGCTACTAGTCTTTCATGCGAAGAGCTGTCTCTACCACATAAGCGCCATAAGCTCGCGCTGCCACCAGCGATGCATCTGAAATGCCTTCAGGCATACCTTCATCGTTTCCGGTACGCACTGCTAAACCCCAATGGATTCCAGCTTCCGCAAATCCAGTGAGTGTACGAGGAAAACCACACACTAACATACCTTGCTCTAAACAGTTGGCATGCAAAGCAATCAAGGTTTGCTCAACACCCCCCCCTGCACCACCGTAGCCACCGTATGTGGCAAACACACCAGCAATTTTGCCTTCCAGAGGACCTTCCATCCAAAGTTTAGATCCTGAATCAATCAACTTCTTCAACTGCCAAGCCACACTACCCATATGCACAGGCGAGCCAAAAATAATCACATCTGCAAATCGCATGTCATCAAGGTTAACGTGCTCTGCTTGTTTTAACTGAACATCTGACTGAATCGCCTCATCAAGCAGTGTGGTTTTAACTCCTGCAGCAACAGCTTCAGCTACACGTTGTGTATGTTCATAGTCAGAGTGATAAGCTATGAGAATATTCATGCAAGGCTCCTAAGCATGCCCAATTTGGTTTAATAATTGAGAGCGTTCAAAACCGATGTTTCTGGCTGCAAGCGCCCACTGCTCTTCGATAGGCGTATCAAAAATAAGTTTCCGGTCTGACTGACCAAGTATCCAATCATTTTCAATCAACTCTTGCTCAAGTTGACCTGCACCCCACCCAGCATAACCCAAAAGCAGTAAAAATCGCTCTGGCCCCTTACCTTCAGCCAATAGTTCTAAAATATCTTTAGATGTGGTTAAATAAATATCATCGCTCACTCGCATCGTTGAATCATAAATCATGTCCGCCTCATGCAATACAAAACCGCGAAAAGCATCCAATGGACCAGCCTCATGAACAAATTGCTCTTCAAATTGCATCTGTGCTAAACCACGCTCAAGGGGATTCTGACATAAACCCATATCATCAAGTACATCAAATACATTCACACCCTGCATGCGATTCAAAATCAACCCCATAGAACCCTCATCATCATGGTGACATATCAATACAACACTGTCTTTAAACTGAGCATCAGTCATAGAGGGCGTAGCAAGTAATAATTTTCCAACTAAATTCTCAATCATGGTTGGCTCCGACTATGTTCATAGGCCATTTCAATCGCTGCCACTAAGCTAGTATAACTGATATCACCAGTACCTGCACGCGTTAAGGCTGTGCCATGATCAACACTGGTACGAATAAAGGGTAGCCCGAGAGTCACATTCACAGCATCTCCAAAACTTAATGTTTTAATCGGAATCAAGGCTTGGTCATGATAACAACATACTATTGCATCGTATTGAATTCTGACGTCTGCTGAAAAAAGCGTGTCTGCTGGCAGTGGACCATCCACAACAATGCCTTCAGCTTTTAATTGTTCTATCGCTGGCGTTAAAATCTCAATTTCCTCACGACCAAAATGTCCTTGCTCACCTGCATGTGGGTTCAATCCAGTCAACGCCAGACGTGGTTTTTCAATACCCATTTGCTGTTGCATGGATTGATGGGTGATTCGAATAATCGCTTTGCAATCTTGTTGGTTCAGTAATTTGGGAACATCCGCAATTGCTTCATGCGTGGTCAAAAGTGCCACCCTCAAAGCTTTTGAAGCTAACATCATCACCACTCGACTTACGTTAGCAATTTCTGCTAAAAATTCTGTATGCCCAGGAAATTCAAAACCTGCATCTTTGAGAATTGCTTTTTCTATGGGTGCCGTAATCAAACCCAAGGCTTCTTTTGCTAAACATCTTTCTGCAGCGAACTGTATACATTTAATCACAGCTTGTGCTTCTAAAATACTCGGCTTACCGGGCACTATTTCACGAGAGATATCACTCGTTGGGTCATACACACATAGGCCACCTTGACTTTGCTCTCGTACTAAATCTGCACCACAGCCAAATACAGGAACATCAAGCTCTAACAACGCTGCTCTACCAGTAAGCCAGCATGGTTTGGCAATAATAATAATATGGTCAAATAATTCAGGGCTATGTTTGAAAGCAAGAAGCACACAATCTGGACCAATACCTGCTGGTTCGCCCAAGGTTAATAAAAAGGATGTCATTTTTGGCTTTTAAATTAATTCACTGTGGATTCGTTAACAAACTTCCATGAATCTTCAGCTACCGACGCTAGCACAGACTCCTTTCTATGATTTGCAGCAGAAACTGAATTCGGCACAAGAATATCTTGCGCAACATGAGAAACACCAGTACAGCTCCTTTCCACAATACTAGATGCCTCTTTCAAACCATTCATCCAGCGGGGAACTTGCTGCTGCATTTCAGAATCGATTAGCAGCTGCTCAATTTGAGCTTTACGTGCCTCAAAAGAGTTAGGATTGACTGTGCGTTTATCTACCAATCGAATCACATGTAAACCAAACTGCGAGGTCACTACGCCACTGGTTTCGCCTGGTTTCATGGCAAAAGCTGTATCTTCAAAAGCTGCAACCATTTGTCCACGTTTAAACCAACCTAAACTCCCTCCACGTGAAGCACTTGGACCTTGGGATAATTCTTTAGCACGAACAGCAAATGCTTCATCGGAAGTACCCTGCATTTCTTCAGAGATACGCTCGACCCGTTCGCGAATTTTTACTTGGGTTGTCAAGCTGGCACTATCAGGGACCTTAATCAGAATATGACGAGCAAGCACCTCATCATATGGCTTTGTATCTTCTGGAACCCTCATTCGCTCATCTGTAACCTTTAGAATGTGAAAGCCACCTGCCGAACGTAATACAGGTGAAAGTTTGCCTACCCCCATAGTAAGCACTTGGGCAAAGGGTCCTTTCAGGGCACCGGAGGAAACCCAACCCATATCACCACCTGCACCAGTATTGGGTGCATCAGATTTTAAGGATACCATGCGCTCAAAATCTGCTCCAGTTTGTAGCTTCTTGAGATAACCTTCTGCTCGTTGTCGTGATTCCTCGACAATGTCAGAGGTGGCCTCTTTTGGAATCGCAACAAACATTTGCGCAAGACGTACTTCTCGTACCGGTTTGGGGTTTTGCATATGTTTGCGATAATACTCCCGCATAGACTCGTCACTCACATTCAGTTTTGAGCGCACTGAAATATTCACCAACCTTGAATTCAACAAGCTGTCTTTCAAGGTGTCGCGGTATTCATCCATATCGATTTCTTGGGCTTTCAAAACTTGGACAAGTTGGCCTGGTTCCAAATTGTTGCGCTTTTCAACATCAACGATAGCAGCATCAACTTCAGAGTCGCCAATTTCGATTTCAAGCTTCTGAGCTTCCTGATATTGCAATGCACGCATGATTCTGGAATCCAATGCGCGTTGATACAGGATTGCATCATCTGGAAGCTCTCCACCCTGTGACTTCAGTTGCTTAGTCAATGCATCCTTTGCTATACCCACTTCGTAACAAGTCACGGCTTGTCCATTCACCACGGCAGCAACAGCATCCAAACGTTCCGCATAGGCATGGGTGACCATAGTGAACGACAATACGGTACAACCAAAGAAAAACCCATTTATAAACTTCAACATACAACCTCTCAATTTAACTTCCGCCAAAGCTACCCAGACCTTCAAAGGCGAGCAACAAACGTAAGCCTCTATCCATTACACCGTCACTACCAACCACAAATGATTCGAACCCTTCAAAGGACACATCCCAGCAGGGATGGACATAAGATATACCAGCCATATTTTCCAACGACTGTTTCCGAAGTCTATCGTATCGTGTTGAAGCATAAGATGACCATCGCGTATCAAAGTTCAAATGAGCTGAAGCTAACAGAGATTCTGCATCTGCTGCATAACTTGAATCTATTTTTTGCCATGACACTGATAAAGCGTGGGCAGAGCTTGACCATTGCATACCTGCATGAGATTCAACCCATTTGTGAAGTTCAGGATTGTTTTGTCCACCTACTGTGAATGTTGCATTTGAAAACGGTGACCAACTGATTTCAGCCAGTACATTCGAGCTTACACGGGTTGGGGCTAGAGTGATATTTTCATCCACACTCTCCTGTAAAGCATCCCAAACCATCCCGACTCTGGCAAGCAATACTGTGTCTACTGTCTGAAGCTCAGATTTATTCTGTAGTGTGGACTCAAGTAAAAAACTGGCTCTCTGCATCCTCTCGAACCTATCCCAACCAGAGTATCGATTACCTCTCATGATATTACTTATGCTCAGTGGCGCCAAACTTGAGTCATACCTTGGAAGTTCGCTTTGATTAGGTGCAGAGGAAGCATCTAATCGAATAATAGGTTTTATTTCATGTCGCCACTGCTTATCTGCAAAAACACGTTCAAAGACAGTTTGAATTTTCAAGCTAGTTGCAATGGCTGCATATGATGCCGTGGCGGATGAAAAACCTTTTGAATCATAGCCTACAAATTGACCCATTAGCGACCACTCGGTGGATATTCCACCTTCCTCCATTTCCCATGGCACTATCCATTCAGGCTTGACGGCAGTGCGCAGACCTTTAAAACCGACATCCCTTTGAAACTGCGTGGTTTCATGAACCACATGCATGATTTGGGAATCACTTACATCAAAATAATGATGTGAGTCCAACCTTGGCATCACTTGCAATGTGGATGCATTGCTTGCTACACCAAGTCGTTGCTGATACCGACTACTCAATGAAACCCTATCTCTTTGCTCTTGCCATGAAACTATACCAACACTGGTTAAATAAGTTTGCGATGATTTTTCATCTGGCATAGTAAAATCTGCCACATGAAGCCCATCATCAACGGCATCAATTTTCAGGCTTGCTTGGATAGTTGGTGTTGGTGACCATGCCATATCAGTAAGCAATCGGTTTCTTTTGGTGGCACTGAACTGATCATCAATACTCCTTATTTGAATTGTCTCTGCTCCAGAAGCTGAACGATGCCGCCATTCTATATCATGCATCACCCCACGTTTAGACATCCAATGGGGGCTAAAAGTCATATCCCAATTGGGTGCTGCAGCCCAATAAAAGGGTAAAATAAATTCAGTACCTCTTTGCTCACTTTGACCAAACTTTGGCATCAGTAGCCCTGTCCGTCTGGTGAGAGCATGCTCCCAGCGAGGTGTATAAAGCAGTGGCACCCCACCCCACTCA
>Ga0316191_10004896_pt1 | contig 10049 bp, 6 predicted proteins | sample Eddworburr2cm_MG_FD_204928 | JGI IMG/M metagenome (GOLD analysis project Ga0316191, IMG submission 204928) | Coastal sediment microbial communities from Maine, United States - Eddy worm burrow 2 cm | ecosystem: Environmental > Aquatic > Marine > Coastal > Sediment | place: USA: Maine | collected... | reverse complement strand
CGATTTTACGACTATAAGGTCGGGCGCCTACCACCACAGCTACCATTTCAAACGTGCGTTGGGCGATAGCCCGGATCACGCATTCCAGGTACGGCGCTCAGAATTCGATCAAATGTTATTCGAGAAGTGCCTGGCCATGGGCGTGGACGCCTGGCAGGCGACAACGGTCACGCAAGTGGAGCGGCTCGAGAGCGGCAGGCACCGCGTTAAGGCAGTCGACGGGCAAGGCGTGGAAACAATCTGGGAGCCGAGATTCCTGGTGGATGCGTCCGGCAGGGATACGTTTCTGTCGAGCAGCAATGGCTGGAAGCAGCGTAATCCAAAGCATGCCAGTGCTGCCGTATTCGCGCATTTTCGTGGTGTTAAGCGCCGCGCCGGCGAGAGCGAGGGCGACATCAGTATCTACTGGTTCCGCCATGGTTGGGTCTGGATGATTCCTTTGCGTGAAGAAATAACAAGCATAGGCGCTGTGTGTGACCCTGATTACCTCAAGTCTCGTAGCGAACCGCTGGACGAGTTTCTGTTGAGTATCATCAATCAAATGGTCGGTATTCGTTCCCGCATCAGAGGCGCCGAGGCAGCAACGCCGGCACAGGCGACCGGGAATTATTCGTATTTGTCCGACCGCATGATGGGGCCTGGATTCCTGATGATTGGGGACGCGCATGCATTCGTCGACCCGGTATTTTCGAGTGGAGTCCATCTTGCGATGAGCAGTGCCGCACGTGGTATTGGTGTTGCACAAGCTTGGCTCGACGGCGGCGGCAAACTGTATCAAAAAGCATGTCGAACTTACCAAAGGGAAACGCAGCGAGGACTGAATACCTTTGCCTGGTTCATCTACCGATTCAGAATGCCCGCCATGGCTTATCTGTTCAGTAATCCGCGCAACCCGTTCCGGCTGGTTGAGGGTGTGGTGTCGATGCTGGCCGGCGATGTGTTTTCCAATCGAGCCGTGCGCCGTCGACTACTGGCTTTCAAAGTAGTGTTCGCTTTTGTGTCGTTGTTGTTTCGCCTCGGTGTACTAAAAGAAGTTGCGGGCTCACCGCCGAGACCGCGGCAAGCGAAACATCATCCGAGGAAGGTTGCGAGTGACTAGCAAAGTCTCTGGCACTGATCAGAGAGCGGTGCCCGCCGTGTCCGGAACGCAGCTATGCATTGGCCAGGGCGAGGAATTGTCCGCGCCATCTCCGCAACACCAGCTCTTGTTGGGCTTTTATTTTGGCAGCGGTGCTGCGCGCGCAGGGCATCCGGCAGTCGTGGATATCGGAATTGACCCGATTGATCGCGCCGAAATTTATGAAGGCTGGTGGTATGAAGGTGAGGTCAGCTTTACCGTGGACGGCACTACAACAATCGCCCAGTGCGACGACTACGCGGTCGTCACCGTCCAGGTTCCTGATACCGCGCCGGACAAGTTTCGTGCCTGTACCTATGAGGTCTACAAGGAGTTGATGCGAGCAGCGAGAACCACCGGGCACCGGCGGCTAGTGCGCATCTGGAATTATTTTGGCGAGATAAATGCGGGCGACGGCGATGACGAGAAGTACCGGCAATTTTCGATCGGCAGAGCGCAGGTATTCGAGGAGCTCGGCATACAGGACGAGATGGTTCCAGCAGGAACTGCCATCGGTAGCGTACGAGAGAGTGCTTTCACGGTAATTGCACTGGTATCAAAGCATCACTTTCAGAATGTGGAAAACCCACGCCAGGTAAGCGCCTTCAGGTATCCACCTGTATACGGACCGAAAAGCCCAAAGTTCAGTCGTGCCGGGTGTGTCAGTGTTGCCGATCAACGCCTGTTCCTGATCTCGGGGACAGCAGCAATCGTTGGACATGAATCTGTACACGCAGGTGATGTCGGGCTGCAGACCGAGGAAACGTTAAACAACCTTCAGGGGCTCTGCGACGCGATATCGGCAATTGCCAGTCCGGGCGTGCAGCTAACTCTGGATGATGAGGCTGTTCTTCGCGTCTATATGCGCAATAGCAGTGATCTTGAAGTTGTTGCGGCGAAGTTACAGAAGCTGCTTGGTGCGGCAGGCAGAAATATCGCATTTCTTAATGCAGATATTTGCCGGCGTGAGCTCATGGTAGAAATTGATGGTGCGAAAACGGCGGTGGTGCCCAAATGATCAGGCGCAATATCGTCGTGTTTCTCTTCTTGTTATTCAGTGCGGGCGTGCGCGGCGAACCCACTGAGCAGCTCAATATCCTGGTCTTTGGGGCGACGGGAAAGATCGGCACTCATGTGGTTGCAGAGGCGTTGCAAAGGGGCCACCTAATTACGGCGGTGTCACGCGATCCTTCGCGGGTTTCGACACAGCATGAAAACCTGTCCGCGGTTGCCGGCGACCTGCTTGATGAGATGAGTATCGCCAACCTCGTGGCGGGCCAGGACGTGGTCATCATCTCGGTGCGCGGAATCATCGGCGACTCGAAGGAGCCGCAAAGTGCCCTGCAATTCATCGCAGTGAAGAACGTCGTTGATGCCTTGAGCATTATCGGCGACGGCGCGCCGCGCCTGATCCACGTCGGCGGCTCAGGCACTCTCGAAGTCAAACCGGGCGTCCTGTACGCCGACAAGATCCCGAAGATGTTCTTGCCGAAGAGGCTGGAGCTAGAAATTGCGGGCCAGATTCTGGCGCTCGAGTATCTGCGCACGGTAGAAGACGTCAAGTGGACGTATGCAACACCAGCCAAGAACTTCACAAATGGCAAACGCACCGGCGTTTTTCAGATCGGTGGCGATGCGGTTCTCGAAGATTCCAGAGGAAAGAGCCGTATTTCGCGCGCTGATTTCGCCGTGGCACTAGTCGATGAAGCAGAGCAAGCGGCGCATGTTCGGCAGCGATTCTCGGTAGCCTACTAAAACGTCAGCGTGAACTTCGCGCCGCCGGCATCACTCTCGCTTACCCTGACAAAACCGCCATGCGCAGTCATGACTTGCCGTGCAAGTGCGAGACCGACACCTGAGCCATCTTTTTTGGTCGTGAAAAAGGGCACGAAGATTTTCTTCACCATTTCCTCTGGAATCCCCGGACCATTGTCACTGATCTCGATAACGACGTTACCACGCCGATTGAGCCTGCCGCATAATTCCAGTGCCGGGTGCGTCAGGTCCTGAGTGGCCTGCAAAGCGTTGCGCAGCAGGTTCAGGAGTACCGGCTCGATCAGGTCGCGATCTGCGTACACATCCAACTGCGAGGGATTCAAGGTGCTCACGATAATTTTGTTGCTGCCAGGCCACTCGGCTTCGGCGAGTTGGCACGATGTCGCAAACAACTCATCAATTGCTACACGTTGCTTCTCGGGCGGTGCCAGCTTGGTCAGTTGTCGGTAACTATTGACGAACTGCATCAGACTGTCAGAGCGGCGCGCTACCGTATGCACGGCGTCACGCAGGTCAGCAAGGTCTGCTGCGATCGGAGAATCGAGATCGGTTTTCCTGGCAATGTCGTCCACGACATCGCTTGCAGTCGCCGCCAGTGACGTAACCGGTGTAATCGAATTCATTATTTCATGCGTCAGGACACGCACAAGATCTTGCCAGGCCTCCGCTTGCGTAACGTTCAGTTCGCTCTGAATATCCTGTAGAGAAACAAGCCGACTAGTCTCGCCGGCAACGATATTTTCTGTAGCGGCAAGCGTCAGTTGGTACTCCACGCCTTCGACGGAAAAAGTCACGAGTTCGCGTTGCCCGGGCACGGCGTCATTCACGGCATCATAAAAACTCATGCCAAATTGCCGCAAGTCGCCCAATTGTGTTACCTCTGCAGCGCCAAACAGGCGCCGCGAAGCGTTGTTCTGCAACGTTACAGCGTCATCGGCATGTACGGTCAGCAATGGAATTGGTATGTGGTCGATCATCGCCCTGATCCGGCGTATCTCAATTTCCTGGTCCGCCCGATGCTCGTACATGCGATCCAAAATGGCCGTAAATGTGTCTCCGAGATCGCCAAACCCGGTGCCTAGATCGCCCAGACTAAATCGTTGCGAATAATCAGCGTAGCGAGCAGCGTCAAGAAAGCGTGCGACTTCCCTGTTGGTTCGGCTGACAAACCACCACAGTTCTGTTGCAACGATGATTAAAATGCCGGCAGCGAGAACAGTCGCACCATGCAGGCCCGGTCGTAAGAAAAGCCACACGAGTGCTGCCAGGGACAAGCCGACGATGAACAGACGGAATGCCAGGAATAGCGAGAAACTTCTAAAAACCATGCTTTTCCATCCGCCGATACAACGACGCCCGGGTTAGCCCCAATTCTTTTGCAGCGCGCGAAATATTAAAACCGTGTTTCCGTAGCGCCTTGCCGATGGCTTCTTTCTCCATTTGATCGAGATTAAGTACAGTCGGAATAGGAGTATGGGTGGCCACGGTTGGCGCGATATCTGTTGCAGCAAGCTGCAAGTCTCTGGGCTCGAGGATATCGTCGGAGGAAAGGATGATGGCGCGCTCGATGGCGTGTCGCAGGGCCCTCACATTACCTGGCCAGTCATAGTTGATCAGCGCTTCCTCGGCAGCACGTGAAAACGTCTTTAATTTCTGGCCGTACTTACGCGAGTAGACATCGGCGTAATGATTAGCGATCGGTAGGATATCATCGCTCCGTTCGCGCAATGGAGGCAAGGTGATCTCAACGGTATTCAGGCGGAACAGCAGGTCAGGACGAAAACGATCAGCATCGTGAAGCACGCCGATCGGTACGTTGGTTGCCGCAATGATTCGTACGTCGATCTCCTGAGATTTGTCCGATCCAACAGGCGTTACTTTGCGCTGCTCGAGCGCACTTAGAAGCTTTGCCTGTTGGCGTAGCGGCAGGTTACCAATCTCGTCGAGAAATAGCGTGCCCCCGTGCGCGGCTTGAAATCGACCTAGACGGTCCTGATTGGCTCCCGTGAACGAGCCCTTTTTGTGGCCGAACAATTCCGATTCGAATAACGATTCACTGATCGACCCCATGTCAACAGACAAAAACACCTGCTCCGAGCGTAGTGACTGCCGGTGCAGTTCGCGGGCAATAAGCTCCTTGCCCGTGCCGTTTTCACCCAAAATCAGAACATTGGCGTCCGTAGGTGCGGCTCGCTCAACGAGCGATAGAACCGCCTGCATTTGCGACGACTCGGAGAGAATCGGAGTGCTGCCGCCCGCCGTTGATTCGACAAGCAGACGATTAGCGCCGCGCAGGGATTCTGTCTCGACACGACTGCGATGCAGCTCGATAGCGGCGGAGATTGTTGCGACAACTTTCTCGTTTTGCCAGGGCTTGGCGACGAAATCGGTAGCCCCGCGCTTCATTGCTTCAACAACGGTGTCGACACCACCGTGTGCCGTAATCATGACCACAACCATTTTTGGATCGATCTTGAGAATGCGCTCGAGCCACTCGAGACCCTGGACACCCGAGGACTCTCCCGGGCCGAAATTCATGTCGAGCAATACCGCATCGAAGTCATGCATCTCAAGTAGCTCAGGGATTTCTTCAGGTCGGCGACACGTAAAGACGTCGCCGACACTGCGGCGTAGCAGCAGACGTCCTGCAGTCAGGATGTCCTCATCATCGTCTACGATCAGAATTTTGGCCGAATCGGTCATTATTTTTAGCTCGGATAACTGTTCATAATCGTACAGCAACTGTCCGGTTTCGTACAGTAACTCGCTCGCGGACTAAGCCAGGACTGTTATAAATCAACAAGTTACATTTTGGCATGCATCTTGCTTTAGTGTTATATACCACCAACACACCTGGCAGGTAACGAAGCACAGTGAGCAAAATCAGCAAAATCGCAGCCGACCACGAAGACAGCCATATCAGTATCTCTGGCAGCGGCATGGATCGTGTCGTCGCACGCAAGACTTCGCGCAGCCGCTTGTTCATGTACGGCATTGGCGCTGTGGCCGCTATCGTTTTTACCTGGTGGCTGGTCGGCATGTTGCTGGGCGGCCGCAGCCTGAGTGTCAACTCGCAACGCGTGGCCGTTTCTGAGGTTACTGTAGGCACCTTTGAAGACTTCATTCCCCTGCGTGGCCGCCTGGTGCCGCGCAGTACGGTTTATCTTGATGCGATCGAGGGAGGCCGCGTCGAACAAGTGCTCGTCGAGGACGGTGCCCTGGTCAAAGCGGGCGACCCAATCGCGTTGTTATCGAATACAAACCTGCAGCTGGAAGTTCTGGGTCGCGAAGCAGCTGTTACCGAGCAGCTGAACAACATGCGCACGATCGAGTTGCAGTTGGAGCAAAATCGTCTTTCGCACAAACGCAATCTCGTCGAAATCGATTACCAGGTAACGCGACTGAATCGCAGTATCGCCCGCCAAGTCGAGCTCGCTGCAAAGAACCTGGTGTCGCAATCAACTGTAGACGAATTACAGGATGAGCTTGACTACTACGTGAGTCGCCGCGAGGTGACGCTTGAAAGCCAGGCAACCGACACGCGCATGCAGACACAGCAGCTCAAGCAATTACGTGATGCCGGCGAGCAGTTACAGGCTGGCCTGGGATTTGCTCGCAAGAACCTCGATGACCTGAATGTGCGCGCGCCACTCGACGGCAAACTATCCGGATTCAATGTCGAGGTCGGAGAATCGATCGTTCGCGGAGGCCGCCTTGGCCAGATCGACGATCCAGACGGCTATAAACTCAATGTGCAAATTGACGAGTACTATCTTGGACGAGTTGATCTGGAGCAGGCCGCGATCGCCGAACACGGTAATCGTGACTACGAGGTCCGGGTCAGCAAAATCTATCCGCAAGTTAACAATGGCCAGTTCGAAGTCGACATGCAATTCGTGCAGGATCCTGCCGGGCTGCGACGCGGCCAGACTTTGCAGCTAAGGCTCACATTGGGTGACAACGCTGATGCCTTGTTAATCCCGAATGGATCGTTTTATCAGGAGACTGGCGGAAACTGGTTATTCGTCGTCTCGTCAGATGGCACCGAGGCGGTAAAACGGCCGGTAAAACTCGGCCGTCGCAACACCGATTTTATTGAGGTACTCGATGGGCTGGAGCCCGGAGAGGAAGTCATTACATCGCCGTACACGAACTATGTCGGCATGGATCGATTAACGCTTGATTAGAAGGGGATACCGGGAATGTTGAAATTACACAACCTGTACAAAGTTTATCGGACGGACGAGGTGGAAACCGTCGCGCTAAACGGCGTCAATATTGAAATCAACCAGGGCGATTTCGTCGCCGTGATGGGGCCATCGGGCTGTGGCAAGTCGACATTGCTTAACATCGTCGGCCTGCTCGACAATCCGAGCGATGGCGACTACTTTTTCTTTGATGAGAACGTTGCGAATTACTCTGAATCGCAACGTGCAGCGATTCGAAAAAAGAATATCGGCTTTATCTTCCAGAGCTTTAATCTTATCGATGAACTCAATGTTGCCGAAAATATCGAGCTGGCGTTGCTCTACCATGATATGCCGGCGGCGCAACGTAAGAAGCGAGTTGCCGAAGCCATGGACCGCATGGGCATTGGGCATCGCGCGAAACACATGCCAGGACAGTTGTCCGGCGGTCAACAGCAAAGAGTCGCGGTCGCACGCGCCGTGGTCGGTGATCAGCCACTGATCCTGGCGGATGAGCCGACCGGTAACCTGGACTCGGCGCATGGCCAGGAGGTCATGGAGATGCTGCGCTCGTTAAATGCGGACGGTACGACCATCGTCATGGTCACGCACTCGGCCGCACATTCCGATTATGCGCGCCGCACGGTCAATCTTTTCGACGGCCATGTTGCTACCGATAACCGGCGAGCTGCGTAATAACAAGGCCTCACTAAGGTGGAAAAAAATGTTCTGGAATAATGTAAAAATCGCGGTCCGAAACATTCGCAAGAACAAACTCTTTGCGTTTATCAACATAGCTGGCCTTGCGCTCGGCATGACGATATTTATTTTCGGCATGCTGCTTGTTCGCTACGAACAGACTCATGATGTGTTCTTCGAGAACAGTGACAGGACATACATTGTCGGAATGTATGCGGCGCCGGAGCTCGACATAGGCGTGAAGGGAATGAATTCGACGGTCTCGTCGATTGGACCCATTCTCGAGTCAGAGCTGTCGGATGTAGAGGCCGTCGCCAGGACCCTGCGTTATGACTATCTGATTACCATGGGCAGCGAAAGCTTCTATCAGTCCACCTGGTTTGCCGACCCCGAATTACTGGATGTTTTCGATTTCGACTACATCCGTGGCGATGCCGCCGCACTCGATGATCCCAGCGGAATAATCATCACCGAAAGTGCGGCCACGAAGTACTTTGGCAGTTCCGACGTCATTGGCAAAGTTATCACTATTGATCGCCAGTTCGACTTTCACGTCACGGCGGTCATCGAAGACATACCGCGAAATTCACATTTCAATTCACTACCCATATTTGAGGCGACGATGGACGTTATCGCCCCAATGGCGGCGCTGAAGAAGCTTCGCGACTTCGACATCGAAGGTGAGTGGGACAATTGGAGCATGGGCAACATGACCTACGTTATGCTGCCACCGCATCTCGATGGCGCATGGCTGCAGAATCAGGCCGACGGCATCTATGAGCGCCTGGTTCCCAAGGAGTACAAAGAGGTGACGTCGGGCTTCTGGATCAGCCCGCTGCGTGACGCCAATCTCGGCTTGTGGGAAGCGCTTGGTTTGCCCGTCATTATGATAGTCAGTTTGCTGAGTTTTCTGGTGCTGGTGGTCGCCTGCGTCAACTACACGAACCTGGCAACAGCGCAGTCACTCGGCAGAAGCCGCGAGGTTGGTATGCGCAAAACCATGGGTGCCGGTCGCGCGCAGCTTCTGGGTCAGTTTCTGATTGAGAGTCTCGTGATTGCCACGATTGCGATGATCGTTGCAATAGCGGCGCTTGAGTTGGTTATCCCCTTATTCAACAACGCGGCTAACAAGATCATGTCGCTGGACTACCTGCGGGCGTTACCGTGGCTGGTCGGTACAACAATTCTTGTCGGTCTTTGCGCCGGGGCTTACCCAGCCTGGTTGATCACGCGCGCGAGCCCAATCGAGGCGCTTCGCGAATCCGCGCGCAAGGGCAGGTCAGGCTCCGTGATGCGTTCCTTCATGATTGGTGCCCAATTCGCAATTTCCGCGTTCATGATGGCAATCGTGGCCATCATTTACATGCAGAATGACATGGTCAAGAACAGCAGCAATATATTTCCGCGATCCGAGGTTTACACGTTTACAGGCATCGACAATGACGCCATTACCGGCAGGCTGGAAACGCTGCGACATGAACTAGAGGCATTACCAACAGTGGATTCAGTTTCGTACTCCTGGCAGGTGCCCTACGAACAAAGTAATTCATCGCGAAATGTCGCAGCGACTCCCGGTGACGAAGCAGGCAAGTTCCCGATACAGATACTTCGCATGGCGCCCGACTTCCTGGATACCTATGACATTCCCTTACTCGCGGGCAGAAATCTCAGTCGGGATATCGCGAACGACGAACATGCGGCAGAGGATTCCGAAGTAGTCAATGTGCTGGTCAACGAACTTGCTCTGGAGCGCCTCGGGATTAGCCGCCCGGAAGACGCAATCAATCAGCGCTTCTACAATATCAGTGGCGAGGAGGAGGACCAACTGCGTGAGATGGTTATCGTCGGTGTCGTCCCCACCCAGAACATTGTCGGCTTCTTTCAAAAGGACAAGCCGTGGCTATATACCTATTGGCCCGAGGCATTCCGCATTGCTTCGGTCCGAATTACGGAGGGCGATATTCTTGAGACCGTCGACGACATCGAAACAGTGTGGAAACGTTTGATACCCGAATTTCCGTTTCAGGGCCGGTTCCTCGACGACGTCTTTAATGATGTTTACAGCGTCCTTAAATACATGAATCTGGCGCTGGCAATATTCGCGTCGGTCGCGCTCTCGCTGGCACTGATCGGTCTGTTTGGACTGGCGGCATTCATGGCGGCGCAGAGAACCAAGGAGATTGGTGTGCGCAAGGTACTCGGGGCAAGTTCTATCCAGATCGCTAAACTTTTGGTCTGGCAGTTCTCGAAACCGGTTATGTGGGCACTCG
>Ga0316191_10004893_pt1 | contig 10052 bp, 6 predicted proteins | sample Eddworburr2cm_MG_FD_204928 | JGI IMG/M metagenome (GOLD analysis project Ga0316191, IMG submission 204928) | Coastal sediment microbial communities from Maine, United States - Eddy worm burrow 2 cm | ecosystem: Environmental > Aquatic > Marine > Coastal > Sediment | place: USA: Maine | collected... | reverse complement strand
GAACAAGATAGTGGCCGATGTAAAACGCATGACGATCTCCGAAGTCAGGTGAGTCTGGCGCACACTAAAGCAGACAGCGAATCCTGGGACAAGCCACAAGGGGGCCGAATCCTATGCATCCCGGCGTCCCGCCCGATGACAGTTCGGCGAGATTCGATCTTGCCGGCAGCTTATCTTTATAATCGCCGGATTGGGTCAAAGCCGGGGGATCACCATGCGCGCCGCGGACAATAACAAGAACCACGACGGCCAGAACTGGAAGCGCGTTGCCGCTATGACGCTGGCCCTGCTGCTGAGCGGATGCACCGTGATTGGTCCCACCTCAATCACTACCGGGAGGCAGGCCTACAACGACGCCATCGTCCGCACTGGCAATGAGCAGATGTTGTTGGCGATCGTAAGAAACCGGTATCTGGAACGCGGCAACATGCTTGCTGTCTCCAGCGTCACCGCCAACGTCAAGGTTGCGACCAGTGCTGAGGTACAGGCAGGCTTCGGCGACGAAGACAACTACACCGGAAACCTGGTGCCATTTACCGGTGGCCTGGTCTACGAGGAAAACCCGACGATTTCCTACACGCCCGTCGAGGGCCAGCAGTATCTGCGCCAGTTGATGACCCCTCTGCCAGTGCAATCTGTGGCCGACCTGGTCGGCGGGCTTGTTGATCCGGGTCCCGCCTATGTGTCGCTGCTGGAGAGCGTCAACGGCCTGCAAAACCCGGGCTTCCTGTTTTCCGGGGTCCAGACCGACCCCGGCTTTGCCCGTTTTGTAGAGATCATGACGGAGTTAAAACAGGCCAATCGCCTGCATTGGGTCGAGGATGAAGCGTCGGAGAGCGGCATCGGGATCGTCATCGATCACTATGCAAAAAGTCACCTGTCCCAGGTCACCGAATTGATGGATTTGCTCGGCTTGCCCGCGCCAGCCAATTCGGACGCGCCGCTGAAACTCCCGGTGCTGCTGGCTTTGGATGCAAGGGCGGCGGGCGGGATCGGCTTCAGCACGCGCCCGGTATTTGCGCTGATCGAGATCCTGTCAGCGGCCGCGGAGGTCCCGGATGCTGACCTGCAATCCGGTCGGGCGACGACTGTTCCGCCGTTGGGTCTGGTCGGGCAAAGCCTGCATATCCACTATTCCACCAACAAGCCGGACGATCCGTCGGTCGCAGTCAGGTACCGTGACGGGTGGTTCTATATCGACGACACTGACCTGGCTACCAAAGGCCTGTTCCGCTTGATGTCGACACTGTGGTCGGTGACTATCGCCGAGAGTTCGAGTGGCTCGTCTTCGAGACCCGTGTTGACCGTCCCGGTCAGCCGCTAGTTCTTAAGCTGTGCCGACAGGTGCCAGTGCGGCCGCGAGGTATTGCTCGAGGGCCTGCTGAACCTGGCCACCCAATCGATCGTCTCCCAGGGCCTGCGCCTGCGCCATCATCTTTGCTTCCGCTTTGGCATCGGACCTGGCAAAGACAAAATATGCTCGTAATCTGAGACCGGCAAGAGAGTCGGCTTGCTGACCCGACGATCCAGTCAGTGACTCCGCCTGCTGCAAGGCGACACCGATGACATCTCTGTTGCGCTGCTGTTCTGGGAACGGGATCTGATGGATGCCCGCCCGGAATGCGAAATCCACCGTACGCGGCTGCCGGTGATTTTTCCGCCGCCGCGCAGATGGCGGGCTAGGGATTCTGCGTGACCGGGGTTCCCGCTTGTGGTCTTCCTGGCGCAGTGAACGCCTGCCGCGCAGGTTCAGCGCGTCGGCAACTGCTGCGATGCACATTGCTTGCCACGCTTCCGGCGACTACACATTAGTCTTCATGCTCGATATGTCTGACCGGCTGTCAGCACGCTCATCGCCGCGCAAGCTCACACGGTTTGCACCCTTTTCAGGAGGCTTCTTCGATGAACAGACGTCGATTCTGCCAGTCCGCTATTGCCGCAGGCGTTTCCGCGGCCTTGCCGCTCAACAGTCCGATGGCTTCAGTATTTCATGCACTGAGCCAGGTGGCTTCGGACATCCCTGCGGTCGCGCTTGATGGTAGTCACATAGTGCTGGAGAAGGCTGCCGTCAATGAACTTGGCGCCAGCCTGCAGGGCCAACTGCTGACCCGCGGCACAGTCGGCTATGACGCCGCGCGAACAATCTGGAACGGCATGTTCGACAAGCACCCGGCGCTGATCGCCCAGTGCATGTCAATTGAGGATGTCTCCAGTGCAGTGACCTTTGCGCGTGAACGCAAGTTACTGCTGGCGGTAAAAGGCGGCGGTCATAGCTTCCCCGGGAAATCCGTCTGCGAAGGCGGATTGATGATCGATCTGTCGGCGATGAAGGCCGTCAGTGTCAATCCCGGCCAGCGGCGGGCGCGCGCCGGTGGTGGTGCCCTGCTCTACGATCTCGATGTGGCAAGCCTCAAACATGGCCTGGTCACGACCACTGGGGTTGTTTCCCATACCGGCGTCGGTGGGCTGACCCTCGGCGGTGGATTCGGTCGTCTCAATCGGGTTTATGGTTTGACGATCGACAACCTGGTTTCGGCCAACATGGTGACTGCAGACGGCAAGATCCGGCGGGTCAGCGCAGACGAAAATGTCGATCTGTTTTGGGGCATCCGTGGCGGTGGCGGCAACTTCGGCGTGGTCACCGACTTCGAGTTCATGCTGCATCCGACAACGACACGCATGCTTGGCGGCAACATTATCTGGTCAATTGATCAGGCTCGCGAGGTACTGGACGCGTGCGCCGAAATGGCACCCGGATTCTCGGACGCGATGTATGTGGCGCCGTTTATAGTCTCGCCACCAGATACCGGCGGCTTTGTCGGTATGGACGTGCTGTATTGCGGCGATCCTGCGGCCGGCGAAAAGGAGATCGCGCCCTTACGCCGGGTCGGCAAACCGGCGGAGGATGGTGTCAAGTTGGTCGAGTACCTGGCGATACAAACCCAGTTTGACGGTGAATCCAGACATGGTCAGCGCAATTACATCAAGACCGGCATGGTGGACGAACTTGATTCAGGTCTGATCGAGGCCATGATCGACAGTTTTGAACTTGACCCGCATACGCAGCTGTTCTTCCACACTGCGGGTGGCGCCGTGGCCCGGGTCGGGGACACCGAGACCGCGTTTCCCTACCGCCAGGCCGGGACCATGATCGGGATCGCGAGCGCCTGGACGAATCCGTCGGAAGATGCGCAACGAATCGCAACGCTGAGAAAGCGCTGGAGCGCAGTGGAGCCGCACACCGGAGGCTTCTACACCAATCTGCGGGAGGAATCCGACAAGAAGATCCAGCAGAACTTCGGGCCCAATTACGCCCGCCTGGCCGCACTGAAAGAAAGCTATGATCCGATGAACCTGTTTCGCCTGAACGCCAATGTAAAACCGGCAAGCTGAGACATCGGTCTATCCGTGCCGACGGTCCGGAATAGCCTCGGCCGGGTGCGACTGCCCGGCTCAAAACCCCCAGGCAGCGTGGCTATCTGGGGGCCTTGAGCGTCTCTCCTCAACCGCTAGCGGGCTCGCTCTGCCCGTTCCGCTAACAGCGTCATCAAGCTCAAGACCCGCTGCCAGTAAGCCCGGATCCCGCTGTTATCTGCCCGACCGTCGTCACCGAAACGGATCGAGCCCCGCGATCCTCACCAGCTACCTTTGCGCAACGCAACATTCGGTGCGGGAATTTTCCGTGCCTTTTGCGGCACTTACCCGCCCTGCTGACATGATCCATCGACGAAGGGTTGACATGACTTGTATCTGGGTAGATTCTGCACACATATAAAGTATTTCGGTCCAGCACAAACAGACAGAGCCCGGCGCTCGCCCGGGAATTGCCCTGCAGGACCGCACAGCAATCGACAAGCAGCGATCTCTATCGGGATCCAGGGGCTCAGAGATGATGACGTTAAGCAACAGACTTCGGACCTTATCGGCGCTGGGTTTTCTCCTGGCTTTTTGGGCTGTGCCGGCCTGGGCGACCAACGGTTGCGCGGCCGACTTTCGTACCCTTTACGGGGACGCCACCTACAACTCCGCAGGCTGCCAGACCTGCCACACCAGTAACATTCCCAGCGTGAACCGCTACGGCGCAACTCTCGGTTCGGCCAGTCAATGCAATGTCTCAGGCGCCGCCTCGGGCGACGCGGATGGGGTCGGTGGAACCAACCAACAGGAGGCCGAGGCGGGCGCCCAGCCAGCATGGTGCGATTCAGGCACGCAAGGTTGTACCAATCCCGGCGGCGTTCCCAGCAACGTTGGCAACCCGCTGGATCCACCCGCAGGAAATCAGGCGCCAGTGGCCGATCCCGGTGGACCGTATGCAGGCACGGCCGGGGCGCCGGTCCAGTTCGACGGTTCCGGATCGTCTGACGCGGACGGCAGCGTAATCAGCTATGCGTGGAATTTCGGCGACGGCAACACCGGTACCGGCGTCACGCCCAGCCACACCTATGCCGCCGCGGGCAATTACACCGTGTCGCTGGTGGTCAATGACGGCACCGACGACAGCCAGGCGGCCACCACGTCCGCGAACATTGCCGCCGCCAACGTGCCTCCGGTGGCAAATGCGGGCGGTCCGTATTCGGGAGAAGCCGGCAGCGCCGTTCAGCTGGACGGGTCCGCCTCATTTGATCCGGACGGTAATATTGCGAGCTACGCGTGGAATTTCGGTGACGGCAGTAACGGCACCGGCATCAGCCCCCTCCATACCTACAACGCCGCTGGCAACTACACGGCCTCGCTGGTCGTAACGGACAACCAGGGCGCCAGCAGCACAGCATCGACGGCGCAGGTCACGATCAGCGAGCCGATGGTCAACCTGCCTCCGGTCGCAGAGCCCGGGGGACCCTACAGCGGTGACACCGGTGCGCCGGTGCAGTTCGACGGTTCCGGCTCAACGGACCCGAATGGCGACGCCATCGGTTACGCGTGGAACTTCGGCGACGGTCAGACCAGTACCCTGCCCTCGCCGAGCAATACCTACGCCGCGGCCGGCACCTATACGGTCACACTGACGGTTGATGACGGCGCGTTGAGCGATTCCGCAACGACGACCGCAACCATCGCTGATCCTGCGGTCAATTCGCCGCCGGTCGCTGATGCCGGTGGCCCGTACAGCGGCGACACGGGAGCTTCGATCGGCTTCAGCGGCGCTGGCTCGACCGATCCGAACGGCGATAACACCATCGCCACCTACGCGTGGGACTTCGGCGACGGCTCCAGTGGCTCTGGTGTTGCAAGCAGCCACAGCTATGCTGCAGAAGGGACCTACACGGTCACGCTGACAGTCACGGATGACGGAGGGTTATCCAGTAGCGACACGGCTGAGGCCATCGTGACCGATGCCGCCCCTGGCGGCAGTGACGGCGAGACCTTGTATCAAGCCAACTGCGCCGGCTGTCACGGAGGTCCCTGGGACGATCCGCCTTATGACGACAGCCTGCCTGGCATACGCCGGATGGCCGGTGCGCGCAGCTGCTCGATCCATGGCTCGATCTACGGCACCGACCTCTATCCGAACGGTGTTCCCGGAATGCAGTTCCTGCAGAACGTCCTCAGCGACGACGATATCGACGCGCTGGCCGGGTACCTGAACTCTCAGGACACGTCGGGTGAGCAGCGCTATGTGACCGCCTGCGCCGGCTGTCATGGTGCTGACGGCTCAGGCGGCCCGTATGACGAAGACGTCCATGGCGACGAGGCGGATGAGACCGCCGAGGCGATCGGGGAAGAGAGCGAAATGCAGTTCCTCGCCTGCTTGCCGGGTTCAGACGTGGCATCGATTGCCGACTTCCTGGCAGGGTTCGATGACGACAACGACGACGACGGCATCAACGACGATGACGATGACGACGACGACAATGACGGCATCAACGACGATGACGATCCCGACGACGACAACGATGGTCTCGACGATGACGACGAGTACGGCTACGGCTGCGATCCTCGTGACGACGACTCGGACGACGACGGTCTGAAAGACGGCGACGAAGTCGACAGCTACAACACCGATCCGGCGGATCACGACAGTGATGACGACGACGTGGACGACGGCAAGGAGATCGAAGACGGCACCGATCCGAATGATGAGGACACTGACAACGACGATCTGAACGACGGAGAGGAAATCGTGGCGGGTACCGACCCACTGGATCCCGATACCGATGACGACGGCTTCAGCGATGGTCGCGAGGTCAAGCTGATGTCGACCGACCCGCTGGTGGCCAACGCTTCTGCCGACGACGGCTCTGGTGGGGGCGGCGGATCGACAGGTTTGTGGTTCCTGCTGATGCTACTGGCTACATGTTTGCCGAAGATGACTCCTCGGGCCGGGAACCGGTAAATCCGGCCCGGAGCAAGAAGAGTAGTCAATAAGCAGTAAAGCCGGGCCGGGACTTCCGGTCCGGCTTCCTTTTTGCCCCCTGCTGCTTATCCCCTGCTGCCGATCGGCAGCATTCAGATCAGGGTCCCGCAGGGCGCCCGGTGGGAGAGTAGTTTTCTCTCAGACCGGCCTCTTCGAAGCCGCAGCGAAGGAGGTTTTGATACGACGCCTGTTCGTCCCCAGGTACGGCCTCCCCGGTGCAGGTGCCGATCAGGTCGCAACCCAGATCCACCGCAACAGCGACCCTTCGAGCAAGCAAGGCTGACTGGCTGCCGCGCCGCCGGTACTCCGGCCGGGTCGCGGCCCAGTCGGTCCAGGCCACACCGTCTTTGACAAACAGGGCGCCGGTGCCAACCGGTGTGGCGCCGTCAAAACTCATGAAAACGTGCCATCCGGAACGGCCGACCAGACCTGCAAGAATCTCCGCTGCCGGCGCCCCCAGGCCGAACGCGCCGCTGGCGATGCGCCCGAAGTCAGCCGCATGGTCGCGATCGATCTCCCGCACCTCAAGTGCCGTGATCCGCTGGGCCACCGGCAGATCTTCTCTGACAAACTTCATCCATGCCCGATCGCGAATCAGCCCCGCACGCTCAGCAAGCTCGGTTAGCGGCTGCGGTGCGCCCTCTGGCGACAGATGCAGAAAGTAGCGCTCAATGCCTGCATCCGCGTAAATCTGACCGATCTTTATTAACCCCTCGATCGTCCCCGGCTGCGCCAGCCCGAATCCGATACAGCGGTTGATGACGATATTCCCGCCACGGCGCATCAGCGAAGCGCGGCAGCCATCGACATGATGCAACTCGAGTCCTGCCGATGCCTTGAGGTCAGGCGTCGCGGCGCGATGAAATTCGGTCAGCGCCTCAGCCTCAATCTGCTCAAGCCGCCTGACTGCATGTTCCATCTCCATGCTGCTCTCTCCATTAGGTAATCGGGGCTTCCAGGCCCGGCGATATTCCCGGGCCACCAGATCCAGCCTACTCCTGATTTATGCATCAGGTCCCGAACCGGTGCTTTCGGGTCGGCAGCAACAGCGGCTACCCAGGTTGCAGGAATAGCATCAGGCCATGCGCTAATATTGGCTCAAACCTGAGCCGGGGAATTCCACATGGGCAACAAGAAGAAACACGATGAAAAGCGGATGTCGCGCAAGCGCTATGAGAAGGAGCTGGAGAAGCTCCATGCGGAACTGGTCAAGCTGCAGCTATGGATCAAGGCCAGGGGACTGAAAATCATCGTGGTGTTCGAAGGCCGGGATGCTGCAGGCAAGGGTGGCGTGATCAAGGCCATCACTGAGCGGGTGAGCCCGCGCGTGTTCCGGGTGGTGGCGCTGCCTGCACCGTCAGACCAGGAAAAAACGCAGATGTATATCCAGCGCTATATGCGCCATTTCCCGTCCGCCGGAGAAATGGTGATCTTTGATCGCAGCTGGTACAACCGAGCGGGCGTGGAGCGAGTGATGGACTTTTGCACCCGCGAGCAATATATCCGCTTTCTGCAGTACACGCCGATGCTGGAACGGGCGATGGTGGAGTCCGGCATCCTGCTATTCAAATACTGGATGGATGTCAGCATCGATGTGCAGGAGAAACGCTTCCGGGAACGCATCGAGGACCCGCGCAAGATATGGAAATTGAGTCCGATGGACGTGGCTTCATTCCACCGCTGGTATGACTACTCGCGGGCCAGGGACGACATGTTTGCCGCCACCGATCTGCCCCATGCACCGTGGACAGTGGTACCGGCCAATGACAAACGCCGGGCGCGGCTGAATTGCATTTCCGACCTGCTGGGCCGAATCGACTACGAGGACCTCGACGGAGAACCGGTCGAGCTGGGCGAGCGTCGCACTGAGGGGACTTATGACGATGACGCCAGCATGAAAGGGCGACGTATGGTGCAAGCTCTATTTTGATTCCTCGACGGTTGGCGTTCCGCAAGCCTGTCGGGTGATGTAGTCGGCACAAACAATGGACACCGGGCAAGCCAGAGCCGATCTCTGCTAGATTCGGTGCATGCAGCAACTGGCGGACGCGTGGATGCCTGAATATCGAACAACAAGATGGTCGGCCCCGTCTGTACTTCGGACCGGCGGCACGGCACTTGTTTGCCTTGCCATGGCATTGTTGACCGGAGCGGCGAGCGCGGCTGACGCGCGCGTCGGGCAGGTTGACGCACTTCTCGATGTGACCCTGTCCTACGGCATGCTCTACCGCACGGAGGGGCGCAACAAGGATCTGATTGCGATCGCGAACGGCGGCAACCTGCCCAGCGCCAACGGCGACGACGGCAACCTGAACTACAACACCGGCATCGTCTCCAACATGGTCGCCGCCACCGGAGAGCTTGATCTGTCCTGGGGTAATTTCGATGCCTTTGCCCGCAGCGTGGCTTTCTATGATTACGAGCAGGAGCATGGCAATCGACCTCACCGCCAGTTTGACGGCGAGACGCTCGATGCGGTGGGCTCGAACATTGAGATGCGGGACTACTTTATCGGCGGCCAATTCAATTGGGGCGGATTGCCGGTCCAGTTACGGGTAGGCAACCAGGTCATTACCTGGGGCGAGGTCAACTTCGTTCGCGATGGCGTGGATACGATAAACCCGATCGACCTGGTGGCTGCGTTCCAGCCGGCCCGGGATCGAAGAGATGCACGAACGCCTCAGGGCATGGCCTGGGGGGTCGCTCAAGTTACCGAAACTTTCGCGGTCGAAGGCTTCTATCAATACGACTGGCAGAGAGTCAGGCTGCCGCCCCCGGGCACTTTCTTCTCTACCAATGACCTGATCGGCGAGGGCGGACTGAGCTTCGCCACGATCGGTCGCGGCCAGTTTTCGGATCTGGGAACCGATCTGGACACTGCCTACGACCTGCCGCCCGGGACGCTGGGCTTTGACTCCAACTACTTCAAGTATCCGGAGTTGTTCCGTGACGACGCGGAGGACGGTGGTCAGTATGGCCTCGCGTTGATGGCCATTACCCAGGGCAGCAACGCGCTCAAGGTCGGGCTGCACTACATACGCTATCACAGCCGCCTGCCCCTGATCGGTACCATGACCGCCGATCAGGCTGCGATCGATGCCACCTCCCAGGCGGATGTGGATGCGGTGGCCGCGACGCTGGAACCGGTCTATCTGAGCGAGGGCTTCTCGCCGGAAGAGGCCGTGACCATGGCCCAGGACACCGCTGGCGATCTGGTCACCAATGAATACGTGAACCAGGCCGGTTACTTCACTGAGTATCCCGAAGACATAGACATGATCGGGCTCACCTTTAATACCGCCACCCTGCGCACCGGGACGCTGCTTGCCGCGGAGATTTCCCATCACATGGATTTCCCGTTCCAGGTGGCGTTGAACCAGGTTTACGACGCTTCGCTCTCGCCGGTGCAATTCGACGACAGCTACAAGGACAACGCGCTGGGCGTGTTCGGCGCCGATCAACGGATCAACGGTTATGTACGCCTGGACCGGACTCAGGTCGCGGCCTCAGCGACACAGTTGTTCGGGCGTCGCCTCGGCGCCAGCCAGGTGATCCTGAGCATCGATGGCGCGTATATCCACATCCACGACTTTCCCGGCACAAACGATGTGCCGTTACAGGGCAGAGGGGGTGGCGACGAAAACTCCTGGGGCTATCGGATACTCGGCCAGATGGAGTACACCAGCGTGTTCGGCGG
>Ga0316191_10004890_pt1 | contig 10054 bp, 7 predicted proteins | sample Eddworburr2cm_MG_FD_204928 | JGI IMG/M metagenome (GOLD analysis project Ga0316191, IMG submission 204928) | Coastal sediment microbial communities from Maine, United States - Eddy worm burrow 2 cm | ecosystem: Environmental > Aquatic > Marine > Coastal > Sediment | place: USA: Maine | collected... | reverse complement strand
GCTTGCACATGGAACTTGGCTCATGGCCAAACGCAACGCACTAATTACCAAGTTGTCGGCTGTCGAGACTTTGGGTGCAACCAGCATCATCCTGACCGACAAGACCGGTACGTTGACCGAGAATCGCATGTCGGCCACGACAGTGCTGCTTGCTGATGCTGATGTCGAGCTCACAGACGAACTTGAGGTCACGTCGCCAGCAATACTCGATGAATTATTGACGGCAGCGGCCCTGTGTAACAACGCGTCGTTACAACAGACCGCCGACGCTGACTCGAGTGGCGTCGGCGATCCTACCGAGGTCGCATTGCTGGTCGCAGCCGCAAAGCGCGATATCTGGCGCGAGACTCTCTTAAAGGAGGCGCCGGAGGTTCATGAGGATCCGTTTGACCCTGCGAGCAAACGAATGGCGACGGTGCACGATTACGGCGGAACATTCACTGTTGCGGTCAAAGGGTCGCCGGAAATCATATTGAGCAATTGCGGCTCAGTGCGGACGAAAGATGGCGTTGTGCCGCTTGACGGTGATGCGGTACAGCGATGGATCGGCCGAGTGGAAGACTTGTGCGCGAGCGGGCTGCGAACGATTGCGATCGCTAGCAAGTCAGTTGATGCACCCGATGTGGACCCTTACGACAACTTGATATTACTGGGTGTTATCGGGCTGGAGGACCCTGTCCGTGACGGCATCCAGGAAGCGATAAGCCAGTGTCACAGCGCCGGTGTTTCTGTGGTCATGGTCACCGGAGATCATGCCAAGACGGCAAAAAACATCGCACAGAAAATTGGCGTCACTGACGATTCAGATGACGTCGGGAGTTTTCTCGAAGGTGACAGTGTCGATAGCCTTTTCGCAGAAGGACGCATTCAGGACTTGCTTGATGTGCGGGTGTTTTCACGAGTGACACCGGAGCAAAAACTACAGCTGATCAGCCTGTATCAGGAACAGGAGCATGTCGTCGCAATGACGGGTGATGGTGTCAATGACGCCCCTGCACTGAAGAAGGCTGATATCGGTATTGCTATGGGCATCCGAGGTACGGCGGTAGCGAAAGAAGCGGCAGAAGTGATCCTGCAGGATGATGAATTTGGCACTATCGTTGCGGCCATTGGGCATGGTCGCGTGATCCTGCAGAATATTCGGAAGTTTGTTGTCTATTTGCTTTCCTGTAATTGCAGCGAAGTCATTGTCGTGTGCCTCGCCACCATTACAGGGGCCCCATTGCCGCTATTGCCGCTGCAGATACTGTTCCTGAATCTGGTGACTGATGTGTTTCCGGCGTTGGCACTTAGCGTTGGCCCCGGAGAGCCGTCTTTGATGAAGAGTGCGCCGCGTCCGGCCGGAGAGCGTCTATTGACGCGCCGTCATTGGCTGGAGATTGGACTCTACGGTGTGTTTATGGCGGTTGTCGTGCTTGCCGCAATGGCGACTGCAGTTTTGTATCTTGGTTTTGATCGGGATAAAGCCGTGACCGTCGCGTTCTGCACCCTGGCACTCGCGCAGATTTGGCATGTATTCAACATGCGGGATTCTAACGGTCGTTTTATCGACAGCGAGATCATTCACAATGTTTGGATATGGCTGGCGCTCGGATTGTGTTTGCTGTTGATATTTGCCGCTGTTTACCTGCCGGCGCTAAGCGATGTCCTGCGCTTAGTGAACCCGGGCTACGGCGGCTGGTTGCTCATACTCGCGTTTAGCCTGCTGCCACTCTTGGCCGCTCCGGCGATTAGATACGTCGGCAGGGTATCTGCCAGTCGACTAAAATAGGCTGCTCCCGGCGTTGCGTGGGCCGCTCGGTATGCCGTATAATCCCGCGCCAGCGCCCCACCAAAGTATCGGTGGGTAAAGGCCCCGCTTAGGGGCTTTTTGTTGTCCGGAGTATTGGCACGGGCAGAAACATAGCGCTGGGTATGAATGGGCCATTGGCCCATTTTTCGTTTTAGAACAAGTGGTTAGGTGGAAATGCAATGACCGGAGACGAGCTACAGAAGTTGCTCGAGCCGACAATCGAAGGGCTTGGTTACGAGCTCACGGACCTTGAGGTCCGCTTGAGTGGTAGAGGTGGTCTTGTCCGCCTCACGATCGACAAGCCTGACGGTATCGACCTGGAAGATTGCGAGAAGGTAAGTCAGGCGGCGAGCGCGTTGCTCGATGTTGAGGATCCCGTACCAGGGGAGTACAGCCTGGAGGTTTCGTCACCAGGGCTGGATAGGAAGTTGACGAAAGTAGAGCATTTTCAAAGGTTTGAAGGTGAAACCTTGAAAGTATCTATGCGTTTCCCGATAGAGGGGCGCAGACGATTTCGCGGCACATTGGTGTCGTCGAATGATGAGAATATTGTCGTTGAGGTGGATGGAGAATCGCACAGCTTGCCGCTGACGATGATCGACACAGCGCGACTGGTACCGAATGAGACCTGATCCCGCAGGGATACTTGGAGTTTTAAGGAAATGAGCAAAGAAATTTTGATGGTTGTTGACGCCGTTTCAAACGAAAAAGGCGTCGAGAAGGACATCATATTCGAGGCAATCGAAGCCGCACTGGCGTCTGCAACGCGCAGAAAGCATGGCGATGACATCGACGTGCGCGTGGAAATCAACCGCGAAACCGGCGAATACGACACTTTTCGTCGTTGGCTCGTATTTGCAGATGAGTCCACCGAACTGGAAACGCCTGATAGTGAACTGCGCATGATTGATGCTCTCGACATTGATACGTCCGCAGAGCCGGGTGGCTATGTTGAAGTTCCGATGGAATCGGTTGAGTTTGGTCGTATCGCGGCCCAAACGGCGAAGCAGGTCATCGTACAGAAGGTACGAGAAGCTGAGCGCGAGCAGGTCGTTGAGGAATATCAGGGTCGGGAAGGCGAAATGTTGTCTGGCCTGGTAAAGCGAGTCGACCGCAATGGCGTTTATATTGACCTTGGCGGCAATGCGGAAGGATTCGTTGCTCGCGATCAAATGGTGCCACGTGAGCCGGTCCGACCACAGGACCGTATGAAAGCGCTCTTAACAGAGGTGCGTTCTGAGATTCGGGGTCCGCAATTGTTCATGACGCGAACCTCACCCGAGTTTCTGGTCGAGCTTTTCAAAATTGAAGTTCCCGAGGTTGGTCAAGGTTTGATCGATATTTTGGGAGCTGCTCGTGATCCGGGCCTTCGGGCAAAGATTGCTGTACGCAGTAATGACAGTCGCATTGATGCGGTTGGCGCGTGCGTCGGTATGCGTGGCTCGCGAGTGCAGGCTGTCTCGAACGAACTCGCTGGCGAACGTGTCGATATCATCCTTTGGGACGATAATACGGCGCAGTTTGTTGTAAACGCGATGTCGCCAGCTGAGGTGGTTTCAATTGTTGTCGATGAAGACAAGCACAGCATGGATATTGCTGTTGAAGAGGACAAGTTGTCGCAGGCGATCGGTCGCGGTGGGCAGAACATCCGGCTTGCAAGCGAGTTGTCTGGCTGGGAACTGAATGTCATGACAGCCCAGGACGCGGAAGAAAAGAGCGAGTCTGAGATGAAAGAGCTCATCGCGCTGTTCTCAAAACAACTCGATGTTGATGAAGAGGTTTCTCTGATTCTGGTTCAGGAAGGTTTTTCGACCATCGAAGAAGTCGCTTATGTGCCGACGGCCGAACTTGTCGCTATTGAAGAATTCGACGAGGGCATGGTTGACGAGCTGAGAAGCCGCGCACGCGATGTACTGCTGACACAGGCGATCGTTCAGGAAGAGAAGATCGATGAAGTGGAGCCTGCCGAAGACCTTCTTAGTCTTGAAGGAATGGACAAAGGCCTGGCCTATCTTATTGCAAGCAAGGGTGTAGTGACCCGCGAGGATCTTGCGGAGCTCGCAACCGACGATTTGCTGGATATCACTGAAGATATAAGTCAGGAAGAGGCCGCAGCGCTGATCATGAAAGCGCGCGCTCATTGGTTTGAAGAAGAACAGCAGGCGTAGCAGCCTTTTTGCGGAGTTAGATATATGGCTGAAGTGACAGTTGCACAATTTGCTGAAGTTCTTAAAGTCCCTGTGGACAAGTTGCTAACGCAGCTTGATGAGGCAGGTATTAAGGTCAAGGGATCTGACGACAAGATCAGTGAAGATGCGAAACTCGAGTTGTTAACACACTTGCGTCGCGCTCACGGTCAAGACGATACGCCAGCGACAGCTGCCGCGCCGCGTAAAATTACGCTGAAGCGCAAATCGCAGTCGGAACTCAGATTGTCAGGAGCCCAGGGTCGGTCTCGGACGGTTAGTGTCGAGGTTCGGCAAAAACGCACTTACATCAAACGCGACGTGCTCGAAAAGCAAGCGCAAGAAGAGCAGGATGCGCTCGATCGGCAGCGCGAGGAAGAAGAGAACCGAGTCAAGGCTGAGGCGCTTGCTAAGGAACGCATCGAGGCGGAGAAAGAAGAAGCCGCGAAGCGTGAAGTTCAAGAGCGTGAAAAGGAACAGCAGGCTCAGAAAGATGCTGAAGACGAAGCGCGTAAGACTGCCGAAAAAGTGGCAACCGAAGCGGCCGAGGAGAAGACTCGAATTGAGAAGGCGGAGGCTGACGCTAAAGCCCGTCGCACGAAGGAAAAAGCGAAGCCGAAACCACCCAAGCACGGTGAAACACGCTACGGACGCAAAGAGCTTCACGTGGCCGGGGACAAGAGCGGTCGTCGCAAGCGTAAAGCACCGATGCGTCGTCGACCGGTTGGGGCTGGTGGTGATTCGAAGCATGGCTTCGAGATGCCGACCGAACCAGTTGTTCGCGAAGTAGAGATTCCAGCAAACATTTCAGTATCTGAACTCGCCCAGAAAATGGCCATCAAAGGCAATGAGGTTGTGAAGGTACTGTTCAATATGGGCGCGATGGTGACGATCAATCAAGCTATTGATCAGGACACAGCGATGCTCGTCGTTGAAGAGCTGGGCCATGTTCCGAAGGCGGTTGATTCGGCGGATGTTGATGAAAAGTTGTTGGCTGATGAAAGCCAAATAACGGGTGATGCGGTTACACGTGCCCCCGTTGTAACCATCATGGGACACGTTGATCACGGCAAGACATCATTGCTTGATTATATTCGCCGTACCAAGGTGGCTGCGGGCGAAGCGGGCGGAATTACCCAGCACATCGGTGCTTATTCAGTCGCAACCGACAAAGGCCAGATATCGTTTTTGGATACACCGGGACACGCGGCCTTTACCGCTATGCGTGCTCGTGGCGCACAAGCAACGGATATCGTTATTCTCGTAGTGGCTGCCGATGATGGCGTGATGCCACAAACGATTGAAGCAATTCAGCACGCGAAAGCGGCAGGTGTACCACTCGTTGTGGCTGTCAATAAAATCGATCGGGAAAACGCCGATCCGGAGCGTGTTAAGAACGAATTGTCGCAACATGAAGTTATCCCGGAGGACTGGGGTGGCGAACAGATGTTCGTTAATGTTTCGGCGCTGACAGGCGAAGGTGTCGATGCGCTGCTCGACGCCATTTTGCTGCAGGCAGAAGTCATGGATCTGACGGCCGTAGCCGAAGGCCCGGGACAGGGAATCGTTATTGAGTCCAGTCTTGAGAAAGGACGAGGCGCTGTCGCAACGCTGCTCGTACAGAGTGGCACATTGAAGCAGGGTGACATGATCATCGCTGGTGAAGAATACGGCCGTGTCAGAAATATGTTTGATGAGACCGGTGCGTCGATCAAGGAGGCCGGTCCATCCAAACCGGCTGTTGTTCTTGGACTGTCGAAAACGCCAAGCGCTGGCGACGATTTTCTCGTTGTCAAAAACGAGCGAAAAGCTCGAGAAGTTGCTGAGTTCCGACAGGACAAGACGCGAGACGCGAAACTCGCCCAGCAGCAGGCCTCGAAGATGGAAGATATGTTCACGCAAATGCAGGACGGCGAGATTTCCTCAGTGCCCGTGATCATTAAATCTGACGTACACGGTAGCGCAGAGGCGTTGCGTGATGCCCTGACCAAACTCTCGACTGACGAAGTGCGCGTGAAGATACTGGGTTCAGGTGTTGGTGGTATTACTGAAACTGACGCCAATCTGGCAGCGGCATCCAATGCGACAATCATAGGATTCAACGTGCGTGCAGATGCTGCCGCGCGTGTAGCGATCAAGGAATCGGGCGTCGATATTCGCTACTACAGTATTATTTATGAGGCGATAGATGACGTTAAGGCGGCCATGAGTGGACTGCTTGCACCGGAGGTCCGAGAGCAAATTGTTGGGCTTGCCAGCGTTAAAGAAGTCTTTAACTCGCCGAAATTTGGTGACGTCGCAGGCTGTATCGTGAGCGAAGGTTACGTCAAGCGGTCCAACCCGATTCGCGTACTGCGCGATAACGTGGTTATTTACGAAGGCGAGCTGGAATCTCTGCGGCGCTTCAAAGACAACGTCAACGAAGTACGCTCCGGTACCGAGTGCGGTATCGGTGTGAAGAACTACAGTGATGTTCAGGTTGGTGATCAGATTGAGTGTTTCGAACGTATCGAGGTAGCTCGCACGCTCGACTAGGCGTGCACTAGAGATATCTATGCCTCGTGAGTTTTCCAGAAACCAGCGACTCGGAAATCAGGTGCTACGCACACTGAACGAGGTGCTGCGATTCGAAACAAAAGATCCGAGACTCAAGCTGGTATCGCTGACGGCGGTCGAGCTGTCGCGTGATCTGAGTGTCGCACGCGTGTATTTCAGTCTTCTGGATCCCAATGGAGACCCGGAACCGGTGAAGGATGGCCTTGAACGAGCCAGCGGCTTTTTACGCGGACGTTTGGGCCGAGAAATTAAGATTCGTCATGTACCTGAACTTAGATTCGCGCACGATGACAGTGCAGCCGAAGCGCAACGCATCAGCAGTCTGATTGATGACGCGTTGGAGTCCGACCAGAAAGACGAGCAAAGTTAGGCTACGTGGCGCGAGGAATGAAACGCGACGCCGATCCGGTGGATGGGCTGTTATTGCTTAACAAGCCGTCGGGAATGACGTCTAACCGCGCCCTACAACTGGTGCGGCGATTGGTGAATGCCAGGAAGGCGGGCCATACAGGCAGCCTGGATCCGGCGGCAACCGGCATGTTACCGCTGTGTTTTGGCGAGGCGACGAAGGTGTGCGCGTATCTGCTGAATGCAGACAAGAGTTACCGAGTAACGGTAAAACTGGGGTCAGCGACCGATACGGGTGACGCGGACGGTAAGGAAATTGAATCGGCCGAGGTTCCTGAACTGTCGGCAGATGAGTGGAATGAAATTTTGCAGGGTTTCTGTGGCGATTCGACGCAGATACCACCAATGTACTCGGCTTTGAAGAAAGACGGCCAGCGGCTTTATGAGTTGGCTAGAAAAGGCGAAACCGTCGAGCGTGCAGCACGATCGATCAGGATCGATGAGATCAAGCTGATTGAACTGGCCGGTACGCGCATGGTTTTTCGGGTGTCGTGCTCGAAAGGCACCTATATAAGAGTGCTCGTCGAGGATATCGCCAAGAAAGCCGGCACGGTGGCCCATACGGCACGACTGCATCGCGAAACAGTGGGTGATTTCGAGAGCGCGAATATGCTCGATATGTCGGCGGTAGAGGCTCTGGCGGAGCAGGGTCTGGAGCGATTGCGGGCTGAATTACTGCCAGCGGACGTCGCGCTGGCTGATTTTCCGGAGGTTTCGCTTGGTCCGGAGGACGCTCGCCGATTTTGTGGCGGGCAGGCTGTCTCGGTTGAGATTGAGGTACAGGAAGGGCTTGCCAGAGTTTACGAGGCAGGCAAAAGTTTTTTGGGTGTGGGCGAGTTGGTCGGTGACGGCGTTCTGGCACCACGAAGAGTGTTTCTGACACAGGAAAAAACCCCGTAATTATATGATTTTGGGGTGTTAATAGGCTCAAGCAGGCGCTAGAATACCGCGCTTCAAAAAAGGGCTAAAGATAGAGAACTTGGAGATTTATAGAAATGCCACTTTCCAGTGAAGCAAAGCAGGGCGTAATCGCCGACCACGCACGCGGCGAAGCCGATACAGGCTCACCTGAGGTACAGGTTGCACTGCTTTCAAAGAGAATTGCAGAACTTACCGAGCACTTCGGTGAGCATAAGAAAGATCACCACAGTCGTCAGGGTCTTCTGAAGATGGTTAACAAGCGTCGTAAGCTGCTTGACTACCTGAAGTCTAAAGACAATGACCGCTACCGCGAGCTGATCAAGAAGCTCGGTCTTCGCCGCTAATCCAGCGAGCGTCCGAAGCAATGTAAGTAACCGACGAGCTGTTTCCTTATATAAGGGTGCGCCGTCGGTTGCTCTTGCTACAACGATTTCTAATTAGAGTAAATTAAAGTGAATTCGACAAAGAAAAGTTTCCAATTCGGGGAACATGAAGTAACACTTGAGACTGGCGGAATCGCTCGTCAAGCAGACGGCGCCGTCATGGTTAATATGGGGGATACCGTAATTCTCGTAACCGCTGTCGGCAAGAAAAAGGCTGACCCGGGCAGAGATTTCTTCCCGCTGACCGTCAACTACCAGGAAAAAACCTACGCTGCCGGCAAGATCCCAGGTGGATTCTTCAAGCGCGAAGGTCGTCCAGGCGAGAAAGAAATTCTTACTTGCCGCCTGATCGATCGTCCAGTTCGCCCACTGTTTCCAAAGGGCTTTAAAAACGAAGTTCAGATCATCGCGACAGTGATGTCACTGAATCCGGACGTCGATCCTGATATTCCTTCCTTGATCGGTGCCTCTGCGGCGCTGGCCATCTCCGGAATGCCTTTTGCTGGTCCGATTGCCGCTGCCAAAGTTGGCTATAAAGATGGTGAATACGTTCTGAATCCTGGTCGTGCTGCTGTTGCTGAGGGTGACCTCGAGCTCGTCGTAGCCGGTACCAAGGATGCAGTCCTGATGGTTGAATCAGAAGCTGATGGCCTCTCTGAGGAAGTCATGCTGGGCGCGGTCATGTTCGGCCACGAGCAGATGCAGGTCGCGATCGACGCAATTGCCGAGCTGGCAGCCGAAGTCGGCAAGCCTGCTTGGGATTGGGTCGGACCAGAAACGGACGAGGACCTTGTCACAGCTGTAGCGACATCGGCAACCGCTGGTCTTTCTGACGCTTACCAAATCACTGAGAAGCAAGATCGTCAGGACGCTGTTGGCGCAGTAAAATCAGCTTCAGTCGAAGCATTGGCTGACGGTGATGATGCGAAATGGTCTGCCGAAGAAGTCAAAGGCGAGTTGTACAAGCTAGAGAAGAGCATCGTTCGCCAGCGCATAATCAAGGGCGAGCCGCGTATCGATGGTCGAGACAAGAGCACCGTTCGTGCGATCGACGTTGAAGTTGGTACGCTCCCGCGGGCACACGGTTCCGCTGTATTCACGCGTGGCGAGACGCAGGCGATTGTTGTCGCAACACTGGGCACCGGTCGTGACGCACAGATGATTGATGCGATCGAAGGCGAGCGCAAAGAGCCATTCATGTTGCACTACAACTTCCCTCCATTCTGCGTAGGCGAAACCGGATTTGTTGGTTCACCGAAGCGTCGTGAGATCGGCCACGGCAAGCTGGCACGTCGCGGCATCGAAGCGGTTCTGCCTAACATGGAAGAGTTTGGCTACGTCATTCGCGTTGTATCAGAGATTACTGAGTCCAACGGTTCTAGCTCAATGGCTTCCGTTTGTGGCACCAGCCTAGCGCTGATGGATGCTGGCGTGCCGTTGAAGGCTCCGGTTGCCGGTGTTGCGATGGGTCTGGTTAAGGAAGGCGACGACTTCGCAGTTCTGACCGATATCCTGGGTGACGAAGATCACCTCGGCGATATGGACTTTAAAGTTGCTGGTACAAAAGACGGCATCACAGCGCTGCAAATGGATATCAAGATCCAGGGCATCACGAAGGAAATCATGAGCACGGCGCTTGATCAGGCTCGCGATGGTCGTTTACACATCCTCGATGAAATGAATAAAGTCCTTGGCGAAACTCGCACCGAAATGTCTGAGTGGGCTCCAACGATCATGACCATGAAGATTGATCCAGAGAAGATTCGCGACGTTATCGGTAAGGGCGGTGCGGTTATCCGTGCTATTAC
>Ga0316191_10004887_pt1 | contig 10054 bp, 5 predicted proteins | sample Eddworburr2cm_MG_FD_204928 | JGI IMG/M metagenome (GOLD analysis project Ga0316191, IMG submission 204928) | Coastal sediment microbial communities from Maine, United States - Eddy worm burrow 2 cm | ecosystem: Environmental > Aquatic > Marine > Coastal > Sediment | place: USA: Maine | collected... | reverse complement strand
GCGTTGCCGGCGGCGTTCTTTGCGTCGCAGCTTTACCTCAACTTTTTCGGTGATCGAATCAGTTCGCCAGTTGTCGTACTGCTGGCCGCAGGCCTGCTCTCTGTATTGCTGGCCTGGGGCACGGTAGCCGGACACGCTGTTCACATCGCGCGCAGAAACCCGGTGCTTGCGCTGCGCTACGAATAAGGTGTCCTAGTCGGTGTCGGCACCGATTTTGTAGCGGAAGCCGACGCCGACCACCCAAACGTCATAGTCGTAAGGGCTGGCGCCCATTGTGAGCACCGTCGGCAAGGTATCCGGTTGCACTCCCTCGAGGGCCCAGTCGTTGGCCTCGAAACGCTCCCAGCGAGCGCCGAAGGTCGCGTCAAAGCGCGCGGACACTACGTAACGCAGTGACAGTCGGAGAGAGTCCATGGTCGAGTCGAGCTGTGGCAGTGGCACCGGCGACACGGCCTGACCCGCAAACAGAATCTCGGTTTCGCCGTCACTGCGCGTGTAGTCAAACGTAAGGTCCAGTTTGTCTTCCATAGCTGCAAGGCGGAAACCGCCGCCGTAGTGAGTGAAGCTGTCATCGTGTGATGCTTCCCACGTTGGTCCGGTAAATGTCTCACTGCCGAGCTGAATGGCGTCGATCGCCTCTGTGCCTGCTGTGACATAGATAGATGCCGCATCGGATACAGCCCAGCTGAAGTCCACGGTGAAGCGATCTTCATTGCTTTCGGTCATTCCCAGTTGAGATTCGGTGTAGCTGTCATCCGCATAGAACCAGGTCATGCCGACTGAAAGCGGTTTCTCGGGTAATGATGCAGACAGGGACAGCTCGCCAAACTCGCGATAGCGATAGGCGAGATTGTATTTGCGCATCAGCGGGTTCTGGCCGAGGCTGACCGCGATATCAGTGTCGTAGTCTTCGACTTCCCTGCGCGAGGCGCCGCCCTTGAATGTCGCTTCGAGCCAGGCCGTGGGACGCCAGCGCGCCTTGCCCCAGCCCGTATCTTCAGATTGTTGCGCAACCTCCTGGTAATCCCGATCAAGGTCGGTGCGATCGTAGCCACCGGATACACTCAGCGTGTCAAACACCTTCAGCGTGCCGCTGACATTGAGACGCGCGCGTTCGAATGAATATGGCACATTCGCTTCGGGACCGCCGGATCCGATTGTGTCGGTAATCACGCGTGACCACATTGTTACAGGGGTCTGGTTATCGCGTTCGTCGAAGCGGTACGAAAGCTTGACGCTTGCGCGCTTGTGCGGACGGGATGTCAGCGTAAATGCATAGTTGCTCGTATCAACCTGTCCGTCGAGTGTTGGCGGCAAAGGAGCCAGACTTACTAGCGTCGAATTAATCGTGTAGGGCAGCAACTTGTCATTCTGTTCGCCCCTGCCCATGGCCGCGGAGAACGCGATGACCGTATTGAAGGTATCGGTGCGATAGACGCCGGACAGTGAAAATTGCTGAAAGTCGTTATCGGGCTCCAGCGCCAGTCGTCCCAGTTCGGCGCCGGGTACCATCGAGAACGGATTATCCCAGGTCAGCGAGTCCAGTTCATTGCGATAGAACGAGCCGTAGTAGGCCAGCGCGAGATTGACCGGGCCGGCCAAGAAGCGCACCCCGGCATCAAAACGGTCGGTGTAGTCATCGACAGGTCTTGGCAAGTACGCACTCTGTGTAAAGCGCGAGCCAGCCATGATGCTGACGCCGTCACGCTGCTGGCGGCTGTAGTCCGCGTACAACCGAACCTTGCTCGTTGGCAGGTACGTGGCGCCAAATTCGATAACCTGGCGGTCCTTCTCGATATTCTGTGGCCTCAGTGATGATGCGAGCTCGGTAAACCCGGATGTCGTTCCCGCGGTCACCCAGGTTGCCGGAAGTGTGAGTGTCTGCGAGTCAGATAAGGTGAACACCGTAGCGGTGTCACCGAACAGCCGATACGGCAACTCGCGGTAGCCCAGGCCAATCTCATAAGTGCCTGGTTTGCCCACCGTAATATCAAGTACCCGCGAGTCGAGTCCAAGGTCCTCGGCATACCAGGTCATCCTGGTGCCATCGCTGACATAAACGCCGTTGCCGCCAAGGTCGACTTCGGCACCAATCTCATCCATGCCTGTGCCGTTACCGAATCGGGCTACATCGTCGCTGACGTAATTCACACCAGCGTCAACGTCGGCGCTGTAGCCTTTTTCGAACGGACAGTATTCACATTTCCATTCGCTCGTGTCGACCTGCGCGAGCGCAGCGGCAGGAGCAAGGAGCACGGCAAGTGCTGTAATTCTTAATGCGTTGTTCTGTCTCATCGCATTAACCTCGATCCGGATGGATGATTGGAGCCATGCACCTGCGTGTGACAGTTCAGACAATTCTGGCCGAGCATGAACTGTGACGGCATAGCGCCGGGCAGGCCGTCGCCGTCCGCCGGCAGGCTCGGATGACCTGACTGCGAATGGCAGCTCTGGCACAACATCGGGCCTCGCATTGAGAGCATTCCTGGATGATTCGAACCGTGCGGGTCGTGGCAGTTGCTGCAATCCTCTGCGACTGGCGCATGCTCCCAAAGGTATGGGCCGCGTTTCTCGGCGTGACAGTCGAAGCACGTATCATTCAGGGTCTGCTGCGCGAATTGTAATTCGCTCGTTGCGCCATGGGGGCTGTGGCAGCCGCTGCAGTCCATCTTCCCCTGGCGAATAGGATGCGCATACGGTTTTAGTGACTGCGTTCGCTGCTGCTGATGGCAATCGAAGCACACCTCGGGCTGGGTTGCGGTAACCAGCACCGGGTCTTTCGCGACGTGACTGCTGTGGCAACCGGCACAACCTACTTCGTTGAGGTCGTGATCGTTGCCGTGCCAGCCGAAGCCTGTGTCACCTGAGTGGCAGCCGAGGCATTGTTCGTTCTGGACATCAATCGGTGTCGTCGAATTCGCGCCGAAAATGATGCCGGGGGCTGTCCGTTCCTGGCCGCGGCGCACGCGTCCTGCGTGGTCACCAGTCGGTCCGTGACAGGCCTCGCATTGCAGCTGGCCATGACCGAAAGGTCCGTTCGGATCTGTCGGGTTGGCGTGCGGCCCCTTGAACAGCGGCAGCACCGCCTCGTTTTCGTGACAGGCGAGGCAAGTATCTGCGCCTTCGCGACTGTAATTGGCTTCCTGACCGCCGGCGGTTCCGGCAGTCAGGGTCACTAGCATCGCTACGGCGATGACGTGTTTCAGCAAGCTCATGGCAGTAGCCTTTCCTTCAATCTAGTTGAACTGGAATTCGGCTACGCCATGCATAACCTCCACATCCGCCGAGCGTCCTTCGCCGTGGCAAAGCTCGCAGGTTTCAACGCCGGATGAAATCAGCGTGCTATCGGCTGCTTTCATTGCGTTGAAATCACCACCATTTTGCCGCATGTGCTCGGCTGCCAGCGAACTAATGTGGCAGGTGGAGCAGACAGAGGCGTTTGGCGAAACAACCCGGTCATCCACCGGCGACAGAAGATCGGCACCGGCATCGAACGTCGTGCCGAGTACCCTGGCCGGGTCAACCGGATAATAGGTACCGGGCGCGTGGCAGCCTTCACAATTGTTGACATGCCCCGGGTACTCGAACTTGATCGAATGCGGGAAGTTGCCATAGCCACAGACGTCATACGCAACATCCGTTTCGCCAGATGCGTGCAGGGCATGGATCATGCGCTTGAAATCGATCGGCGTATCGTCCGTGCCGAGCGTATCGGTGCAGGGCGGGTTACGTTTGCTGGCATCCGTTGCATTTGGATTGTGGCAGGTGACGCAGACTTCAGGATTGTCTGTGCGGTTATTGCCGTGCAAGGACAACTCGTTGTGACAGTCGTCGCATTTCTTGATATCCACGACGCTGCGCCTGTCAACGGCCGTAGCGCCGTCAATGCCGACGTACTCAATTACATTAGTAACCGGTATGCGATTGACAACGCCGTTGATATCGACTGCCGGGTGACCGTCGATCGTAACGGCCGCAGTGCCAACGGCCTCAGGAGGCAGTGCTACTGATGCAGTAACGCTGAAGATATGCACGCCGGCAGGATTTCCCGCAACTTCGGTCGCAGGAGGATTGCCGAAGCAGGCCAGCGGGTTCATGGATATCGGCTGTGCCGATGCTGCGCCACTACCGGTATTGGTGTAGTCGGCGGTATTCCAGGCAACGCCGATCGCGAGACGACTGGCGCCATCTGCGCAGGTGGTGAATTCGACCGCACTGAGAATATCGTAGTACGTGCCGTCCAGAGGATTGGTCACCGAGAACTCCACCGTTGGCATCATGCCAACCGTCATATCGGCTACGCCCTCGATGTTGTACTGGAAGCGTGCGCTCTCGACCTTTGTCGGAATCTGGTGCGCTACTGCAACCCGAACTGCACCGCCGGCAACGTCTGAATCCGGCCCGTGACATTGCAGGCACTGTGTATCGTCAGTCAGCGTAAGTCCGAACGGGTGTATGCCATCTTCAATCGCATAATCGTGCTTGTTGTTATCAGCGATGCCATCGTCGTAATGGCACGTGCCGCAGGCCGCGCGATTAGGAACCAACCGCCAGTTGCTCGCCTGCGGAGTATTGTCGTCTGACTCCTCATGGCAGGTCTGGCAATTGCGAATATCCTGCGACCATTCAATGTCGGAGTAATCATGCACAGTACCGCCGTAACCAATGATCACATAGCCATCGCGTCCTGCATGAATGTTGTGGACCAGGGCCTTCAGGTCGACCGTATTGCCGGTGTCACCGTCGACTGAGAACGGGTTGTGGCAGGTCGCACAGTACTCAACATCTGTCCTCGGGCCGCCATGGAATTCGAGGCGGTCATGACAGGTACCGCAGGTCTGCGTGTCGACGATCCTGCGTTCGAATAGCGGCGCGCCGCCGGCTGGGACGAAGTCAAAAATACCGTTGGATGAAATAGGTGCCTGCCCGCGGATCTCGATACCCAGGCGATGAGTTTTCGCGGCATCGAAATCCGGCCCACCCGAGTAGTCGGTCAACGCCTCGGCGAACGTATATTCGTAGGTGCCGTCTCCGTTACTGACGAACGAGCCAGAGCTTCCCCTTTCGGCGTCGGCTTGGCCATCAACAATTACAGCGCCCGGAGGGCCCGTGTCTCTGGTCACATAGGACTGCCATTCGCTCGAACCGCCATTCGTGCCGGGGGACAGCTGTGACAGGACAAAGCGAATATCACCGGCCGGCAGACCTGTGAGGCCTTGCTCGAGATCGTTCGTTAGTGCCAGGTAGACAGTGGGCGCGCCGCCACCAGCCGGAACATCGACACTGGTTACAGCGATATTGATCAAGTCAGCCGAATCAATCGGCACACCGTTGCCCGCGGATGGTCCCGGTGGCCCGGGAGGTCCGACAGGCCCGGTACCGCCATCCTCACCAGGTTTACCATTGTCACCGCCGCTGCAGGCAGCGAGGAAAAGGCCAAGCAGCATGAGGGCTGCTATTCGGACAGAAAAGATCTTGTTGCGAGCCATGATCAATCACCTTGCATTTGTTTAGCGACGCGGAAAGTTCGTCGCTATTCTCTTTCTTCTTATATGCAAGTCTAGTGATATTAGCTCCGAAACGTAAGAGGCTTGTCACCGCGTGACGGTGGGTACATTTACGTATTCAAATTCGCCGCTGCATCCGGTGCACAAAAAAAGGCCGGGAGATCGCTCTCCCGGCCAGTCGTAAGGTGGGTGGGCCTGAAGGCCCACCGCGAACGCCTCGTTTACTCGAACAGAGTCATGATCTTGTCGATGATGCCAAACAGGACTGCGTCCTCAGCATCGTTCTTGACGAGCGTACCGAAGGCATCGGTATGCGCGTTGAATGCGGCGAGATCACCCGCCTTGTCTTCGTTGATCAGCTCAGCCCGATGGCAGCCACCGCAAGCCTTGGAGGAAGCACCAACCACGTACTCGGGTACGAAGCCGATATTCCTGCCGCCCGGTTTTTCGATAGCGGCCTCGCCGTTTGCTGCGGGTACCATCTCGTACCAGGTATTGAGCATCCAGGAGTCAGACAGCAGGCCAGGCATCGACTTGCTCTGATCCGGCGCGTTGTAGGTTCCTTCGTTGTGGCAAGCCTCACAGGCCAGCGCAGTGAAGTACGGGAACGCGTGCTCGATGTGCTGGTCATAGCGTTTCGCTTCTACCGCATCGAATGCATCGAAGATACCGGGGTTGCGCCCGCCTTGCAGATCGAAGTCCTGGAACGAGTGGATCGCATGCACGTAGCCTTCGATCGATCGCGACTGCATCTCGAGATGGCTACCGCCATTCGTGGACGCGTGGCAGTTACGGCATACGGTCATTTCGCCGGCACGGCCGCTGCCAGAGTGGAACGTGACCGCCAGTTGATCGTGGCAGGCGTTGCACTTCTCGTAATCAGCAATGGCTCCATCACCCTTGAAGTAGTCGTCGATCAGACCGCTCGTCATCAGGTCGTAAGTCGCCGTCACACCGTTTAGCGTGATCTCATCGTCGAGACCGACGTCGATATACGGCGTTATCGTGACTTCGATCTTCGAGACATCCATGCTTTCGATAAGCGTCGGGATATCAGCCGTAACTTCGGCAGCGAAGGCCGACAGATTTGCTGTGGTCTTATAGTTGGGAGGCAAGACGGTAGCATCTGCCGTGAACAGCGGGTTATCGTCGCCCGGCTCGAACTCGAAGCGATTGCTGTTTGCATCACGCCAATGCGACGGGACGATGAAGTCCTTCGTGTCCCAGCCGTAGAACGATACCAGCAGCTCGGGAACGACATCCACATCCGACGTTTGGTATTCAACCGTCAATGTGTCGGTGTCAGCGTCATAAGTGACGCTGTCGATCTGCGCCGTGTACGTGTCTGCGTAGCGATCGCCATTGGCGTCATAAATGTACTCGTCGTAGCCGCTGTGCAGTTCGGCAAACGTGGAGGCAAAACCACCGTCCAGTTCGGCTTTGTGACAGTTAGTGCAATCCTCAGTGGCGTTGTGGAATTCAAAACCGTCAACACCGGCATTCGCCCACAAGTAAGAAACTGGTGGTGGCCTGTGCGGCTGGTAATAGTCGCCTGCCGCCTGGATGACCTCACCGGTGTCCTCATCAACCAGCGCCGGCCACGCATTCTCACCCTCGATAACATGACAGCTCTTGCAGGTTTCGACCGTAAAGTTTTCGTCGGCAAGAACCAGGTCCACATCACCGTGGCAAGTGTTGCAGTTTGCCATTGACTGCGGATATGGGAATTCCATCGCGTGTGACATATGCACGTCGTTGACCAGTGTGCGGTCGTAGGCGTACAGAGCTTCTTGCTCAGCCGTGTAGGCAGTGCCGCTAGCCCATGCCTCAGGCTGGTCGACCATGAACTGCCATTCGGGATGGCCACCTGCACTTGAATTGTTGTGGCAGGCTTTACATACCGTGAAATCAGGAGTTCCTGCAACCATGCCCGGGTAATTACCGTGTTTGAAGTACGGTGCTCCGTGGCAGTTCTCGCAGCCTTCAACGTTAGCTGGCGACGTATAGGCGTTGATATTGCCGAATTCCCAGAAATCGCTTGCATTGTCGGCGTACATCGTGATGCGTTTGCCGGCCTGGCGTTCTTCGATATCCAGCTTGCCGTTGGCGATGCGACCCATCAGCGCGCCACTGGCAAAGGTCCTCGGGTCGACCGACACGTTTTGCTCCAACGTGTAGGTGCCGTCGCCATTACTCGAGATGTTGCTGTTGCTCAGGCCGAAGTTGAAGCCGCCTGCAGAGTTCAGCCACTGGCCGCTACCGGCGTCGTATTCGGCGAAGTAAAAGCCCGTCGAATCCAGAGAGAGGCCGTTGCCAGCCGGATCGATATACGGCGCATTATTGAGCGAGACGCTGAAGTCCAGCGTCACATCGAAGCCGGCAACTGCGCCGTCCTGCACATCGACATTGGTGATATCCAGTGCCAGTGTGCTGGCGTCACTGTATTGGTCGTAGACGGCCTGGTGCTCGTCACCGATGCCACCGTGACAAGTTGCGCAGGACTCTGCCTGTGCCATCTCAATGGCTGCCTCAACCGGGTCCGGGATAGGTGCTGGTGCGCCGTCCGCACCGTCCATGCCATCTGCGCCATCTGCGCCATCTAAGCCATCTTTGCCGTCGTCGCCATCACATCCACCAAGCGCGAACGCCAATGTGAACACAATCAGGACAGACCAGGCCCATCGTAAAATTCCGTCGAACCGGTTCATGACCGTACTCCTCTTCTCGATTATTTTGCCTGAAGCCCGAAATCCGCCGTGGTCTAACCGAATGGGATTCCCGGCACTTGGCATAGCGTAGGACTCGGCCGGGCGAACAACACTGACAATTGTCAGTTTCGGGCACGTGACAGCAGGTGGATTCTGCCTATCCTCAGTAGCTGTCGCGTCGGTTTTTACGTATGCCGTGTTTGTCCCAACACGAATGCGGTCTGCAAAATGACAAATGTCAGTTTCAGCTACGTAAAAACCGCTATTCCCGCTTGGTAAGTGTCTATCGACGCGTTCAAGAAAAGCCTTTAGAACAATGTTTCAAAACAAGAAAAATCAGGTTGGTGAGTACATGGTGATTTGTCCAAACAAGGGTTGTCCTTTCTTCGAAAAGCAGGCCGACGGTGATTCGTCAGCGACGACCGAGTGCGAGTGCATCGTCGGCGATGCTGTGCAGCACGTGTCGTTTGAGCAAGGTGAAGTGCTATTCCTGCAAGGGCAGCTGAATTCGAATTTGTATTCTCTGACGGAAGGCGTCGTGAAAATCTGCGCGCATACAGCGGATGGCCAGGAGCAGATTGTCGGCTTAAGTAATCCGGGTAATCTGCTGCTAGGCCTGCAATCCATCAACGAAAAACACCATGCTTATACTGGCGTCGCGGCGACGCCAGTGCGTGCGTGCAAGATCAATCACAAGGTTTTGCTCGCTCGCGTTGAATTCCGGGCCGATGTGGCAATGCGATTGATAAGAGCGGTCAATGCCCAGCTGGCACACAGTAGAGCGCTCATGGAGGTAATAAGCCAAAAGAGTGCCGTCGCGAAAATAGCCTCGTTTATTTTGCTGATCACGCCAAAGACAGAGAGTGGCAACTGTCGATTTTCGATGCCCTTCTCGCGGCTGGAGATCGCAAGTATTCTGGGTCTGAGCGAAGAGACGGTATGCCGCCTGATGGCCACGATGAAGCGCTCAGGGGCGATTTACGCGCCGCGCGGTCAAGTGGAAATTCGCGATCGGGGGCAGCTGCGGGCTCTTTCCGAAGGCAATGCTGGTGAGCGACGGCTACACTAGGCCTGTATAATTACGGCGGATACCTATTGGAGCACGACGCCTGCTGTGGCACATAAGGCTTGGCTATTAAGCGGGCTTAACACATATTTCTTACCTCATTCATCAACCATAATTTTCAGTTTTGTTCAGGCTGGGTTAACCGAGTTTTGGTATATATAGGCTGTTCAGAACGACTCACGGAAAAGGGGCACCTCATGAAGAGCTTTTACCTCACAACATTATCTTTGACGCTTGGCCTGTTTGCCTCGGCATCTGCCCTGGGCGACGCTGCAGCACTCGCCGAAAACTGTAACGGCTGTCACGGTGATAACGGCGTCAGCCAGTGGTCGGACGTGCCGACGATCGCCGGCCTGCCCGAGTATACGCATGGCGATGCTCTATATTTCTTCCGTGATAACGAAAGACCATGCAGCAGTAGCGAGTATAGGCAGGGCGACACCAGCCGTCCCGCTACAACGATGTGCGAAGTTGCCGCCGAATTGAGCGACGAAGAAATCGACGAGCTTGCCGCCTATTATTTTGAAATGCCATTCGTCCCGGCGGCGCAGGAATTCGATGCAGGTTTGGCGGCCGCTGGCAAAGCGGTGCATGACGCACAGTGTGAGAAATGCCACTCCGACGGTGGATCGAATCCGGACGATGAGGCCGGTATTCTTGCTGGCCAGTGGATGGGCTATCTGGAAGCCACCTTTGCTGAATACGCATCTGGTGATCGCGAGCAGGACAAGTCCATGAAAGAGAAAATGGATGCCCTGAGCGAAGCGGACGCT
>Ga0316191_10004886_pt1 | contig 10055 bp, 12 predicted proteins | sample Eddworburr2cm_MG_FD_204928 | JGI IMG/M metagenome (GOLD analysis project Ga0316191, IMG submission 204928) | Coastal sediment microbial communities from Maine, United States - Eddy worm burrow 2 cm | ecosystem: Environmental > Aquatic > Marine > Coastal > Sediment | place: USA: Maine... | reverse complement strand
AAAAGTGGACGGAGCATTTTGGTGGAAAGATATTCAAATAGAGCAGGGTGCATGGGCTTACAGGTTTGGGTTTTCGCCCGTCGGGCTCAGCCCCACAAGCAGGGTTCTGGGTTAAAAGATTAAGACTACCTTTTACCTTTACAAGCAGTGTTCAGGTTTCGTTATTTACTGACATCTGAAACCTGACACCTGAAACCAGGAACAGATTTGATCTATCATGGCCAATGATCTCTGACCGGGCCCAGCTTCCGGCCCGTAAGGCCTACAGCCCGGAGGGAGGACCAGGTTTTCGTTAACAGAATAAAGGCGATTGCTAATGAAAGGAGGTGAGAAGCTTTACCTTTATACTTTTGCCTATTTTCAAAATATCGGCCACCGGAGACGTCTACAACCTGAAAGATATTTCCGACTTTCCCGGCAAGTACGTTGAGGGCCGAGGCGGTCTTACCGGAGCTAAAGGGGTCGCTTATTTTTGGGTCGAAAATGGTAAAAAAGTATCAATACATATTAAAGCACATACAGAGGGGTTGGCGATGTCACTGGGAGTTGGAGTCATTTCGGTGGAATTGGTGGATGAAAAGTAAGTTAAGACAAGGTTTCAGGTGTCAGTGTCCAGAATATGCTATTGCCTCTGTCTTTCCTGACACCTGAAACCCGACACCAGAAACCGAATTCGCGGAACAAAAACAGTGTAAAATGTTAAGTCTATGTTGATCAAGTTACAGGCGCATTTTCATCACCCCACCTGAAACCTGACACCTGACACATATAACACGGACGAGGTTTTCGTGATAATGAAGGAAAGCACAAATGGACTCATTGATTGCCTGTCACGAGTGTAAAAGGAAAGTAAAACATGACAAAAGAAATTAAGGTTCAGACGCAAGCAGCCGGCAAGCCGCCTGAAATTAAGATAACCACGCCCACAAATGATACCTTGTGCCTGCGTCTTTCAGGTGACTGGCGCATTGGGCAGTCGATTCCGTCGTTAGAGAAAATGGAAAAGCGCCTGGAGTCCGATCCTAAAATACAAAAAATTACATTTGATACGTCGGAGATTGCCGATTGGGACAGCAGCCTATTAACATTTTTAATGGACATTCACAATGAGTGTTCGAAGCGTAATAATGCTGTCGATACTGACGGGCTGCCAATCGGTGTCCAAAAACTGATTGCTCTGGCGACTGCCGTACCGGAAAGAAAGGGGGCGCGTAGGCAAATCATCCGTGATCCTTTTTTGGTACGCATCGGCGCATTATCCATTACCTTGTGGCAGGCTGCATCGGAACTGCTGGTGTTTATCGGCGAAGCGGTCGTTGCATTTTTGAAATTTCTGGTGGGCAAGGCCAGCTTCCGCCGCAGCGATTTGACGCTGCTCATCCAGGAATGCGGCGTCGATGCCCTTCCGATTGTGATTCTTATCAGTTTCCTGGTCGGTCTGATCCTGGCCTTTGTGGGCGCTGTTCAACTGATGATGTTCGGTGCCCAGATTTATGTCGCCAACCTTGTCGGGATTGCCATGATTCGCGTGTTGGGTGCCGTCATGGCAGGGATTGTGATGGCGGGTCGTACCGGTGCAGCGTTTGCGGCCCAGCTGGGGACCATGCAGGTCAACGAAGAAATCGATGCGTTAAAGACCATGGGAGTGTCTCCGATGGAATTTCTGGTGCTACCGCGGATGATAGCCCTGGTTCTGATGATGCCGCTGCTGTGTGTCTTTGCAGACCTGATGGGTGTTCTCGGCGGTATGATTGTCGGTGTGGGCTTGCTCGATATCGGTTTCATACAATATGTTAACCAGACAAAGGCTGCCCTAAATTTGAACCACTTTTTTATCGGTATTTTTCAGGCCGGTGTTTTCGGTGTGCTGGTGGCCATGGCCGGGTGTTTAAAAGGAATGGAATGCGGGCGTAGCGCCTCGGCCGTCGGCGATGCCACAACCTCAGCGGTGGTCACCTCAATTGTTGCCATTACCGTGGCAACCGCTATCATTACGGTGGTGTGTAATGTGTTGGGGATCTGAGGGTTCCCGCCTTCGCATCAAGGGCTTCCGTCTTCGTTAAAACTTCGCCGAGACAAGTCGTCGCGGCAAGCAGGGTTCAGGGTTCATGGCTCGGCGCTGCCTATGGTCTGAAAAGTGGCCGTTTTGATCGAGAAAGAAACTCTAAAAAAGAGAATATCGAATACTGAATGTCGAATGAGGATGGAATGTATTCTATTTTGGTCATCTGGAGTTTTGGTGTTCGAATTTGTTTGAATTTCGTGCTTAAGATTTTGGATTTAACATTTTTGGGGGTCAATGAGATTAAATTATGGCCAAAAATATTAAAAGTAATGAAGCACATATTATTGTGCAAGATCTAACCATGGCTTTCGGCACTTTTGTGGTCCAGCAGGATCTGACATTTACGGTCAACCGCGGTGATATATTTATCATCATGGGTGGCAGCGGGTGTGGCAAAAGCACGCTGCTCAAGCATTTAATTGGATTGAAGGAGCCGGCAAAAGGTACGGTGAGATATGACAACGTCAGTTTTTGGGATGCCGAGCCGACCGAGCGAGACCGGATCATGCAGCAGTTCGGCATCCTCTATCAGAGCGGCGCCCTTTTCAGTTCCATGACCCTGGCCGAAAACATTGCGCTGCCGTTACAAGAGTATACAGAATTGAGCGCGGTTCAAATCCGGAAGCTTGTATCCTTGAAACTGGCCCTGGTCGGCCTGGCCGGTTTTGATGATTACTACCCGTCCGAGATCAGCGGCGGCATGCAGAAGCGGGCCGGGCTGGCGCGGGCCATGGCCTTGGATCCGGAGATCCTTTTTTTTGACGAGCCCTCGGCCGGGCTGGATCCGATCAGCGCCCGGTTGCTGGATGACCTAATTCTCGAACTGCGTGAAAGTCTGGGCGCTACGGTGGTGATCGTCACCCATGAGCTGGCCAGCATTTTTGCCATTGGGAATAACTCCGTTTTTCTAGACCCCGAAAAAAAAACGATGATAGCACAGGGTGATCCAAAGAAACTTTTGTCAGATTCAAAAGACCCCACGGTACACCGGTTTTTGACACGGGGAGAGAAGTAGAACGATTGCGGATTTGGAATTGCGGAGTGTTGAAAAGGCACAGTGCAAAGGGCATAGCGCAGAGAATAAAGAGATAAGTTGAGTGAGTTGATTCGGTTTGCTAGGTTGAATAAGTCAACGGGTTTGAATGGATATAATCCATCCAACTTAGTCAACCAATCAACTTAATCAGCTAATCAATCAAGGAGACGTTCTCAACGATCAAGGAGACGTTCTCAACGATTCAAACCATTAGACAACAAAAAAAAAAGGATCAAACAATCATGAGCAAACAGGCAAACAAGAAGGCAATCGGCGCATTTGTCATAGCTGCGCTGGGGCTGGCGGTGGCGGCTATCATCATTTTTGGATCCGGCAAATTCTTTGCTAAAAGGGAACAATTTATTGCCTACTTCCAGGGTTCGGTTAAGGGTTTGCGGGTTGGGGCGCCGGTAGTATTTAGGGGAGTCAGGGTTGGTGAGGTCACCAAAATGATGATTTATGCCGATCGTCACGATCGGTCCTATATTATACCGGTTATGATGGAAATAGAGCCAGACAATTTCAAGGAGATCGGTCCTAAAGTCAAAGATATGGAAAAATATGTTCAGGATCTCATCAAAATCGGATTAAGAGCACAGCTGCAAATTCAGAGTTTGGTTACCGGCCAGTTGATGGTCAATTTTGATTTTCATCCGGACACACAGGCTAGTTTGGTCGGAGATCAAAGAATAGATCTTGCTGAGAATGTGACGGAAATCCCGACGGTTCAGACATCATTGCAAAAGCTCGAAAAAACGCTGGAAAATATTCCGATCGGCGAGATTGCAGACAACATGAACAAATCACTGGAGGGTATCAAGGAATTCGTGGCTTCTGAAGAACTCAAAAAAGGAGTGCTCTATTTCAACCGAACCATAAAAGAGATCCACGATTTTGTGGACCATCTAGATGAGAAAGTTGATCCGTTGTCTGCGGGTGTAGACCAAACCCTGAAAGACGCCCAGATGCTGATTCGAAATGTCAACAGTCAAGTTGATCCGCTCGCTGCCGGTGTCAAAAAAACCGCCGCTGCCGTCACGGGTGCTGCAGATGCCGCCCAGCCGGCTGTAAAAGAAGTAGAAAGGGCTTTTGCCAACATCGCGGCCCTTACCGGAAAAGGCTCCCAAGAACGCAGGCAGTTAGACCTCACGCTCGAGGAGCTTCAAGGAGCGGCCCGATCCATCAAGGTTTGGGCGGCATACCTTGAGCGGAATCCTGAAGCGTTGATCCGCGGCAAGAGTAAATCAAAGAGGAGGTGAAAAGATGAAGGAGTGTTTATTTCGATCAAAACACTTGGCAATCATGATCTGCTGGCTGGCATTGGCCGGCTGTTTGGGAGGCCCATCGGCGCCGACAAATTTTTATATGCTCAGCCCATTGAGTCCGTCACAGGCCAAGACATCGGCAGTAACCACAGAAGGCCGCATCCGTATCGGCCTCGTAACCGTGGTGGTACCCGAATATTTGAATCGAAATGAGATCGTCGTCAATCTGGATAATACAGTCTATCAGCTGGCAGAGTTTAATCAGTGGGCCGAGCCCCTCAGTGACAATTTAACCCGGGTGCTCGAAGAAAACCTGACAAATCTGTTGCGCAACGATTTAATCGACGTTTTCCTATCTTCGGATAGCTCGATACCACTTGATTATCGGATGGAGGTGGATGTATTGCGCCTGGACGGCAATTTGGGGGATCAGGTTACCCTGGTGGCTCAATGGGCGCTTTTGGAAGCCGAGGAAGACGCTTTGATACTGATGCGACGATCGGAATATCAGGAGCCGGCCGCGGATAACTCATACAAAGGGCTGGTAATGGCAAAAAGCCGAACCATTGAAAAATTGAGCCGGGATATGGCTGCTGCCATCCAAAAGACACTGGCGAATCGCCCTAGGCAGTGAGGTAGAGACATTCCGCATGTTGTATGAGACTGAAGGTTTGCCCGCTTACGATTTGCTTCAGACGGGGTCGTAGACAGGTTTCGGTTGGTCAGATGTCAGGATTTGAGGTTTCAGGTGTCAGGACAGATAAGGGCGTAAGGTGTCAGTGTTCAGGTTTCAGGGCGGATTGGGGAGTGAGCAAGATGAGAACGAATTTTTTTGAAATGAAATCCCAAATTACAAAATACAAATAACAATTTATTTGTAATTTGGTGCTTGTATCTTGGAATTTAACCTGCTTGCGAGTTGGAATTTATAAAATTCGTCTGCGTAAAAAGGAGTTCAACATGAGATTCATTCCTCACGAAGACACTAAGGCACTAAGAATGATTATGAAGTTTAAACTTCTGTCAAAAAGAGGGGGATTTATAGAATTTTAATATAACCGTTCTATCTGAATTCGTCGGATTCTGGGGCCTCAACGATGGCATCTTGGGTCTTAACCTGGTAATCTCGCTGGCTTTCTTCGATGACCTTCACAAAGAATTAGCAAAATTTGAAGGCATATACAGCTATTTTCAGGATCAAATGGCCATCTTCAATACCCAAGATAAAAGCTTCGAAGCGTCTGTATGCTCCGACAGGGTGGGTTTGCCGAGGGCGTTGCGATGACATCCTCCTCGTCGAGGTCGGCTTGTTCCACCGGTGCACGCTGCTTTGACAGCGCCGACAGTTTTTTGCGCTCCTCCTCCAGCATCTTTCGCACCCTCCCATGCCCTCCTTTTTCAGTACTTTTTACAGGTATCAATGCTAAAAACCCTCCTTTTTCAATACTTTTTGGAGGTTGTTTTCGCAACTACACTGACATACGGTAAACACACTCGCAGTGACTCACACATCGGGCAGCAATGTCGCACCGTGCATGCAGGCGATTTAATCTGATTCTTTTTTCATAAAGAAAAAGAAGCTCGACAACATCAGACCTTGATAGAGAGGAATATTTAATAATGATATCGAGACGACAAATACTGCAGGGTATAACCGCTGCAACGATCCTGGGTCTATGTCGGCCCCTGTGGGCAGCCAAGCGGACCAGTCACTTTCTGAAGCCCGGCGAAAAGCTGAAGCCCGGTGAGTATGTGTGGGAGCCCGAGTTGTCGCCGGAGGGTCCGGTTGCCATACTGGTGTCGTTGCCGGAGCAGATGGCACATGTCTATCGCAACGGCATAAAAATTGGTGTTACCACAGTATCCACCGGGCGCAAGGGGCACCGCACGCCGACGGGCGTATTTGTGATTCTTCAAAAAGACAAGCACCACCATTCCAGCATTTACAATAACGCATCCATGCCCAACACCCAGCGGTTAACCTGGGGCGGGGTTTGTCTGCATGCCGGAGGTTTGCCCGGCTACCCCAGTTCCCACGGCTGTGTTCATCTGCCCCTGGAATTTTCCGCCAAGCTGTTCGACATTACGCACCTGGGCACGTCGGTGATCGTCGCCGATGATGCTTCAGCGCCCGCCGACGTCGTGCATCCGGGTATTGTTCTCAGTGGTGATGCGGACCAGATGATCGGCCAGGAGCTTGCCCGGGATCGCAGAAAGAAGCATAAGGCAGTGCCGCCCGCGGCTGGAGACCATCCCAACCGGGTGCCGATTGCCTCGGTGGTGGTCAGCGGTGCGGATCGCAAATCCTACTTACTAAAAGACGGTGAAATCGTCGATCAGAAACCGATTACCATTGCAAATCCCGATCAACCGTTGGGTACCCATGTCCTGGTATTAAAAACGCTTGAGGGCAAGCATCCGACCTGGAGTACAGTATCGATTCGCCATGCTGATTCAACGGCTGCAGTGCGGCCCACGGATACCCGCAACGTACTTTCTGAGGATGGATGGCTCAATACCGGGGATCTTGCTTACCGGGTGGGTGACACCCTTGTAATTGCAGGGCGTGTTAAGGATATGATCATTGTTAATGGTCGCAATGTATGGCCGCAGGATCTGGAATTCCTGGCTGACCAGCAGCCGGAAATACGCAATGCCTGTGCGATTTCCATACCCGGCAAACAGGGAACGGAACTGGCAGTTCTATTGATTGAATGTCGAATCAATAACCCGACCGTCCGTGTCAACTTGGCGAAACATTTACATGGTCTGATACATAAAGAAATTGGAATTGATTGCATAATCGAGATGGTGCCCCGCAATAGCATCCCGCGGACGACATCGGGAAAATTGGCCCGTTCCGCCATGCGCAACGATTATCTCAACTTGAAAGAAGCGGCAACGGAGGGGTTTCGGAACGTCAAAGCATAGCGTAGAGAGCCTAGTGCATGGGTTAGAGAGCATAGCTTATACTGCAGAGGGCATGGGGCAAAGAGTCTGGTTGATTAAGTTGAAGGGTTGACTAGTTGATTAAAATCTCAACAAAACCAATAAACTCAGTCAACTTAGTCATCTTAATCAACCCGTAATCAGAATGTTCTAAACATTGATGACGAACTAGACGATTGAAACGCACCAACCCCAAAAAGAAGGACATAAAAATGGAATTAACTCACGTGAAAGAAGGCGAAAACTTGATAATTACGATTAAAGGGCGCCTAGATGCCGCCTCGGCCCCTGTTGCGGACACCGCTATTAAAAAGATAATGGAGGAAGACTGCCCTCGAATACTTTTTAATTTAAATGATCTGGAATACCTCAGCAGTGGTGGTTTGAGGGTTATCCTTGGAGTGGCTAAAGAATTAAAGCGCAAAGAGGGCAAACTGGTTTTGTGCTCCCTCCATCAATTCGTCAAGGAGATTTTTGAGGTCAGCGGTTTCGATTCGCTGATTCCCATCGAGGATACCATTGACGCTGGCATCAAGCTATTGGACGCAAATTGAACGATCGAAACAAAACCCAAAAGGAGGCTATTATGCAAAGACAAATTTCTGCAATAATACTGATTGTTGCCGTATTCATCGCGATGCCATTTCAAGCGTATGCGGCAACCGCCAAAGAAACCGTGGAGAGCGGTGTCAACAAAGTTCTAAAAACCCTGGGTGATCCGACCTTCAAGGCCAAACCCAAAGATGTCAAAATTAAAGAGATCGGCGATATAATTGGCGAAGTGTTTGATTTCACGGAACTGTCAAAAAGAACGCTGGGCAGGGAATGGAAAAAAATGAAGGCCGAGCAGCAGAAAGAATTTGTTGAGTTATTCAGGGAGCTGCTGCAAGGCGTCTATGCGGACAGACTGCTGGCCTACACGGATCAAAAAATCGTCTTTGATAAAGAAATAGAGCTTAAAAAAGGCCGGGCCGAAGTTCAAAGCAATATTGTCTTGTCGGACGGTAAAAAGGTTCCGATTTACTACCGGCTCACCAACAAGAGCGGCCAGTGGAAGACCTATGACCTCATCATTGAAGGCGTCAGCCTGGTGAAAAATTATCGCACCCAGTTTAGAGAGATTATTGCCAAAGACTCGCCCGATAAGCTGATTGAAATTTTGCGCGACAAAGTCAATAAGGGTTAATTTAAACAGGAAAAATGACTAAAGTGCACTAAAATTAAAAATGCCTAAAATTGTGGAATCGTTGCGCTCTGGCTTTTAATAAAATTTAGTCACTTCCTTTCACTTTGTAGTCTCTGGGACAGTAGGGAGAGTTATCAAAATGAATAATTCACTGAATTTACGATGAATCGTGCTAAGCTATTTTCATAAGCTGAAAGGAGCGCAAATCCCGTGAAAAACCTATTAGCCATTGCCACAATGACCGTCTTTTTCATCGTCCTTGGTTGGCAAATACCCGCAAAGGGCTTCGATCAAGTGCCCATTGAGTCCGCCATGCTTTTTGCTCAACAATCCGATGAATCCATCAACAAACAATCGGAGACTCCCCGGGGTGAAGTCTTGGACGAAGCGGAAGCCGAAGCGGAGGACGAGTACGACGACGAGTATGATGACGAGGATGAGTATGCCGATGAAGAAGACGTCGAGCTGATCCCAGACCCCTTTGTAGAATTGAATACGGGTTTTTATCATTTTAACGACAAGATGTATTTTTGGGTGCTCAAGCCGGTTGCCAGAGGATATGGTTTTATTATTCCCGAAGAGCTGCGGGTGGCCATCCGAAACGTTTTTTACAATATCCGGTTTCCGGTACGATTTATCAATTCCCTGCTTCAGGGCAAAGGGCGCAAAGCGGGTGCGGAATTCGGCCAGTTTTTTATCAACACCACGGTGGGATTTTTAGGCCTTGCCAACGTGGCGGCCAATTATCCGGAGCTGCAACCCAGCAAGGAGGACTTGGGACAGACCTTTGCAGTATGGGGGTTTGACAACGGTGCTTATATTACGATCCCATTTCTGGGACCGTCCAGTTTGCGGGATGGACTGGGGCGTCTGGGGGATATCTTCATCGATCCCATCTGGTGGGTACCCGTTGATTTCTGGACTTCGGTGGCCATCCGCGCGGGCGAGGCGGTCAACGACACCTCTTTGCGGATTGGTGAGTACGAGGCGCTCAAAGAGGCTGCCCTGGATCCCTATGTCATGATTCGCAATGCCTATGTGCAGAACCGCAATAAGTTGATTGCCGAATAAATCATTGCTGATCCACTCATGCTATGAGACGACATATGCCGCTGAAATTATACTGGATGACTGCTGTGCTTTTATTGAATACGCTGATACAAGGCTATCCCGTTATTACTCTTATGAAGTCATTGCTCAGTCTTGTAAAAGGTTTCAGGTTTCAGGACAGAGGCGCCAGGGAGTTGAATCCTGACACCTCTGTCCTGAAACTTGAAACCATATACCCGTAGATTGGAATAAAACCGGGATAAAATTTAGAGAAAATGTTAAGGGTAATCTTCACCAGCCCACGCTCAACCTATGCTGTCGTGTAATTGAAGCAATGGATAACGAAAATAAGGGAAAAAAGAAATTTAGTTTATCGACTCAGATTATGATTGGTATGGGCCTTGTTTTTGGCGCGGGAATTTTTTTCGGCGAATATTGTGCCTTTCTTCAAATTATTGGCAACGCCTTTATCAAACTGCTGCAGATCACTATTTTGCCGTATAT
>Ga0316191_10004884_pt1 | contig 10057 bp, 27 predicted proteins | sample Eddworburr2cm_MG_FD_204928 | JGI IMG/M metagenome (GOLD analysis project Ga0316191, IMG submission 204928) | Coastal sediment microbial communities from Maine, United States - Eddy worm burrow 2 cm | ecosystem: Environmental > Aquatic > Marine > Coastal > Sediment | place: USA: Maine... | reverse complement strand
GTTAATTCTATCAGGAAATACCGTTGCTGTCAACCATTTTGTTCATATTTTTCAGAAATTATGCCCTGCGAAATGGTCTCATGTACTCAATCAGAGCAATATCCCAATCAGTCAAAGCACCGAATTCCGTTTCGTACTTGATAAATGCATCTCGAACTACGGTGTTTCCGGTATCATTACGGATTTCCCATAGCTTCTGTACTGAGCTGAACTGACGAGGCGATATTGTGTAATGCCCATTTCTCTCTATAGCAACTTCGTATTTCTTGCCATGAATAAGTTCCTTGTAAGCCAGGTAAATTTTCTCAGGAACTACGATTGCTACGTTTGTGATCATATCACCCAGGTCTTCCTCAACGAAGTGGGCATATGGATACGGATTGTTCTCGGCTGAAAAAAATGATTTTATATTATCCAGCTCTTGAACACTTCCTGTGCTCATGATGTACATACATGGCTCTGCAGCCCATTCCCATAGCATTTCTGCTGTTTTGAACTCTTTCTGAGTTGGGATTCTGTATTTTCTGAACAGCTCAGATTGTGCATGAGCACTCTGAATTCCTTGCTGGATACCAGTTAAGTGATATGGTACATAGTGATAAATTCTCATTTAATTTCCTCTACTTTGATGCAATGTTCTTCCCAACCTTTTGCACCACTTACGGCGAGTCCGCCTTTTTCTGAACACTCTTTGATAAAAGTGTCAATTTCATTTTTTGCACTGAGATTTGTGTGAATCGCCCACGCGATTACACAAACAAAAGCAAGCGTCAGTAATGCTGCCAGTAATCCTTGTATGAAAGCTGTCATTTCTTTCTCCTAAGCAAATTCCACAACCAAACAACAGGTGAGAAATAATTTTTAAATGCTCTTATAAATCGTTCCTTGAAATTCGTCTTCTCTTTTTCCTTGTTATGAAGACATCTGCAAGGGGCTAAACTTCCGGGGTAGCATCCGCACTCATCTTCTGTCATGTTGATCCATCCTATCAATTACAGAGTCCTTTTCAATACAAAGGTATCTAAAGTCCCCTAGGTATACTGGTGCTCCACCAAGCTCTATACAATCAGCTTTAAAGTTTGATGCTTTGTCACCATGATACCCTAAAGTACCAACGAGTCCCAATATTGAAAGCACAATCAGTAATGTTAATATTTTATCAATCATCTTCATCCTCTTCATCTTCTTCATCTTCTGGAACATAATCACTTAGGTCAACTTTTGCAACCTCAACATCAGGATACCCACAATCAAGCCAGTCATCACGGCAGAATTCTTCAAGGCCAGGACTGTCTGGGTCAGAATTGAAAAGAAATTCCCAATCGTCATCATCAATTTCTACACTGTGTGTCCATGTGCAACCAGCTATGCGTACTTTATAATCTACTGTTACCATATTATCTCCTTAATCCCACAAATTCCTAAAATATTTTCCGAACAATCGGCAACCGTTTTGAAGTCTGCCCTCATGCGCTTGCATTTCAGCCATCCAAGCAGCAACCTTCTCATCCTGCTCAGGTGTTCTTTTAGACTTACTCATAAATAGTGGTACATCTTTTGGGAAATCAGGAGACTCGTCTTCATAATTACCGAGCTCTTTCATTGTCCAGATAATTTCATCCATGAACCAAACGAACTTTTCTTTGCGACCTGAGGAATCATCCTCATTTGCGTAATCAATAGGTTCACCATTATCGGTTCTTAGTTCCTCTGGAACGTCCTCATCATCAATGAAACCGTAACCGTGATTAGTTTCTTTCAACTGAATCAGCAAAGGATAAGCGATTTTAGCAAGTGTGTAATCACAAGACCATGAATCTGCTGCATCAAGTTTAATAACATCACGAACACAGAAATAAACCAACTTGTTCCAAGTGGCATTAATCACGCGTTGGATTTTCCATTTCCATTCAGGGCAATCGGAACTGTACGCAAAGTTGATTTCGTACTTGTGATGTCTGTTCAATTTAACTTTCATTTCAACTCCTAGATCAAATATTCTACGTAATTTTTAATAACTTCATCGAATGTTTTGCACTCAAAAACAGTTTCTTCAGGTCTGTGCTTCATATCATCTGGCACATTTTTGATTTTGTGCCTTGGTGTGTTTTGAATAGCATGAAGCAAATCCTCAATGTCTTCAAAAATTGTTTTTGTATAGAACATATAAGCCATATTTTTATTGGACTTCAGTTTCCACTCATAATAACCTTCAGCACCAACATCATATTTTACAACTTTCATATAAAGTACTCCGCGTTTTGTTCTTTAAATCCATTAATTACAAGGATAGATTTATCTTTTCTTGGGTTAGTCAATAGACGTCCATCGGGGTATGGTCGAACCATTGCTCCGTTCTTCCATTGAGATTTTTCTGTTTCAATATGCTCAACTACACCGAAGTATAATTCAGTGCACTGTTGTGTTCCAACAGTATACAGAACGAAATCTCCTACATTTATTTCATTACCAATCTTGTCATAAAATTTTGTGCTCATATAAACAACTCCGGTTTTGCATCTCTGAGAATATCAAGAATCTCTTCTTTAGTTAAGCCTTGAACTTCTTCACCAGTGAATTCAATTTTCTCGAACACTTGCTGCTGATCTTGTCTGCCCCGCCAGCCAACGCCATCCCATACATAGAACTCAGATTCTGTAGTGTTGTAATGAATCTGACCGAGCACTGGGTGCTGTGGAAGAGAACTACCTGCTGAGTGCGGAAGTTTCATATGAACTCCTCAGGAAAAGTTTCTTTAGCAGCTGCAAGTAAAGCTTGTAGTTTAGAACCCCTAATAGGATTTTCACTTTCTGCAGCAGCTAGATAATCCATAACTATTGTTGATTCTGCAAGAGGATGAATTTTGTACTTACAAGTTTCGTAATCGTACTGAATCATCTGGTCAAGCAGCTTGGAGTACATAACTGTATTGCTGGGCACTCTATCTTTCAAATGAACTCCTCCGGCCATCTTTCTTTTCCTATCTGAGTTAATCTTTGATACATGAATGGCTGATCAGTTACATTGCTCTTTTCCAGGTACGCTTTGTACTCATGGTACTTTAAGTCCGGTGCAACATCAAAGTCATGTCTCACTGTATTCCAGCTAATCCTTTTCAAAAGTTCTCCAAAATTCACACACAGTGTCTCTCAATTGCCCCAGCTACTCTTTGAGCCTCTGCCATAAGCTTATCAAAATTTACTGGGTCAGGAATCTTGTAAGTAAAGGCATTTGTGTGCCCGATTGTAGCTGTTCCTGCTAGTTCCTTTCTAAGAGCATTTTTCTGCTCATCTGTGTAAGGTGCATCTTCATTAATACGGCAGCGGATAATCCCGTACGAGTTCAGCCCGATAACAAAGTTCTTACCGTTAGCCATTTCCTTCACAAGAACATGATTGAACCAATCAGGAATAAAGCACAGGGTAATCTCACCTGCTCGATTAATCAGCCCACGAGCTTCATAGTCTGCAATTTCCTTCGTGTATCCCTCTTTGATGCTCTGAACCAGGCCCTGATAATCTGGTGGAAGTTTCCAACCAGCATTGATGAACTGATTCATAAGCTGTTCGATTGTCAGCCCTTCGGTCTTAACCTTTGACCAGAAATAGTCATTGATATCCTGAGCAATTGCGAAGTGACGGCCCTTCTTAACCTGCCAAATATCGTACACATCAATCAGCTCACTAACTCGGTCTAGATTAGCATTCTTGCCTGTGTTACCGAAGTAATCGTTGCACAGAAGAGTAGCAGATTTTTCTTTACTCCAGTGTACTTTCATATCAGGGAAGTCAGCCCAGAAGTTCTCAGGGTACAGATGGTGATCGATATGTGTAATCTTAGCACCAGTATCGTACAGCTTCTGCAGAGCGGCTTTATTATCTCCAAAGGAAACATCCACAATAAGAATGTGTTTAGAGCCAGTTTGCTGGACGTACCGTTCAATCTCTGTAACTATAGCGTCGATATTAGCGTAATTAGTATGAAAATACTCCTTAGGCACGTCTGGAAACTTGAACTGAATGTTCAACATACAGCCCAATGCATCAAGATCATTGTGGGTGAATACTATTAGTTTTTCTGTCATTTCTGTCATATGATGTACTCCGGGTAAAGTTTATCTAAATCCTCTTTGGATTTGAATTCATGTATTGTTGCGCATGTGCTGGTATAAAAATCAGATGTGAATGAATCAATACTATTCCAATCAGCAAGGATAATTTCTTCAACTCTATTAAAATTTGCTCTACCACCAATGAGCAAAATAACTGGTTGGCCATGTGAATTCATATCACGCACTTGATATCTTCCAAATGAACTTGGAAGTTGTTGTTGTACAAGTCTCACACGAATGCCTCTGGATATATTTCTTTACATGCTTCAATTATTTGTTCTTTACTCAAATAACCAATCTCAGATTTTTTGAGCATTGTGAATGAATCTGCTTCTGGTTTATCACTTGGCGGAGAGTAGTATTTTTTCTTATTTACAAATAGATCAGAAAGAGTATCTCTTGGATTCTCTATGTTTCCGGTCTTTGGATTAAACTTAAGTCCCATTTTATTTCTTTAACTCAAAGTCTTGATACATCTGCACAATCTCCTGCAGTTCCTTCGGGTCCATAAAACTGATGTACTCTCTAGCCATTTCATGATTCAGCTTAAAGTGTTCACTGATGTATTCAACCTGCTTCAGTGCCTTTTCAGAAGTATTCTTCGGGTACGGAATGTACTTCAGCTTACCAGCAAATGCAGATTTAATCATTCTGTACTGATTCTCAATAGGAATCTTATCGTAATAATTGATCTGGTTAGCCGCCTGAATTGCATGAGGTGAACCTGACAACCACCTGCAGAAGATATAACTAGGAATTTTTGCAATTTCCTCTTCTGTTGGATTCTTCTTAGGGTCAAGAACCGAAGTCATGGTTTTAAACATCAGAATCCTCTGTATAAACTTGGTACGTGTTATTCTCGTGGTCCCAGTGTCTGTGGTCATAAAACACAACACCAATATAAAGCAATTTCAATAATTCAAAAGACAAAGCAGCACCAGGATGGTCGCGTCTGGTTGTGATATTAAAGTTGAACCCACAAATGGCAGTCCATCCATTACACCAATCAATTTGGAGCTCTATGCTTTTATTTTTCGATAATGTCCAAGTTTTACAGCTCATACGAACTCCTCAGGATATTTCTTTTTAAGTAAGTTAATTATATCAGGCTGCCGTTTAATAATAAGAGCATCTACCTCAGAACATTTAGAATGAGGCATTCTCTCAACACATCTAAGATAAGCCCTTACTTCTTCGATATGTTCGTCTACAATTGCTCGCTGTTGCCAATGTACAACCACTGTTTTATATAGTTTAGCTATTGTGATAATATCCTCTGGTTTCGACTGCACTGCTGTACAAAACTCTTTTTTGACATAATCTATATCGAAAGGTTCAGCAATCAGGCTCACAACATTTCCTCTGGAAATTCCTGTTTTAGCATTCTCTGAATACGTGCTTCAAGCTCAGGTGTGCAATTCAATGCAATATCTTTAATCTGCTGAACCAAATCACCAGCTAGATATACCGCAGGTTCTTGATCATCTATATCACGGTACTCATAATCATACTCATATTGAGCATAAATTTCATCTTCATACTCTGCAATTGCTTCATCAATTGATTTATTGTAATTCAAATGAACTCCTCAGGATAATTCTCTTTAAAGAAATCTTTAGCTAAAGCAGGATTCTGCTTCAACAGCTGAATCATAATATCCAATTCCTTTTGTTCTGGAGTTCTTTCTTCTTCTTTCAAGAATTCTTTAAAATCAAAATAAGTAGCCACTAAATGAACTCCTCAGGATATCTTTCCTTAAGTAGTAACTTAACCTCATCCCAGTGTTTGTGAATACAGTTATCAACTTCCACTGTTTCGGCTCGCTTTTGTTTCTGCTCTTTTGTGCCAAGAAGATCAGTTAAATTTTCTCTTGCCTGCTCAACAGATTTATACCAGTCTTCAATTTCATTAGGCATTAGATATACCTCTCTGGGTAAATTTCTTTTAGTGCTTCTTGTATCTCATTGTACGAGCACTTGAATTCTTCCATGAGCTCTTTCTCAAGAACCTTTCTAGGAATAATTGTTTTCGTAGTACCCATCTGCCAAGAGTATAATGAATTACCATCATAATCTACAACATCATTCATACATGGTCCTCCGGCCATCTTTCTTTTGCCCAGTTCACCAGATCAAAAATGTCATCATCAGGCCCAGCATATATTTGATTAAACGCATCAAATAAGACATCCTTTAGGTGCCCATCAATACTATTATCTTTAGACATGAGATGTTTCATTGCATCTTTGAATGAATTACCACAACCAAACTGATCATCGCATGTAATGATATATTCATAATATTGCTTACCATCTTTAGCAACACAGCCTGGGATGTTTTTGTAAACTCGAATCATGTTTACGCCCAATCCTCATGAATCAGTTCTTCTGGCATATTTGGGTTGGTTAAAGTTTTCAGGAAAGCCTGATACTTCAGATCAAGTTTATGCTTACGGACGAACTGATTAAATTTCTGAGGGCTACGAAGAATGAATGGCAGCTGTTCACGTGAGAACATTCTGAAGTCAAGTTCATTTCCGTGGTCATGAACATAAGAATGATAATCTTGATTGATTACGATTGTGCCCATGAATTCGGTAATGTCCTCTTTTGAAAGACTTGCCTGAAGAAGAACATCTGAAGGCTCTTTGCCGCGTTTGTGAGTACTAGCTTTACCCTCAACAAGCATGTGATGCAGAACAGCCATATTACTGAACTCTTTACCAGCAAGTTTCTTTCGGTAAATTAGATTACCTGAGAACAAACAGTACCTGTTCTGGAACGGAATTGAACCACCGTAGAAAATTTCAGTCAACAGTTCCCAGTTCTTACGTTTTGCATGTGAACGCTTCTTGCGCATTGCTTCGTTGTAACCACCAGGAACATGTGAGTACAGATACTCATTATAACAACTACGGCAGGAAGGAACACCATTTATTGTTTTTGGTGCCCTTGTCCCGTCTTTGCGTTTACCGCCGGCAGGGCTAGCTTTTTTACCACACTTGCACTTGTACTTAGTATAATTACCGTGCTTCTGAACTCTTGGCTCAATAACGCGAGATTTACGATCTTTACGAACACATGAGTTGCAAGCAGGTTTTTCATTTAGAATCGTTGGAGCCTTTGTCCCGTCTTTGCGGGCATAGGCAGCCGGACTAGCAGGTTTACCACATTTGCACTTATACTCAGTATAATTCTTCCATTTAAATGTTCGTGCCATATATGTTTCTCCATTTATATAGATAGGTATATTCTATCAGGAAAAACGGATGCTGTCAACCATTTTTTACTATAGTATCGAAAACCTTGTAATTAGGACTGTACCTATGGTGAGCTCGAACTGAACTATGACTTGTACTGTAAGAGTACAGATCGTCGTACTTGACTAAGCATTCAACAGCACAAGCTACGCCTGCTGAACGGCTGATACCAGCAGAACAATGAATTAGAAATTTCTTATCTTTGTTCTTAAGAATAAAGTTCTTGATTTCTAAACCCTGCCAGTCCTCAATCGGGTCTAAGTCACCCCACGGACCCTCAATATCCCAGAACTCAGTCTGAAGAACATCATCATAACCTTCTAAGATTTTCTCATCATGGAAATAAAAAGCAGGGTCATGAATGCAAATTAGAGCAGTACCTTTCTTCTGAACTAGATTTTTATAGTTCAGTTCAAGAAACTCATGTTTAGAGACAATTCCCTCAAACAGGTCATTCTGTAGAAAATCTGCAATCATATAAACTCCTCTGGGAAATTCTCCTTAAGTTCTTGCATAATTAGCTCATCTGAATCATCCCATCGGGCACTTGGATGTTTAGTCTCCATGAATACTCTAATATGCTCATCATACAGAAAATACATCTTCTGCTTGAATTTTGCAATCTCATGGAGTTCTTTGCGGCTACCAATCATATGAATTCCTCTGGAAATTCTTCTTTATAATAGCTGATAACTTCATCCCAAGTATTCACACATTTAACAACATCGTACTTATATTTGTACTGATGAAATAATCCGGAAGCATCCCAATTTTGGGACAATACTTCGTGTACGCAGCGCTCATCGAAGAACTTATAATTTGATACGTTTATATTAATTTTGTGCTCGATAACCATTGTGTACTGAAGCCACGGCTTGTGTCGAGCATGCTTATAGATTATATAGTTCATTACCAATCATCCAGAGACTCTGTTTCTTTTTCGAGATCGTACCCTAAACAGTTGGTCATCAACTCCAGAGGCTTCAAGAAACCTTTCTGGAAATTAGTATCATAATCTATAATATCAGAAACTTCATTTATGAAAAGATCTGATGTGTACGCAATAACATTACTATGAACCTTATTTGGCTCAATTAAGAACAATCTCTTGGTCTTGTCACCGGGCTGAATCGGCGAGATTCTGTCCTCAAGATTATGCTCTTTGATGTACATATTGTGTCTGATGGCAGCACGTGAACCCATAGGGACAGTTTCTTTACCACTCAAATCATAATCGAGACGAGATACACCACCGACGGATGCAATATCAGTTAATGGAGCTTTGATGTACTCTGATTTAATGGACTTAATCCAGTCCCTCATGTCGTTCTCATCTTTATCTAGAATGTGGGGAATTGCTTCCTTCAGGTACTTTTTACTCCATACAGCTGTTGTGCTCTTGATAACATCAAGACCCATCACCTTAATGTACGGATCATTAGCAGCATATCTGGTGCCCTCTTTATCACGCACTCGGGCATAGTATTTCTTTTTCTCTGTGAATACTGCAGTATCTGCAATAATTTCTCGTTCTGCACCGATTGCATCTTTGTTATATGCATTCAGTTCATGGGCAAAATCATCAATACATTGCTGGATTGTTGGTTGAATTACTTTTTTCTCAAAGTTATCAGCCCAGTCAACGTACTCATTAATCTCTAAGTTTGGATTTTTCTCCATGTACATTTCCATGAACGGCTCGATGTGGAAATACACCGAGTCAGTATCACCGTAGATAATGTAAGGCTTGTCCTGCTTCAGCATTCCTTGTAGTTTTTCTTCTACATAATTAGCAAGTTTCTGAATAAAGTACCGACCGTTTGCGGTAATAGCAGCTGCCATATCCTCATTGAACAGTGGGAACCACTTGTTTGCCATAGCACCATAAAGACCGTTAATCAAAACCTTTTCAGTATTCTGCTGGGTGTCATACATGGATTCAAGGCTCTGAGCCCTGTGCAAAAGAGCAGTCAACTGATCAGTTGGCATTGCTCTCAGTTCTTTTTCTGTGTATTCTAAAACATCTTTATTCAATTATGACATCCTTTAAAATATCAAACACAAAAGCAATTTCTTTTTCCTTGCGTTCATCTGGTGTATAGCTTTCTAGGCATTCTGTACAGTACTTGTTACGTCTCCCTGTTTTGGAGTTCACGTACCATTTGTCTGTTTTATACCCACAGCAATAGCAAATATATTTCCTTTTCATACTCTCTCCTTCAAAATCTCAGAGATAAGAACCTTGCGTTTCTCGTACTTGAACTGAGTTTTCTTAGCCTGTTTACGAGAATCATAAATTTGCTGAACCATCATCGGAATCATTCCAAGATTTTCTTTCGTGAAAACTGCACCATTTGCAGCCATTGATAGATTATGCTTTGTAAGAAGTTCAGTTGTTCTTTCCATAACCTCGTCTGAAATTTCCCAAACTTCATCATTATCAACATTATAGCAATTCCAAAAAGCTAAAATGATATCTCTCATATCATCAGGAAGACTGCTTTTAGGAATAAATGTCTCGGGAGACATGTTGAAACCAACCATTCCCAACAAAGGATACATACTGTTCACATCAGCACTAAGAACCCATTTGTGTTTGCCTCTGTTCGGTGGACGAACAAATCCACCACAAACATGCGGATCGTCATTATCTGTTTTGGCTGGCATGACCTGTCTATTAAGAATAGA
>Ga0316191_10004883_pt1 | contig 10057 bp, 9 predicted proteins | sample Eddworburr2cm_MG_FD_204928 | JGI IMG/M metagenome (GOLD analysis project Ga0316191, IMG submission 204928) | Coastal sediment microbial communities from Maine, United States - Eddy worm burrow 2 cm | ecosystem: Environmental > Aquatic > Marine > Coastal > Sediment | place: USA: Maine | collected... | reverse complement strand
GCGGTTGATGATATTCACGCCTGCCAGAATGAAACCGAGCGCAATGAAAGCGCCCGGAGGCAGGATGAAGAGCAGGAAGTCGGGATAGTCAGCTCCGAAAACAGCAAAGCCGAAGAGTTCACCCTGTCCCAGTAGTTCACGCACACCACCGAGCAGCATCAGCGCAAAGGTGAAGCCTGCACCGACAGCGATAGCGTCGACCAATGAGTCGGAGACACTGTTCTTACTGGCAAAGGCTTCAGCACGGCCGAGGATGGCGCAGTTAACCACAATTAACGGAATGAAGAGGCCTAGCACCAGATACATCTCATGCATCCATGCATTCATGGCCAGATCAACCATGGTAACGAAGGCAGCAATGATAGTGATGTAGGCGGGGATGCGCACCTGATCAGGAATGCCGCCACGCACAAGTGCTACAACAAGATTGGAGCCGATCAGTACGATGACTGTAGCCGCACCCATCCAGAAGCCATTCTCAGCTGAGGTGGTGACACCGAGCAGTGGGCACATGCCGAGCAGCTGGGCAAAGATGGTGTTGTTGTGCCAGAAGCCATCGGCAAAGATTTCATTTTTGGAGATGGTTGCTTCTGTAGCGGTTGTCATGCTCATGGCTTATCTCCTTCACTCTTTTTCGCTGTTGGCATGGCAAGGAGCTTATCCTTGTTGGCCATAAACATCTCCAATCCGTTTTTCACCGCTTTGACAACCGCACGTGGTGTGATGGTGGCACCGGTAAACTGATCGAAGCTCCCGCCATCCTTTTTCACTGCCCAATGAGCGTTATCAAGGCGTTTGCCGATAAAGCTATCAATCCAAGGCTGGTTTTTGGTGATGCCATCGCCGAGCCCCGGTGTTTCACGGTGATCGGTGATGCGGATGGCATTAACCGCACCATTCGGGAAGACCCCCATGAGAATGCGGATAGTACCGCTATAGCCGTCCGGAGCTGCTGTCTCCCAGGCAAGGCATGTGATGTGTCCCGATTTATCTCTGGCCGGGAAGAAGCGCTCTGGAGAGCCATTCACTTCCATGTCGAAACCATCCGCCAGCGGATCGTTGCTGTGCTCCGGCAATACCTGCATCAGTGCCCGATTAAGGGCCTCTTTCTGGGCAGCTGCAATCGGTTCGCGGGTGACCATGTCGGTGAGACCGAGAAAGAGCACAGCGACGACGGCGACGGTCACCAGCGCCACCACCATCTGAATCTGTTCACGATCGAATTTGAATTTATGCATCTCGGTTGCTCCTATCGGGGGCTCGACCGTAGACGCGTGGACGGAAGTAGTGGTCAATTAGTGGCACGGTGCAGTTCATCAGGATGACGGCGAACATCGCACCTTCCGGATAGCCACCGTAGGTACGGATCGACCAGGTCAGCAGGCCACAGCCGACACCGAAAACAACCTGACCCAGTGGTGTAACAGGAGATGAGACCGGATCGGTCGCCATGAAGAAGGCACAGAGGATCAGACCTCCCGCCAGCAGATGGAAGAGCGGAGGCGCATAGTGGTTCGGGTCAATGAGATTAAAGATCGCAGCCAGGACAAGAACCGTTGCCAGATAGGAGAGGGGGATATGCCAGCTGATGGTGTGGCGTGCCAGCAGGTAGATGCCACCGAGCAGAAGTGCCAGAGCAGAGGTCTCACCGATACTGCCTGCTTCACGGCCAAGGAAGGCATCAAGGTAGCTGTAGTCGTAGGCTCTGAGCGCATCAGTAACAGCCACACCCTGACTCCATTCGGTTTTGATATGCCCTAGCGGGCTTGCCATGGTGATGGCATCCAGTGCCGTATTCAGAGCTTCAGGACCAAAGAGCAGCAGATTCAGGCAGGCATTGAAGTCGTAAAGATTGATCACGGGTGTACCGACATGCATTGGAATAATCCATGCAGTCATATTCAGCGGGAATGAGACCAACAGGATAATGCGTGCTGCCAGTGCCGGATTAAAAAGATTGTAGCCAAGGCCACCATAGAGCTGTTTGGCAAGCACAATGGCGATCACAGAGGCGAGAACCACCATCCACCATGGTAGGTAGGCCGGAAGTGTCAGTGCCAGTAGCAGACCAGTAAGCGCTGCTGAACCATCACCAATCGGTGTAGCAGACCTGCCCATCAGGCGAAGTGCGATGAATTCTGTCGCCACACAGGTGAACATGCTGACGGTGATCAGCAGGAAGGCGAGCCAGCCGAAGAGATAGACACTGACAATTGCTGCCGGCATCAGCGCAAAGATGACCGAGAGCATGGTCATGCGGATGGAGTCGCCACCATGGATGTGCGGGGAGCTAAGATGGATCATGTTGATGCCTCATCGGTTGGAGGGGTGTCGGAGGTCTTTTTATCCGATTCCGCATCGGTTGCTGCCGGTTTATGCTTTTCACGCACAACACGCCGCTTGGCTGCCTTCTCTTCCTTCTCGCGGGCAATGCGTGCTTCACGGGCCTCACTGCGCTGCTTCGATTCGTTGGCGAAACTCGTCTCGCGGGAGATCTGGGCCAACTGACCTTTGCCGTAGCGGAAGTAGTGCACCAGCGGAATGTTGGAAGGGCAGACATAGCTACAGCAGCCGCACTCAATACAGTCAAAGAGATTATACTGCTCAGCCTTCTCGAACTGATCATTCCGGCATTGATCGGCCAGCATATTGGGAACCAGTTTGATCGGACAGGCAACGCCACAATGGCCGCAATGGATGCATGGCTGCTCAAGCTTGTGTGCCTGTTTCATAGTGGCGTTGTGCATAGCCAGTAGGCCGTTGGTCGACTTGATCACCGGGATGTCGATGCTCTTCATCTTCTCGCCCATCATCGGGCCGCCATGTAGCAGATGAATGCCATCAAAGTCGTCGAGCCCATGTTGACCGAAGATGAAGCGCATTGGCGTGCCGATTCGTACCTTCATATTACCCGGTCTCGGTACAGCCGTGCCACTGACCGTAACAATGCGTTCAGTAAGAGGACGACCAAGCATGATTGCATCATGGATCGCCTTGGTGGTACCGACATTCTGACAGAGGACACCGACATGCATTGGCAGTTTGGCAGCTGGAACCTCTTTGCCGGTCAATGCCTCAATCAATTGCTTTTCGCTTCCCTGCGGGTAGCGGGTAGGAAGCAGGCGCACTTCAATCTGAACCTCATCAGGCAGGGAGACTTCGTTGAGCGCCTCTCTGATCGCTTCGGCGGCATCAGGTTTGTTATCTTCAATGGCGACGATGGCTTTGCTGGCGCCGACCATGTGCATAATGATGTCGATGCCGATAACAATCTCTTTCGCCTTTTCAATCATCAACCGGTGGTCATTGGTGAGATAGGGCTCACACTCGATACCATTGAGGATAACGGTCTTGATCGGGTTGCGCTGATCTTTCAGAAGTTTGATGAAGGTGGGGAATACCGCACCACCAAGGCCTGCGATGCCGCAGAAACGGACCCGCTCACGCAGTTCGGCCGGGTCGGTGTTGCGATAATCACTGAAAGGATGCAGAGATCGATCTTCAATATCGTTGCCATCCGGCTCGATAAAGATGGAGGGGAGTCCCATACCGGATGGATGAGGAATGGCATGCTCCTCAATCTTGATCACTCTGCCCGAAGTAGGGGCATGAATAGGCACAGAGACATAGCCCTGTGATTTGCCGATCTTCTGACCCTTATAAACCGTGTCGCCAACACTCACCAACGGTTCGCACACCTCACCGATATGCTGTTTGATTGGAACAATATAGAGCGGTGCCATCAGCGATGTTGAGATCGATGCATCGGCTGTGATCTTCGACATATCCGGCTCAATACCGCCTGAGAATGAGCCGCCGATACCCATGGATTTAAGCAGTGTATGGAGCATGTTGTCCCTTTCGTTCAGTGGCTTGCTGGGCACGGTGGGTGTCCGGCAGTGGCCATGCCCAGTGTTCCAGAAGTTCCGGTTTGATCAGCATGTCGATGCAGTCCACAGGGCAGGGCTCGATACAGAGGGTGCAGCCGGTGCAGTGATCGGCAATGACAGTGTGATACTGCTTCGGCGCGCCGATGATGGCATCGACCGGGCAGGCCTTGATACAGAGCGTACAGCCGATGCACTCATCTTCGCGTACAAAAGCGATCATGGGAGCAGTCGGTTCCTCTTCAATACTTTTCGGCTCTACACCCATCAGATCAGCGATCTTGAGCATGGTGCGTTCACCACCGGGCACACAGCGATTAACCTCGGACTCGCCTGAGGCGACTGCACCCGCATAGGGCTTGCAACCGGGGAATCCGCATTGACCGCACTGGGTCTGAGGGAGCAGCGATTCGATGCGTTCGGCCATCGGGTCTCCCTCGATTTTGAAGATGCGGCAGGCTACGGCCAGCAGCACACCGAAAGCGAGTGCAAAGAGGCCGAATGAGGCGACAGCAGCAAGAAGATGCATCATGGTAGTTTGGGAGACCTGAATTAAATCTTAACCAGGCCGGAGAAGCCCAGAAATGCCAGCGACATCATACCTGCTGTAATCAGTGAGATAGGGGAGCCTTTGAAGGCTTCAGGAATCGGTGCATGTTCGATGCGTTCACGAAGTCCCGCAAATAGAATCAGTACCAGTGCAAAGCCAACGGCCGCTCCCAGCCCGTAGAGGGCGGAGGTGATGAAGGTGTTATCCTGCTGGATATTGAGCAGGGCCACACCGAGCACGGCACAGTTGGTGGTGATCAGCGGCAGGAAGATGCCCAACCCCTGATAGAGAACCGGACTGGTCTTGTGAATCATCATCTCGATAAACTGAACCAGTGCGGCGATGATCAGAATGAAGAAGATCGTCTGCAGATAGAGCAGATCGAGCGGAATCAGAATGTACTGCTGTACCAGCCATGAGGCGGTGGAGGCGAGTGTCATGACGAACATGACGGCAAAGGACATGCCGACAGCCGTCTCAACCTTGCTGGAGACGCCAAGGAATGGGCAGATACCGAGGAATTTGGTCAACACATAGTTGTTCACCAGCACGGCAGAGAGAAGGATAACGGCAAATTCGGTCAGTTCGCTCATATAGTGCGGCAGTATAGTGACCATGTGGCTGTAGGTACACCGGTAGAATGTCACACGCAAAATCAGGGTAAAAAGCCTTATTTCAAAAGGCTTTTAGCTCTAACCGTTTTCATTTCATGGTTGACATCAGAGGGTGGTCGTTAACCATGCAGCCGGATCAGATAGTCCAGATAGGAAGAACTTCGGAGGTGCCAGATGGCGTGCGGAAGTAAGCAGGCAGGATCAATGCCCGAGAAAAAGATGCCTGAGGGTGTTAAAAATATTATTGCTGTAGCCTCCGGCAAGGGTGGTGTGGGTAAATCAACCACTGCAGTCAATCTGGCTGTATCACTGGCTCAGGCCGGTGCCAAGGTCGGCCTGCTTGATGCCGATATCTATGGCCCCTCCATCCCTAAGATGATGGGTCTGGAAGGTCGTGAACCCGAGGTGTCCGACAAGGCCTTCTACCCGCTTGAAAACTATGGCGTAAAGAGCATCTCGATCGGTTATTTGATTGCTGCAGATCAGGCGATGATCTGGCGCGGACCGATGGTTACGGGTGCTATGATGCAGTTGCTAAACGACACTGTCTGGGGCGAGCTTGATTATCTGATCATCGATATGCCTCCCGGCACCGGCGATATCCATCTTACACTGGTTCAGAATGTTCCGTTGACCGCCGCCGTGGTGGTGACAACACCTCAGGATATCGCACTTCTGGATTGTAAACGCGGTATCGCCATGTTTGATAAGGTGCATGTGCCAACGCTTGGTATTGTTGAAAACATGAGCTCTTTTGTCTGTCCGCACTGCGGTGAATCAACGCATATCTTCTCCACAGGTGGCGCTGAGGCGCTGGCGGAGAAGCAGAAGGTGGATGTGTTGGCCAAGTTGCCACTTGATCTGGCGATTCGCGAGATGGCGGATGCAGGCACGCCGATCTCGGCAGCACTTCCTGATTCGAAAGAGGCAGGGCTCTATCGTGATCTGGCCGCGAAGGTGATCGAGAAGGTGACAAGTCTGAACAGACGTAAGATCACAATTCCGATTGTTCAGGCTTGATAGGAGGTACCTTCGTCATTTCTCCAGCCCTTATCAGTGCCTGACGGGTAAGTATCGGGCCAAAAATTTCGAAGATGATCACGGCACCGACCACCACACTCAGCACAACGGCACCGGATTCGGGAAAACGCTGGCTGGCGATCAGGGCCATGCCGAGCGCCACACCGGCCTGCGGCATCAGTGCCAGACCTGTCCAGCGGCGAATCCGTTCAGGAGCATGACTGAGCGCTGTGCCGAGCCAGGCACCGCAAAATTTTCCTGTAGCTCTCAACATGATATAGGCGATGCCGAGGGCTCCGATAGCGAGCAGGGTTTGAAGATGCAGTGATGCGCCAGCCAGTACGAAGAAGAGGATCATGAAGGGCCACTCGACATGTTCGATTTCGTGGAAAGGGCGGGTGTGGTGTTTGGCGAGATTAGCGATGGTCGCTCCCATGGTCATGACCGTCAGCAGCAGGGAGATGTTCAGCGCTAGTGCAATGCCGCCACAGAGCAGAATGATGCCGACTGCCTCGACCAGAGTCGGTTCCCCAGCGTGGATTCTGCCGGTCAGATAGGCTGCCGGTATACCGAGAAGGATACCTGTAAGGATGGCGCCACCGATCTCCCATGCACCGACGAGTAATGGTTGGAAAACATCACCGTTACCGGCAAGAAGCCCTGCAGCCGTCAGCATCAGGCTGAAGACGATCAGCCCCCAGACATCGTCAATGGCAACGACACCGAGCACTGTACGGGTCAACGGGCCTTTTGCCCGCATCTCATTAACCACATCGAGCGTTGCTGCCGGCGCTGTGGCTGTTGCAATGCCAGCCAGCAGCAGTGCCACTTCCGGTGTCGTGCCGATCAGCAGCAGTCCGGTAAGCACAACGATTGCCGTTAATGAAGACTCCACCAGCGAGATGGTGAGTACGCGCTTGCCGTAGCTTTGCAGGTTATGCCGGGTCAGCTGGCCGCCAAGCAGAAAACCGACCATGAGCAGGGCAATGTCGGTGAAGAGGGGGAACCACTGCTCATGTGTGGTGGTGAATAGATCAAGGCCGGACGGGCCAACCAGAAATCCGAACAGAAGAAGCAGGGTGACACGCGGCAGGCGGGTCTGTTTGCCGAGGTAGTCAATCGCAAGGCCAGCGAGAAGTATCGCGCCGATGAGAATGAAAATTTCGGTCAAGCCGGTCATGCTCTATTAATAGCACATCTGGCGTCAGGGTCATCCTATCCGTAGCGGATCCTGACTTGCCGTCAGTTAATTAAGCATCGCTGCCGTTGCCGTGGTCTCTCAGATAGAGAGCATTCATACGCCTGATCAGTTCAGGCAGGGCATTCATGCGGTTGTGATCGAGCTTCAGACGTAGTCGTGGCAAGTGTGTAAGCGTTTTGTCATCGGACTTCGGCCAGTTGAAGACCTGTTCGATATCACCCTCATGCAGCACATCGGTAAACTCGGCATTGAGTCGAACCAGCGATTCATCGGATAGCGGATTCATAATGCGTAGCAGAATCCAGTTATCAACATAACGGAAGCTGTGGTAGTTCACATAGTAGTCGCTGATATATTTCACAGCCGTCTCATAATTGTCGGTGTGGAAGACCAGCCGCTGATCTGATGCATTGATCAGGCCGTCATCAATCAGACGACGCATCCATGAGTGGATGAATGGACCCCAGTAGTCATCGCCGGGCGCTTCCAGCAGCACGACTGGTACCGGTGGATTTCGGCCTGTCTGTAGCAGCGTCAATGTTTCAAAGGTCTCATCAAGTGTGCCGAAGCCACCGGGTGTGAGGATCACCGCATCGCTCTCTTTCAGGAAGAAGAGTTTTCGGGTGAAGAAGTATTGGCAGTAGAAGTGACGGGGTGAGCCTGCCACAACATGGTTGGGCTCCTGCTCCATCGGCAGATTAATGTTGATGCCGAACGAACGTTCCCGGCCAGCACCCTCATTGGCCGCCTGCATCTGACCGCCACCACCACCGGTGATGATCATGAAGCCTGCATCACGCATCGCCTCGGCACACTTCATCGTCTGTTGGTAACAGGCATCATCGGGCTTGGTACGTGCGGAGCCGAAGAAGCTCACTTTGCGCCATGCCTGATAGTGTTCGAAGCACTCCAGCCCGAGCCGGATCTCCTTCACCACATGGGTGCTCATCTTCAGGTCAGGCGTGGCAAACTTACCTTCAAGAAGGCGCAGTGCTTCGATGAGAAAGGCGCTCTTGTAGCTATTGTGAGCGCCGTAGTGGGTCATTAGTGCATCGAGATGTTTGTGCAGCTCTTCCGGAAAATCATCAAGGATAGGATACTCAGTCATGCTGAGCCTCGATCACCACATCAATACGTCGGTTCATGGCGCGACCCTTCTTGAACTCGTTGCTGGCAATCGGGCGCACTTCACCGTAACCGAGCGACTTTAATCTGCTGCCATCCATCGATGCGGCAATGAGGAAGTCACGTACTGCCTCAGCACGCTTGAGTGAGATCTTCTGATTGATTTTGACATCGCCCTTACTATCGGTGTGTCCCTCAATGCGCACGTTGCGATCACCGTAAACTTCCAGGGCGTTCTTTAGCTTACCGAGTAGATCATAGGATGTTGGGTCAATCTTGCTGCTTCCCGATGCAAATTTAAGACTGGTCAAACGAACCAGTAGCGAACCATCCAGATTGACCAGTGTCTCTACTTCACCCTTCTTAAACATGGCTCGAATCTGTTTCTGGCGATTACTCTCAAAGGTCTCACGCTCCAGCTTGGCACGGAATGCCTCTTTAAGGCCACTCATCTGCTCACTCTGCTGGCTTAGCAGGGTGGCGCGCTCCTCTTCAAGCTTCTGCTCAAGCTTGGCGGCATACTCTGATTCGAGACGTGCAAGATCATCACTGCGCGCCGCTTTTTCAGCCTCCAGCGTATCTTTTAACGCTTTGACTTCGCGTGTGAGAACTGCACTGCTCACATCAACACGGGGATCACTGTCATCGATATCCATGGCCAGTGCGCGAGCCAGAGCGATTCGATCACTGCGCGACTTGAGAAGCATGCCTTCGTGACTACCACTGTCCTTGCGCCAGATCTTCACCTGTCTGGCGATCTCCAGTGCCCGTTCAGCCAGTTGCAGGGCATGTACCGGATGTTGAGGCAGCTTTGGATTCAGACCATCAACATACTGCTCGAGCATTAGCAGCTCATCTTTGGCAGCTTTGTAGCTTTTCGGGGCATAGTTCTTTGCATTTGCCGATACGGCATCGGCAAGCAGGCTCCCTGTGCGATCCAGTAGCGCAGGCAGTGCCGCATTGAGAGCATGTTTGAAGCCTTTGGTTGTCTGCGAAGCACTCACGCGTGCCCGGTTAAGATCACCACTCTCAAAGAGGGTGACAGCCTCATCAAGGGCTGTTTCAGCATCCTGCATCAGCCGTTTGGGGTTGGGCTCCTTAAGCGGATCGAAGTTGCCGACAGCGCCAATGGTCTCTGTGGCCGAGTTGCGAGCCTTTATCAATGCAGGGAACTGCTCTTTGAAGGCAGCTGCTGTCGCTAATGCAGCCGTGATGGTGGTGCGGGCTGTTTCGAGCCCTTTGCTCAGCTCTTCGCTGTCCTTACGCTCATCAGCCAGCATGGCGCCACCGAGATAGGCCTGTGCTTTAGCGGCTGTGGCGGGTGCAAAGCGGTGATCCGGACTGCTGATGAAGCTATCCAGACTCTTCTGGATGCTGTTGATCGACTCCTCGGCTGAGAGCAGGCCGGCAGAGAGCGTGAGCATCAGCAGCAGTGAGAAGATTTTATTAAACAAAATTAAGCATCCTTTCGAGTGAGAGCTTGGCCCAGCGGCTCTCCTCTTTACTGACTGACACCTGATTGAGTGTGCTGCCATCACGAATAGCCATCAGCGAAGCGCAGAGATGTTGCGGATCGGTGCGGAACATCGTTGAACACATACAGATCATGGGTGAGAGGAACCATATAGGCTTATCAGGGAAGTTGATACGTAATCGATTC
>Ga0316191_10004882_pt1 | contig 10058 bp, 5 predicted proteins | sample Eddworburr2cm_MG_FD_204928 | JGI IMG/M metagenome (GOLD analysis project Ga0316191, IMG submission 204928) | Coastal sediment microbial communities from Maine, United States - Eddy worm burrow 2 cm | ecosystem: Environmental > Aquatic > Marine > Coastal > Sediment | place: USA: Maine | collected... | reverse complement strand
AAAGCAATCCGGATTATGAATTGTATTTCTATTCCAGATTAAATAGCGCTCAGGTATCCTCCCTCCGTGATGAAGGAGATGTCAAAAAGATAAGAAAGTACTTTAAGAAACTTCTTAAGGACAGTAAGAATCTTGAATTCCAGGATAAGATCTATTATGAAATGGCAAATTTTGAAATAAAGCAGGACAATTATGACCTGGCCATTGAATATTACAAGTCCTCAGTAACAAGCAGTGTCCGAAACCAGAGGCAGAAAGCCTACTCCTATCTAAAACTTGGTGAGATCTATTATGATCATTTTAAAAATTATGAAACAGCAAAAAATTACTATGATAGCACAGTGAGTGTTTTACCCAATGATGATGAATTGTATGAATCTGTTACAGAACGGCACGCGATTCTTACGAATTTTGTTGAACAGATCAATATCATTCATTTGCAGGATAGTTTACTGACACTTGCTGATATGGATTCGGCAAGTTTATATGCATATTTAGATGAGGTGATTGAGGAAAAACACAGGCTTGCTGAAGAGGAAAGGGAAAAACTTGAAAAAGCCCAGAAAACACAATCCTATGCACAAACAAATGTATATGATCCAAACATGATCAACCGGAATACAGCTGCTTCGTCAACAGGATCAGCGTGGTATTTCTACAGCACCTCCGCAGTAAGTACTGGTCAATCTGAATTTCGGCGTAACTGGGGTAATATAGAATTAGCAGACAACTGGCGCAGGTCAAACAAATCACAAGCAGTTCCATTTGATGATGCAGGCATTCAGGAAGAAATAACTGAGGTTCAGGACAGCCTTCCTGTAGATGAAGGATTAAGCAAGATAGTTGAACGGGATAACCTTCTCGCCACCATCCCATTTACTGAAGAGGCAAAACAAGCTTCTCTGGATATGATAGAAGAGGCCACTTATCTACTCGGAAAAATCTATAATTTCGAACTTGAAGAAAAAGATAATGCAGCAGAAACTTATGAAAACTTCTTGGATAGATTTGATAATTCTGAATATAAACCTGAGGTATTGTATTTGCTTTACCTGGCATATAAAGACCTGGAGCACTCTAAATACGAGGAAGTGGGGAGAGAACTCGTACTTCTATACCCAAATACGACTTTTGCGAAACTGGTATTGAATCCAAATTATAAGGAGGAAAGTGATATTGAAAGTGAGAAATTGAAACAATATTATAAGATTGCTTATGAACTTTATGAAATTGATAGCCTGGATAGCGCTTTGTTGCTCATCGATGAGGGTATGACTAAATATTCGGACAATAGTTTTTCGGATAATATGAAATTATTACAAATAATGATTTGGGGTAAAACGGATGGATTTTATAAGTATCAATATGAACTGCAACAGTTTGAAAGTCAATACCCTGAAAGTGAACTCATTGATTTTGTTAACCATCTTATCACTTCCTCAGATGAATATCAGCAGGACTTGCAGCAAAGGAATATACAATACATAAAATACTTTGATCAGGTACATTTTTATGTGCTTCTATATCCGTCAGGCAACCAGCTATCAGATGAATTACCCAAAACGATGGACGAATATAACGAACAAAATTTTCCAGATAGGGATTTGAATACTGGCAACCTTATACTAAATGATGATTACTCATTGGTTTTAATTAATGAATTTGAGAACCAGGCAGATGCTGAAGCATATTATCAGTCAATAAATGGTGATGATTCACCATTATCTGAATATAGCAGCTATAAATTGTATAATTTTGTAATAACTAAGGATAATTTTCAAATATTATATCAAACTAAAGGATTACAGGAATATTTGAATTTTTTCGAAATGAATTATAAATAGATGTCTTCAAACGATAAAAAACCCAAACGCATTAACCGCCTGATCCGGTGGATCTGGGGATTGTTTTTATTTGGAATTATATTCGGCATATTATTCATAATATCCATTAGAATAAATCTGGGTAATCTTTACGGGGATTTTCCTTCTTATAGAAGCCTGGAGAATCCGAAAAGTGAATTATCATCCTTGCTGTTTAGTGTAGATAATGTATTGCTTGGATCATATTATAGAAAGAACCGAAGTCAGATAGAATACAAGGACCTATCTCCGGAGCTTGTTAATACCCTCGTATATACTGAAGATTACAGGTTCTATAATCACTCGGGAATATCTTTTCCAGACCTGGTACGGGTGGCTTTAAAAACCATCATCCTCCAGCAGGCTGATGCCGGAGGAGGAAGTACCATCACTCAGCAACTGGCCAAAAACTTGTTTAAAACACGTACCGACCTGAATGACGGCAAATTGAATGATGTTCCTTTATTGGGCATGTTGATCATCAAAATCAAAGAAATGATCATGGCCGCGGAATTGGAGAAGAATTTCACAAAAAAGGAGATCCTGGCCATGTTTTTGAATACAATTGAATTTGGAGGCAATTCATATGGGATTAAAGTAGCTACTCAGACCTTTTTTAATAAAACACCTGCTGAGATCAATTATCAGGAAGCCGCCTGTCTTGTAGCTATGGTCAACAAACCGACCAGGTTCAATCCGGTGCGTAATCCGGAAGTAGCATTGGATAAAAGAAATCAGATCCTCAGAAAGATTGCAAACTATGATGTAATAAGTCCTGAAGAAGCAGACTCTTTAACACAATTGCCGATAGAATTGAATTATAAAGTAGATAGTCATAATGAAGGGCTGGCAACTTATTTCAGATCATATATCCGGGATTGGCTGATGGAGTGGTGCGACGATAACGGATACGATCTATGGGAAGATGGACTAAGAATATATACCACCATAGATAGCCGGGCCCAACAATATGCAGAGATTGCTGTTACAGAACACATGAAACATCTTCAGGAAATGTTCCTGGAGCAATGGGGGGATAGAAATCCCTGGGTAGACGATAATGGCAGGGAATTACGCGACTATGTCGACAACGCCATAAAAAGGACCCCCAGGTATAGAGAACTGGTTGAAAAATACGGGGAGAATTCCGACTCGATAAAAATTGTATTAAATACGCCATATAAGATGAGTGTTTTTTCGTGGGATGGGGATATAGATACTGTATTGAGTCCTATTGATTCGTTGAAGTATTTTAAGAAATTCCTTAATTGCGGATTTATGGCAATGGATCCGCATAGCGGACAGATTTTAGCCTGGGTGGGTGGTATCAATCATAGGTATTTCCAATATGATCATGTAAAACAAGGAACCCGCCAACCGGGCTCTACTTTCAAGCCCATAGTTTATGCCGCTGCTATTGCCAATGGCTATTCCCCCTGCTATGAAGTAGTGGATGCACCGGTTACATTCAGCCTTCCCGGTCAGGATCCACCTACTTATACACCACCAAATTCAACTGGAAAATATACCGGGGAAAGAATGACCATCCGAAAAGCCATGGCTAGCTCAGTAAATTCGATTACCGCATATGTGATGAAGAGTATAGGAGCGCAGAATGTAGTAAGTTATGGCAAGAGACTGGGTATTTCAACCCCTCTTGATCCGGTCCCCTCCTTGTGTTTGGGCACCAGTGATGTAAACTTGTATGACATGCTCGGAGCTTATAGCACTTTTGTGAATGAGGGTATTTATACCGAACCATATTTCATTACACGCATTGAAGATAAAACAGGAAAGGTGCTTCAGGACTTCCCGGCAAGAACGAAGGAAGCAATAAATGCCGAAACTGCCTTTTTGATGATTCATATGTTGAAAGGAGCTACGGAAGAAGAGGGTGGAACCGCCCAGGGTATAGGTATGGATATCAGGGAAGGAAATGAAATAGGTGGGAAAACAGGAACAACCAACAATGCATCAGATGGCTGGTTCATTGGAGTGACCGAAAATCTCGTGGCCGGCGCCTGGGTTGGAGGTGATGACAGAAGCATACATTTCAGCAGTTGGTACAATGGACAGGGAGCAAGGACCGCAAGACCAATATGGGAAAATTTCATGAGGACTGTTTATGAAGATCAAGACTTAGGCATAGAAAAAGGCCCCTTTAAACAACCTAAAAGAAAATTATCTATTGAGATCGATTGCAATGAATATCGCACGCTGAATACGGATGAATTGGATTCATTACACAACGATGTCAATCCTATTGACGTTAGCGAAGACGATATCTTCTAAGAGAAGGGAAATAGATGGAAAAATCACTATTTTCTCCTGATGATGTAAAAAAACTACCCAATAAACCCGGAATATATAAGTTCTATTCAGCGGAATCGAAAATTCTGTATGTCGGAAAAGCAAAAGACCTTAGAAAAAGAGTAGCTTCTTATTTCCATGGAAATGTGTTTAAGGGAAAGAAAACACAGAGATTGATCAATGAAACCAGACAGATCGAAATCACCATAGTCAATTCAGAATTTGATGCCATTCTTTTGGAAAATACACTGATAAAAGAACATCAGCCAAAATATAATATTCTTCTAAAAGACGACAAAACCTTTCCATTTATTCTTGTAACTAATGATAGATTCCCACGGGTTATTTCTACCAGAAATATGGACACAACCAAGGGCCAGTACTTTGGGCCTTACGCCAGTGTAAGGGCAATGAACAACGTGTTGGATCTGGTCCGCAATCTCTATTATTTAAGAACCTGCAAATATCTTCTGACGGAAAGTAATATCAATAAACAGAAATATAAGGTTTGTCTTGAATATCACATCGGGAAATGTAAGGCCCCTTGCGTTGGCTTACAATCTGAGGATGAATATAACCTGGAGATTAAATATGTCCTAAATATATTAAAAGGCAACCTTAAACCTGTCAGGGATTATTTTAAAGATCAAATGAAGGCATTCTCAGAGGACCTGGAATTTGAAAGGGCTGAAGAGGCAAAACAAAGGCTATTATTGTTAGATAAATTTCAGTCAAGGTCTGTGGTAGTTAATCCAAATATTACTGATGTAGATGTTTTCAGTATTGTTTCAGATGATGAACGGGGATATATAAATTATTTGAAGATATATAATGGGGCGATTAACCAGACCATGAACATTGAAGTCAAAAAGAGGCTGGAAGAAACAGATGCTGAAATTCTGGAATTATGGATTATTGAATTGAGAAAAAAATTTCAGAGTACTTCCCATGAAATATATTCAAATATATCTGTTCCTGAATATCCAGGTATAAACGTACTGGTTCCAAAAAAAGGAGATAAGAGAAAACTTGTAGAATTATCCCTTAAAAATGCCATATATTATAAAAAAGAAAAAAACACCACCGAATCCCAGGTCACACGGAATGATAAGATCCTGCTTCAATTACAGGAGGACTTACAATTAAAAACCATACCGAAGCATATTGAGTGTTTTGATAATTCCAATATTCAGGGGCATGATCCGGTGGCTTCGATGGTCTGCTTTAAAAACGGTAGGCCTTCGAAGAAGAATTATCGGAAGTATAACATTAAATCAGTAACAGGCCCGGACGATTTTGCTTCTATGTATGAAATTGTCTTCAGACGATACAGACGGATCCAGGAGGAGAACGGTCCTGTGCCTGATCTAATTGTCATTGACGGAGGAAAAGGGCAGTTAAATGCAGCAATAAAGGCATTGAATGAGCTGAATTTGTATGGCTTAATACCTGTGATCGGCATTGCCAAAAGGCTGGAGGAGATTTACTACCCTTATGATGAAATCCCTTTGTTCATAGAAAAGAAGTCAACCTCCTTAAAGCTCCTGCAGCAGATTCGAAATGAAGCACATCGTTTTGCAATAACTTTTCACAGGGATAAGCGATCAAAGACTTCACTGAAAAGCAAGCTTGATCTGATCCCAGGAATTGGCCCTAAAACCAGAACGGCACTTCAGGCTCATTTTAAATCAATGGAAAATATTATCAAGGCTTCCCATGAGGAATTGGCAGCTATAATCGGACCAAATAAAGCAACGCTCTTAATTGATCATATAAAAAAAAGAGGTTGACAAATAAATGCCAACCTCTCGGGTTATCAAAAAACCTTTCACTAATATTCCCAAAGATCACTCTCATACTCAGCCAGTTGGTATTCCTTCTGCTGAGATAAATACAGGGCAAGTTGTGGATCTGTAACTTGCTCTCTGATTGTCATATCCATGGGATTAGATACTTTTATAATTCTTCCATAAAACAGTCTCAGCAAAAATGCATCTGCCAGATTCCTGCTTTGTCCAGGATTTTGAGGGTTATACCATATGGCCATCTCAGGGTTTAATCTGAATACCTTCTCTGCTTCCACATAATCGAATGAAGCAACAGGTTCCCTAATCCCAGTATTTATGTCAGTATAATACAGTGTTAACGTTTTGATGTGGTAATACATCCTTGATCGAATTTTGTCAAAGAAAGCTTCTTCTTTGATCTCAAGGATATCGATCTCTGTTGGGTCCCTGGCAAAAACCGTTTGGACTGTTGCTCCCTGGCCCCCCCAGACATCATCACCGGCATCTTGTGCCCATGGATCTCCGCCTTCAGCTTCATCTGATGTGGGTTCACCCCAGCCATCGCCGCCTCCGCTACTGCTCCATGCATCATCCTCATCTCCAGTTTTCAAAATCAATCTTTCTTCGAACTCTTCCTTGGTCATTCGCCTTTCAAGAGAATCAGAATGATAAGGGATTAATAGTCCATCCCTGACTGCATCGATCAGGATCCTGGAAATTTCCCTGTTTCTGGCAAAAAAGGACTTGTTTATCTTTTCATTCATATACACTCGTCGCCAAATGGTCATCCGATACATTTTATCTTCATTCGAGACAGAGTATATTGAATTACTTGGATCTTGTGCAAATCCTACTTTTGAAAATGCCAGCACAATAATCGTTAACACAAGAATACGTTTCATAACACCTATTTTTTATTATAACAGCGTGAATTGCTTTGTTATTTTACTCATTGATACTTTTTCAGCATCATTTTTATAGTTAGCCCTTTGTACCTCGAAGATCTCTACAACAACACGGTCTCCCTTTCTTGCTATTGATCTCCAGGCATTCAAATTAAAAGCTTCACTAGAAGGTTCTTGTCTTTGCTTAATATCACCACCTGATGCTAAAGTAATACGCCATCTTGTGACTCTATACCTGGCCTCTTTAGGCAGGGCATTGGCAAAGTCAGGATCCGGATTTGCTTTCAAAATAATTTGTCTTGGCAACGCTTGAACACTTACTCCTTTAGCTTCATCAATTTCCTGACGCGTTTCATTCAGCAAACTAATAGTTGGTGAAGGAACCCTTCTTACAGGAAATGTTTCAGAACCTATAAATACACCTCCACTATTTACATTTAGTTTTACCGATCTTGCACCTGTAGGCAGAACGGTAATGGAAGTTCTATTATTGGGTTCAGGGAATACTTGTGCTCCTGTTGCACTGAACGTTGGCACAAATTGAGTTCCCAACTGAGGACACTGAACATTAAGTGGATTACCACAATTCAGATACAATGCCTTCACAGCATCCGAAGTAATCTGAAGTGTTGGCTTAACAACTATATATTCTATTTCCTCTTTGAACAAAGAGTCGTTGTAATTAATTTCCGCGATATAGGTCTGCTTTGATTGTCCATTTTTATCAAATGTCTTAGCAGTGGCTTTGAATTCTATTTTCCCAAAACCATCTTCAACAGGAAGCGGGCTTCCATTTCTGAACATTTCAGGATCAACTGCAGAAGACGACGCGGCAAGAAATAGATCGGCTTTGTAATTTGTACCGGCAGCTACATATTTAGCTTCTGGTTTCGCCATTACAAATACCTTATCAAATTTTACTTCTCCAGCGCCTACTTGTTGCGCAAGAATTTCTAAAGCTGCTTTTTCATATGACATCACTTCAGTTTCTAACTGAGTGACAGATGCTAATCCCGCTGCAGTCGGAGTGTTTTCAAAATATAAAGTAGAGAAGTTTTTCATTTTCTGCTCTTTGTCATTCTGAAATACTGGATCATTTCTTCCATCCATTGCAATTTCAGGAAATTCCTGTCCGAGCTGTTCGCTCAGGAGTTTAGCATAATCATTAAGAGTCTCTTTCAGCTCCAATCCTTTCTTCTTATTGATCATAAGGTTTGCAACCTTATCCTGGTCTTGTATACCAACGATTTGCCCAGTTTCATCTCTTCCTCCGGTTATTACAACCATTTCTTCTTTAAGGTCCTTGGTATACTTGATTATCCTTTGGGTTTCTGCTCGTATTGCTTTGGCCTTATCCAAAATAGCATTGTCAGCTTCCCTGTTTCCTCTTTCATCCACAGCATCAGATATCCTGACGATAATATTTCCATTGGAGATATTGTTATCAAGTACTTGTTTTTCCAAACTTTTATTGATAAATATGAATCTATTCAGTACCGTATTACTTACCTGCAAAGCTAGCATGGAAGTTAAAAACAGGTACATCATACCTATCATTTTCTGACGTGGAGATAATTTTGGTTCTGCCATAATTATTTATTTTAGATTAATAATTAATTATGATTTCATTGCGGTTAGCATGTTGCCATAAACCGTATTCAAATTAGCCAGATTGGATGTAAGTTGCTTAATTTCAGACTTAAACTGCTCAGCATCTTCTGTAGCCCTAGACATACTCTCAAGTGAGGTAGTCAGGTTTGAATAGAATTTATTCATGGCTTTAACATGGCTATTTGCATCCTGAAGCTCCAGTTCATAAACTGCATTCAATGCTTCCAGATTTTTGGTAACACTTTGTACCTGTGTATGATACTCCTTGGCATTCTGCGATGAATTGGCCATATCAGCTGTGGCTGATCTTGAAACGGTTGCCATTTCCTGCATGGCCTTAAGAGTAGTATCATAGGACTTATTTACCTCATTCATTACACCAGTAGATTGTTTTAAACTATCAGCATAATCTTTGGTAATAGCTCCAACGTCACCCATATTGTTCATTTTAGAGACATTATCAGATAATCGCTGCATGCCTCTACCAAGGCTTTCGACAAGCTCTGGACCAATTTTTGCCTGCTCTAACATTTTATCAAGTTTCTGAGACATCTGGTCTCCACCTTTCCCAATTCGTCGGGAAGCAGGAGCTGCACCTTCATAATCTTCGGCCAACTCTGGATATACTTTTGACCAATCAGGATCATGATGTGGTGGCTCGAAAGCACTTAAAAAGAATATAATAGCCTCGGTTGTTAACCCAACGCCTAGCATAGCCCCGGCACCGGGTAAGTGAAGAATCTTGAACATGGCTCCCAAGATAACTACTGACGCTCCTATACCATATATCTTTGGCATAATGGTTTTGTACAGGAGATCGTTGAATCCGCCTTTTTTGTTGCTCATTTTTTTAGGTTTTTTGATTAATGATTAAATTAATTTCTTATTTGTAAATATTACTAAAATTCAGTTCCAGATGATCTTCCAAGATATGTCATGGCACATCGGAAACCAATAAAAGCTCTAGCTGTATCTTCGTATTCATAGGCTCTTGTACCGGTCTCGCAGAAATATGCGATATCCTTCCAGGAACCTCCCCTAATAATCTTACGGGGCTCGTTTTCATCAATATATTGTGGGTTCAAATCCCAAACCAATGGAACAGAAGATGGATGATATGCATCAAGACACCATTCCGAAACATTCCCTGACATTTCAAACAAACCATAGTCGTTCGAGAAGAAGGAATAAACCGGTGCGGTGTAAGCATATCCATCATCGAAATAATTCCCTCTGCCTGGCTTAAAGTTTGCTAATAAACAACCTTTAGCATTTCTTATATAGGGATTACCCCAGGGATACTTCGCCATATCTCTTCCGCCTCTGGATGCATATTCCCATTCCGCTTCAGTAGGAAGACGGAAATCCGGAAGGATCCATTCACCTCTGCTTTCGCGATAATCATTAAGATAAGCAGTCCGCCAGTGACAGAAGTAAGAGGCAGCTTGCCAATCAACACCAACTACGGGATAATTATCAAAAGCAGGATGAGCAAAATAATAGATCATTAAAGGATCACCTAAATGATGTGTAAAATCTCTGACCCAAACCGTGGTATCAGGATAGATTTCGCGCATTACAAA
>Ga0316191_10004881_pt1 | contig 10058 bp, 7 predicted proteins | sample Eddworburr2cm_MG_FD_204928 | JGI IMG/M metagenome (GOLD analysis project Ga0316191, IMG submission 204928) | Coastal sediment microbial communities from Maine, United States - Eddy worm burrow 2 cm | ecosystem: Environmental > Aquatic > Marine > Coastal > Sediment | place: USA: Maine | collected... | reverse complement strand
TTGAATTCGTGTGCATCCAGTACGTGATGAATCACACCCGCATTGAGCATCATGTTGCCGATGCGCGCGGCGTCTTCTTCGTCGATCGCAATCCCCTCCTTGACCAGTTGGGCAACCGCCTCGCTGCCGACAAAACATTTTGGATAAGTCTTTGATGGGAATCCATATTTGCGGTCTCGGATGTCAAGGACCCGCTTCAAGCGTGCGGTCAGGTCTTCCAGATCGGAGTTATCGAAAGACGCCTCAACGTCCATGTGTTCTTCTTTTGTCATTTTATTCTCCTCATGGCGGATCCTGTCTAAGTCAAAACTCACTCAAGCATTACGTTTTTGATTTGCGGCTTTATAGGTAACTACCTGAAAGAATGCCCTTTTTTCACTGGCTATCTGACAGCATCATCACCCCGCTGGGTTGAAGTAAAAGCCTGTCGCTCTATTCCGGGATTCTTTACCGGGGCGCTGCCGTTCCGGGGTCGGCAGGAAGCGATTAGCCGCCGGCTTCAAAACCCGGATACAGGGTCATGCCGCCGTCAATGAACAAACTGATGCCGTTGACGTAATCGGCATAATCGGAGGCCAACCACACCGCGGCCCGGGCGATGTCATCCGGCTCGCCGATGCGCTTATAGGGCACAAGCTCCATCAGCTTGTCATAGGCTTCCGGTGTTTCCCAGGCTTCCCGGTTTATCGGGGTGCGAATGGCACCCGGTGCGATGCTGTTGACCCGGATCCGAAAAGGCGCGACTTCCTGGGCAATGCTTTTCATCATCAGCATCACACCGCCTTTTGAGGCCGCGTAGTTTACGTGGCCGGCCCAGGGGATAATTTCATGCACCGAGCTCATGCAGATAATTTTTCCCGCCGCACAGGACACCGTTTTGACGACACCGCGGCGCTTGAATTCCCGCACGGCCTCCCGGGCGCAGAGAAATTGCCCGGTCAGGTTTACATCGATGACGGTATTCCACTGCTCAATTGTCATTTCATCAAAGGGCGCATCCTGCTGCAGACCGGCGTTGTTGATCAGGATGTCGATGGTACCAAACTCCTGGGACATCTTCTGGAACATGTTCATTACCTGTTCTTCGTCAGACACGTCCGCCTGGTGGGCGTAAGCTCGGCTGCCGCACTTGCGGATTTCGGCCGCAACTTCATTGGCCGGGGTTTCGCCTCGCCGGTAGTTGACCACCACATCGGCTCCGGCCTGACCGAGCGCGATCGCAACCGCCCTGCCGATTCCCGAGGCACTCCCGGTAACCAAGGCCTTTTGCCCTTCTAATATCTTCTCCGCCGGACACTCCGGCATGACGACATCCGGATATTGTTCTACGCTCATGATTGGCTCTCCTTTTCCAAAACCGCCATGTTAGTATCTTTATTCCAATATTGAAAATATATTTTTCAGTGACAGACCAATGATAACTGACTTCGCCAAAAACATGGTACCGGAGTGGTGGAGAACTGGGGAATTGGTTTGTTGAGCATGGTTCAGACAATGGTGTCTCAACCGCGATCTGTCGATCTGATCATTTACTCGGTGATAAAAAATAGGTAAAAACACACTATAATCGGTGGGTGCCAAACATTTTGACCACCCGAACATATCCGGAAATATTTTCCCATTACTCCATGATTCCAATACTCCAGTACTCCTGAAGTTTTATTCCAGAACTTCCTCAAGGGCAACTCAAAGCCGGGTCCTCCGAGCCCGGATTCTCTGCTTAATCCATTTCTTCCCGCCATCCGCCGGATTGTTGAATCAACTTCGCCACCAGGCCGGTCCAACCGGTTTGGTGACTGGCACCCAGTCCGGCACCATTGTCGCCATGAAAGTATTCATTGAACAAGACCAGATCATTCCAATCAGGATCCTTTTGAAAAGTTTTCAAGCCCCCGTAAATCGGTCGATTACCATCGCCGTTGCGCAAAAACATCTTGACCAAGCGGTGGGACAGTTCGGTTGCGACCTCCCCGAGTGTCATCATCTGCCCGGAGCCGGTCGGACACTCGACTTTAAGGGAATCGCCATAGTAATGATTGAATTTTTGCAGCGATTCTATCAGCAGATAATTTATCGGAAACCAAATCGGACCGCGCCAGTTGGAGTTGCCGCCAAATAGCCCGCTTTCGGATTCGGCCGGTTGGTAGCTGATGGTGTGGGCCTGGCCGTCCACATAAAATTTGTATGGATTTTTTTTGTGAAACTTGGAAACCGATCGGACACCGTATTCGGATAAAAATTCATTTTCATCCAACATCGGTTTCAATGTTTTGATGAGGCGATCACGATTGGCAATCGCCAGAAGCCGGCGGGCATGCTCGCCCTCAGCCTTGACACAGGCCACATTGCCGCCGTCCCTCAGGTAGACCCGGTTTTCAAAAAACCAGTTTAAGCGGCGCTTGAAGTCCGGCAGACTTTCGACCAGTTCAGGCTCAAGGGTTTCCACGGCCAGCAGCGGCATCAGGCCTACCAGGGATCGAACTTTCAATGGGACGTTGCTGCCGTCTGGCAGGTGCAAGACGTCGTAGAAAAATCCGTCCGCTTCGTTCCACAGGCTCTTGCCGCCGTGGTATTCAGCGGTCATGGCGCGGGCAATCCGCAGAAAGTGCTCAAAGAACTTGCTGGCTGTGTCCTGATAGACCGGATTGTCTTTGGCCAGCTCCAGGGCAATTTTTAACATGATCAGGCAGTAGAATCCCATCCAAGAAGTTCCGTCGGACTGATCGATATGACCGCCGGTGGGCAGCGGTGCGCTGCGGTCGAACACGCTGATATTGTCCAGGCCCAGAAATCCTCCCTGGAAAACATTGTTACCATCGGCGTCCTTTTTGTTGACCCACCAGGTGAAATTCAACAGCAGTTTGTGAAATATTCCCTCCAGAAACGCCCGGTCGGCCGTCCCCTGGTGTTTGGCGTCGATTTTATACACCCGCCAGGCCGCCCAGGCATGCACCGGTGGATTGACGTCGCCGAATTTCCATTCATAGGCCGGCAATGACCCGTTGGGGTGCATGTACCATTCACGAGCCATCAGATCAAGCTGTCGCTTGGCAAAATCAGCGTCCACGATGGCCAGCGGGATGCAGTGAAACGCCAGATCCCAGGCCGCATACCACGGATACTCCCATTTGTCGGGCATGGAGATGATATCGAAATTGTTGAGATGCTCCCATTCACTGTTGCGCCCGTGACGGCGCGGCTCCGGAACCGGCGGCAGGCCGGGGTCTCCTTGGAGCCATTGCTCGATGTTGTAATAAAAAAATTGTTTCGTCCACAGCATGCCGGCCAGGGCTTGCCGCTGCACGCGCTTTTCGTCTTCACTGAGCCCCGGTTTTTGAATCGCATCATAAAATTCATCGGCTTCGGATTGCCGTTGTGCAAAAATGGTATCGAAATCGGCAAAGGGAGTTTTAAAACCGGTGTCGGCCAACCGCAGCCGAATCGTGCGCGACCTACCCGGATCAATGTTGCCGCTGAAAAGCGCAGCGACCTTGGTGCCTTCCCGGGCCGGGTTGACGGCGTCTTTTTCACCGTTGATCAGGTAGCGGTGAAAGGCATCTTTGACGTACGGGTTGCCGTTGGGGGAGTTGTCCAATCGGGCGAAGTTGGTTTCGTTGTCGGTAAAAAGCAGATCCTCGGCGTTTTCAGCGTACAGGTAGTAGCTTCCAGCCGTCGGATGTTTGATTTCCACAGCGGCAAGATCCGAGTTGCCCTGGATCTGTTTTAAGTGGGGCTTGCCGGGGACGTCGTTCATCGGGCCGTTTTCATAGCCCCAGGACCATGTGTTGCGGAACCACAGGCTGGGCAACACAAAACAATCGGCGGCCTGCGGACCGCGATTGAACAATGTGATCCTGGCCAATACGTCGTCCGGGTCTGCTTTGGCGTACTCAATCATGACATCAAAGTAGCGGTTGCCGTCAAATACGCCGGCATCCAGCAGCTCATATTCGAAATCAAAAAATCCCCGGCGTTGGCTCTCAGACACAAGGTCATTGTACGGGTACTCTGTTTGGGGATACTTATAGAGCATCTTCATGTAGCTGTGAGTGGGGGTGCTGTCCAGATAGAAATAATATTCCTTGACATCCTCGCCGTGATTGCCCTCGGATCCGGTCAGACCGAACATGCGCTCTTTCAGGATCGGATCTTTGCCGTTCCATAGTGCCAGCGCGAAACAGATATACTGATAGCGATCCGAGATCCCGGCAATGCCGTCTTCACCCCAGCGGTAAGCCCGACTGCGGGCGTGATTGTGCGGAAAATAATCCCAGGCACTGCCGTCCGGGCTGTAGTCCTCGCGCACGGTGCCCCAGGATCGCTCGCTCAGATAAGGCCCCCATTTTTTCCAGTTTGCTTGGCGGTTGCGGTATTGGTCAAGTCGTTGTTGTTCCACTGGTTTTTTCATATCGTTAATCCTATTTAATCCGCCCTGAAAAACAGCACATACAGGATTGTAAGGTGTTCTTTGAAACATATAAACGTTTTTCGATTATGCAAGTGATAGACTATTTTAATCTTAATTATGGGTAAAAACCACCATATTGGAATTCGATCCGGCTCCAAATATCTATTTACGGAATCGTTGGTTGGGTAGTAATCCGGCGTCGGCCAATAAGTTGACTTAATTTAAAATGATATTAGTGTTGATGGAAAGCAGGTAGGATTGTAAATTCTCTCAGGGTGACATCTGATGAATGCGAAGAACTTTTCTCTAATCAGTGCGCCCTGAAAATTCCACGATCTGTATAAAATCATAAATTCAGATCTCGTCTTTTCGCATGGGAAAATGGCAGTGACTCTCTAACTGTCGGGGGATTGCATGAAAATTGGACATTGGTACTTAGGTTTCAGGTGTCGGGTGTCAGGAGTGAAAACGCGAGAACCGGCCTGAAACCTGACACCTGAAACTCATGCTCGGAGAAGGTTTTATCACGCCCGATAATGTCCAAAAGAAGAGCTATTTTCAAAGTAAATTACCAAGTTTGGAATGGAGGCACAAACATGAAACTATCAATCCAGTTTGCTGTGGCAACCTTAACGATATTGCTCATCACAATCGCCCACCAACAGGCCGCTCAAGCCGCTGATTTTGATCACTCGAAGTTTGACCAAATTTTAAAGACGTATGTTGATACCGAGGGTCGTGTCGACTATAACGGGATCGCCGCCGACAATACGTTTCGCGAGTATATGAGGTCATTGGAAAATGCGAAAGCGGATGCCTTGTTGCGGGACGGTCAATTGGCTTTCTGGATCAATGCCTATAATGCGGTCACGATCGATAAAGTCATCAAATGGAAGCCGAAAAAGAGCGTGCGCGAAACGTTTGTCCCCGGGGTTTGGACCGGTACCAAGTTCTTTACGTCCCGGCAACATACCGTGGCAGGTCAACGTCTGAGCCAGGATGATATTGAACATGAAATCCTGCGCAAAAGATTTCAGGATCCCCGCATACATTTTGCTATCATCTGCGCGTCCTCCGGGTGCCCGCCGTTGCCGCAGTCGGCCTACACGGCCGAAAATGTTCAGTTGCGGCTGGAAGACGAAACCCAAAAATATTTGCATTCCAAGCGGGGGCTTCAAATCGATTATGTCGAAAATTCGATGATGCTTTCAAAACTGTTTGACTGGTTTGCCGGTGATTTCGAGTCAAAATCCGGATCAGTGACCAACTTTATCAAACCTTACTTAGATGAAAAGGCCATGGCATTTATAGACCGAAAACCAAAGATGTCTTACATAGAATACGACTGGGCGCTGAACGCCAAAGAACCACTCAAATGATTTTTTGCTCTCTCAGCACCTTTATTTCTTTCTCTTGTCTTTTAAATAGATTGACTTTGAGGGTCCATCGCCCACAGCCCTTTCTTCGATTTCAAATAGCTTTGTTGCTGATGCAAGGTCCCCCAACTTTTTGTAACCATAGTTGCGTGGATCAAACTCGGGTGCCTGCTTGGCAATGTTACTGCCCACGGATGCAAGATGAGCCCAACCGGAATCATCCGAAGATGCCTCAACAGCCTGTCTCAATAAATTAACGAGTTTCGTGTCTTTCTTGAGCTCGCCGGTTGTCTTGCGTCTTATTTTCTCACTAGAGTCATCTTTGGAGCGCAGCACTTCAGTGAAAATAAACTTGTCACATGCAGAGACAAACGCTTTGGGAGTTTTTTTCTCTCCGAATCCATATACAAAAAGACCGGCTTCCCTTATCCTCGACGCTAACTTGGTAAAATCACTGTCGCTGGATACAATGCAAAAACCGTCAAATTTTTCCGTGTAAAGTAAATCCATTGCGTCGATGATCAATGCACTGTCGGTTGCATTTTTTCCTGAAGTGTATCCAAATTGCTGTATAGGCTGTATGGAATACTGTAAGAGAATTTCCTTCCACCCTTTAAGGGCTGAGAGCGTCCAGTCACCGTAAATCCTTTTTACATTAGCGGTCCCATACTTTGCGATTTCCGATAATAGTCCGTCAACAATAGAAGGTTGGGCATTGTCTGCATCTATCAATACTGCCAATTTTTCAATTTTTCCGTCTGACATATTTTCCCCATTTTGGATCTAATGACCCGGCTTGAGGGGCGTGTGCGCAGCGGCAGCGTCACACAAGTCCCTCTCAAAGTTGATGTTGGAATTAGTGCACAGCACACCTAAATTCATAAAGAGAATTGAAAATTTCGTGAATCGCAATAAGCCTCGGTCTTCTACCCCCATGCGCCATGCTCTCCGGTTTCCCATCCCGAAACATGCAGCACGAATCCTTCACCCTGCAACGGCCAACTCGCAACACCCAACTGATTTTAGAGCCCCAGATACGTCTTGCGAATATGGGGATTTTTAAGCAGCTCGCGGCCTGCTCCGCCGAGCGTAATCCGGCCGTTTTCCAATACGTAGCCGCGATCTGAGATTTTAAGGGAATTGAAGACATTTTGCTCGATCAACAGAATGGAGGTTCCGCGCCGGTTGATTTTTGCAATAATTTCGAAGATGGTGCTCACCAGAACGGGCGCCAGGCCCAGCGACGGTTCATCCAGCATCATAAGGTTGGGGACCGACATCAGGCCGCGGCCCATGGCCAGCATCTGCTGTTCACCGCCGCTCAGGGTTCCGGCCTTCTGGTCGAGGCGTTCCTTTAACCGGGGGAAATAGCCAAACACCTGTTCCATGGTTTCATGCCGCACTTGCTTGGTTCGGGGGAACTGGGCGCCCATTTCCAGGTTTTCCAGGACCGTCATGGTGGGAAAAATCTGTCTGCCTTCCGGCACATGGCTGATACCCTGCTCGACGATGCGGAACGACGGGGCATGGGAAATATCATTGCCGTTTAAGGAAATTGCGCCTTTGCGGGGTCGCAGCATTCCGGAGATGGTCTTTAAGAGGGTGGATTTGCCGGCCCCATTGGAACCAATCACCGATACGACTTCACCCGGCTTGACCTCGACACTGACGTCTCGCAGGGCTTGCAGGTCGCCATAATACACATCGATTTCGTTAACCTTGAGCACTCAAAAACTCCTTACCCAGATAGGCTTCGATGACCTCTTTGTCCTGGACCACTTCTGCAGGGGTCCCTTCGGCGATCTTAACGCCATAGCTGATAACGATCACCCGCTGAGATAGAGCCATGACCCCCCGCATCACGTGTTCGATCAATAAAATGCTGACCCCCTGACGGTTGACTTCCTTCAGCAACGCAATCAACGCATCCACTTCGGTGGGGTTCAGCCCGGCCATAACCTCATCCAGCAGCAGTACCCTGGGCTGAGTAGCGATGGCCCTGGCAAGCTCGAGGCGTTTTCTTAAGGCAAGCGGCAACCCCTGGGCCTCTTTATCTGTCATGCTGGAAAGGCCGGTAAACTCGATGATTTCCAGGGACTTCTTTTTGGCTGTCACTGTTGATTTTTCCCTGGAAAGCGCCCCCACCATGACATTATCCAAGACGGAGATGGTCGGGAACGGCTTGACAATCTGAAACGTCCGGGCCATGCCCAACTGGCAGATCTGGAAAGGCTGCAGGCCGGTTAGCAGCTTACCATTAAAAATAACCTGGCCTTCATCCGGCGGTAGAAAACCGCTCAAACAGTTAAAAACGGTCGTCTTGCCCGCGCCGTTGGGACCGATCAGCGCGAGAATTTCTCCCTTTTCCAATTCAAAGGAAAGATTGCCCACGGCCATCAGGCCGCCGAAGTTCTTAGTCAGATTATCGGTCGATAATATGCTCATATGATTTTGGATTTTAGATTGCAGATTTTGGATTGATGGAATCGCTGCGCTCTATCTTTGGAATTCATAAAAACAGATAGCATTCCTTCCTTCGTCATCCGCTATACGCTTTTTCATAGACTCAGCAAAGCCAAAGTCTCTTTTTCTATCAAACCGATCGCTCCAGCGGCCGGCGACTCACGCTGACACCCGCAACCCGCACCTCGCAACACGCCCTTATTCTCCCTGGGACGACTTCAAAATGGGACTCAATAATTTCTTTACATAAACAATGATCCCTTTGGGCATGAAAAGCACTACCAGAATGGCCAGAACACCGTAGAGTATCAGGTGCAGCCCCTCCAGACCGCCTTTAGCAAAATATGCCCGGGATATTTCCGAAAGCGGCGTCAGGATAAATGATCCGATCACCGGGCCAAAAAGCGTTCCCAGCCCCCCGACGATCGGCCGCAGGATAAGATCGATACTGGTCGACATGCCGAACAGGGTGTTGGGATGCAGATAAAAAATATAGTTGGCGTAAAAGGCACCGGCCAGGGAGGTCATAAACGCACTGATGGCAATGGCAATCATATTGTATTTAAAGGTATTGACACCCAAAGCCTGGGCGGCTTCTTCATCTTCCCGGATGGCGACCATGAAGCGGCCCGCCTTGGAAGTCTCAAGCAGGCGCACCACGACGAGCGAAGCCACCATAAAGCCGAGGGAGATGTAATAGTAGGGTTGATTGCCCCGGAACTGAAAATTCCAGAAAGACGGGTTGAAATCCAGAAATATGCCCGTAAAAGAACCCAGGGCCTCGACGTGTGAAACGATCAGGCGTGTGATTTCGGCGAAGGAGATGGTCATAATGACGAAATAAACGCCGCGGAGTCCGAACCGGAATCCGAGAAATCCGAGAAAAAGGGCGACTACAGCGGCGATGAGTCCGCCGAAAAACATGCCGATCCAGGGCGTCAGGCCGAAAGTCAGGGCCAGAGAGGTGGTGGTGTAGGCCCCGATGCCGATGTATAGCGCATGACCCAGGGATATATGGCCCGTATATCCGGTCAACACATTCCAGGCCTGTCCGACATAGGCCCAATAGAAGATCATGACAAAAATGCCCAGGATATAGTTATCCAAAAATAGGGGAAGTAGCAGCAGGGCAGCAAATATTGCTGCCAAAAACAGGTAAAAACGGGTCATTTCTTCCCCCCGAAAAGCCCCTGGGGGCGAAACAACATGATGATGATCAGGATACTGAAGCTGACCACCTGTTTGAGTGTTGCCGGCAGAAATAAAGTGGATGTGGATTCCGCCACGCCCAGAATGAGACCGCCGACCAGTGCGCCCATTAAATTGCCCATGCCTCCCAGGATAACAACAATGAAGGCGGTTAGGGTGAAATCATGACCGATGTGGGGCGAGACCGGCATCAGCGGTAAGAGAAGCACGCCGGCGGCGGCAGTCGTGGCGGCCCCCAGGGCGAAGGATGTGTTATTGATGCGGTCGACATTGATCCCCACCAGGATTGCGCCCGTCCGGTTGTCGGCAGCCGCCCGGATACATTTTCCGATATTGGATTTTTTCAGAAACACAAATATAAGAATCGTGATAACGATTGCCAGGATGAATGCGATCAGACGGGAAACATCTATCATCACCGATCCGATCCAGAAGGTTTCGAGACTCAACGCGGTCTGTGGGCTGCGGTGATCCGGTCCCCAAAACAAGAGGGCGCAATTTTCCAGAACCAGCCCCAGGGAAACCAGCGGGAGCACCTGGATGGCTTCGGGATAATCGAGAATGCGATTAACCAATGAAGATTGGACCACATATCCCAATAC
>Ga0316191_10004879_pt1 | contig 10059 bp, 9 predicted proteins | sample Eddworburr2cm_MG_FD_204928 | JGI IMG/M metagenome (GOLD analysis project Ga0316191, IMG submission 204928) | Coastal sediment microbial communities from Maine, United States - Eddy worm burrow 2 cm | ecosystem: Environmental > Aquatic > Marine > Coastal > Sediment | place: USA: Maine | collected... | reverse complement strand
GGACGGGCTGCTGGTGCTCAATTGCCCGACCGCCGTTGCCGCCCCTGTCGATTGTGCCAAGGCGCTGGTGTCAATTCTGTCCGAAAAGGTACCCGACATTTCAATCCTTACCAGCTGGGTGGGCGGCGAGACCGCCGAGGCGGGACGACGGATTCTCAACGACCATGGTCTTGCCAGCTACGACACGCCCGCGGAGGCGGTGGCCGCATTCATGCAGCTGGTCAGCTACGCTCGCCGGCAGGAATTGCTGATGCAAACGCCACCATCGATTCCACAGGCATTCAAGGTGGATTCAGATGGGGCGAAACGGATCGTCGAACAGCAGCTGTCGAAACGCGGCGCCGGCTGGTTGCCACCGGCATCGGTGACAGCATTGCTGTCGGCCTATGGCATCCCCACGGTCGGAACGGCCGAGGTCAGCACGCCCACCGAGGCGGGGCAGGCGGCGGCAAGGTTCGCCGGACCGGTGGCGCTCAAGATCCGTTCGGCCGACATTATCCACAAGTCTGACGTCGGAGGGGTTGTTCTCAGCCTGGCAGGGGCAGATGCGGTACGCGAGGCAGCAGAGGCCATGCATGTCAGGGTTATCCAGGCCGTTCCCGACGCCCGCATCGACGGTTTCAGCGTTCAACCCATGATCGACCGACCCGGCGCCTACGAGCTGCTAGTGGGCGTCGCAGCAGATCCCCAGTTCGGCCCCGTGTTGGTATTCGGTCAGGGCGGCACCGCGGTAGAGGTGGTCCGCGACCGGGCACTGGGCTTGCCGCCTCTGAACCTGCGCCTGGCAATGGACATGCTGAACCGAACCGAGATCTATCGGAGGCTGTGCGGTTTTCGAGACCAGCCGGCGGCCGATCTCGACGGCATCGCCATGACCCTGGTTCGGGCCTCTCAGCTTATTGTGGATCTGCCCGAGATCCAGACGCTGGACATCAATCCCCTGTTGGCGGATGCGCGGGGTGTGCTGGCGCTGGATGCGCGGGTGTACGTGACTCCGCGGGACGGGGCGATACCCATGGCCATTCGGCCCTACCCGAAAGAGCTGGAAGAAACCCTGGTGCTTGCGGACGGCCGCCGGTTCTTCCTGCGGCCCATACTGCCCGAGGATGAACCCATGTTGCAGGCGAGCTTCGCCCGCCTCAACCCGGAAGAGGTCAGAGACCGATTCCTGGTACCCGTACGCACCCTCACGCACATCACCGCCGCTCGCTTCACCCAGCTCGACTTCGACCGGGAAATGGCTCTGGTGGTGACCGATCCAGGCAGCCCGGGAACCCAGGACATCTACGCGGTAGTTCGCCTGTCCGCGGACCCGGAGATGGAGCGCGCGGAATTTGCCATCGTCGTCCGCCATGACGCCGCCGGTGTCGGACTCGGCACCGAACTCATGCAGCGCATCATCGCGTATGCCCGCACCCGAGGCCTGCAGGAATTGTGGGGAATCACGCTGCGCGAGAACGCACGTATGCGGAGTCTGGCCCAAGCGGTGGGATTTACGGAAAGCCGCGATGCAGATGATCCGGGTATGGTACGGCTGACCCTGCAACTGCTGCCGCGGCTCGCACGCTGATCGCCCTGACAAGGTTCGAATAGACAAGGTTCGAACAGACAACGTGCCGGATATCGGAGGAACTGGAGATCATGCCGAAGGGATACTGGATCGTTCGTGTCGATGGCACCGACCAGGAAGGCTAAAAAAATATGTCGCAGCCAACGGCAGAGCGTGTATCTGCGGACGAAGCGTTCCGGCGGCCTTGAGCTCCCGTTCTCGGGCTGTGCCTATGCTCACTTGCGCCCGGTATCAGCGACCATCTCCCAATACGCACGCGCCCGGTCTCGGGCCAGCCCCAGGAAGCTACCTTTCGGGTACTGATCGTTCTCATCGGCAACCCCCGGCATCCAGCCGGTAAAGAGTTCGAGCGCCTGGTGCACGGTATCCACGGCGTAAACGTGAAATTTGCCTGCCGAGCAGACTTCCAGCAGTTCCGGTTTCAGCATCAGGTCGCCAGCGTTGGTGCGCGGGATGACGACCCCCTGCTCTCCGCTGAGCCCGACGTCCTTACAGACCTCATAGAAACCCTCAACCTTCTCGGACACCGCGCCAATAGGCTGTATGTTGCCCATCTGGTCGATGGCGCCGGTCATCGCCAGATCCTGACGCAGCGGGACAGCCGTCAGGGCGCTGAGCAGGCAGACCATTTCCGCACCCGACGCGGAATCCCCGTCGATACCCCCGTAGCTCTGCTCGAACGCGATTGAGGCCGAGAACGCCAGCGGATGATCTGTCTTGAGCAGGTTGCGCAACAGGCCACCGAGTATGTAGAAACCCTTGGTGTGGATGGAGCCCGACAGCTCGGCTTCCCGCTCGATATTTACCGCACCGGCGGTACCCGGCCCGATGCTCGCAGTGATCCGGGACGGAAAGCCATAGGTCAGGGGTCCCGCCTGAATCACCGCAAGCCCGTTGATCTGGCCAACCTGCTCTCCCTGGGTCTGGATCCGGATGGTGCCGTCGGTGATGAGTTTGCGGTATCGGCGCGCCGGAAGATCTGACCGACGACGCCCGCGGTCAACCGCCTGGTAGACGTGGTCCCGCCCGACGGTGCTCAGGCCCGCCTTCACGGCCAGGTAGTTCGCCTCGCGGGCAACATCCGCAAGACGGCCAAACCGCGTTGTAAGCTTGTCTTTCTGGCCTGCAACTCGAGCGCCGTGCTCGGTCATGGCCATCACGCCCTGACGATCGAATGGCAACAGACCCTCTTCCTGGGTCAGCCGCGCCAAAACACCGCCGTAGTATCGAACCCCGACCGCGTCTCGCGGGATGGTCGTCTCGAAGTCTGCAAGCACTTTGAACAGGTAAGAAAAATCCGGATCAAACTGATCGAGGGTCTGATACAGGCCGGAATCGCCAATGAGGATAACCTTGACCCTGAGGGGAATCGCCTCGGGTTTCAGCAGCGGCCCGGACCAGAAGTCACTGAGCTCAGAGGGAACGATCTCCAACTCGCCGGTTTTCAGCGCCCGCAGGAGAATCTTCCAGGAACCTGGCTCGCTCAACACCTCCCTGGCTTCAAGCACCAGGTACCCGCCATCCGCGCGCAGCAGCGAACCCGCGTGAATCATCATATGGTCCGAGCGGAACGCACCCATGGCAGAAAATTCCCGGTCTATGTTGCCGAGCAGGTTCCGCATTGTCGGCGACCGCTCCCTGATGACCGGGCAGTTGCCCTCCTCCGGCCGCGCCAGGATGGGGTTGACCCGATAGGTGCGCGTGAATTCCATATCCTCGCCGAGGGTCTGCAGCCGTTTGGTAACGAGATCGTCGACCACCTGCTTCAGGAAAGCCTGGACGGACGCTTCCGGAAACTGCCGCTCGATCACGCCGATCTGGTATTCGAGCGCACGTCGCGCCTCCGCCTCATACAACGACTTCAGTGCATCCGCATGGCGTGCCTGGACTTCACGGATCTTCTGACTCACTTCCTCGAACCGCCGGGCGAATTCCGAGATTTTGCGATGCACCTCTTCCACCTGCTTACCGGAACCGGCACCTTGGGCCAGGAGCTCTTCAAATTTGTTGAGCGGCACCGGCTCGCCGTTTACCAGCGGCAGGATGGTCGGCTGCACCACCTGCCCGATCTGCAAAGGTACCAGCGCCAGATCATTGTCACGCAACTCCTCCTCAAACGGCTTGCCGAGCTCCATGACCGATTTCTGCGTCGCATCATCCAACTCGCCACGTCGAGCCCTGACGGTGTCGGAAGCCAATGCGGGAGCGAGCTGCGCCTTTACGTAGGCGATGAAAATATCAAGCTGCTGGGCGAGAAGGAGGCCCTTGCCGCGAGGCACGGTAAGCAGTCTGGGACAATCCGGCTGATCGAAGTTATGTACGTAGCAGCGATCTTCCGTTGGTGGGCACGGTGACCTGACATCCGCGAGCAGATGCTCCACCGTGGTCGTGCGCCCGGTGCCGGTCAGTCCCCGAACGTAAACATTCTGCCCTGGAGCATCAAACTCCAGCCCGAAATGCAGCGCCTCGACCGCATCGTCCTGACCAACCACGCCTTTTATCGGCTCAAGCTCGGCGGTGGTCGAGAAAGCCAGCCAGTCCTCGACGCACTGCCACCGAAGATCCCCAATAGGAATTTCCATATGCTCGGCAACGATCTTGCGAGAGTTGTTTTCCATTGAATCGCCCCTTATGCGTCTATCGGCACCAAAGATGGGCCAGCGTAACCTCATCGCCAGGAGAAATCCCTCGATGCACAACACCAGGATCGAGCCGATGGGAGTGCTGAACGTCTCTAGCTCGCCCAGCGCGGAGCCTGTCACGCCAGCCCTGCTGCAGCATCCAGAAAGACGGTGAGGGTCAGGCCGGAAGCTTTACCTCGGCCGTGCCAAAGACCCGGGTCTCCCCCTTGGCATTGGTGATGGTGAGGTCTATCTCTACCCTGCCCGCCTCTTCATCGATGTCGGTGACGACGCCGCTGATGCTGCACGGCTCGTCGACGATCAGCGGCGCGCGGAACACCGTATCAACGTTCTGAATCAGGGCCTCGGGCGCCCAGCGATGGATCATGGCGGCGAGGTATCCCTGACTGAGAATTCCCGGCACCAGGGCGCCGGGCAGGCCCTCTTTACGGGCGGCCTCGTGGTCGGTAAAGCGTGGACCGTTCCAACCGGCGGCGACCACGAAGCGCTTGACGTTGGCCAGGCCGGTATCAGGCTCGAACACGGGCAGCTCTGCGCCAAATTCCACCTCGCTGATGCTGTTGATGGTCATCAGGATGCATCCTTCGCGGGCCGCTCGCGGATCACGATGCGCGTATCCGCCGTCGCCAGCAGCAGCTGATCCGGGTCATAGACTTCCATGCGGGTGACCATGAAGGTCATGCGTCCCGACCGGCCTGTTTTTGCATAAACATCGTGCAGATGGGTGCGCCCGACGAGCGGCACGCCCGGGCGCATGGGTGCCTTAGGAGAGACGGCTTTACCCGCATCCATGCCGAGGCCGGGGAGTTTGGGAAACCCATCGGGTAGACGTTTACCGGGCTGAAAGCTGGAAGCAAATGTCGGCGGCGCCTGGAAATCCGGGTGGCCGGGGTCGGTATACCGCGGCGCGGTTTCCCCGCAGGCCTCGGCATAGTCGACAATCTGCTGCGGTGTCAGCTCGAAGTGCCGCTCGTCGTAATCCTGGTTGAGAAAGTTCGTCCGGATGCTGTCGATGTCCAGGGTCTCGCTCATGTTTCACTGCCTGTTGGTAATGGCTTCGAAGTCACCCGCCCGGAGCGCTTCCACCAGCTCGCTTTCGCTGTGGATATCCATCGGAAACCGGGTTGCACAGCGTCCCACATGGCTGACGATATGCGCATCGCTGCCGCCAATACCCAGATAACCCAGTTCTTCGGCCATGGCCTGAGCGATCTCGTCTTCGCTGTCCCGACTGCCGCCGTTGTAGACTTCCACGATACGCACGCCATCCGGCACGCCGAAGGTTTCCAGGTGCGCATGCATACCCACTCGAGGGCGGCCCGGATGGCAGGGGGCGGGCACCGCGCCATGTTTTTCGCAGGCTTCCACGACTTTTGCCAGGGGCAGGTGGATGTCCGAAAAATCAAACGCCCGCTGCAGCGCCTCCGTTACCCCGAACACCAGCACGTGGCCGTATTCCGTTTCTACCTCGCTGCCCTTGAGGATTGTGATGCCAAACTCGCGTGCCAGCTCGCGGTAATCGGATTCGTTGTCGAACTGACGGTGCTCGGTGAGCACGAAGCCGTCGATGGGAATCTCCCGGGTTTTGATCCACTGGCAGTAATTCTGCACCTTGGCCCGTCCGTCATCGGATTTGATGGAATGCGTATGCAGGTCGAGAATCATGCCGCGTTCTCCCCGGAGATGCGCTGCCACTGACTGTCCAGCTGTGCGTACATGGCACCCTCGTCGGCAGAATTATCTATCACCACATGGGCTCTCGCTTTGCGCTCGTCGTTGGACAGCTGGGCAGCAATACGGCGCTGGACGGTTTCCGCGTCGGTTCCGTCCCGGCCGATGGCGCGCTGAACGGCGACTTCCGGGCTCACGACCACGACCCAGACTTCGTCCACCGCGTCTTCCCAGCCTGCTTCGAACAGAACCGCCGCCTCCAGCACAACCGGTCTGCTCGGTTCCTGGGATTGAGCAACCGCCATCTCCGCCTCCGCCAGGCGACGAATCTCCGGCCAGACGATGTCCGTCAGACGTTTCAGCGCCTCCGGCTTGCCGAACACTTTGCCGCCCAGCGCTTTGCGGTCGATCTGACCTTGCGGAGATACGATCTCGTCCCCAAAAGCGGCCACGACCGATTGAAACGCTCCGGTACCGGGCTCATAAGCCCGATGGCCCAGCACATCGGCGTCGATGACATGGGCGCCAAGCTCGCCCAGATAGCGGGCCGCCGTGGATTTTCCCGACGCGATGCCGCCGGTGAGACCAATAATCATGGGTCCCTTGATCTCCGCTGGAAAACGCTCAATTCTACCGGCAGCCATCCAGCAAGGCGACCGCCGCGCATGCCGACAGTGATTTACGTTCAAGCAGACGGCTCCCGAACCCGGTGCCACCTGCGCCCCGGGGAGAGCGTCATGGACGGTGCCCTGGACAACGGCATCGCCGGAATCAAGGCCCAGTGCGGCGGCGGCTGCACCTGCGCCACCTGTCACTGCTATGTCCGCGCGCCCTGGGTTGGGCAGCTACCGGCACCCATCCAGGATGAAATGGACATGCTGGAGTATGTCTGGCAGCCGAGGGCCAACAGCCGGCTGGCCTGTCAGGTGAAAGTGACCGACGCCCTCGACGGCATGATTGTCGATATTCCCACGCAGCAGGCGTAGGGAACCCGGTTCAGCGCAGGGGTGTTACGGATGAACCTTAGTCAGTGATGGTGTCCGCCGGCGCCGTGCACGTGGCGATGAGAAATTTCCTCCCGGGTCGCTTCCCGCACATCCACCACCTCGAGATCGAACCTGAGCGTCTGCCCGGCCAGCGGGTGGTTCATATCGACATCCACCACCTTGCCGCCGACCTTCAGCACGGTGACCGACCGCACGCCCTCCTCCGTGCTCAACTGGGTGGTCATCCCCGGCTTCAGCCGCGCTGGCCGAGGGAAATACTTCTTGGATATCCGCTGCGTGAAATCGTCCTTGCGCGGACCATAAGCCTGCTCCGGAGGCAGCGTCACGTCGAAGCGGTCGCCAGTCGTTCTGCCGCCGAGAGCATCCTCGATGCCGCGCATCACGTTGCCCCTGCCGTGCAGAATGGCCAGCGGCTCACCGTCGCGGGTGCTCTCAACCACTTCCCCGGCTGCGTCGAAGATCTGGTAGTGAAATCGCACCACTCGATCCTTGACAACTCTGAGCGTCTCGTCTGTTTCGTTCATTTCTCTTGTGGAGCCTCACTGACAAGTGTTGCCTGCCACCGCATGTACGGCACGGGTTCCCCCTGCAGGAATGCAGACATCATCGGATTCACGAAGTCGGGCGCCTCCTGCTGCACCCAGTGGGAAACCCGGGGGAGATAGCGGACTGTCAACTCGCGCACGAATTCTTCTGTCCCGTAGGTCGTTTCCCGGGTCAGCGCCACGTCATCCTCGCCCCAGACCAGCAGCGTCGGCGTCTCGATGACGGGGAAGCCCTGCCGGCTTTGGCGCCGGGCGCCTCCGCCGCGCAACAGACCCCGGTAGTAGTTGACCATGGCGGTCAGGGCGCCGGGCTGCATCGCGTTGCGGACGTAAACGCCGATCACCTCATCCGGGAAGTTCGCGGGGTCCACGACGGACCTGCGAATAGCTTCCCCCACCCCTCGGCCACCATTTCGACCCAGCAGCCACTCCGGCAGGCGCGGTAGCTGGAAAAAAAGAATGTACCAGGACCTTTTAAGCTGCTCGAACCCTTTGCCAAGCGCCCTCTGCATGGGCACAGGATGGGGGACGTTGCAGATGATAAGCCGGGACAGCGGGCGAATCTTACGGATGGCAAAGTTCCAGGCAATAACGGCGCCCCAATCGTGGGCGATGAGCACGGTTTCCCTGCAGCCGGACGCGTCGATCAGCGCGCCCACGTCCGCCATCAGGTTCTCCATGCTGTAGGCCTCGATGCCTTCAGGGCGTGACGAGTTGCCGTAGCCACGCAGGTTGGGGGCCCAGGCACGATAGCCCAGATCAGCCAGCATGGGCAGCTGATACCGCCAGGAGAAGCTGTGCTCGGGGAAGCCGTGCAGACACAGGGCCAGCCTGTCGCCATCGCCGCACTGATCAACCTCGAAACGCAGACCGTTCGCCTCTACGAACTCTGTGCGGATTCGCGGATCCCGAAGCAAGTCGGGCACGATCTCGGACATGGTGTCTCCTTGCAATAGCGGCGGTACATCAGCCGCGTTCGGACTATGCAGCTTCACGGGGTCCGCGATGATAGCGGAAACTTCTCAGGCGTAGCAGAGAAAACCCTGACTGAAAGCCACTTCTCCGCTTTCGGTTCGCACCTCGAAAAACAGCGTTCCGGCTTCATGACCCAGGACCTCCAGCGTCAGTGCCGAGGGCATCAGCACCATGGCCGAGAAGCGACCGCCAAGCCGGGTAACCCGCCGCGGGTCGCCGTCCAGAAAGCCGTTCACCAGCCGGGTTGCGGCCAAGGCCATGGTCGCGGTGCCGTGCAGAATGATGTCCGGCAGGCCCGCTGCCAGGGCCACCGCCCGATCGGTATGAATGGGATTCCAGATCCGTGCGCACTCGGTATAGATATGAGCCAGGCCTTCAGGAACCGGGATGCCAATTGATTCCCATCGCGACCCTGCCGATGCCTCCTGCCGGGCAACAGAAGGCAATGGGGGCGGCTCTTCGGCGGCCACGGCCTCGCCGACGATGTCCACACCGCGACTGATGCCCAGCTGGTAGGTTCGGCATACCAGCTGCCCCTCGGCATCCACGGTATCGAGGCGCAAAGTCTGGGCCGCGCCCGGTTTGATGCGCTTGAGACCGATGACCGTGGCCCGGGTTGTCAACCGATCGCCCGGCTGGATGGGACGGTACAGGTGAAGGTCGTGCGCCGCGTGAACACCGCGCGCGCGCTCCGCTTGCGACAGCGTCTCAGACCCGGGCAGTTTCCGGCTGGCGAGAACGGCCGGCCATTCGAGGCAGACGGGAAACGCCGGGTGCGCCACAGGCGGCGCCGCGGCGGTATCCACATAGCAGGTATTGAAGTCTCCCAGACCGGCCGCGTAGGCCATGATCCAGCGCGCATCCACCTCGTGCGTAATCGCCTCGGTGGCTTGGCTGACAACGCGTGTGTCCAAGGGCATGGCCGACTCTCCAGAAATTCCAACAGGTACCCGCGAAGACTACCGCGGCGAGCGCCCAGCTTCACGGTGGCGGACTCACCGTGTTCGAGATGATTTACCCCGCGCGGACGACAACTCCGTCGAGATTCAATTAAGCTGGCGGGATGATTTTCCAGGAGCGCTGTTGATGGCCGAAGCATCAGACAACAACCCGTCCCCGCTGCGGATCGGCGGCCTGCTCTTTCCCAACTTCGAGCTGCTGGATATGTTCGGCCCGCTGGAGATGTTCTCACTGCTTGGCGTCGAACGGGCCAGCATCTCCATGATCGCGCAGAAAGTCGGACCGGTGCCCGCGGCCATGGGCGGCGACGGACCTCTGGGTCCCCGGGTGATGGCAGATCATGGTTTCGCTGACGCGCCAAAGCTGGACGCGCTGCTGGTTCCTGGTGGGTTCGGAACTTTTTCGGAGCTGGAGAACGAGGCCATGCTGAGTTACCTGAGAGCCAGAGCGCAGGACACGCCGCTCATCGCCTCGGTCTGTACTGGTTCCGCCCTGCTGGCCAAGGCCGGCCTGCTCGACGGCCTGCGGGCCACCAGCAACAAGCAGGTGTTCAGCCTTGCGCGAGCGCAGAGCGACAAAGTGGACTGGGTGGAGTCGGCCCGCTGGGTAGATGCGGGCAGGATCGTCACCTCTTCCGGCGTTTCCGCTGGTACGGATATGGCCCTGGCCATCATCAGCCGGCTGCTGGG
>Ga0316191_10004878_pt1 | contig 10059 bp, 8 predicted proteins | sample Eddworburr2cm_MG_FD_204928 | JGI IMG/M metagenome (GOLD analysis project Ga0316191, IMG submission 204928) | Coastal sediment microbial communities from Maine, United States - Eddy worm burrow 2 cm | ecosystem: Environmental > Aquatic > Marine > Coastal > Sediment | place: USA: Maine | collected... | reverse complement strand
CGATCGTGACCGAACGGCGCAACGGGACTCGCCGTCCGATCTCGACTGCGGCGAGGCCGAGCGCGATCCCGGCGAAGACGTACATCCCAAAATACCAGTAGGGCAGAAGCCGCGCGTTGTACAGCATCGTGATGCCGAGCTTGGGGAGCACGAAGTACCCGACCAGCGGGAGCAGCGTGAGCCAGGCGAGGACGACCACATCGTCGCGCCGGAGCATGGTCCACAGCATGCCGATCACGCCGAGCACGAGGATGGGGATGAACTCACCGGGGAACGGCGATCCCGGGGTGGCGTCGCCAACGATGCTCTTCACCGGCGCCCAACCCATGTCTGTGGTCATGCCGGTCAGCACGCGAATCCCGAGCGGTAGCGCCCAGAAGGCACTGATCGCAAACCCGAGGGCCCACGATGAGACGACCGTGCGCGGCCCGTTCCTCTTGAACAGCAGCACCGCGGAGACCACGACAACGATCATCGTTGTGACGATGTGCGTCATCGCCGTCAGAGCGAGCAGCGTCCCGGCGAGCGGCGTGAACCGCTTTCCGAGGCGCGTATCCCTGGCAACGACCCCAAGGTAGAGCAGCGACAACGCGAACGACCAGGAGAACGAGAACTCCCCGGCGAGCGTCGACTTTATGTTGGCGCCGAAGATCGAGAAGCTCTCCATGAGCACGAACATGGATCCCGTCAGAGAAGCGAGACCGGAGACCGGGCGCGAGAAACCCAGCAGCCGGACGAAGCCGTAGGTAGCGATCGGGAGGCCGACCAGACCAACGATCGCTACGAGTTTGAAGGCGACGCCGTATGGCAGAAGCACGTCGAGGAGGACGGTGACCAACGCCGGGATCGGGAAGTAGAAGTAGAGCGCAGGGAAGCCGGCGTACCACGTACTCGACCAGCCGAAGATCCGGCCGGACGGGAGCAGCACATCGCGCAGGACCTGGGGCAGCAGAACGTGCGCCCCCATGTCGCCGCCGGTTGGGGTGTTGGCAACAAGAATCTGTGGGAACCGAATCAGCGACCCGGACCCGATCACGCCGAGGATGCCCGACATGATGAGCAGAATGAGCACCGTCGGAGCCCCAACGAGCACGACGATCAGCCAGGTCGGTACCGCACCCGTATCCGGTGCCACCGACGGCCCGGTTTCTTGCTCCCTGACGGCAGGCGCGGGCGGAGATTTCACGGGCGGAAGGCTAGTGAACCGGGCGGAGTACGGCCGGTCTAGGGCTCGCGACGGGCAACATCGATGAGTGCGTCGAGGTCGAGGCGCACACCATCACGATCCCACCACTTCGATTCGCATCGGTGGCACGAGCAGAAGACCACTTCTGAGCCGTCTGGAAGGGTCAGTTCGATCTGAATCACAGAGTTATGACCGCACGTACTACAGCTGAGTCCATCATTCATTGTCTGCCTCCCAAGCGAACATCGTAGCGTCCGGTCTAACCCATCGCCTCCGGAACATCTTCAAGCTTGCCGAGGTACCGAGACCGCCGCCGCCCATCCTCGGTCCAGTAGGCGTACCAGTACGGCCCGTGTGGGCACCGGGTACAGCTCTCTTTGCCGCACCGAACCATCTGCTTACGGAGCTTGACCTCCGGCCCTGAACCCGGCAGATCCACGCCTCTCCCCTCGAGCCTGGCCTTGGCGAGGATGTAGAGACGCCGCAGTTCATGCTCGTCCATCTCCCTGACGGCTTCGAGTACGTCGCGATCGATGGACATCGCTCCCTATGCCGTTTCGCTTGCGAAGAGGGTGGGCTGCGAGCGGCGATCGTGGAGTACCCAGCCGACCGGGGCTGTCACGCGGTTCGCATGATTCGTGCACAGCGGATATCGCGTCCCAGGCTCCAGGGAGTTGCCACAGTCGACGAGCCAGGCCTCCCGGCGTTCGTACGCATAGGTGAGGCTCGAGGTAGGGGTCGAGGAGCAGCGAACGCAGGTCATGGCCGCGCGACGTTAGGAGAGTGCGAGGGCCGGACCAAGGACTCGACGTTTCTCATTGGATACCCGCCTTCCTGATCGCGGTGCGGAGACGGGCGGCGTCCGGGACGCCGGTTCCGAAGAACAGGGACCGCCCGCTGTCGTCGAGGACGGCGATCAACGGCACGGCCTCGACGTGATACCGGTCGAACAGTTGCGGTTCCAGTTCCCAGGTGACCTCACGGAGCGACGAGCTCGCCCCGCCGACGACACGCATCGCTTCGCAGCATGTTATGCAGTCGGTGGAGGTGAACACGACCACCCCTGGGCGTTCGCCGATGCCGTCGAGGTCGATCGGCGGGTGGGGCGGCTTCTGCCACCGGGAGATGAGACGCACCGCCAGGACGACCACCAGCGCCAGTCCGAGCACGACGATGACGCTGACGAGGGGTGTCATCGGATGCCTACGCCACCGATGAACGCGACGCCCTGCGGACCGGAGATCGTGACCGCTACCGATATCGGGACGTTCGATTGAATGAGCATCCCGGAGTTGCCGGTCTCGGACAGCGGGGCGATGGGGATTTCGGTGTAGGTCCCCGCCGGGATGAGCACCTTTTCGGACCCACCAGACGACACCCCCAGCGGGCTGAGAGTGACCGTTGCCTCGTCACCAGTCGGGTTGAGCACCCAGATCGAAGTATCGGCTCCCGGAACGGTTCCCAGGCCGGGCACCAACCATCGTTCGAGCGGATCCGGGTTGCCGGCCATCGACGCCAAACCGTCGTAGATCACCGGCTCGTTGGCCGATTCGCCTTCCTCGCCTTCGGCAAGGGTGGTGTCGGTGGTTTCGTCGTCGGCAAGGGTGGTCTCCGTCGTGGATTCGTCGTCCGTCGCCTCGTCGCCGCCGACTTCGGTGCCCCCGGCGTCTTCTTCCGGGCTGACGGCTCCGGTCGAAGGGAAGATCCCATCAGGTGCGGCCTGGATCACCGCTGCGATCGGGGTATTCGAACGCACGCGAACGGCGAACGGCGGCTCTGCGAGATCGGCCAGGTTGATCCGGACGGGCTCGAGGGGCGAAACGATCCGTCCGTCGGCGTCGAGGATCGGCCCGTCCGGGGTGAACAAGTCGATGGCGACCGTCGCTCCGACACTCCCGGTATTCGAGAGCACGAGGCTCGGTACCAATCCGGGGACGCTCGTCACCGGGAAATCCCAAGAAGTCGCTTGGCCGGTCCCCGGCCACGACGCCTCGTCCGTACCATTGTTGAGCACGAGGCTCGGGATGACGATTCCGCTCTCCGAGATCACAACGAAACTCACGTTGTCGTTGAACGCAACGACCCGGGTGAGGTCTTCCGTTACCCACGATCGGCCGGCGATGTCGATGCTCTCGAATCCGGCGAGCGTTGCGCTGCCGAACTCGTTGATGGACTCGACTCGAACTTTCGCCGGCTCGGCGAAAGGATTGAAGAGCTGCAACTCGAGCTTGAAGTCGCCAGCCGTAATCCCCCCGACGAGATGCCATTCCTTGGGGACGGAGACCACGCAGCGGTCGCCGGTGATCAGCTCATCCGACCACATCGCCGTCGTCGCGACTGCGGGCCCGTCGTCGAATTCGACGATGCTCGGCGATGCACCGCGGCGCACGATGTCGCCAGCGTCGATACTGCGAGCCCCCGGTCCGCGCAACCGTGCGGCCTGCACCGTCGGTTCCTCGGTCGGGTTCGGATTCGCCAAGGTGATCATGGAATCGACGTCGACGATTGCAGCCAGGCCGAATGCCGAATCACGCAGTGCACCGGCTTCGACCCACGGGCAGTACCAGGCACTGGGGTCTCCGGTTGCCGTTCCAACATCGGGCGGCACCGTTCCGAAGTCCGGAGGTCGGTCATCGATCGGGCCGGTCTGGGCAAACGCGAGCGCTCCGAGCAACCCGACGACAATCACCACAACAGCTCGTCTCATCCGAATCTCCTCCCGGCCCATGCAGAACCGCCGAGAGCGATGAGCCACACCAGAGCGCCGATCGCTTGGTTCCGACGCGACCCGATCGGATCGAACTGGACGGTCGTCTTGACCGTACGGATGCCGTTCGTCCAATCGACCTGCTGCCACTCCCCCGGGCCCCACCGGGCATTGGCGTTCTCGCGGACCTGGAGATTCCGCAACGTTCCTGATTCAGAGGTGTATCCGGTGCCGGACCGACCCCAGGGCGTCCCGTCAGAGGTCACCGCCCGCACGGGCAGTTCGGCCTCGTTCTCAAGCGTCGTGTTGACCAGGCCGCCGCCAAGCGGGACTAGGTCGAGTTGGCCGACAAACGCCGTTCGCCAGGCATCGGCGTACGGGTCGAGGTCGCCGTCGCCGAGGACAACGATCCAACGAATGCCGAAGGTGGCAAGGATCTCGCCCGCCCGCTTCGTCTCGCCCGATATGATCTGCTGCAGACCCTCGGACAGTGCATCGTCGCCGATCCGAGCGTCGTGAAGATAGGTCTCCCACGACGCGGGCATCGGCGCCGAGACGAGGCGGTAGGCGGCGCCGTCGACCATGCGATCCTCTCCCGGCAAGCTCCCGGGGGCGCCGACCGCGAGGATGCGAGACATCGCCGGGTCGCCGGGTCGGGCGGCCGAGAACGTGAACGCGTCGCGGTACTCGTCGCCCGGGAACCCGGCGCGGCCGCCAATCATCGTGACGGCGGCAACCGCCACGAGGAACACCGAGGCAGCGACCGCGACAATCGCAACGAGGCGGCGCCACCCACCGACCTCCACGGTCCGCGTAATCGCTTCGAACGACGGTCCGACGACCAGGGCAAGACCGAGTGCCAAGAGCGCAAGGCCTGCGCTCTCGACTTCGCGGCCGAGGTCCCAGCCTGAAGTCCTCGCGAGAAACGCTCCGGCGACACCAACGATCCCGCCCAGGCCGGCGACCAGGGCGAGCCGTTGTGGGGCCGACAGCAACGTGGCGAGGAGTGCGACTCCGGCGACCACCGCGGTCGCCGTAGGAATCGCCCAGAAGGCGGCGCCGTCGGTCAGGAATCGCCCAAGATCGGCCGCTCCGAGCCACGGGAAGAGGAGCGGAACGGCCAGGACGGCGGCGACCGTCGAGATGCCGAACGCCCGCCATGCGGCACGGTCGGTCAGATTGAGGACGGCCCAGATCAGGAGGACCGCCGGAGGGATCAGCAAGGCGAGCGGAGCGAGGATCGCAACGACGCCTGCCAGCGCAGCAACGCCAGCGATCCGGCCGGCACCAGCGAGCCACGAACCCGGTACCGACGCCAGGGAGAATCGAATCACCCACGGGATGAGACCAAGGGCGAAGACCATGCCAACGCCCGTCTGTTGAGCCAAGGCCTGGGCTCCAGAACCGGCCACGTACACAACACCGGCAAGTGTCCCCGCAACTGCCGCAATCCCCCACGTCCGAAGCAGACGAACGGTTCCCCAGATCCCGAGGAGCCACGAACCCGCAGTGAACACGAACTCTGCGAGACGGCGGTTGTCGAGAAGGATGGCCTGGATCGCACCTGCGACTCCAATGATCGGGCGAAGCGGCTCCACCGATCCCAAGCCGGCCGGATTCCACCCGCCCGCATACGCGGACACCGCGTCGGTGCCTGATCCAACGAAGGGGAGGCTGAATCCCACGGCCGGGAGGCCGACGGTCCAGATACTGCGGGTTGCGACGAGCACGAAGAGGAAGGCGACGGCGCCGACGATGAACGAGGGCCGTCGAATCTCGCTGCCGATGGCTTCGACCGAGAGTCGATCCTCGCCGGGAAGCCGCTCCCGGATGCGGTCCGACAATTCGACGAAGACGCTCTTGAGCGCGATGGAACCGCTGACTTGGTAGCGGAAGAGTTCGGCGTCGCCGACGACGCGACCGCGTCTCGCGGCGCTTCTGGCACCCACTGTGCTCGGGAGCTTCAGGAGATACCAGCCCCACGCCTTCAGCCAGTCGAAGAATCGCCATCGGCCGAGGAACAACGACAGGAACGACTGGAGGAGGCCAGAGAGAAACGCCATCGGGAGCGACCACAGCAGCGTGGTTGGCCCATAGACCTTGGTCATGGCCAGGAAGCGGCCTCCGCGCTCTCGCCACCGGTCGAGGCTTCCCGATTCGTCTCGGGCGAGCACCTCGGACGAAGGAACCACGATGACGCGAGCACCGCGGAGGCGTGCCCGCTGACAGAAGTCGACGGCGGCGGAGAAGGCCGCCATCGAACGGTCCGGGCCACCGAGACCGCGAGCCAGGTCGAGGCGGAGCAACACGGATTGTCCGCTGACGGCCGCCACATCCCGGACGACGTCGTACTGCCCCTGATCTCGTTCCTCGCCGTCGAAGCCCGTGTACGGCGAATCAAAAACATCGGTGGCAAATCCGACGGAGAGCAATCGATCGGGGTCGTCGATGTCGAGCACCTTCGAGCCGGCGACCGACGCGTCGAGCCGGGTCGCGGCGTCGACGAGTGCACCCAGCGCGTCCGGCCGGGGCTCTACGCCCTCGCGCACGAACCACACGTGACTCATGTCGCCGGAGGATTCCACGGCGCCACCGATGTTTGCGATCCATCCCACATCGTGTTCGGCCGCAATCCGGCGCGCGTCGCCCTCCCCCCCAACCACGATCAGCCGGCGCGGTCCGTACACTTGCTGCCGAACCGCTTCGATGGTGGTTGAAAGATCTGTGCCGCTACGCGCGAGGATCGCGGCCGCGACTGAAGTGGGGGGTACACCCTCCGGAGATGACATGAACGACGCCATTCAAGGCTTGATGTCGGCATATTCCAATCCTTTCGCCGTTCTGCTCGCCGGAGGCGTAGGCGGAGCACGCGCTGCACGGTCCCTCCGTACTCGTCTCACGGTGGAGCAGATGACGGTGATCGGGAACGTTGGCGACGACGACCATATGTACGGTGTCCCCGTCTCGGCCGACCTCGACACGATGGTCTACACCCTGGCGGGGATCGAAGGACCCGAAGGGTGGGGCATCCGCGACGACACGTTTGCGGTGATGGACCACCTCCAGTCGCTCGGCGTCGACACGTCGTTTCGGCTCGGCGACCGAGACCTGGCGACATGCCTGAATCGTGCCCGGATTCTCCGGGCCGGCGGAACCCTCTCCGAGGCGACCTCTTCGATTGCCGCTGCTCTCGGAGTCGACACCCCGGTCCTGCCCGTCTCCGATGACCCGGTCCAGACCCGGATACGAACGGTCGAAGGCTCGTGGCTGTCCTTCCAGGAGTACTTCGTCGAGCGCGCGCACCGCGATGTCGTCGCCGAGATCGAATACGTCGGCGGTGCCGATGCAGCACCGGCACCGGGCGTAGTCGAAGCCATCGACGCAGCGACGCTCGTCATCATCGCTCCGTCCAATCCGCCACTCTCGATCCGACCGATCCTCGCGGTGGACGCGATCGCGCAGGCCGTCGCCCGTCATCGGCGGGTCGTCGCGATCAGTCCCCTCTTCGGTGGCAAGGCACTCAAGGGCCCGGCGGACCGCGTCATGGCGTCGCTCGGCTTCCCACCGGGCAACGCAGGCGTTCTGGCTGCCTACGACGGATTCATCACCGACCTCGTCATCGACACGGGTGATGCAGGCGAGGCCGCGGACCTTGCCGGATCGGTCGACATCCATGTCGCAGATACTCGCCTGGCTGCCGGTGACGCCGCCGAGCGCTTCGCACGGTGGTTCGAGGGAGCGTTCGCGTGAGCATCGAGATCCACCCGGTCCGGGGCATTCCCGAAGTCGTCCCCGGCGACGACTTGGCCGCACTGATCGTCGACGGCCTCGCCTTGTCCGCGATCGCGTTGCAGAGCCGCGACATCGTGGTCGTCACCCACAAAGTGGTCTCGAAGGCGGAAGGCCGGATCGAGCCGGTCGGCGACGACCGTGGGTATCGCGAGTTGGCCGAGCGGGAAGCGCGAGCGATCCTGCGACGCAGGGGCGACCTGGTCATCGCCCAGACCGAGCATGGGTTCATCTGCGCGAATGCCGGCGTTGACCGGTCGAACGTCGCGGAAGGCTACGCCGTGCTCCTGCCGATCGACCCGGATCGCTCGGCGCACCGCCTCCGCATGCAGCTTGAGCAGGTGACTGGCATCGGGATCGCGGTGGTGGTCACCGACACGTTCGGTCGTCCGTGGCGACGGGGCGTCGTCGACGTCGCCATCGGGGTATCCGGCCTGCCGGCCATTCTCGACCTTCGCGGACAACCGGACGCTCACGACCGGACGATGAGTGTGACCGAGATCGCCGTCGTCGACGAGATTGCGGCCGCGGCCGACCTGGCCATGGGCAAGGCGGATACGATCCCGGTCGCGATCGTCCGCGGCCTCGATCTCACCGGCGAAGGCCGAGCCACCGACCTCGTCCGCCCCCCAGCAGAAGACCTGTTCAGATGAGTCGCCATGCCTGAACTTCCCGAGATCGAGGCCTACCTGCACGCACTTCGGCCTCGGATCGTGGGGCAACGACTCCTCCGGGTTCGGATCCGGAGCGTCTCGGTGCTCAAAACGTACGATCCGCCGATCGAACGCCTCGTTGATGTCCCGGTGGTCGAGGTGTCCCGTCTCGGGAAGCGGATCGTGATCAGCCTCGACAACGGTCTCTCGGTCGTGATTCACCTGATGATTGCCGGTCGGCTCAAATGGCTCGGTCCGGACGCTCCGATTCCGAAGCGCTCGGGTCTGGCGGCTCTCGATGTGACCGGCGGGACGTTGCTGCTGACCGAGGCGGGGACGAAGCGTCGTGCGTCGATCCACCTCGTCGATGCAGCGGGACTGAGTGCGCTCGATCCGGGAGGGGTTGAGATCAGCGACCTCACCGCCGAGGAATTCGGCGAACGGCTCTCGTGGGAGCGCCACGCGCTGAAGCGAACGTTGAGCGATCCGCATCTGTTCTCGGGCGTCGGCGGGGCCTTCGCCGATGAGATCCTATGGGCGGCGCGACTCTCGCCGACACAGATGAGCACCAACCTCGACGATGAAGAGGTCGCCCGCCTGCATGCGGCCGCCATCGAGACGCTCCGTCGCTGGAGCGATATCCGCGTCGCCGAGGTCGGTGACGGCTTCCCGACAAAGGTCACGGCCTTCCACCCCGACATGGCCGTCCATGGGAAGCACGGCGAGCCATGCCCGGAGTGCGGTGCCCCCGTGCAACGGATCGTGCACGTCGGGCGCGAGACGAACTACTGCGCAGGGTGTCAAACGGACGGACGGATCCTGGCGGATCGGGCGCTCTCCCGGCTCCTCAAGGACGACCGGCCGAAGCGCCTGGACGATACCCGCTAGGGGTTGTTCCTGAACCAGTCAATCGTCTGGACGAGACCATCGTCAAGGCTCGTCCACGGTTGCCAACCGAGGGCGTCTCGTGCCGCAGATGCGTCAAGGCATGAGCGCACCTGCTCCCCGGCCCGCGCCGCGGCGTGATTCGGTCGTGCTGGCGAGCCGACAATCTTCGCCATTCGCTCGAAGAGACCCACCACGGTGGTCTCGATCCCGGTACCGATGTTGAGATAGCACCCACCGCCCATCAGCGCCGCTCGCCAGAGCGCGTCGGTGACGTCCTCGACGAACACGTAGTCGCGGGTCTGCATGCCGTCGCCGTAGATGGTCGGGGTGCGGCCACCGAGCAGGTCGCTGCTGAAGATCGCGACCACACCCGCTTCGCCTGCGGGGTCCTGCCCGGGTCCGTAGACATTGGCGAATCCAAGCGACACGTAGTCGAGACCCGCGGAACGGCGGAAGTAGTCGAAGTAGTCGTCGACGACCTTCTTCGCGACACCGTATGGCGAATCTGGCCTCCGCTCGACCGATTCGGGCGTCGGGATGGTCGACGTGTCTCCGAACGTCGCACCGCCGGATGACGAGAAGACGATCCGCTCGACCCCAGCGTCGCGCGCCGCGACCAGGACGTTGATCGTGCCGAGCACGTTGGTCGACGCGTCGCCGATCGGGTCTGCGACGGACGAGCGCACATCGATCTGGGCCGCAAGATGGAAGACCACCTGGGGAGCGAACCCGATGAAGACGTCCCTGAGTTCCGGCGATCGAATATCGATCTGGTGGAAGTGGATCCGGCCCCTCGCGCGGACATCGGCCAGCCGCGACAGCGTGCCGCTCGAAAG
>Ga0316191_10004875_pt1 | contig 10062 bp, 6 predicted proteins | sample Eddworburr2cm_MG_FD_204928 | JGI IMG/M metagenome (GOLD analysis project Ga0316191, IMG submission 204928) | Coastal sediment microbial communities from Maine, United States - Eddy worm burrow 2 cm | ecosystem: Environmental > Aquatic > Marine > Coastal > Sediment | place: USA: Maine | collected... | reverse complement strand
GGGTCCAGGAACTGGCGTAGATGTCCACGCCATCGAGACTCGCAGAGACGGAGGAGACATAGCCGGCGGCAGCGTCGGGAAGTTTGATCAGGGCGGCCTCGTGGCCCTCGCCGTAGCCGATCCGCATGACCCGATTGACGCCGTCCTCCATGACCGCAAGGTAGAGCGCGTCCCGGGCGCCGTAGATCGCGTCCACTACCCGTTCGCCGGGCGCCAGCACGGTGGTCGCCTGGTCGAAGTCGGGTGTCCGGAGATCGGTCCGTACCACCTTGAGGCGCGGCGCGCCGTCGGCCGTCACCAGGTAGATGTTATCGCCGTGCACCGCAAAACCGCCGACGGCATCCGGGACCTCGCAGATCTGCCGCCAGGGTACGTCCTGATCGAAAATCCGGGCAAGTGGCGCCGTGTAGAGTGTCAGCTCGTTCGAATCGCCGTGGCTGATTTTGACGATCGCATGATCCGATCCGCTCGTCAGCCAGATGCTCGGAAAATCAACGTCATTCATTGTCATCCGGTCGGAGCGGCCGACGCCCGCGATCACGGGGTCGTCATCCGGGTCCGTGTCGAGTCGGTGAAATCGCATCGTCGACTTCTTGTAGAGCTCCGTCGCCTGCGCGTTGGCAGGTAGCGCCTGGCGGCGGCTGTAGAAGAACCCACTGCCGTCCGGATGCCAGTGCGGCCTGTTGTAGGCAGTCTCGATCCGATCGATTGCTTGACCTACGTGGTCCCCCGTCTTGAGGTCGAGGGTGTGATAGACGGTCTCCTCGGAGCCGCCTTGTGCGATCCCGTAAACCACATAGCGGCCGTTAGGGGAAGGCACGTAGGTTGTCAGCGAATGATGCTGGTCGTCTTCGTCACCCATGGTCTCCGGATCCACGAGTAGCTTCTCTCTGCCCGACGCTGCATCGACGCGGTAGAGCTTGCCGACATTCTCACCGGCGCGCCGCTTCACATAGAACACCGTGCCGTCGTCGAGGCGGCGGACCGAGTAGCTGCGATAGGGTTTGCTCGCGTCAAGCTCGCGCAGCCGGTCCATCAGGGCGTCACGCCCGGGAAGGTGTTTCAGGACGCCATCGGCATAATCTGCCTGTCCCTTGAACCACTCCAGCACGTATTCGTCATGCAGGTTCTCCATGTATCGGTACGGATCCGGGACCTCTACGCCCCAATGGGCGTCGATCACGTTGTCGATCTTGGCGACAGGCAGGTTGGGGCGTTTACCGGAGGCTACGCCGGAAAGAACTGAACACACGGCAATGATTCCTGTTACACGAGTGGCGCGAGATGATATTGCGGAATGAGTGGCTGTCCGATGGGTCACGAGACAAATGGGGCAAGCGGATCGGTTGAATAGGTCGACTATTCTACCTGTAGATTGAGCACGCCCGGTTTGAGGATCGTCCACGAGATCATGGGCCACGTCAGTGCATGCTTGCACTCCGGACATGATTGCCTGTGCGCCTCGCCCGCAAAGGCGCTAGTGCCGGTGTCGTGTGGACATGAGGGGCCGCGCTGGAAGTGAGCGGACCGTTTTCGCCGTCATCGAAACGGTGCAGCCAACCATTTCTCATCCAGCCCGATGGCTCCGGGGCTACCGACGGATTGTCTTCTGACAAATCTCAATTGATCGCCTGCCTGCCCGGGTATGCTGATCCGGGCAGCGTCTCAGAGCAGTGCCGCGGCCAGGAGTACTAGCGTCCAGGCGACAATCGTGACCAGCGCATAGCGCCATTCGTCGGGGTCTGGACGCAGACCGTCACGGTGGTCATGTCGCTCGGCGTGCATTGTATCGTCCCCCGCTAGTTGCTCTTGCCCTACAGGACGTGAACGGTGTCGCAAATCCTTCGATAGCGATCATTTCGGGATTGACCAATGACATATCTGGAGCGGACGCCGGCCGGTCAGTCTCGACGCCGAGTCTTGTTAGCGGTGGACGATGTGGGCACCTGGTGCCACGATGGGGATGACGCACGAAGGATTTTCTCTGGAGCCACGTCAATACAGGTGAATGACGGGAGACTCTTGTGGCGGAAGTGGTACACGCTGACAAAGCCCTCGCCCGCAGGATTCTGGCTGGCGACGAGCGTGCGTTCAAATCCATGTTCGACGAGTATTTCCCCCGGCTGTATCGGTTCGCACTGGTACGGCTGGATGGCGACGAGGAATCCGCCCGGGAAGTGGTCCAGCAGACATTCTGCAAGGCCATCGAGAAACTCGATACCTATCGGGGTGAGGCTGCGTTGTATGCGTGGTTCTGCCGCATCTGCCGGAATTCCCTTATCGATTACTGCCGGCGACGCAACCAGGAGTATCGGCGCGTAGTCCTGATCGACGACAACTCCGAAGTGCAGGCCGTCCTGGAGGCGCTTAGCGCGGCGGGCAGTGAAGGACCGGAAGCCCAGGCCACGCAACGTGATGTCCGTCGACTTGTGCAGAGCGTGATGGACTATCTGCCGCAGCACTACGGCGATGTATTGGAGTGGAAGTACGTCGAAGGTATGACCGTGAAAGAGATTGCAGACAGGACCGGATCGGGCGCGAAGGCAGTGGAGTCTCTGCTGACCCGTGCCCGCGGAGCATTCCGCGAGGCGATGGCCGTGATAGGCGACGCGTCTACGCCGTCCCGCGCTTCGACAGCCACTGGCGGTATCGAGAAGTTATGAACACACATCAGGAAAACCAAGACGGAACCGGCCCGGCCGAAGACAGCCTGGCCCGACTGATCCGGATGGCCGGGCGTCGGCAGGAGCCGCCGCCCGAGGCGCGCGAGCAGGTCTTCGCCATCGCGTCGGCCGCATGGCAGGGCAAGATCCGGCGACGGCAACGACGGCGAGTGAGCTATGCGGTGGCGGCCACGGTCGCGCTTGTCGCCGTATTGATAGGCGTGCTGCAGATAGGTCAGGGCCGCTACGGCGTACCCGCTCTGGATATCGCCGTAACCGATCTTGTGGCCGGGACCGTCGAGGTCAAGGGCACGGCAGATGCCACCTGGCGGGCTATTCAGGGTTCCGGGGCTGCTCTGACCGAGGGCACTCGCATCCGCACGGCTGAGAAGAGCGGCCTGGGTTTACGTCTTGCCAGCGGTGACTCTTTCCGATTGAACGAGCAGACCGAGCTGCTTTTCGAGTCATCAGCGCAGATCCACTTGCTCGCCGGGACCGTCTATCTTGACTCCGGCTCAGACGACAGCGCTGCGGAACTGGAGATCAGAACACCGGCCGGGCGGGTCCGGCACATTGGCACACAGTTCGAGCTGAAGTACACGAGAGAAGCACTCAGGCTGCGTATCCGGGAAGGACAGGTGGTGTTGAGCTATCCGGTCGGGGAAGTGCAGGCGCAGCAGGGTGACGAGCTGTCCATCGGCCGTGATGGAAGGCTGTTCATGTCGACGGTCGATCCTTACGGATCGGAGTGGGAGTGGGTGCAGGCATTGGCACCGATGCCCGGCGGCGATCGGCGATCATTGGCCAGCCTGTTGAACTGGGTCGAACGTGAAACGGGCCGCGAGGTTCACTTTGCACGGCCGGACCTCGAAGCCCGGGCCGCCGAAACAATGCTCCACGGTAACTCACGGCGGATGGTGCCGATGGAGGCGCTCTCCGTGATGCTGGAGACGACCGACTTCTATTACACGGTTACCGGAGAGAACGAAATTCTGATCGAGGAGGGTGGCCACTGAGACAGACCGCTCGAATCACGAGACCGTTTCCGCTTTGTACGACGGGAACGCACAAGGGCAGGACGGAATGGCGAAGCAGCCAGGCACCAGGTCGAGTTCGATGAACTCCCGCAGGGCAGGGAGGAGTTACTACCGTCCATGCCGTTCTGTGCAGCGGGAGTTGGCGGCCGGTCTGCGCAGGCTTGTCGCCGCAGCCTGCCTGATCGTCACCTGCCTGCCGCTGGCTGCCCAGGAGAGCGCTCTAAAGGGCCGAACCCTGGTTGACGTCATATCCTCGTTCGAGGAGGCGGGGCTCGTCGTCTACTACAGTAGCGACCTGATCCGGCCGTGGATGACAGTTAAAGACGAACCATCGCCAGACGAACCGGTGAAGATGCTCGATGACATCCTGGCCCCGTATCAACTGGTCACCCGGCCCGGGCCGCAAGGCGGGGTGCTGATCGTCAGGCAGCAGGGGGCGGCCGATCCGACCGGATCGATACTGGGTGTGGTCAAGAATGCCGCGACCGGGCGGCGCGTCAATGGCGCGCGCGTTCGCCTGCAGGGTCTGGCCGGGGAGACTTTCACGTCGCCGCGGGGACAGTTCAGCATCAATGATCTGCCGGCGGGCAACTACACGATACTGGTAGGGCACACGGACAACGCGTCGGGTGCGTCGGCGGTGGCCACTGTCGAACCCGGCGAAATCTCCATCGTTCAGATTGAAGTCGAGACTGAAACGGTCAGGCAGCTCGAGTCCGTAGTCGTCAGCGCGAGCCGTTACGATCTGACGAGGGCACCGGTGAATGCGCCCCGATTTCTGCCGGTGGAGAACATCGAGAATCTGCCCGACTTCGGGGACGATCCCCTGCGAGCGGTGACACGGCTGCCGGGCACGTCAACTGGCGGGTTCACGGCCAAGTCCAACATCCGTGGCGGGGAAGTCGACGAGACCTTGATCCGCTTCGATGGTCTGCGTCTGAGGGATCCGTTTCACCTGAAGGACTTCCAAAGCGTATTTAGCGCTATTGATCCTGCGATCATTCGAGGCATGGACGTCTACACCGGTGGCGTGCCGGTAAGTTACGGCGACCGCATGAGTGGCGTTATCGATATCAGCAGTATCGAAGCGCCACCGGCGACCTACCATGAGATCGCGCAGACATTCTTTAACTCTTCGGTTCTGAGCACCGGCTCGATCGATGACGGGCGGGTGGACTGGGTCGTCGCCGCCCGGCGAGGCAACCTCGACCTGCTGCTGGATGTGGCTGACCCGGACCTGGGTGACCCCAGCTACGTGGACGCCTACGCCAGGATGGGCATCCAGGTGACCGACAGCCTGCGCGTGACCGGAAATGTTCTGGTGTTCGATGACGACATCCGATTGTCGGACAGCGATGACGAGGAAGACGCAAAGGCGTCCTACCATGATCGATATTACTGGGTCCGTTTCGACCAGGACCTGGGGAACGACCTGGCTGGCCGCACGATCTTTGCCCACACTGACATATCCATGGACCGGGACGGCGGTATCGTCAGGGAGGGTGTCAGCACCGGTCGACTCGACGATGAACGCTCATTCACGATCGACTCGGTCCAGACCGACTGGTCATGGCAACTGTCGGACAGATGGTTGTTGGAGTTCGGAGCCGAATCAGGCTATCAGGATGGCAGCTACGACTACATGGACGAAGCGGATTTCGACGTGCTGTTCCTGACACCGGGTGCTGCGACGGATCCTGAACGCCGAACCGAGGTCCACGTGGATCCGGACGGCAGCTACTATGGCGCTTATGCAAACGGCCGCGTCGGGCTGACTGACCGACTGACATTCGACCTCGGACTCAGATGGGATCGCCAGACACTGACCGATGATAACGAGGACCTGTTCAGCCCTAGGATCGGTGCGGTGTATTCCCTTGGTGATCGAAGCATCTTGAGGGCTGGCTGGGGCAGGCACTACCAGTCCCAGGGCATCGACGAACTGCAGGCGTCGGACGGCGTGACCGAGTACTCCAGGGCCCAGCGAGCCGACCATCTGGTAGTGGGTTTTCAGCATCAGATGCGCAACGGCATCGAGTTCCGGCTCGAGGGCTATGACAAGGACATGGATCGGCTCAGGCCAAGATTCGAGAATATCCTCAACACCAAGATACTGATGCCGGAATTGCAGCCGGACCGTGTACGAATCGATCCGTCGGGCGCCAAGGCGCGGGGCATCGAGGTCTCAATTGCGGACCCCTACAACGAACCGGTCTCCTGGTGGCTGAGCTATACCTGGTCCACCGTCAAGGATGAGTTGCCCGAAGGCAATGTTCGCCGTGCTTGGGACCAGCAGGCGGCCGCCCAGGGTGGGCTCGAGTGGCGTCGTGGTCCCTGGATTCTGAACCTGGCCGGCACCTACTCATCCGGCTGGCCGACCACGGACGGAGAGATCGTGGAGACGGATCCTATTCCTCTGGTAGCGACCGGCGCACGCAACAGCAAGCGTCTTGATCACTACTTCTCGCTGGACGTCCGTATCTCGAGGGACTGGAAGTTGCCGGCGAGCTATCTGACGACATTCTTCGAGGTCACCAACCTGACCGGACGCTTCAATCAATGCTGCGTCGATTATGACGTGGAGGTCGAAGACGGCGAGGCGGAAATAGACTTCGATCCGGAGAACTATCTGCGGGCCTTCCCGTCGCTGGGTGTCGTATGGCGTTTTGGCAACGGCGCTTCCTACGCGCGCTGATGGGACGGATAGAGGGGATACGGTGCCAGCCAGCCCTCCAGCTTGATCAGTAGCGGACTGCCTCTGCAGGCCGCAGAGCCAGGCTTCAGGTCTATGAAATTCAATCGAGTGACAAGAGCATCGTCAGGTAGAAGTTAATAGGCGTGAGGGCCAGCAGCGCTAGAAAGCCTGCCGCACCGTCGACCAGCAGTGCGCCCGACAGATCCTGCTTCCTGACAATCAACGCGATGAAGCTGGCTGAATCGTCGCGGCCCGGCTGCCGGGCACCGGTGCCCGGATTATGTGAGTTGCGTCACATAGCCGGGTGCCTGCGCCCCGTACCATCCCGGATGAACAGACGTGAACACACGGGGCTGGGGGGCGCCGTTTGCATGCACCGGAGCAAATCATGATTACGCGTGGCCTCTCTTCTATTCTCCTGCTTGCCGCAAGCTTGTGCCTGACGGCTTGCGGTGGCGGCGGTTCTGGCGGCAGCGTCCCGGCGACAGGTAATGTCGCGGTCATCTTCACCGACGGACCGACTGATCAGTACCAGCGCATCCTGATATCCATGGATCGCATGACATTGATCGGCCCGGGAGGTCACGAAGATCTCTACGACGGCCCCGAGATTACGTTCAACCTGTTGGAGATGAGCGACTGGGCCGATCTGGCCTTCAATACGAAGGTCCTTGCCGGCCAGTACAACAAGATCCGCTTGTACGTCACCAAGGTTGTTCTCGTCGACATGGTCAACGACCAGACCCAGATGCTGAGCAAGCTTCCGGCCAACGGTAAGATCGATCTGAATCCCCGCGGACCGTTCGAAGTCAGCCCGGACTACACCACCGTGATCAAGCTGGACATGGACGCCAAGCGTTCGTTCCAGATCGTCGAGACCGGCAACGGCAAGCTCCTAATGCGGCCTGTCGTCTTCGTGGACATCTTCGAAGGTGACATCTTCCTGCCCGATCGCCTCGTTCGCGTGTTCGGCACGGTCGAACCCGGATCTTTCGAGAGCGCGGACGCGAGCGACGCGTCTGACGACTCGTTCCGCCTGTGTGACATCGAGTTCATCTCCCAGTCCAGCGGGCCCGCGCTTGGCGACGCCGACGACTGTGTCCGTGTGTACACCGATGGCAGCACCAGCGTCTTCGACGATACGGGCGCGCAGGTTGATTTCTCGGCCGTCGCCGAGGATCAGCCACTAACTGCGGTCGGCTTTGTAGTCGATACCGACGACAGCGAGGCGTTCCTTGGACTGAACGCCGTGGTGCTTGAGCTTGGCGATCGACAGCCGGACGATGCCGATGGCTGGGACACGATCCAGGGAGTGGTCGATACCGATCCTGTCCCTTGTGATGCGGACCAGTGTTTTGACTTCGATCCCGAGGAGACTGATCCGGCGGTCACGACCCGAATGCAGCCCGGGACACGGGTGTTCCGGGCGGACGGCGCCGAGTTGGACCAGTCCGACGTCAGCGTGGATGACAGCGGCTCGGTGGATGGATTGCCGGCGAACAGTGAGCTGAACGCGGCGCTGGTCGTGCTGAGCACGGACCTGGGCAGCGGCATCGTCTCCGGTACGCTGGAGAGTATCGATGACGCGTCGCCCTACAAGGTGCTGGAGGTCATGACGGACGCCGGTGGACTCGTGAACGTCTGCGTGGGTCCGGATACCAGCATCGTACAGGTGCTGATTGACGACGAAGTCGTCACCATCTTCGACCTGCTGGATCCCGGTGTGCTCGAGCAAGGCTTATTGATCGAAGCTTTCGGCGATGCCGACTCACCACCGACCGGATGCGACATGGTGGCCGATCAGGTCATCGTCGAGCCGCCGCCCGCCACGCCTTAGGGTCCAAGCCCAAGGTATTCAATACGTTGCCGCGCCTGACCCGGAATTCAATCCGGGTCAGGCGCGGTCCCTGTCTGCGCAACCCGCTCCCGAACCCGGCATTGCTTTTACCAGCCGGCGATGCCGGCGGCTGGTCATTTTTTCAGCACTCTCAACAGGCTGTGGAGCCTTTCAAGGGGCGGTCGAGGTGGCCCGCTGCATTATGTTTAACCGGGTTGGCCAGATGAAAATCGTTCCTATAGGATTCCCGCCGTTGATACCGGATCCGGACGACGGGAGAGCCGCAGGGCGAGCGGACTTCCTCTCACGTCTGACTTGTCTGGCGGTGGGCGATACCGTCGGTGGCCATGGTCCCGGAGGTCGGCTCAACTGAGTGTTGGGGAGCAGGGCGCGCGCCAGTCGTGTGTGCTGCCATGACAAGTCCACGTTTCCGTGGCGGGTGCACAGGCTTGCAGGCCTGGCCCGTGCGCCGGATCCATAAATCCCCCCAGGTACCTCACGCCGTGTCGTTGGTTCGACGCGAGCGCGTGTGCGCGCCTGGTGGGTAGCGATCTGGACGGATACGTGGGTTGGGGGACCGGATGTACCAAATGATCACTTCACGGGCCATGGGCGGCCTGATGGCGCAGTGCTGCGCTACGAACGCTCTGCTCCGAAATTCACTGGTCTGGCCGGCCTTGGTGGCCGTGCTCATGATGTCCGGTCCAGGCGCCCACGCGGGGCGAAACTTTGCGCCGACCATCAGCGGAAGCCCGGACCCAGAAGTCGACGCAGGCAGCGCCTACGATTTCGTGCCGACCGCCAGCGACCCGAACGGCGACAGCCTGAGTTTCTCGATTGCGAAGAAACCCTCGTGGGCGAGTTTCAACGCTTCCACCGGCCGGTTGCACGGAACCCCGGGCTCGGACGATGCCGGAACATACTCCGGCATCGTCATCTCCGTCAGTGACGGCCGCAAGTCCAATTCGTTGCCCGGTTTTTCGATCCAGGTGTCGGGCTCTTCATCAGCCAATCAGTCGCCAACAATCTACGGCGATCCGCCAACCGTCGTGACCGCCGGGCAGAGTTACAGTTTCAATCCCTCGGCCAGTGATCCGGATGGTGATGATCTCAGTTTCTCGATCGACAATCGGCCGGGCTGGGCGAGTTTCAACTCGTCCAACGGCAGGCTGACCGGAATGCCTGGTGAAGGGGAGGTCGGCACGACGGCTTCCATCACCATTGAGGTCAGTGACGGTCAGGCCAACGATTCCCTGTCCGCATTCCAGATCCAGGTGCAGAGTGCCGGATCGGGAACGGGCACAGCCAGCCTTTCCTGGAACCCGCCGACCGAGCGCACGGACGGTTCGCCGCTCACAAACCTGGCCGGTTACCGGATTCATTACGGCAATGCCCGTAACGCGTACGATCGGCTCATCAACGTCAACAACCCGGGTATCGCGAGTTATGTCGTGGACGGTCTGAGTGACGGCACCTGGTATTTTGCCGTCACCGCGTTTACCTCCGATGGCCTGTCCAGCGATTACTCCAACGAGGAGTCCAAACAGATCGGAGAGGACACCGGCGGACCGGGTCCGGGTCCGGGGCCGGGAAAGGGCAAGAAGTAAATAGAGCAAGCGGCGGATCGGTCCGGCTGTCTGTGAGCCCGGATCGATAAGAGTTCGAACCGGCGCCGCCCGGGGAACGATCGCCCGGCGGGGCACTGTCTTGGCGAGCGGCCGGCCCCGGGCCAGCGGACTCCCGCGTCGGAAGCGGGAGAGAAATAATGTTAATCTATAATATTATTAAAAAGTCGTAAATTATTGTTTTACATAAAGAGAAGTAACATCA
>Ga0316191_10004874_pt1 | contig 10064 bp, 6 predicted proteins | sample Eddworburr2cm_MG_FD_204928 | JGI IMG/M metagenome (GOLD analysis project Ga0316191, IMG submission 204928) | Coastal sediment microbial communities from Maine, United States - Eddy worm burrow 2 cm | ecosystem: Environmental > Aquatic > Marine > Coastal > Sediment | place: USA: Maine | collected... | reverse complement strand
AGCCTCCAGGGTCTCCGGTGGAATCGTATTGACCGTATTGGGACCGACAAGCTCCTCGACGTAGACCACGTCACGATAAGCGGGGTTCTTGGTGCTGGTACTGGCCCATAGGACTCGCTGGGGGACCGCGCCACGACTTCGCATCGCCTCGAAGACAGCACCCTCGAACACGTCCTGGTATCGAGCATAGGTCAACTTCGAGTTGGCGATGGCGATCTTACCCATGAGCTGGGCTGCCGCCTCGCTGCCCAGGTTCTCCAGTATCTCGTCTACTTTCGTGTCGACGCGACTGACAAAAAACGATGCCACCGAAGCCGTTCGATCCGGGCTCTCGCAGCGCTCCAGACCTCGCAGGTAGGCCCCGGCGACAGCCTCGTAGTGAGCCATTGAGAACATCAGGGTCACATTGACGTTGATTCCTTCCGCCAGCAAACCCTCGATCGCTGGAACGCACTCGCCAGTGGCCGGCACCTTGATCATCAGGTTGGGTCGTCCGACTCGTTGCCAAAGATGCCTCGCTTCGGCCAGCGTACCCTCGGCATCGCGAGCCAGGTGCGGAGACACCTCCAGACTCACAAACCCGTCCCGGCCGCTCGTACTTTCGAAGACCGACGTCAAGATGTCAGCAGCGAGGCGGATGTCCTCGACGACCAGGGCCTCATAGAGATCCTCCACGCTGCCCTCGGGCTCACCGGTCAAACAGTCCTGGATGGCTGAGTCGTAGAGCTCACTCTCGCCAATCGCCTTCTGAAAAATGGCTGGATTGCTGGTCACGCCAGTGACCCCATCGTCCTCCACCATGCGGCGCAAAGACCCGTCGAGCAGAATGTCCCGACGGATGTAGTCCAACCAGACCGCTTGCCCCTGAGCCTGGAGTTGTCGCAAAGGATTCATAGGTTCCTCCTGAAATTCGCGCCAATCGTATCAGGGGAGCCAGACGGGCGGGGTCCGCAGGCATCCGCTCACGACGGCTTGTCCGAGCGCCTCCCTGAGGGTAAGCTGCTCGGAGCAGTGATCGAACAGGTCTGCCTCCCGCTGACGCAATCGAAGGGGGATACGATGCATCACCACCGCCTCTTGGCCCTGGCTGCCGGCCTTCTCGCCCTGGCTATCACTATTCCTGCCCAGGCCCAGACCTGGAGCGGGACCGAAGCCATCGGGATCCAGGCTTCCGACTCGAAGGGCAAGCCCATCCCGGAAGCCCGGGTCGTACTCAGCTTCCAGGGTCGAGGATCCGAGGGCAATCCCCCGCAAGTAGCAACAGATTCCAAGGGCCGAGCCGTCGTCGCGGGTCTTGCCGCAGGCCCCTGGCAAGTCGAGGTTCTACATCCAGATTTCCTCTCCTACGTGGCGGTATTCGAACTGTCGCGCGGCAAGAAACCGTCCATCAACGCTTCGTTCCTGGAGGCCGGAGGCCGGTCTCTGACTCCCATGAAAGTCAAGCTCTCGAAGGGGAACCCGAGGGACGCCAGCTCTCCGCTTCCCTCCCAGGAGGCTCGAACCCAGACAGCACCACCAGTGGAAGCCGCCCCAGCACCGAGGCCGACGATCGAGGACGAGCCAGTCCCGCAGGAGAAGACCGAGCCCCAGCCTGCCCCCGCGCCCGTGAGCCAGGTCGCAGAGGAGCCACCGGCGCCATCAGCCGCCGAGCCTGCGGCTGCGGAGATCGAACCCTCGATTCCGGAGGTGCAGGAAGTCCGAGTTCCAGAGCTCACGCCGATGCCGGACCCCGAGCCAGAGGAAGACCTGCCAGCGCCTCAGGAAGTCGAGCCGCAGCCCGAGCCCACCATCGAAGCGCCCTCTGTCACTGAAGAGCCAGAGAGCCAGCCGGGAATCCCAACAGAGACGGTCGCCACCGAAGCAGCACCCACGGAACTCGAGCCTGCTCTGGCACCCGAGGTGGCGGAAGAGATCGCCGAAACACAGGTACCGCTACCAAGTGAGCCGGAGCCCGGCATCGCAAAACCGGTCGAGGCAGCGCCTCCAATCGAGCTCACAGAGGTCACGGAAACACCCTCCGAGCCTCAGCCTTCAGAGGCTCTACCGGAATCGACGTCTACAACTGCAGTCCAGTCCGGCGTCACGGAGGAGGCTCCGAGTCTGGAGCCGACACCAGCGAAAGTACCCGAATCCATGGAAACAGCCGAGGTCGAGCCAGCTCCGGCTCCAGCAGTCGAGGCTCCCGCGGTCGAACCAGCGGCGCCACCCAGTGCACCACCGATTGCGGTCCCACGGGACGCTCCCGAGATCTCCACCTATCGAGATGGGAGCTGCTCTGAGTGCAGGACCGGAGAATGGGCGGTCACCGCCACTCAGGCGGTCGCCGCCGGTAGCGTCCCATGTCCGGCCGCCGTCACCCCTGCCGCTCGGGAGGCGGCTGATGGCCTGGGGAACTCCATGCAGTTGGAGCTCTCCGGTTTCGTGGGCCCCGCCGCCGACGGCTCGAGCAACGAGGCGCTGAAATCGGCCGAGTCCTCGGTCTCCCAGGCGTACACGCAGAAGTTGGGGCGTTACCTTGGAGGAGTGAGCAATTGTCAGGTTGTTTCGGTAGTTCTTCCAAAGTCCGTCCGCTTCGTCGGTTTTCGATACGAGGCCTACGACGACGCCAGTGGCGGAGAGTGTGCTCCAGACCGGGGTTGTCCACTGGCCCAGGTCCAGTGGCTTGCGAGCCCGGTCGTCCAGCGCGGTTTCAATGCGACGGTGGTGTGGGGCATCTTCGAGAACACCTCCGCAGAGGAACCCCGTTTCGCCAGGCTCAAGGTCTACTTCCGGCCACCCAACGCCAGCTGGCAACCGCCTACGAGGTAGGCACCTCGAGTTGCAGGTGGCCCTCGAGAACTGTGACAGCCTGGCCGGAAAGCAGGACTCGATTCCCTTGCAGTCGGGTCCTCACCACTCCGCCGCGGCGGGAGGCCTGAAAGCCCACCAGCTCGTCCTTGGCCAGCCTTAGGGACCAGAACGGAGCCAAGCAGCAATGTGCAGATCCGGTCACGGGGTCTTCGTCGACTCCGACGGCTGGAGCGAAAAAGCGTGACACGAAGTCGATCTCCGTCTGGTCGGTGCCGCTGGTCACCATGACACCACGGTCGCAAACCTCGGCAAGGAGCTTGAAGTCCGGCTGTATCTGCCGAAGGATCGATTCGGACTCGACCTCGACCAGGTAGTCGAAGCGGTTCTTACCGACGTAGAGAGCCTCCACTCCCAGCGCGCGAAGCAGTACTGGGGTGGCCGAGACCGCGTCTGGCGGTTCGGCCGGGAAGTCCATTTCGATCCAACCCTGCCGTTGCTGTGCGACCAACCAACCGCTGAGGGTGTGAAATCGCGCCGGCTCCGCCGGTTCCAGTAGTCCCTGTTGCCACAGAAAGTGTGCACTCGCGAGAGTCGCGTGACCGCAGAGCTCGACTTCGACCTCGGGTGTGAACCACCGCAATTCGAAGCCGTCTTGCCGCGGTTTCAGAAATGCGGTCTCCGACAGGTTCATCTCTCGAGCGACTGAAAGAAGCCATTCGCTGCTTGGATATTTCGGCAGCAAGCAGACCGCGGCAGGGTTGCCGCCGAACGGCTGCGACGAAAAGGCATCGATCTGAACGATCTCGAGACTCATGACTCCACCTCCAATGTGAAGCACTTCACTGCAGCGCGACTCCTGCTGGACGAAGAATAGCGCTCTACTCGGTCAATCCGAAGGGTGCCAACGAAGAGGGGCTTCCACCATGGAATCGACAAAAAAGATCCTCGCTATCATCACGCAGGACTCGGTCTTCGAGAAGATGGAACCGATCTTCACGCGGGCATCCATGGAGGTGACCCGAGCCACCAACGGCACCCGGAGTCTGATCCTGGCTACCAACGTGAGGTACGACCTGATCGTCGCCGAGTATCCTCTTCCCGACCTGAGCATCGTCGACTTCCTCGAGATCCTCCAGTCCCCCACTCTCGCCAACGCCCATTCGCCGGTCGTTCTGCTGACGAAAGACGAGCACGCCGAAGACCTGGGCGCCCAGATCGATAGCGACAGAGTCGAAGTCCTGCCAATCGGCGCCTCTGCCGAGGCCCTGCAACAGCACGTGGCAGCCAGCCTCGGGGTGGCGCAGCGAAAGACGAGCCGCCTGCTGGTTCAGCTGCAGCTCGCAGTCGAAACCGGCAATCTACTGCGCGCCTGTCAGACCTCGAACGTGTCCGAATCGGGCATGCTGATCCACACCAGTCGCCGAGCCCCAGTGGGCAGTGAGGTCGAGGTGACCTTTCATCTGCCTGGAGATCCACGGCCGATCGACGGCGCGGTCAAAGTCGTTCGCCACACCAGTCCCGGCACCGAGCAGACCCAGGGAATGGGCGTGACCTTCGTCCGCCTCCCAGAAGGCGCTCGCGAGCGGCTCCGCGACTACGTTCAGGGCCGGATGGTGATTCGAGAAGAAGAGATCCTCCCCTTCGAGCTCGAGCAATCGCCGGCAGCTCCCTGATTTCTCGGCATCCGCAACATTGAAGGGTGAGCTCCGCGACTCGAGAGCCCGCTTGACAGCCAAGCTGCATCTGGCCAGAATTTCGTAGCTCGTAGGGCAATTCGCGGATACCCTGGTCTTCAGGCTGGAAGTCGAGCCTGTCTTGCCAGATTCACCCGAGCCGGCGCCGGCGAAGGACGCCTGAGTCCGCCCTCGAAGCTGTATCAACGAGACTGCCATGTCGGAGCAAATCACATCCCTCGAGCTGACCGTCAACGGTGAGACCAGGACCCTCTCCTTTCCGACCCATCACACCTTGCTCGAGGTCTTGCGCGAGCAGCTTCGACTCACTGGGACCAAGCACGGATGCGAGTTGGGCGAGTGTGGGGCCTGCACGGTACTGGTGGACGGTCGACCGATTCTCTCTTGCCTGCTTCTGGCCGCCCAGTTGGCGGGCAAGAACGTCCAGACCGTCGAGGGCTTGCAGGAATCCAATGAGCTTCACCCGCTGCAGACCGCCATGGCCGATCTCAATGCCGCGCAGTGTGGCTATTGCACCCCAGGCATCCTCATGACATCGATCGCGCTTCTGCAGGACGAACAGACGCCATCCAGAAATCAGATCGAAGAAGCACTGTCCGGGAATCTCTGTCGCTGTACCGGGTACCACAAGATCGTCCAGGCCGTCGAGGTGGCTGCCGCTCGAATGCGTGGCGAAGAGCGCCCCTACTCGACCGAAACCCTCCATGGCACTCCTCCTCCCTCCTCCGATGCCGGCTGAATTGTCTGGACGAGAAACTCAAGAGAACCTGGACCAGAACGATGGGTGAATCCAAAACTCGCCACGAGGCCGGTCCCTTCGATCCCACATCGGGTCGTTACATCGGCAGGCCGTTCCGCCGCGTCGATGGTCGGGACAAGGTCAGCGGCGTGACTCGGTTTGCCGATGACCTCGAGTTCCCACGGATGTGTCACCTCCGTCTGGTGCGATCCACGATTCCCCACGGCAAGATCTCGTCAATCGACTTCGGGCAGGCCGAGAAGGTGGCGGGGTATCTCGGCAGCCTTGTCGGCTCCGACATGCCAGAGACTTTCGGCATCCTGCCAGTTTCCCAGGACGAGCACGCTCTCTGTCTCGACCGTGTGCGATTCGTCGGCGATCCCGTCGCAGCGGTGGCAGCGACTTCCGAAGACGCGGCCTACGAGGCCGCCCTCCGCGTCGAGGTCGAATACGAGCCGCTACCAACCATCGCTTCGGTCGAAGAAGCCCTCGCCACTCCCGAGCCTCGCATTCACGACTACGGCTCTGAGGGCAACGTCCACAAGAGCGTGTCTCTGCGATTTGGCGACCTCCAGACCGGCTTCGACAATGCCGACCTGATTCTCGACGACCAATTCTTCTACGAAGGCAACACTCATCTGGCGCTAGAGCAGCACGCTACGGTAGCGGTCCCCGAAGATGTCGACCGGGTCACCATCTACTCTTCGACTCAGACACCCCACTATCTGCACCGTGCTCTCACCCGGGTCTTGGGACTTCCCGCCTCCCGGATCCGAGTCATCGCTTGCCCCAACGGGGGTGGATTCGGCGGCAAGAGCGATCCCTTCAACCACGAGATCGTCGCCGCGAAGATGGCCCTCGAGCTCGGCAGGCCGGCCAAGATAGTCCTCAATCGCGAGGAGGTCTTCTATTGCCACCGGGGGCGCCATCCGGTGGCGATGAAGATCCGAACCGGCTTCTCGAAAGAGGGGGCGATCACGGCCCAGCACCTCCAGACCGCTCTCGACGGCGGCGCCTACGGCAGCTACGGAGTGGCTTCCACGTACTACACGGGAGCTCTGCAGACGGCAACTTACTCGCTGCCGCGCTATCAATTCGACGGTGTGCGCTGTTTCACCAACAAGCCACCCTGCGGTCCCAAGCGAGGCCATGGAACGCCGCAACCGCGCTTTGCATTCGAGGTTCATCTGGACAAGGCGGCAGAGAAGCTGGACCTCGATCCGGCAGACCTGAGACTGGCCAATCTCGCTTCCCCGGGCCAGGTGACCGCCAACTGGCTGCGCTTGGGCACGATCGCTTTGCGGCGCTGCATCGAAGCGGTCGTCGAAGGAAGTGGATGGCGCCAACGCCGAGGCAAGTTACCAGAGGGCCGTGGTCTCGGATTGGCGTGTGGCGCCTACATGTGCGGCGCCGGTCTACCCATCTACTGGAATCATCTCCCGCAGTCGGGAGTCCAGCTCAAGCTCGACCGCTCTGGCGGCATCGCGCTGTTCTGTGGCGAGACCGAAATCGGGCAGGGTTCCGATTCGGTATTGGCCGCACTCGTGGCCGATGTCTTGGGCGTGGATTTGAAGGACATCCGACTCTGCGTGGCAGACACGGACCTCACACCTGTCGACCTGGGTAGCTACTCCTCCAGGGTAACCCTCATGGCTGGCAACGCCGCAGTCCAGGCGGCAATGCGGGCTCGTGAGCTCATCGCGACAGCCGTTGCCGAGCGCCTCGAGACGGCACCTGAGAATCTGGTTTTCGCCAACCGGCGGGTCTTCGACGCGGCGCATCCGGAGGGCGGCCTGAGCTTCGAGGATTCGGTCATCACGACCGAGGCTCGATTCGGAACGCTCGGCACGGTCGGCTCGTACATTCCGCCCCGCTCGCCGGGCAAATACCGCGGCGCCGGGGTCGGGCCTTCGCCCACCTACTCCTACTCGGCCGCTGTCATCGAGGTGGAAGTGGACCCGACGAGCGGCATCTATCGCCCCGTTCACGTCTGGCTGGCCCACGACATCGGCCGGGCCATCAACCCGACACTGGTCCTGGGTCAGATCGAGGGTTCCGTCTACATGGGTCTGGGAGAGGCCATGATGGAGGAACAGGCATTCCGTCGCCTGCCAAGGCACATGTCTGACGCTCTCGTGCACAAGATGCCTTCAATGCTCGAATACAAAAGCCCGACCTGCCTCGATATGCCCGAGGTGACCAGCTACCTGATCGAGGATCCAGATCCGGAGGGTCCCTTCGGTGCCAAGGAGGTAGGTCAGGGGCCGCTACTTCCCATACCCCCGGCACTGGCCAACGCAATCCACGACGCGGTCGGCGTCCGCATCGATCAGGTGCCGATCCAGCCCCACATGATCCACCAGGCCTTGCTGGCAGGTGAAAGAGGTGAAGAAGCTCGATTCGGCCCGACAGGCTTCCCTCGTGTGAACTTCGGGGAGACGCTCCTCGTGCCGACGCCGGACGAGGGTGGAGATGGCAGGGCTACCAATGATCCCAAGCGGAAGCGCTCTTCCAAGATGCGTGGTGACACGGGCACTATGTCGGACCGCACCGAAGCCCTGAAGCGGAAGGATGGAGCTCTGACCACCAAATGACTCGACTCGCGCTCCGAGTCTTCGAGGAGTGAACAGGAACCGCAATGCTCCGTTTGCCCCAATTCAGATTCCACATGCCGGACTCGACTCGTGAGGCCGCGACGATCCTCGCCTCCGAAGGACCGGGCGCTCGAGTTGTCGCGGGCGGCACCGACCTCTGGCCGAACATGAAACGGCGCCACCAGAAGCCGGAGACGGTCGTCAGCCTCATGTCGATCGGGGATATGGCGGGCATCGATGCGATCGACCCATCCAGCGAGGCTCGGATCGGCGCTACGACCCTGCTCGAGGACGTGGTCCGGGATTCGGCATTGCGGCAACGCTACCCCGGCCTGGCTCAGGCGGTCGCTTCGATAGCCTCGCCTCCCTTGCGCCAAATGGGGACTTTGGGTGGAAACATCTGCCTCGACACCCGCTGCACGTACTACAACCAGACCGAAGATTGGCGCCGAGCCATCGACTACTGCATGAAAGAGGATGGCACGGTCTGTTGGGTCGCCCCCAGCTCTTCGCGCTGTTGGGCGCACACCGCCGCCGATTCAGCCCCCATGCTCGCCGCACTGGATGCCAGGGTGAGCCTGCTGTCGGCCAGGGGCGAAAGGGACCTGGCCCTCACCGAGTTGTATCGCGACGACGGCATCGACTATCTGGCGAAGCGCTCCGACGAGATCGTGACGCAGGTGCTGATTCCTGCCGAGAGTGACCAAGAGCACTGTCGGTCGAGCTTCTGGAAGCTTCGTCGCCGTGGTTCCATCGATTTTGCCGTGCTGTCCGTAGCCGCTGCCGTCTGGTTCACTGACAACAACGTCGTCTCTGACGCCCGGATCTTCCTGGGTGCAGTTGGATCGCGGCCCGTTGCCGTGGAGGCAGTTTCCGAACTCCTGCGCGGCCACCCGCTGACCGAGGAGCGAATCGAAGAAGTCGCTCAGCAGGCTCGAAAACTGGCAACACCGATGGACAACACCGATTTCAAGGCCCAATGGCGCGGCCTGATGACAGCACGTTATACCGAGGCAGCACTGCGCGAGATAGCGGGGTTAGAAATAGAGGCCCTGTCTCCCCGTCACAGCCAGCTCCCTTAGTCAGTCCCTCCGACGGCAAGGAAAAAGGCCCCGAAATCCGAGCGGACTCCGGGGCCGAGAGGGAAGTCAGGTCTGGGTCAGATCCGCAGACGATAGTTGACGAGAAAGTTCCGCCTCGACTGCGGGCGGAAGAAGGTGGCGTTCGAGAACTCGGAGTAGAGCTCGTCGCTGAAGTTGTCGATCACCAGGGTCAGGGTGTGCTGCTGTCTGCCTCTTTCGAACAGCACCACGCCGCCGCTCAGGGTGTGTATGGTAAAAGCCGGCAACGTCAAACCAACCGCCGGGATCGGCGCATCGGGATCGTTGACGGAATCGGTACTGCCGTTGTGGCGCAAGCGATACTCGACCCAGTACCTACCAGTGGGGCGATCGTAGCGGGTGTGAAAGTTGAATTTGTTCTTATAGGTATCGCCAGTCGGAGTGCCCGTGTCGACCCGCTCGGCATCGAGATAGGTGTAGTTGGCTCCGATAGAGACTCCATTGTTGGCGCGCCAACCGATGACGGTCTCGACTCCCTCGTATCGGAGCTTGGAGACGTTCTGCTGTTGTACGACAACACTGGCGCCCGAATCCTCGATCTCCTCTTGCACATCAGGCGGCAGCTGGGCAATCTCCTCGTCGCTCAGGAACTCCTGCACGATGCCGTCCTTGATCTCGTTGCGGAAGATCATGAGCTCGAAGACGGCGTTCATGCGCCTGTACTTCATGCCCAGATCGAAGTTGGTGCTGTTCTCGGACTTCAGATCGGGATTGAGAATCTGATAACCACTGCCTTCTGGCGTCAGACCGTTGAAGAGCCTCTCCACGATATTGGGCGCCCGGAAAGCGGTGCCGGCGGTGCCGACGACATTGAGATTGCTCGTTACCTGATAGACGCCGCTGACCGCCCCGACGAAGTCGTCGTCGGAGAAATCCAAGCCCGTCGTGTCCAGGCCTGGGGTCTCCTTTGCCTTGGTCTCGGTATTCGCATACCGAATACCGGCGGTACCCGAGAACCGGCTGCCGATCAGGAACTGATCCTGGGCGAACAGGCCCCAGGCGATGTTCTCCGCGTTGGGAGTGTTGGCGATGTCGTCCTCATCCGTGAAGAAGGGCGGGGTGATGTCCTCGGGCGGCAGGGTCGGGTCCATCTGCATCGCCAAAGCACCGTAGGTAAACGAGTAGT
>Ga0316191_10004872_pt1 | contig 10065 bp, 11 predicted proteins | sample Eddworburr2cm_MG_FD_204928 | JGI IMG/M metagenome (GOLD analysis project Ga0316191, IMG submission 204928) | Coastal sediment microbial communities from Maine, United States - Eddy worm burrow 2 cm | ecosystem: Environmental > Aquatic > Marine > Coastal > Sediment | place: USA: Maine... | reverse complement strand
GTGGTAGGTCTCCGCGACCCCCGCGATCAGGTCTCTCTGCTGCGCCGTCCTGCCAAGGGGAGACATTTCCTCTAGGCGTCGGGCCGCGTCCTCGTATCGTCCCTGCCGCATGTCCAGGCGTGCGAGCTGCCCGAGCACATTCGGATCGTCCGGTGCGACGATCCGAGCCCGGTCCAGCTCGTCTCGCGCCTCGTCGAACTGGAGGCGACTGGTCTGCGTCGCCGCGATGTCGAGCCGCGTCTGGACGTCGGTCGGCTGGAGCTCCGCCAGGCGGGCGTAGTAGGCGAGCGCGCTGTCGTACTCCTGCTTCCCCCGGAAACCCACGGCGATCGACTGGAGCGACTGAACGTTATCCGAGTCTATGGCCAGAAGCGCCCGGTACTGCTTGATCATGCCGTCGGTGTCGCCCTGCATCGCGTACGTCTGCGCGAGCAGCTGCCGGGCCATCAGGTCCTGGGGATAGAGTTCGATCCAGTAGCCACCCGTCTGCAGGGCCCCGGCCGGGTCCATCCGGAACAGCATTCGGTCCACCATCTGCAGGAGGAGGCGCGAGCGTTCGGGAAGCCTGTACGCGTAGCGCAGCGCCTCGGCGATGCCTTCCCGGGCAGCCGTCTGGTCCCCCATGAGCAGGGAAGCCGACGCAACAGCGCCGTGCGCCGATGCGAAAGCCGAGTCCGACTCGATGGCCGCCCGGGCCGCAGCCCGCACGTCGTCAAGCCGGTTCTCGAACATGGCGACCCGCGTGTCGCTGATAGCGCGAAAGGCCTCCGGAGAGTCGGTAAACGTCTCGGCGACCGGGAGGTCGACGGATTCCTCGATCTGCCATTCCGGTATCCCGAGATCGCGCCGGACGTCCACCGACATGCGGTCGATCATCTCGAGCGGGTCAGCCCCGCGGTAGGTCCGGGCGGCCACCTCACGCGCGTTCCGCGTCTCGTAAAGAAGCGTGCGAACGACGAGAGTGTCCGCGTCCTGCACCAGGATCTCGCCGAGCAGGAAATGCCCGACGCCCAGTGACTCGGCGAGCTGTCGCTTGAGAGCCAGCGGCACGTCGTACGGCAGGTTGAAGCCGGCTTCACTCAAAGGCACCCGCACACGCGGGTCATTGACCTCGACAGGGGTCACGAACAGGTCTTGATGCAGGTCCTGGACGAGGCCCATCCACAGACTCGTCCGAAGCCAGTCTAGGTCCGGGTCGCCAGACTCGTTGTCGAAGTCCCACACCAGCACATCGCGCCGGAATGCGGCCTTGGGGATTACGCGCTCGACCGTGTTGCCGGCATCGTCTTCGAGGAGGCGCACCGTAGTGGCCGCCCCGAGCTCCTGGCCACCGAACACGGTCATGAGGATGCCACCGGCCGCGATCAAGTTGAGGCCGATCACCGCACCGTCCGTCTTCGTCCAGCCGTCGTGGCCAGGGGCGCCGTGCCTCCAGGCAAGCACGAGCACAGCCGGCAGGAGGAGCAGAAGCGTGGTGACGACGAAGTTGGTCAGAGTCGGAGAAAGGGCGTACTGGCTAACGGTCCAGTCGGTGAACTCGAGGAAGATCCAGCTGCCGGCGAAATAGGCACCCACGATCTGTGGGACTCTGCGATGGAGCAGTTGTCGCATCACGTGGCTGCCGGCTCCTCTCGGACGAATACTGCCGGGTCCCCGGCGAGGTCGGTCCTCGCCACCCGGAACCGCGCGGCCCGCAGCATGCGAGCGACGCCGCTTGAATATAGAAGGAAGGGGGCCGGAGTCTACTCTCGGGGCACCCCGCCCTCGTCTGGCTGTCATATACCAGCGCGTCCGCGCTCCGCGGTCACTCCAGGCGCGTGCTAGCCAGCCGGCCGGGAATCAATCCCGCAGCCAGCATCGCGGATCGCATCCCAAGCCGCTGGAGGGATGGGATCGTATGTCGATGTAAGCCATTCCTCGATTCGTGATTCATACTCGCGGACGGATAAACCGAGCAGTTCCGGAATGGCCTGCAGCCCCCGAGTCCACAGAGTCCGGATCGATTCCCAACCGAGCTGCTCCACAGTGAAATCGATGGATCCTGCAGCCTGCAGATAGGCGACCAGGTCATTCTGGAGTCGGAATTCTCCCGTCAGAGTCTCCAGTGCGAGTCCCTCACCTGCGTCGAGGATCGTTCGAGCCACTCTGCCGTTCTGGTACCCTCCACAATATCCATCGACGTAGGTCGCCAGCCCCTCGACGACTGCGTCTCCGGCGGGACTGGGCCAGGTCCCCAGCGTAACGACGTGTGTCAGTTCGTGACGCTCGAAAGGTCGCCAGGTGGCGTTGAACACGACTACGACGGCACCGTCGTCAATATACGCAAAGCCCGTAACAGGACTCCCGACCAGACTCTCCATATCCTGACGATTGTCGACGTAGAACAGATCAAAGGCATTCGAGTAGTCGGGGTCACTCAATCGGCCCAATACGGTGGTTCTCGACTCCTCAGCCCGTACCGAGAGCAAGTCGTGGTTTGTCTCAGCGAAGCTCCCGACCGGGAGGTGGATTCGGGTATTGGGGGTCTCGATCGTGACCCATTCGTAGCGCGGGTCGTTCAGAATCCGCTGGACCTGGGTCTTGCCACTGGAAGGTGGAGCAGGAGCTGTGCAGCCCAGCATGAGGGTGCCGCAGACGATCGAGCCCACGATAATCAGCCTTGCAGTTCGAAGGCAGTGGATCTGCATTCTATCGTCCCCTTGCGTCCAGCCGATCGTCCGGTGGAGGCCGCACCTAGTCGCGCTACGGAGTCAAGTTGGTGCCGAGGGATTTGGCGCGCCACGCTGGAGGGCGGCGAGACCCGGGAGCCTGCCTGTTTCCGCTGTCACGGAAGGGTGCGCTAACTTAAGTGCGGCAAGGCGGGATTGATGCATTACCAACGTGGCAGGAATCGAAATGGCTTCTGATTTGAGTTTCGTCGAGTACGTGGTGGACCAGCTCGAAAAGGATTGCGCGGTCACCTACAAGAAGATGTTCGGTGAGTTCGGCCTCTTTTGCGACGGGAAGATGTTCGGGATGATTTGCGACGATCGGCTGTTCTTCAAGCCCACTGAGGGCGGTTGCGCTTTCATCGAGGACGTGGTCGAAGCGCCGCCATATCCCGGAGCCAAGCCGAGCCTCTTGATTGAGGGGCAGATAGAGGACGGAGAGTGGCTGAGTGAGCTGGTGAGAATCACTACGCTTGAACTACCGGCTCCAAAGCCAAAGAAGCGGAGGACGAAGGACTGATTCGAAGCGCCGACGGGCTCCACCCGGGACGGCATCAGTATTGGCAGGTCGCGGGATCGGAAGCCACGTAGTAGCGCTTGCAGTTAAGCGCTTCGGGGTCCATGCATCCCTTCAGATTCAGTAGCCTGACGTTGCGGAAGTCGATCTCCTGTCCCTCGCCCTGCAGCGCGATGAAGCCTGCGGCCAGCAGTCCGCCATCCTGCTTTTGTGCCGGATCGTACCCGCTCACGACCCCACCGCCGATCTGCGGCTGCGTGTACTCCATGACCGGCTCGCCCTCGATCATGTGCCGCACGAGCGAGTCGCCCAGCACCAGCAGCTCGGCGCTCACCCAGCGATCCTTCAGATACGTGCCGGCGCTGGATTCGATACAGTGACGCTCGTCCAGCCGTCCCTCGTAGACGACCGCGGTGCCAGGCGAGCACATGTTGCCGGTTGGGCGCGGCCGCCCCACTTCCTCCTCTGCCAGCAGCTGGAACTCGACGGAGATCGGCCAGTCCTGTCCGACGGGCATGGTCCGTGGGTCCTGCGAGTGGAACATGACGCCGCTGTTGAGCCGCGCGTACTCGGGAGCGTCCGGCATGGCCTCGCCGACGAAACGGTATTCCAGGGCCAACCGATAGTGAGAGAACGGCCGGTAGTAGTAGAGGTGGCCGAAGCGGTCGCCGAACTCTTCGTAGCCGTCGTAGCGGACCTTGATGATGCCATCCTCGGCCCGGAAGGTCATCGCGTAGTTGTCTCCGACCTCATGGTGCTGAAGCTTCGCGGTCCAGCCGTCCAGCGTCTCGCCATCGAAGAGATCGATCCAAGTCGCCTCGTCTGGATCCTCCGCCTCCTCAATCCGTCCGGCGCCTCCGGTGCAGCCGGAGAACAGAAGCACCCCCAGGAGGCAGGCGATGACGAGTATGACGGCACAGCTCGTTCCAGTCTTCATGCCTCGAGCCTTCCGCGCAGGAAACGACCTAGCTCCTCGATGGACTGGCGAGACTCCGGGACGTAACGCGCAGCACTCTGGAATACGTGCCACATTCCTGGCCAGATCTTGAAGCTGACCTCCACTCCGGCTTTGGCCGCCCGGTCAGCCAGCCGTTCGGCATCACTGAGGAGGACTTCGTGGTCGCCAACTTGAATCCACAAAGGTGGAAGTCCTGTCAGATCCACTTCCGTGGGACGAAGGAGGGGGCTGCCGGCGGCGGGACTCCCGGCGTACAAGGGCGATGTATGCCGGCATTGATCTGGGCTAACCAGCGGATCCAAAGCGGCCCGCGTCGCAAAGGACTCTCCTCCTGGCTCGACCCAATCCGTCACCGGGGACATGAAGAACCCGGCACATGGCAACGGGACACCATCATCCCGAAGGGAGATCAGCGTTTGGAGGGCCAGGCCCGCCCCTGATGAGTCCCCGCCAATGATCAGCTGCTCGGGCGCATAGCCCTGAGCCAGGAGCCATTGGTATGCCGTCCTAGCATCTTCCAGCGCGGCTGGAAACGGAAACTCCGGCAATAGCCGATAACCCAACGAGAGGACACAGGCTTGCCCAGCGCTTGAGACCCGGGCGGCCAACTCGCGGTGCGTCGCTGGCGAGCCCATTATGAATCCACCGCCGTGGAGGTACAGGATCGCTGCATCAGCTTCGGCACCAGGCCCCCGTACCCACTCCGCCGGAAGGTCGCTCACAGTGACCGGCGAAACCCTTGTCCCACGCGGCGGGCGCTGGCTTCGGACCATCAAATCGTCCAGCTTCCGTCGCTCCGCGACTGAAAGCCCTACCTTACGAAGCTTCCGCCCGATCGAGTACCTGATCAGGAAGCGGATCAGCCTTGCTCGGTAGGTCGGCACCCTACTCGCTTGGGGGCGCCGCCGGCGAGGGTTGATTCCACATCCAGCGCCAGGTCTGCCACCCGCCGTCCGGCCCGGGCTGGTAGAGCACAGACCATTTGCCGCTCAGGACCTGCAGGTCGTCGCCCGCATCGGGGGTCGGGTTCAGCGTCCAGGTGCCGCGGCTGTATGCGTGGTCACCGACGGCCAGCACCTCGTCGACCGTGGCGGTCTGCTGGAAGATCGCGACGTCGTATCCCTCGGCCAGCGTCGCCATGATCGCGCTTCGACCTTCGATCGGCAGCCCGTCTGGCTGCATCAGTACGGCGTCTTCGGCGATCATCGTCCCGAGATCGGCGAGGTCTCCCGCGTTCCATGCGGTTACGAACTGGTCCACCTGCGCGCGAACGGTTTCGGCATCGAATGTGGCAACTTCGGAGGTCTCCGGTGCCTGTTGCTGGGCGCAGGCCGCCAGCACGACCACTGAGGCCAGACCGAGTGCCCGGTTAAGCATGCTCATGGTTTTCTTCCCTTGGCGTGGGGGTCCGCACTGATCCTGCAGTTGGAGTCAGGCGATGGAATCGAGTGTGTCCACAGCAATACAAGAGCGTAAATGCACTGCGCTGGCAAGTGTCTTGTGAGAGGGCGAGGCCTTGAAGCCTGCCGACTTTTCGGTGCGCTCCATCGGCCATCAGGAGTACAGCCCTTCCAGCCGGTTCAGGCAGCCCGTCCACCCGCCCTCGTGATCCGTCACCGACTTCTCGGTGGGCAGACCGGAGTGAGTCATCGTGACTTCCGTCCCGTCGTCCACGGCCCGAAAGTCGACGGTGATCAGCGACTGCCTATGGTCCGGGTGCTCGTCCCAAGCCCATGAGTACACCAGGCGCACCGGCCGATCGATCACCTGGTAGACGCCGCGTGCGTTGTGGGCGCCACCCTCCGCGTTCCGCCTGGTCGCCCATTTGGGCCCCGGGGAGGTGACGACGGAGTCACTGGCGCCTCACCACATTCCCGGGACCAGCAAGGCTCAGTTCACCCAGTCCGCGATGAACAGGTTCGTCTCGCGCGGCAGCTCGTTGCCCCGGTTCGAGGCGAAGATCAACTTCGTCCCGTCCGAGTTGAACATGGGGAAACCGTCGAAGTCACCCGCGTAGGTGATTCGTTCGAGACCGGTCCCATCCACGGCGATCGACCACAGGTCGAATTCGCGCCCGTTCTGATCGCCGAGGTTCGACGAGAAGATGATCCGGCTGCCGTCGGGGTAGAAGTAGGGCCCGAAGTTGGCGGCGCCGTTGTCCGTGAGCTGACGTTTGTTCGAGCCGTCCGCGTCCATGACGAAGAGGTCGAGTTGCGAAGGCCGGATAAGACCCTGCGCGAGGAGGCGCCGGTAGTCAGCCAGTTCGTCGCCCTCGGGGTGGCTGGCCCGATACACGATCTTCGTTCCATCGTACGAGAAGAACGGACCCCCGTCGTATCCGGGCGAGTCAGTCAGGCGGGTCACCTCGGTGCCGTCCGCCCGCATCTTGTAGATCTCGAGGTCGCCGTCCCGAGCCGACGTGAACACGATCCACTCGCCGTCGCGCGACAGTGTGGCCTCGGCATCATAGCCCTCCGTGTCAGTTAGACGCGCCAGGTTCGAGCCGTTGGCGTCGGCCAGGAAGATGTCGAAGTCCTCGTACAGCGCCCAAACGTAACCCTGCGACATATCTGCCTCCGGCGGGCACTCGTCTCCGCCCAGATGTGTCGAGCCGTACACGATCTTCTCGTTGCCGGGGAAGAAGTAGCCGCAGGTGGTGCGCCCCGCGCCCGTGCTCACCAGGCTCAACTCTGAACCGTCCGGCCGCATGGTGAACTGCTGGTCGCACTTCGCCTCGCGGGGCGTCGCCTGGAACATGATCCACTGGTCGTCCGTGGACCAATAGGCCTCGGCGTTTTGCCCGCCGAACGTGATCTGGCTCAGGGCGGCGAAGTGGCTTTCGTCCTCAAGGATCAGGTGGTCGACCGGTTCGCTGGCGGTTCGGAAGGGAGCATCCGCCGCGGTCTCGGCTTGCTCCGAGACCTCTGCCTGCACCGTGTCGCCGTTCTCCGTCTGTCCGCCGCACGCCGCCAGGGCGACGAGAGCCGCGATCCATACTTGCCGGGGTCGAGTCATCAACCCAGTGCTTCCTCGATGATCCACCTGATATCCTCCACGATGTCGTCCCATACCACCTCGTCCGTCTTGGTGACCGTAACGAAATTGTCCACGATGAGGAGCGCCCGGACGCCATCCACACCAAACAGGCGAGTCGCCAGGTCATCGTCCCCAGCCTCGTCAGCGCCGAAATAGGACCGGCTGCTCGTACCGAGCGAAGTTCCGCTCACCACGAACTTCGCCGCGTTCGGATTCGGCGTTCCCTGTACTGTGATGTCGACTTGGGACATCGGGCCTGCTCCTCTGTCTCTCCCGTCCTCGGAAAACGGGGCCGGAATGTATCGCCCCATTGCGGGCACGTCATCTTTCGTGGCCAGCCGCACGCCTGACTCAGGTCGACGTTTCGCCAATCAAGTCGTCCAGCATTCTCGTGCTCGCCTGCATCAGCGCCCGACTCAGCGTCAGCGGCGGCGACAGCGAGATCACGTTGCCGGCCGGTCCCCCTGCCAGGATAATCCAGCCCCGCTGCAAGGCCTCCGTGACCACGCGACCCGCCAGATCGCGGTCGGGCTCGCGAGACTGGCGGTCCCGCACCAGGTCGATCCCGATCATCAGGCCGCGACCCCGGACGTCACCCACCGCCGGATGCCGTCCGAGCGTCTCGCGCAGCTCGCCGATCCAGCGCCCGCCCTCGTCGGCAGATCGCTCTACCAGGCGGTGCCTCCGGATTTCACCCAGTGACGCGACTCCTGCGGCACAGGCGAGCGGGTTACCCAGGAACGTCGAGGTGTGGATCGCCTCGCCTTCGGAAGCCGGCCACGCGTCCATGACTTCCTGCGATCCGACGCAGGCCGCGATCGGAAGTGTGCCCGAGAGAGCCTTGCCGATGCAGACGAGATCGGGAACGACGCCCGCGTGCTGGCACGCGAACCACCGGCCGGTGCGTCCCAGGCCGGTATAGACCTCGTCCGCGATCAAAAGGAGGCTCCGGTCACGGCAGAGATTCGCCAGGTTTGCCAGAAACCCCGGCGGCGGCACAACGTCTCCGCCCCGGCCCTGAATCGGCTCCACGATGACGGCCCCAACGGCGGCGCCTTCCTCAGAATCCAGCAGGGTCCCTACGTGGGCCACGGCACTCGCGCTGACATCGTCTTCTTCGAGCCCGGCTGGCGGCCGGTACGGGTTCGGATAGGGAGCCCTGAGCACGTGCGGGTTCAGCTGGTCGACGAACGGGTCACGGAACAGGTCGCGGTCGGTGGTCGAGAGCGCGCCGTAGGTCAGTCCGTGATACGCCCCGCCGAACGCGATGACGCCCGGCTTCCCGGTGGCGAGGCGCGCGGTCTTGAGTGCCACTTCCACTGCCTCGGCCCCGGAACAGGTCAGGACGATCCGTGGATCGGGGATCGGTGACACGGCGGCGAGGGCTTCGAGCAGCTTCACCTTGAGGGTCGGCGGGTGGACGTCACCCATGGCGTGCGGCAGGTGGCCGATCTGGCGGCGGATTGCCTGCATCACGCGGCGGTTCCGATGTCCGGCGACCGCGACTCCGAAACCACCGGTCAGATCAACGTAGCGGTTTCCGTCCGCGTCCCACACGTTGCTCCCCCGCGACTTCTCCCAGAAGATGGGGAAGTCGTCCGCGAGGTAGGTGACGTTGCGCGACTCGACACCGGCGAGGCGAGCCGCGAGGCGCCGCGACCGGGGACCGGGCGGCGGGACCTGCATGTGGGGCGGCTGGTTCCAATCGGTCGGCTCGCTCATGATGCGCGAAGGCTAGCCGTGGGCACGGGACGCGTCAACGAAACGGCGCATACGGACGAAACGCGAACAGGGATGACTGGCGATATGAAGCTGCAGGGAAAGGTGGCGATGATTTCGGGCGGCTCGAAGGGGCTGGGCGCGGATGTGGCGCGACGGTTCGTCGCGGAGGGGGCGCACGTATCCCTGTGCGCCCGACGGCCGGAGGGAGCGGCGGTCCTGGCGGAGGAGCTGCGCGCGGGGGGAGGCCGGTGCCTTGTCACGAGGTGCGACGTGACCGATGAGGCGGAGGTCACGGGTTGGTTGGCCGCCACCATGGGGGAATTCGGTCACGTGGACATCCTCGTGAACAACGCATCGATCCTCGGGCCGCGGGTCTCGATCCTCGAGTACCCGGCGGAACAGTGGCGGGACGTCATCGACGTCAACCTGAACGGAGCGTTCCTCGTCGCGAAGGCCTGTATCGAACCTTTGGCGGTAACTCGCGGATCGATGATTCATGTCTCGTCGGGAGTGGGCGATCACGGGCGCCCGTACTGGGGCGCCTACTGTCCGGCGAAGAACGGGCTTGAGGCGCTGTCCGAGATGCTGGCCGGCGAGCTGGCGGACGCAGGCGTACGCTCCAATGCCGTGGACCCGGGCGCCATGCGCACCGCCATGCGGGCCGAGGCCTACCCGGACGAAGACGCGGCCGGCGTGCCCATTCCATACGAGATCACGGATGTCTTCGTATACCTGGCCTCGGACGCCGCCGCAGCGGTGACGGGCCAGCGGCTGCGGGCACGAGACTTCGAGTGGCCTGAAGCGGACAGCGCGCCGTGAGCGATCCCCGGCGGCTCCGGGTACGGTTCCGGCGGGTCGATCGGGAGTGCCGACCCGACTACCGGGAAGCTGTCGCTGCGGCCAGCGACGTGGCTGAAGAACTCGGCGCGCACTTCTGGGCCTTCGAGGTGGACGGAGCAGAGGATCGTTATATCGAATTCCTGGAGGGTCCCTCGGACTCGGTACTGGGGACGCTGGTCGAGACCACGGACGAGTCTCTCCGCGAGGCCGGCGGCGAATCGGCTACATCGGGTCTGCTGGTCGGCCCGGGCGGCCTCGGATGTACGGAGTTGGCGTAGATCCCG
>Ga0316191_10004871_pt1 | contig 10065 bp, 15 predicted proteins | sample Eddworburr2cm_MG_FD_204928 | JGI IMG/M metagenome (GOLD analysis project Ga0316191, IMG submission 204928) | Coastal sediment microbial communities from Maine, United States - Eddy worm burrow 2 cm | ecosystem: Environmental > Aquatic > Marine > Coastal > Sediment | place: USA: Maine... | reverse complement strand
CATCGCAGAGTATTTGGCAGCAGCTTTGGAAGAAAATGACCCGGACGTCTTTCTAGCTGCAGTGGGTCATGTTGCTAAAGCACGAGGCATGTCTAACATAGCCAAAAGCGCAGGCCTTGGTAGAGAGAGCCTATACAAAGCATTTGCGCCCGGAGCTAAACCTCGCTATGACACTGTTATGAAGGTTATCAATAGTCTTGGTGTCAAAATTGATGTTTCAGCCCTGTAACCAGCGTGGGCAATTGGCTCACTTCGTTCGCCGGACTGGCCTAATGGCCAGCCGCTGCCACGAGCGCTACTAGCCCAAAAAAACACTCATGATACAGGCGGCCAATCATAATAATTCGTTCCATAGAAAACGAAATAAATCCCTTGGCGTCCCCGAACTTATAGCGATCGCACTTGGGGGGATGGTTGGCGGAGGGATTTTTACTGTCCTCGGAATTTCCGTATCAATGGTAGGTGCTTATACACCATTGGCAATAATTCTTGGTGGTATCCTGGCGTTTCTAGCTGCGTATTCATACATTAAGCTAGGCGTCTATTACAAAGATGAGGGTGCCACCTACTCATTTTATAAAAAGACTTTTCCAAGCTCTCCGTTTGCAGCGTCGCTTATTGGCTGGTGGGTCGTGTTTGGTTACATCAGCACACTGGCTCTTTACTCCTACACTTTTGCATCTTATGCCATTAGCGGGTTCGTGTTTGCAGACAGCGAAGGGGCGAGAAAAATTGTTGCGGGCGCCGTGATTCTGACCTTTGCCCTCATAAACGTATGGAGTGTAAAAGGGATGGGGAAAATCGAAGACTTTATGGTTTATGCGAAGCTTCTAATTCTAGCGATCATTTCATTTCTACTTATAAACAACAAACAAACATCGCTCCCGACTCTATTAGAAAACAATGGTGACACCAGTCTGGTTTCGGTTTTGATAGTGGCATCAATTACTTTCGTGGCTTATGAAGGCTTTCAACTTGTAATTCATGCCATGGATGAAATGGAAAGCCCCGAGAAGAACATCCCAAAGGCGATCTACTCAGCACTTTTTCTGGCGATTCTGATTTACTTCGTCATATCACTGGGGGCTATATTGACCATTCCCTTTGAGGAAATAGAGCAGAATAAAGAATTTGCGCTAGCTGCGGGCACTGGAGATATCTTGGGTCACTGGGGAACCGACCTTGTTATTTTGGGTGCGCTTCTAGCAACCAGTAGCGCCATCAGCGGCACTTTGTTTGGTGCATCAAGGCTTGTGGCTGTAATTGCAAATGATGGTTATCTGCCAGCATTTCTTGTTAAGCGGGTTAACCGCATACCTGCGCATGCAATTGTGAGTATGGCTGCTCTGGCATTTCTTCTCGTGCTTGCTGGTGGTCTGGAGGTTATTCTGGAATTTGGCAGCATCACCTTCTTATTAGTATCGTTGCTAATGGCCTTTGCCAACTTTCAGATACGTAAGTTAACCAATTCCTCAACGGCCATCACCGTCCTTGCTTTTATTGGGCTTCTATTTGGGACAGCATTAATACTATATTACGAATTTGGCCATCAGCCCCAACAAATGCTTTTTATTGTCGGGCTATATGCACTATTAACTGCAGGTTCGTGGTTGTATTCAAGAGGGAACGGCACTCAAACTGGCAACTAACAAGTGCAGGCAGTCGCTCCCTTCGGTCGCTGGACCAGCCTTCGGCTTGCCCCTGTTGCAGGCGTTAGGTGACTAAACAAACCTAGGCTGTTGTCCTTGACATATGTACCAGTATTGGTACTATGACGGTATGCCCTTAAGTCCTCCTATTCCTGTCATTTTCTTTTCGCTGGACTCTGGAAGGGAACCGCTCCGTGATTGGTTAAAGGACCTGGATAAAGACAGTAAAAGAGCTATTGGTGAAGACATTAAGACGCTGCAGTTCGGCTGGCCTATAGGCATGCCTCTCGCCAGAAAGATGGGCGACAACCTGTGGGAACTTCGATCAAAGCTGGACAAAGGCATTGCTCGTACATTTTTCACTGTTTATAGAAACAAGCTGGTTTTACTGCATGGCTTCATCAAAAAGTCGCAGAAAACACCACCCAAAGAGTTGTCACTTGCAAAGCGCAGGTTGAATAAGCTGAGGTCGGGTCAATGAGTAAACGAAATATTGGATCAAGCTTCGATGAATTCCTCGCAGAGGAAGGCCTTCTTCAGGAAGCAACTGCTGTCGCGGTAAAGCGTTATATCGCCTACCAGTTGCAACAGAAGATGTCTGAAGAGAATCTGAGTAAATCGGAAATGGCAAAACGCATGGCCACAAGCCGGTCTGCACTTGATCGCTTATTGGACCCGGAGAACACATCTGTAACATTGCAAACTCTTCAACGTGCAGCACATGCCGTCGGCGGTAAGCTTAAAGTAGAGCTCGACTTTCAGGTACATGCTGCTTAAGTCACCTAACCAGTGCAAGCAAGTCACTCCCTTCGGTCGTTGGATGTGGCTGAAGCCACGCCACTGTTGCAGGCGTTATGCGGCTTGTTGCGTGGTGCGCAACATGCTACACTTTCGCATGTGATCAGGTCATTTCGCCATAAAGGGCTGCAGCGTTTCTACGAACGCGGGACGAAGTCAGGCATCCAGGCCAAACACGCGAAACGCCTGCGGATGCAACTGGCAGCCCTAGACACAGCTATGACAATAGAGGATATGAATGTCCCGGGCTATGAGTTACATCAATTAAAAGGGCGGGCGAAGAATCGCTGGGCCGTTTGGGTCAATGGAAGCTGGCGCCTCACATTTGAATTTAAAGATGGTGATGTACATATTTTGGACTATGAGGACTATCACTGATGACTATGCACAATCCTCCTCATCCTGGAGAGTTTATCTGGGATACTTATTTGGAACCGCACGGGGTTAGCGTTCGCTCACTTGCGGACAGCTTAGGTGTGGCCGCATCGACCGTGACCCGTTTGGTTAATGGCCAGAGTGGCGTTAGCCCGGAGATGGCCCTTCGTTTGTCCAAGGCACTAGGCCGCAGCCCCGAGAGCTGGCTAGCCATGCAGCATGCCCATGATTTATGGGGTGCGCGCAAGTCCATCGATCTTTCCAATGTCGAGCAGATTCACTTCGGCGCCGCATAACCAGTCGGTGAAGTTCGCGCCTGCGGCGCAGGACCGGCCAAAGGCCGGCCACCTACCGAGGCGTTAGTGTGCACAATGAACATCGAACTACGACCTTGCACCGATGAAGATTTTGAATTTTCTTTCGAGGCGAAACGTCAAGCCTTGGGTCCCCATATCGATTCAAAGTGGGGATGGGATGAGGAATATCAACGTTCGGTTCACGAGCTTCGGTGGAAGGAGAAGCCCTGGTTCTTAGTTACCCTCGACAAAGAGGCAATAGGAACAGTGTCCATACATTACCTCGCGGAAGAGCTCGTTCGTTTCGGAGAGTTCTACCTATTAATTGAATACCAAGGCCAGGGTATTGGTGAGAATGTTTTAAAATCCTTCCTAGCTAAGTGTGATCGTTACCGACAGCGAGTTAAGTTAGAGTATCTAAAATGGAATCCAGTAGGTTCTCTCTATAAGCGCAATGGTTTCAGGATTGTGTCAGAGAACGATATTCACTATTTCTTAGAACGCGAGCCCCGTGCACACTAACCAGCACAAGCAGTTCGCTTCCTTCGCTCGCCGGACGCTTGACTCGCCAGCCGTTTCGTTGCCGCAAGACGTCAGCCGCCTCAAGCGCCACTGTTCCGGGCGTTAGAGGGTCATTCCGTTGACGCTAAAGCGTCTTAGCGTTATGATGTCCCAATGAGCGAATCCCCCCAAAAGCGAGCAACTGTCTATTTCGAGCCTCATCTGCATCGGGCTCTGCGGCTCAAGGCCGCAGAAACTGACACCAGTATCTCGGAACTGGTAAACGATGCGGTTAAAGAAGCCCTGGCGGAAGACGCCGAGGATTTGGCGGCATTCGAGAAGCGTAGCACCGAACCTGATCTTCGTTTTGAGGATGTCCTTAAGGATCTAAAGAAACGTGGCAAGTTATAAGCTACGTATCAAGAAATCTGCAGCTAAAGAGCTAGAGGCCATCCCCCGCAAAATTGATCGCCAGCGGGTCATTAAACGCATTGAATCTTTGGCAGAAAATCCACGCCCGCCAGGGTGCAAGAAACTTTCCGGATCTGACCGATATCGCGTAAGGCAGGGCTCCTATCGCATCGTTTATGCTATCGAGGACGCTGAGCTAGTAGTCTATATCGTCAAGGTTGGGGATCGAAAGCATGTCTACAAAGCCCGCTAACCAGTTAAGGCAGTTCGCACCTGCGGTGCTGGACATGGCGACGCCGCGCCACTGCTTAAGGAGTTATGGGGCTTAAATATACAAATACTGTGGTGCTCATCACCGCGCTTTTCGGATGGTTTGTCGGCACCGCACTGGCGACAGAAATGGCAATGGTTGTCTATCCCAGCCAAACATTTTCAATATCGGAAGCTCGGGACAGGTGAATTGCCATTGAAATTGACGATGAAGCGGTAATAAGCAGGATTGAAGTCAGGCTAAACGACGATTTTCAATGCGATTTGGCTGAGGTGACGTTCTTAGTTCTCACAGAGACAAATAGCCCGATAGTGTCTGGTGAGATTCCCACTAGATCTAGAAGCTTTATTTTTGAGCTCCACAAAAAGTATTTGAACGGATTTTCGGTGCAATTTCGTTGTTCTGCGAAAGAGCAGCCTTTTTTTAGTTTCTACGAAGTAGATTTTGGAAAGTAAGTTGCCACATAACCAGTTGGGGCAAGTTGCCCACTACGTTTGCTGGACGTGCCTACCACCACGCCCCTGCCCAAGGCGTTATGGGGCTTATCTTTGACATCAGCTTCACAAGCTTATTACCTGCTTGGGCTTAACTATTTCAATAATCCTCGGATGTAAACATGGGTTTGCGGCAAGATGTAAATACGCTGCCCATAGAGACTACTACTATTAGTGTTACGTAAGATTCATTATTCAAAGAGTCACTGACCACTATAACAGCCGGAGCAGTTCAGCATGAAAAATTACAGATCAATCATCTTCAGAATTATGGTGATGTCAATACTTTCAACCGTGCCGGTTTTCGCTGCGCATGCCGAAGATGAGGTTCCGGGCACGGTGCTCATTACGGGTGCCAATCGCGGCATAGGGTTTGAATTCGTGCAACAGTATGCAGGACTAGGTTGGAATGTAATAGCAACCTGCCGTAACCCAGACGGATCAGACGAGCTCAATTTGTTGGCGGATGCCAATAAAAATATCACCGTTGAGCAGCTTGATTTGTTGGACCATGCTGGTATTGATGCACTTGCTGCTCAGTATGCAAATCAGCCCATAGATATTCTGATAAACAATGCGGGTCTGATGCGTGGACCGGAGAAAGGTCAGCTGATCGGTTCTATAGACTACGATGAATTTATTCTTTTTTACCGGATAAATGTGATGGGTCCGCTAAAAGTATCAGAGGCATTTTATCCGAATGTTAAAAAGAGTGATTTGAAGATCATGGCTGCATTGACTACCGGCAAGGGTGACAAGGGCATCCCGGTGCCCGGCTTTTCTTTATACAAAACCAGCAAAGCTGCATTGGATTCCGTCCAAAAAGAAATAGCAATTCGTTGGCAACGACAGGGAATAAAAGTGGTGACGCTTTTGCCAGGGAGGGTTCTCACGCATGGTGAGAAACCGAACCCCACGATGCCAGACATCGCCATCGATAAAAGCATAAATGGCATGATTCATGTGATGGCAACGCTACAGATGGAACAGAGCGGTCAGACTATTCAGTGGGATGGTGAACTCATTGAGTAGCCGTTCGGCGCTGGGTGGTTTAGATGGAAACAAACCGCCTAATCATCATCAAAACTTTATTTGATAAAAGCCATCCTAGTCATGGGTTTTTTGTAGATCAGTTACACTAGGCACATGCCCCATAACCAGTGCAATCAAGCCGCTCCCTTCGATCGCTGGATTCAGCCAACGCTGCGCCGCTGTTGCAGGCGTTACGGAGCCAGAATCTAAACTTACTGAGTACGATATGCAGGTCGTCGTTAATACGAAGCCAGCGAAGATGAGGCAGTGACTATGGAAAATCAAATACCATTTAATGAGGCGATGTTTACCCTTGCCAGCGGCTGGATGATCGCTTGGCTCTATTGGATGTCGTTTGCGATTACGGTCACGCCGCTGGTGCTGATTTTTTCGAAGGCGACGCGTATAGATGCAGTAATCGTTTTCGTGACGAATATGGCGATGTTTGTTGGCATGAGCTGGCTATATGATCAAATGGGTTACGTTCGGCTAATGGGCATCGTGCATGTCATTCTGTGGACACCCTTATTTATTTATCTCGTTCGCCGCGCAAGGAACGGCGAAATGCCACTGCTCTGCCGTATTGCCATGTGGATGTTTGCGGCAACTCTCGCGGTGTCTTTGGTCTTCGATTACACCGATACCCTTCGCTATTTGTTGGGTGAGCGCGCTAGCATGATCTAGTCACCAATAAATATGTCGCAGGCAACTAGGCTCCGTAACCAGAATAAACAGGCGGACCGACCTTCCGTCGGCCCCTGCTGCAGGCGTTAAGCAGCTGATTTGCAGTTTAGGCACTTGACATACCTAATACAGTATATATACTCTTTTCAGTATGTGGCAGGTACTTGAGCATCGCCGCGTCGTAAGGCGCATTCTCAAAACACCTGTCGGTATATTGAAGCGGTACGAGAAGTGGAAAGATATCGTTGCAATTTCCGGGCCCCAGGGCCTGCGACGCATCAAAGGCTTTCGAGATGAGGCTCTTACAGGCGAATGGAAAGGTCACCGTTCGTCCCGACTCGGAGGCCAGTATCGCGTCATATACCAGGTAGAGGAACAACATGTTGTTGTTAAGGTAATTGACTTAACAGCACATGATTATCGGAGGAAATCCTAATGAGTGGGTTCCGAAAAGCGAAGAAGTCAGTTGATGTTACGCCGGGCGAGTCGGTCAGAATTCTGCGTGAGCTGCAGGAGCTGAGCCAGAATGAGCTGGCTAAACTCACCGGGATGCCGCAATCAACTATATCGGCCATTGAAAACGATCGCATCAGTCTAGGAGTGGAACGATCCAAGAATTTGGCTCGTGCACTGGGTTGTCATCCTGCGGTGCTTGTATTTCCAGGTTGGGATATAGCAGTTGAATCGGCCGCTTAACCAGTTGGGGCAAGCGACCGTGACACACTATCGCGTGTCTCGATCTATGGCACGCGGCGCCGCTGTTGCAGGCGTTAGGCACATACTCAAATCGACTTTATTTTGGTGATTGACGTGTCAGCAAAGACGGTTAATGAGGAAGCAGCAAAAATAGTATCCCCTCGCCAGTGGACCAGGTTGGTTGTGGTGTATCTCCTAATCCCGCTGATTTTATTCATATGTGGTGGGGATCTCGGCTGGTGGCAGGCGTGGCTATATTCCATGCTGATCTTGGCCGCTGGCATTGGTGGGCGCATGTGGGCGGAACAACGACATCCCGGATTAACATCCGAAAGACAAAATATTGAAAGTATCCAAAACGCAAAAGCCTGGGATAAAGTGCTTGCTCCACTTATGGCGGTGAGTATCGGGTTTCCTATGGTCGTTGTGGCAGGGCTGGACCACCGCTATAACTGGTCCTCGGAATTTCCGCTATGGCTCATTGTGATTGGCTTCATTTTGATCTTGCTTGGCTACGCGTTCGCTGCCTGGGCATTCGCAGAGAACCGCTTTTTCTCCAGCGTGGTGCGCATTCAGACGGATCGAGGGCATGTGGTGTGTGACAGTGGCCCGTACCGGTTTGTGCGGCATCCGGGTTATGCCGGAAATATTCTTGCACTGTTTGGTATTGTTCTTGCTCTGGGCTCGGTATGGACACTGATTCCTGCGGCGGTAGCATCCATCATCGCGGTGATTAGAACCGTACTTGAAGACCAGACTTTACAGGAAGAGTTACCGGGCTATCGAGACTATGCAGGACGCGTGCGCTATCGGTTGATTCCAGGGATATACTGATAGACCCAAGTGGTGGATGTCCCAGTTCAGAGATTGAGGCCCAACCGAGAGAGTTGCGCGCCGCCTAACACGGGCAATCAAGCTCGCACCACTGCGTGGTGCTGGACCTCCGCAAGCTGCGCTGGATCTGGCCCTTGTTACCGGCGTTATGGCGCTTAGTTCTGGCTTATGGCGCACCTCGGCTGGTAATGCTTAATCGACGAGCGTTACGGTAATCTCACCGTTGGCACCCAGCGGCGACACATCCAGTTCTACGCCCATGATTTCGGCGTAGGCCATGTAGCGTGGAATCGTGTAATTGTTGTGCACCTCTTCTTCCGTCAGGTTGGCAAAGATACCAACCTTCTGACTGGCCTCCATCACTCGGGTGAATGGCGTCGTGTATGTGAGACTGGTTGGGCTGTTCCATTGCAGATCATCGACCAGCTGAAAGAAACAAGTCGTTTGCTCGAAGATCGCCATAAGTGCGAAATCGTCGCGACCGGTCAGTTTTATCGCACTGCCAATTCGTTTCATCATGTATTCCGTCGTCTTGACATCGTTTGCTACCAGCTGGTCATACATATCAATCTCTTTGGCAAACGATACGGCCGTCAGATGAAGTTTAACCAGCGCATCGTTGTATTCATGCTGGTATGACGCATTGTGATTCATCGTTTTGACCGCCGTCAGAATATAGCGGCCCAGTTCTTCATCACTCGATTTAGACAGATCAAGCTTGCCATCCAGTTCCTGGACCAGAGCAACCATGCCCTGACCCAGCTCCGCCTCTTTGCCTTCAAGGCCCGTCTTATGGTCCAGGCGGTCCTGCATAAAAGCTTCCATCTTCTTTGGGTCTTTCATAGCTTCTTTGATTGCCGCATTGTGACCGCTGGCCATTGCGGACGAACTTATGAGCACAAAAATTACTGACGTAAATATTGGGCCAAAGAATAGCTTCTTCATGATTCATCTCCGTTGCCGTCCTAGCCTGTAGAATAGAGGCTGGAAAGGTTATGAAATTTATTTCAAATTCAGTGAATAGAGCAGACGATGCTTTGTTTTCATGGGAGCCGCAAAATTTTATGGCGGTCAGACTGCTGGACGGCCAAAGCCTTGGCCGTATTCTTGGCCCTCGGCGTCACCTTTCTGCCCCATAACCGGTGAAATCAGGTCAATAGACGTGGCTGATACCACGCCCCAGCAACAGGTGTTATGGGGCGAGCCTGAACATACTGAGCCCGGTTTGAATGCGCGAGGGGCTGTGCTAAATTAATCATAATCAGGCGAGAAAAATAAAGAATTCAGATGCCTGTTGGAAGGCTGGGGGTCCTAAATGAAACTATTCACTGCGGTGGTCGGATGTTTGCTTCTGACAGGCAATGCGAACGCATACAGTGTCCTTATTGACTTCGAAGAATTGCAGCCAGTTCCCGCCTTTACTACCGGCCCGTGGCCACTTGAAACTAAAGGTTTTAGTTTTTCGGGCGTACCTGGGGGCGTCACTGATTGGCCATTATTGACGGATGACAGTCAGGCCCTGCACTGGTGCCCCGGTGGCTGCAGTTCTGACGTTTCAATTACCATGAGTCAGGATGGTCTGGCACCATTTGCTCTTTTGTCGCTTGATCTTGGTCAAAATAATTTCATTTCCGATGTTAATTTGATCGGCTATTTTGTGGGTGGTGGCTCAATTTCAACCACCGTAAATGTCACAACGACCATGACCACCTTTTTGCTCGGTGTGGGCTGGACCAATCTCGAAAGCCTCACTATCGAACCCGAATTTACTTTTGCCCAAGCGATGGCAGTGGACAATATAGCGGTAGTGACAGCCGTGCCTCTCCCGGCCGCAGCCTGGTTGTTCGGGTCAGCACTGGCAGGTTTGGGTTGGATAAGGCGTCAGCATATCTATTAGTCCAGACGGAAATCCTCTTTGAGAAAACCCCGCCTGGCGCGGGGTTTTTTATTGTCCGTACTTTCTAAGTTACACTCTTAGCATGTCGCCCCATAACCAGTTGGGGCAAATTGCTCACTAAGTTCGT
>Ga0316191_10004870_pt1 | contig 10065 bp, 9 predicted proteins | sample Eddworburr2cm_MG_FD_204928 | JGI IMG/M metagenome (GOLD analysis project Ga0316191, IMG submission 204928) | Coastal sediment microbial communities from Maine, United States - Eddy worm burrow 2 cm | ecosystem: Environmental > Aquatic > Marine > Coastal > Sediment | place: USA: Maine | collected... | reverse complement strand
CCGTCCTCCTAGGTCACGCCAGGCCAGGTGATCACCTTATTCGGTCACAAGGCTTGGTGGCAGCCACGCGCCCCGCTACACTGACGACGCACGAAACTATGATGGAGGCGCACGGTGCCGGAAATGCGATTCACACTGCCCGCAATGCTGGTGCTGACGGTGCTGGCCCTGACGCCGCACCTGGCAGTATCACAGGACGAACCGGAGCCCGAGTCAAGCGCTGTCGCCTGGTACCAGGTGGAATTGATCGTGTTTGCCCAGGGCAGTGGTAGCGCGCCGACGGGTGAGGATTTCTCTCCGGTCCCGAGTGACTGGGTGTACATGGGCGGCGTCTTCCCGGGCGAGGACAGCGGCGTCATCATGAGCCCGGACAGCGGAACTGGCGCGGACGGCGTCAGCAGCGCAATCGAAACAGATCCGGCAACGACTGAGCGGACAGACAATGACGCCTCACTCGGCGCCGCAACCGATTCCGATGCGGCCGTGGCGGTTGATGAACAGGAACGGCGATTTGTTCCTGTCGACGACAGCGCACTCAGCCTCAATGCCTATTACGAAACATTGCGCCGACGCGATGCCTACCAGCCATTGCTGTACCTGGCATGGGCGCAACCGGGCTACGCAGCCGAAGCCGCGCCGGTACTGCCTGTCGACGTGTTCGGAGGCGCCGGACCGGGACTCGACGGAAACGTATCGATGTACAGGTCACGTTACCTTCACCTGCAACTCGACCTGAAACTGCAACCCGATCAGGCTCAGTCCCCCGCCCCAGCAGCCAGCATCCCGTTCATCCTGGAAACGGAAATGCCGCGTTTCGAACTGGCGCAAAAGCGGAGGATGCGTAGCAACGAGATTCATTACTTCGATCACCCGCGGCTGGGCGCGCTTGCGGTGATCCGCCCTCTGGACGAGGCGCCTCGCGGCGCTGTGCCGGTTAATCCTTGACGCTGACCTGATTGCCGCCGGCCTCGCGCGCTGCGCTGGCCAGGCGGCGCGCCTCTGCCAGCGCGTCCTCAAATGCCGTCTCAGCCGCGCCGGCGCATACTACTCCCGCACTGGCGCTGAGATAGCGGCTGACCTCCGAGCGCGGATGATGAATACATAATGCGACGACCCGGGACACGATGCGCCCGGCCAGCGCGATAACCCCATCGACTTCGGTTCCGCTGATACTGCCGACAAATTCGTCACCGTCAAAACGGGCCGCGAGATCATCGGCGCGGCGCAGCGATCCGCCGATCGCGTGACCGACCAGTCTGCGCGCGGAATTGGCCGCCTGTTTACCGAAGGTTTCTATGTATTTGTCGAATTCGTCGATACGAAACACCATGACGCCGACCGCCAGATTATTCTTCGCCGCTTCGCTCCAGCTCGCCGCGATCCTGCTCTCGAATGCCGGCTGCAGCAGAAGACCGGTCACGCGATCAACGGCTGACTCAGCGGGGCCACTCGAATCGGCCGGATCTTTTTTTGCCTGTGGTTGTGGCGCGCCCGCTGTATCGGCCACCAGACCCAGGGCATGCGTGGTTGCACCGGATTTATCATGCAGTGGCAGCAGGCGCACAGTCAGCGCGTCCATCCCCTCGTTGTGGCCCGGACGCAACCGCAGTGTCACGTGCGCGCCGGAGCTGAGCTCCGCGACGATATGATCAGGCCCGGGAGAGGGCGTCTGTGGGTCGAGTAATTCCGCAAGATCGAGATGGTCAGCCCGCCCGCACCACTGCTTCAGAAGCGCCTGACAGCGCGGATTGGCGAGGACCAGCGGCAACGACCCCTTTTGCATGTCGAGCAACAAAATCGGCAACTCGATCAGATCCACGATCTGACTGAGAATATGCTGTGTCAGGAGTGCCGTCGACTTCGTCACGCGAGTCCTCATCGTCGGGTGCATCGATTGAACCGCAATCAGCAATGTATTACCAGTCGCTGACGTTATAATTCACTGGATTTTTCATCGGGGAAAGTATTCCGGCAGAATCATGCACACGCCGGCGGCGCCAGACCCCGGGCCGGCGCGATTGCCGGTTCCGTATTTTAATTTCCATGTTTCCCGCCGCGACCGGCGGTCCTGGCATGTAAACGGCAGAGGTAAGATGTCGAGTACACAAGAAGCAATAGCGCGGCTGCAGAACCATATCGGTAACCATATTGTCGGCCAGCGGATCCTGGTCAATCGATTGCTGATTGCGTTGCTCGCAAATGGGCATCTACTGGTGGAAGGCGCTCCCGGACTCGCAAAAACGCGCGCCATCAAGGTGCTTGGCGACGGAATCGACGGCGATTTCCATCGCATTCAGTTCACCCCGGATCTCCTCCCCGCTGACCTCACCGGAACCGAAATATTCCGCCCACAACAGGGAAGCTTCCATTTCCAGCGGGGGCCGTTGTTCCACAACCTGATACTCGCTGACGAGGTCAACCGCGCACCGGCCAAGGTGCAATCGGCGCTTCTCGAGGCAATGGCCGAAAGACAGGTCACGATCGGTAGCCAGACCTACAGCCTTCCGGGCCTGTTTCTGGTCATGGCCACACAGAACCCGATCGAGCAAGAGGGTACCTACCCGCTACCCGAGGCACAGCTCGATCGATTCCTGATGCATGTCCGGATCGACTATCCGGACGGCGAAAGCGAGCGCGAGATTCTCCGGCTCGCACGACGCGAGGCGACGACCGAGCACGAGGACAAACCGGCGGTCGAAGCCAGCATCGACCAGGAAACAATATTCGCTGCGCGCAAGGAGGTCCTGTCACTCCATCTGGCCCCGGCGCTGGAGGAATACCTGATTCAGCTCGTACTTGCGACCCGCCAACCCGACGCCTACGGCGAAGACCTGGCGCGCTGGTTGCAATATGGCGCAAGCCCCCGCGCCACCATTGCGCTGGATCGCTGTGCACGTGCGCACGCCTGGCTTGAAGGGCGCGATTTCGTTAGTCCCGAGGATATCCAGAACGTCGCCCCGGATGTTCTGCGTCACCGTCTGATCCTCGACTATGAAGCGGAAGCGCTGGGTGTCGATACCGACACGGTGATCGACAACTTGCTGCAGCGGGTGGCCGTGCCGTGAAACTAGCCGATCTGCTCGGCACCCGTACAGGAGATCCGCAACCGGCTGATTCGGTGCCGGCGAACTCACCGACGCGAGCCGGGTTACAGGAACTTCTTGCATTGCGCGCTCATTCGCGGCGCGAGATATTGCCCGGCGGCGCGAAGCGAATCAGCAGTGGCGGTCAGCGTCTGTCGACGTTTCGCGGCCGGGGAATGGAGTTCGAGGAATCGCGCCCGTATCAGCCCGGCGACGACGTACGCCATCTCGACTGGAAAGTCACCGCGCGCAGCGGCAAACCGCATACCAAGCTCTATCGCGACGAACGCGAACGGCCCGTGCTGTTCTGGCTCGACCTGCGCCCCGGCATGTTTTTCGCAACCCGCGGACGATTCAAATCGGTGCAGGCCATTCGTGCCGCCGCGTTGCTGGCGTGGCGGGCAGCCGCCCATGGCGACCGGGTCGGAGGCATGTTATTCGGTCAGGGCCATCATCGCGAACAGCGACCAGCACAGGGTCATCGTGCCGTGTTGCGCTGGCTTGGCGCAATGATCGATGCGCAGGACTGGTCAGGCGCGCCCGGCGGCGGCGCTGACGATATCAAGGTATGGCTGAGGCGCCTGCGACGCATGGCCCGGCCAGGTTGCCTGATCATACTGATAGGCGATTTCCACGATCTCGACGACTCCTGCGCGGAGGAGCTATCGCTGATTGCACGCCATTGCAGCCTGTTCGCAATCTCGATTTTCGACCGCCTCGAGCGACAACTTCCGCCGCCCGGGCGTTATGTCGTTACACGCTCGGGACGCCTGGTGACCATTGACAGCGGTGACGCCGCGGTGGTCGAGCGATACTCGACCCGGGTCCATCAGCGCGCAGAGGAACTTCAGGCACTTCGCCGGCGTCTGAAAATGCCGCTACTGGAAATCGCAACGGACGAAGATCCGGTAGCGCGTTTGCAACAGGATCTGCCGCGTTTCTGGAAATAATATGGACCCTTCCGAATTGCCTTTGCGTGACATTCATCTGCCCGACCCGGTCGCGTGGTGGCCGCCGGCACCCGGGTGGTGGGTGCTTGCGGCGATTCTTCTGCTATGCGCGATCATGGCGATCAGACAGTGGCGCCGGCGCCGTACCGTTGCCTACCGCTTTAAAGAGGAGCTTGCGCAATTGCGCGCGGACTACGCGCGCGACCGCGACACCGACCGCCTGATTCAGCATGGGTCGATGTTGTTGCGCCGCGCCTGCCTTAGCGCCTTTCCGCGCGACCAGGTGGCGGGCCTCAGTGGCGTGGGCTGGGCGGGATTCGTCGCGAAGCTGCTGGGGCAGGATGGCGCCGCGAGCGAATTCGGGCAGCTGCTGTACGAGGCGCCGTACCGTCCGGGCACCGCTGTCGACGCCAATGAGTATCTCGATCTGCTGGCGCGCGTTGCCAGCCGACTCGACACCAGGCTGGAGTCGGATTAGGTGATCGTTTTTTCGTGGCCCTGGATATGGCTTGTGTTGCCATTGCCGTGGCTGCTGCGGCGGTTGCTCGCACCCGCAACACAGCGAAGCGAGGCGGCGCTGCGCGTGCCAAGCCTGGAAGTTTTTTCCGGTCTCGACGCGCCGGCCGGCGCAAGCGGCAGCAGACGCTGGCCGATGTGGCTCGCCATCGTGGGCTGGATTGCGCTGGTAGGTTCTGCAGCGCGTCCGGAATGGCTCGGCCCGCCTCGCGAGCTATCGGTCACGGGGCGCGATCTGATGCTCGCCGTCGATATTTCCGGAAGCATGAAGGTCGAGGATTTCCTGCTCGCTGGCCGGCAGGTCGACCGCCTGACCGCAACCAAGGCAGTCGCTGGCGAGTTTATCGAACGGCGCAAAGGCGATCGTATTGGGCTCATTCTGTTCGGCGATCGTGCTTACCTGCAATCGCCGCTGACGTTCGATCGCGCTACCGTCAATACGCTGTTGCTGGAGTCGGTGATCGGCCTTGCCGGACAATACACGGCAATCGGCGATGCAATAGGCCTGGCAGTCAAGCGACTGCGCGAGCAGGAGGAACGCGACCGCATCGTCATTTTACTGACGGACGGAGCTAACACCGCGGGAGCGGTCTCCCCACTAAAAGCGGCGGAACTGGCGGCGCGCGAAGGCGTCACGATATATACGATCGGGATCGGCGCAGATGCGATGAACGTGCAGGATTTTTTCGGCCAGCGCGTTGTCAACCCTTCCGCACAACTCGATGAATCCACATTGACAGAGATTGCAAAACTGACCAACGGCCGTTTTTTCCGCGCCCGTGATACCGCGGAACTGGCACAGATTTACCGGATTCTCGACAGTCTGGAACCGACCGAGCAGGAACAACAGGCGTTCCAGCCACGCCTTAGTCTCTACTACTGGCCATTGGCGCTGGCGTTGCTGATTGCGAGCCTGCTTCTGGCCGGATACCGCCGAGGCAGTTTGTGATGGTGGATACCTTCCATTTCATTCGCCCGCTGTGGTTGGTGGCGCTGATACCGTGGCTGGGCCTCTGCTACGCATGCTTGCTGCGGCGGGTTGCACCCGGCAACTGGTCACGCGTTTGCGACCCGGCATTGCTGCCGCACATTCTGGAGACCGTCCATCCCGGAAACCGGCGACTGCTCGCGGCGATGCTTGCGCTGGGCGGCACGCTCGCCATCATTGCTCTGGCCGGACCAGCATGGCAGCGCGCACCGCAACCTACCTTTCGCGATGAGAGTCCGCTGGTGATCGTGCTCGATTTGTCCGCGTCGATGTACGCGGACGACCTCGGCCCCGACCGGATATCACGGGTGCGCTTCGGACTCGCCGATTTACTCAAGGACCGGGATGCCGGCCGCGCCGGCGCTACAGGTCTCGTGGTTTTCGCCGGCGAGGCATTTACCGTGACGCCGCTGACTGACGATACCGACACCATTCTGGCAATGCTGCCCGCGCTGGCGCCGGACCTGATGCCGGTGCCGGGCAGCAGGCCCGATCTCGGCATTCTGCAGGCACTCGCGTTGCTCGATTCCAGCATCGCTCCCGGCAACGTATTACTGATCGGCGACGACGCCGGAGCACAACGCGATATCGATGCAGCGCAGACACTGCGCGCAAAAGGCCACCGCCTCAATGTGCTGGCCGTGGGCACTGCGGGCGGCGCGCCGGTACCATTGCCGGATGGCTCCGGGTTTCTGCGCGACGGTAACGGCCGCGTCATCGTGCCACGACTGGACCCCGCGGAAATGCGCACGCTTGCTGATCGCGGCGACGGAGTGTTTGCGGCCATGACTACCGAGGACTTCGACTTGCGCGGACTGGGTGAGCAACTGCACGGTAGCGGGAATCCGCAGAACGCTGCGCTCATGGAACGCGAAACGGATGCATGGCGGGAAGAAGGCCCATGGCTCGTTCTGGCGCTGCTGCCGTTGGCCGCGCTGCTGTTCAGGCGGGGCTACCTGCTCCTGCTGGTAATGACGATCGCTCCCCTCTCCGAGTCTCATGCGGCCGACTGGCAATCTCTCTGGCAACGTCCGGACCAGCGCGCAGAGTCGTTGTACAAAAACGGCGACAAGAAAGCCGCGGCACAACTGTTCCGGGACCCCCGCTGGCGTGCCGCAGCCGCCCACGAAATTGGTGATTACGAGTCGGCGCTTTCGGACCTCGCGGAAATTGACGACCCCGACAGCCTCTATAACAAGGGTAATTCATTGGCCCGTCTCGGCCGTTTCGAAGAAGCCATTGCCGCCTACGACGCGGTGCTCGCACAGGAGCCACAACATGAGGATGCGCGCTTCAATCGCGAGTTGCTGATCGAACAGCAGCAACAGGAACAGCAGCAACAGGAACAGGGTGAGGAAGCGCAGCAGGAAGACGATCAATCACAGCAACAAAACGATCAATCACAGCCGGACGAGCCCGAGCCGTCCGATTCAGGGGAGCGGTCGGAAAACGCTTCCGACCAGGAACCTCGTGAGGGCGAACAGGAAGACCAGCAGCAACCTCGGCAACAAAAGGCAGAACAGGATAACGAGGAAATTGACGAGGAAGCACAGGCCAGCGAACAGTGGCTAAGAAGTATTCCGGATGATCCGGGTGGACTGTTGAGGCGAAAGTTCTACTATCAGTCGCGGCAGCGCGAAAAACGCAGTATGGAAGGCGAGAAGACATGGTAGGCGCAATGGTCCGATTGGCGCTGCCGGCTTTGGTGCTGGTGCTGGCGTGGAGCAACGCCGGCGCAGCCGTCGACGTTCGGGTCAACCGGACGGAGTTGTCAGTGGATGAGTCCTTCACCGTGGTTTACGAGACCGATTCGAATCGCGCCGCTGACCCGGACTTCAGCGTACTGGAGGATGCATTCGAAATCCTGTCGAGCCGCCGCCGCAGTAATTACAGCCTCGTCAACGGCCGGATGACCGGATCCACTGCATGGGAACTCGAACTCATCGCGCGCGAGGCCGGCACCATCGAGTTGCCCCCGGTGCGTTTCGGCAACGAATCGTCGCAATCCCTGACCATAACGGTCAACGCAAAACAACCGGACGCCGACAGCGACGGCCCGCTTTTGCTCGAACTCGAGGTCTCCGATCTCAGCCCTTACGTTCAGGGCGAGGTCATCTGCACACTGCGCATGTACTTCGATATCGCCAGCAGCGAGCGACGCCTGAGCGAACCCGAGATGCAGGGCATTGACGCAGTAATAAAACGCCTCGGCGACGACCGCAGTTACTTTGCGACCCGCTCGCAACGGCGCTATGAGGTGATCGAGCGCAGATACGGCATTTATCCACAGGCCAGCGGCACCCTGGACCTTGCACCGTTCAGTCTGCAGGCGAGAATCCTCGACCGGCAACGCAGTTTTCTGGCTCGGACCGGAACGATGCACCGGGTCCAGAGTGCCCCGGTGGTGATCGAAGTAAAACCGATTCCCCCGGAGTTTCCCGGCACCGTATGGCTCCCGGCTCGCGCGCTCGATCTCGAACAGCGCGTGGACGCACCAACGCCGTTGCACGCGGGCGAGCCGGTCGGTCTCAATCTGGAAATCCGCGCCGAGGGACTCAATGCCAGCCAGTTGCCGGACCCGGAAATCGCCTGGCCTCCCGGACTGCGAATTTATCCCGAGGCCCCCACCAGCGACGAGGTAAGCGATATACAGGGCACCCGCTCAGTGCGGCGTCTGAGCATGGCCCTGATTGCTGGCGAAGGTGGCACATTCAAAATCCCGGCCTTGCGCATACCATGGTGGAACACGACTACCGACAAACTGGAATATGCGGAACTTCCTGCCCGCACTCTCACTGTCATGCCACCACCCGGCGCCACGGCGATCGCTCCGGCAGCCGAAGCGGAATCCGCTCCTGTAGACCCAATCGAGACACCGTCGCCGCTGTGGCGCAATATCAGCCTGTTTCTCGGGTTCGGCTGGCTCGCGACCCTGCTGCTATGGCGCCGTCGTGCGAGCGGCGCGGAACCACGTACTGGAGCAACGCGATCTGCCAGGAAACCGGATCCGGGCGCGGCCTCACTGCGCAGTCTCGAGCAGGCCTGCAGAGCGGCAGATCCCGCCGCTGCCCGCGCCGCGCTCATCGCCTGGAGCCACGCCCGCTGGCCCGGACAGCAGGGTCTCGGCGCCTTGCGCGACAACGCGGACGATGTGCTGAAAGAAGAACTGGACGCGCTCGATCGGAACCTTTATGCGACACCGGGCGGAGAGTGGGAGGGTAGCCGACTATACAGCCAGGTACAGCAGCAGTTTTCCACGCCGGCAAGGCAACACCGCCACCGTCGCGGTGCCGAGCTGGCGCCGCTGCACCGGCTGCCAAAAACACGCCACGGCTAGTTGCCTGTAGCCACTTCGACCCGGTTGCGTCCTTTCTGTTTGGCCCGATACATCACCTGGTCCGACATTTCCAGGAGTTCCGCTTCGACGCGTTGCACGCGCGAGACTCGAATCGCCACACCCGCGCTGATCGTGACGTACGGGCTCGCGTCGGACACGCCATGGGGAATGCGCTCCGCCTCCACGGCACCGCGCACACGCTCGGCAATGACCCCGGCTCCCTCGAGATCAGTGTCGGGTAGAACGATAGCGAACTCTTCGCCGCCGTACCGGGCGACGAGATCACCCGGGCGTTGCACAACATCACGCATCGCAGCGGCGACACGGCGTAATGCCTCATCGCCCATCCGATGCCCGTGTTTATCGTTGTAAGCCTTGAAAAAATCGATATCCGCAATAATTACTGCCAGCGGACACCCGCTGCGCTCGGCCCGCGACCACTCCCGCGCAAGCACTTCGTCGAGACTGCGCCGGTTGGCAAGCTGAGTAAGCTGATCGGTGCGAGCAAGTTCGCGGATACGCTGATTCGCCGATTCCAGTTCGGTATTGATACCGGACAACGCACTCTCCCGCTCTGCGGCATTGCGCCGCGCGCGCACCAGGCCTCTCCCGAGCAGGAAACTGAACGCCGCGGAAAATCCGAGCGCACCAAGCAAAGCCGATTCCCGGCCGGCATAAGAAAACAGTAGTCCGCCAATTACCGGTGCCGCTAGCGCCGCTCCCAAGGGCAACAGCCAGACACTAACGCCCCTAGTGGATTCCGCCATCTAACCGCTTCTCCCGTGTCGATCCTGTTGGTCGGGCCGCTATTTACGCGCAAGAAGCGTTAGCTCGTGCCCCGGTACACCAGCCCCTTGTGGCATACCCGGCCCTCTTTTGCTCCAGCTGTTGTTTGCGGCAGCGCTCAACAGACCTCTCATCTGTCCGATCGCGACCGTCTGCAACTTTACGGCGCGACCGCTGATTTTTCCAGGTTCCCGCCGCACCCGCAGACCGTTGCCGAGCGCCGTAAATCAGTCAATCCGCATGCGATGAGATCTCGTATGCTGCAACACCGCCTTGTTCTTGCCAGCCTTTTGCACCGCGTTTCGCGCGCTCGCGAGTTCGATCATCTGCTGCTGCGAGCCGAGCGCCTCGCTTTCACTCTGCGGTATTCGTTGCACATAGCTACCGTCGGATCGCATTTCCCAG
>Ga0316191_10004867_pt1 | contig 10066 bp, 6 predicted proteins | sample Eddworburr2cm_MG_FD_204928 | JGI IMG/M metagenome (GOLD analysis project Ga0316191, IMG submission 204928) | Coastal sediment microbial communities from Maine, United States - Eddy worm burrow 2 cm | ecosystem: Environmental > Aquatic > Marine > Coastal > Sediment | place: USA: Maine | collected... | reverse complement strand
AACCCGGTTCATCAAAACCGGGGAAGGCCAGTCGGGCGGAAATCGCTTCGAACTGGGTGAAGGCGTAATCGTTGCCGCTTTCTGAAACCTTGTACAGGCCTTCGAGCGCCTGGTTAAAGGGTGCAGTGTATTCGATTTCCAACTGGACTTTGCCCTGAAGCGGTTCCGGCGAGCTGATCCTGACGATGCCGGATTGATCAACCTGCTCATAAATGGCGTCGAATGTTCCTGTTCCGCTAGTCAGCTGTACCCTGGTGGGTGTCAAATTCTTTCCATGCAGGTAGAAGTGATTTTCACTTGCAGCGAAATCAATATCGATCACGGTTTTGCCACTGAACTCTTCCAGTCCAGGAATAATGGTCAACTCCAGTTGATAGGCAAGCGGTGTTACATCTGTGGGTAGTTGCCCCAATGGAATATCATCCGCTGCAGTCTCTAACATGCCCACCGTTTCAACCACCGGGGTTTCCTGCGGTGCTTCAGTATCCTGTTGGCAGGTGCTCAGAACAAACAGGCAAACAAAGCCGACTAAAAGCGAACGTGTGATATATGGGGACATGCAAGGAGTCCTTCAAAGAAAATTGATTCTGGGGAGTGTACTCACCTTGTGTGTCACGGTCGAGAACAGTGGCAAACTTGTCAGTGAGCCGAGAACCCGAACCACTCCGGAAACAGAACCAGGATACCCAGTACGATCATCTGCAAAATGATAAATGGCATTACGCCATAGTAGATATCCGTGGTTCGCACTTCCGGTGGCGCTACCCCCTTCAGGTAAAACAGGCTGAACCCGAAAGGCGGGGTCAAAAATGAGGTCTGCAGGTTCATTGCAACCAGGATCGCATACCACACCGGGTTGATATCGAGGCTGGCAGCGATGGGTGCGAGGATCGGCACCACGATGTAGGAAATTTCGACAAAATCGATAAAGAAACCCAGCACCATGATGAGAGCCATGGAAAGGATCAGGAAGCCCCATTTTTCACCCGGCAGACCCAGCATGAATTCCTCAACGATATAGTCGCCGCCGGTATAGGTGAAAACCATCGAAAAGGCGGTGGCACCGATCAGGATCGCAAACACCATGGCCGTGATTTTGACGGTCTCCAGGGAACTGTCCCAAATCATTTTGAATGAGAAGCGGCGATACATGGTGGCGAGAAGGATTGCCCCGACACCGCCGACCGACGAGGACTCGGTGGGTGTTGCAACCCCTGTCAAAATAGAACCGAGTACCAGCACGATCAGCACCAGCGGTGGTATGACCGCCTTGAGCGCCTGAAAAACCTGGTGACGCTTGGTTCCCGTCATTAACTCCAGCTTGATCGGCGGCGCCAGTTCCTTCTTCATAATCGTGATGATGACGATATAGACGATGTAAAAACCGACCAGTGACAGACCGGGCCAGAGCGCGGCCTTGAACAGGTCACCCACCGGTTCCTGGAAGACATCGCCGAGGATGATGAGAATGATGGACGGCGGAATGATTTGCCCAAGCGTACCCGCAGCACAGATCGTGCCGCTGGCAAGACGTTTGTCATAGTTGTACTTGAGCATGACGGGCAGGGAGATAACGCCCATGGCGACCACGCTGGCGCCCACCACACCGGTGGACGCTGCCAGTAAGGCACCCACCAGGATAGTCGAAATGGCGATGCCGCCGCGAATTTCACCGAACAGAAAACCCATCGATTCGAGCAGGCGTTCGGCCAGTTTTGACTTTTGCAGAACGATGCCCATGAATATGAAAAGCGGTATGGCCATCAGAATGGTGTTGTTCATGATCGACCAGATGCGGTGCGGCATCAGCGAGAACATTTGCGGCCCCTCGGCCAGCAATCCAAAAATGACTGCGACGCCGCCAAAAGTAAAAGCCACCGGAAAACCGACCAGCAACATCAGCAGCGCCACAGCGAACATGATCAGACCCATCATGTGCGCGCGCCTGTTTGTGATTGGCCAGTGAGGAGGTTGAAGAATCTCATCAATGCATTACGAATTTATGCTGTGTGTTGTTATAGAATTTCATTCTCGATACTCCGTACCGGTGGCGCTTCCAGTCCTCTGAAAATATTAATATTATGAATAACAAACCCGGTTGCCGAGACGATCAGGAAAACAAAGGAAGCCGGGATTACCAGTTTTATCAGCCAACGCCGGGTCAGACCACCCGGGTCGCCACTGATTTCACCGGAGGTGAAAGCCTCGGTCACGTACCAGACAGAACCTTCGATAACCAACAGGCTCAGGGGCAGCAATAGTAAAAGCGTGCCGCCGATATTGACGACGGCTTTCCAGCGAGGCGAGAAACGGTCATAAAGGATATCAACACGGACGTGGCCGTCTTCCTTAAGCGCGTAGGCAATACCGAACAGGAAGACCATGGCGAATAGATGCCATTCCATTTCCTGCAGGGCAATTGAACCGCGGTTGAAGAAATAACGCATGATGGAATCGTAGAACACATTGAGCAGCATGATCAGATTCAGAAAACCGGCAATCCAGCCCATCAGGTCAGAAAAGCGGTCGAAGAAATTTTCCAGCTTGAGCAGCATCAGATACCTTGATAGACGGAAGAAGACTCCCGGCCTTACCCGGGAGTCTTCTTGAGATTACTCAATATTATCTTTGAGGTATGCGTAGTCGGAAATCTCGGTCCATTTACGGGCTATTTTCAGATAGGCGTTTTGTGAATCAAGAATTTCCTTAAAAAGTGGATCACTTGCAGCACTTGCGGCCAGCAACTCATTATTGGCCTTTTTCATGGCGAGGATAATCTCGGGAGAGAAAGTACGGATTTCAACTTCCGGGTACTCCACTTCGATAGACGCCCAGTTAACCGCGCTCTCGTGGTAGGAGCGGGCATACATATCGTAGGAAGCATACTGCATGGCGATCGTTAGAATTGACTGCAAGTGCTCAGGTAAGGCATCAAATTTTTCCTGGTTGACGAGGAACTGCAACTCGGTTGCCGGCTCATGCCAGCCGGTGTAGTAGTAGGGTGCAATCTTCTGGAAACCCATGCTGAGGTCAAGCGACGGACCCACCCATTCGAGGGCATCAATGGTGCCGCGATCAAGCGCCGTGTAAAGTTCGCCCGGTGGAATGTTAGTTACCACGACACCGAGCTTGGAGAGAACTTCACCAGCAAAGCCGGGGATACGCATCTTGAGACCTTGGAAATCTTCCAGGGTATTGATTTCTTTACGGAACCAGCCACCCATCTGGTTGCCGGTGTTGCCGCCCGGGAAGGAATAGACGCCGTGTTTGTCATAGACCTTTTTCATCAATTCCATACCGCCGCCATAATAGAACCAGGCGTACTGCTCGGGCGCAATCATGCCAAAGGGCATGGTGGTGAATAACATGGTATTGGCGTCTTTACCCTTCCAGTAATAGGAAGCGGAATGACCCATTTCATACTGTCCGGCGTTGACCATATCAAGGATGCCAAAGGCAGCCTTGTGTTTGTTGGCAGAGTCAATGCGAATTTCCATTTCGCCATTGGACATGACCTTGACCAGGTCGGCCATGCGGATAACCGCGTCGCCGAAAATGGGGAAACCCGTTCCCCAGGTCTGGGCCAGTTTCCAGACGATGGTTTCTTTCTTTACTACCCCTGCTTTCTGAGCTTCAGGTGTTGCCGCCTGCTGTTTCTCGCCACAGGCTGACAGACTTACAAACGCGACCAGGGCCAGGAGAGCGGTAAGCAGTTTCATGGAGTGCTTTAGCTGTTTCATTTCATTATTCCTTGTGTGCAGAAGGGCTTTATTGCGCAGGTCTTTGAATCCGGGCCTGCGCTGCGTAATGCGTCTAAATACCCTTAACAACTATTGTCCGAAACAATAGGGTTGTCAATGTCACCTTTGGTCGTATATCTCAAACCGGCGGCATCGTGCCGCCGGTTTTCAATTCGGATTACGGCTTACCCGCCAAAATTGTAGACGTAGCGTAGACCAAATTCACTCAAATCATTATTGAGAATGATCAGCACGTAATCGTCAGGCAGAAGACGGGCGTTGTCATATTTCTCATTGGTCACGTTGCGACCGTACAAGGACAGGGACCAGCGGCCATTGGGCTCGGTGTATGTCACATCGAAATTAAACAGGTCACGACTGCTGATCTGGGTAAACCGGGTCGGGTCGCTGCTGGGTTCGCCGTACATCTTGGCGCGGTAGGACCAGTCCACTCTGAACAGCACCTCGCCACCGTTATCAACATCCATGATGTATTGTGGACTGATGGATGCTGTCCATTTGGGTGTCAGGGGAGCCACAGCGAAAGGATTGTCGTTGTCCACATCCGCATCGATATATCCCAGGGTGGTGTAAAGGGCAAAGCCCGTGCCCGGTGCCCAGGTACTTTCCCATTCAAAGCCCTTGGAGGTCTGATCAACAATGACGTTGACCGTATTAAAGCCAACACCGCTGGATTCACTGACCTGGTAGGGAAGGTCGGAATAGTCGGTGTAGAAAAGCGCGATGCTCATCTGAAGCGTATCCGTGGGTGAGCCCTTAATACCGATTTCGTAGTTAGTGGCTGTTACGTTGTCATTGGCTTCAAAACAGTTTGGCCGGCTAACGTTACCCGGTTGGGTAAAGTCGAGACTGCCAAACAGGCAATAGGGGCGGGGTGGATACTGGCCGGACTGATAACCGTTTTGAATGGTGCCGTATAGGTTCATGCGTTCGTTCATGTCCCAGACCGCAGCGATTTCCCAGCTGGTTTCATTCCAGTCCCGGCTGTTGGATTCCTCGATCAAACTATCATTGATGTTGACATAGGCATCCTTGTCATCCTTGGTATATCGCAAACCGCCCGACAGGCGCAGGGTTTCAGTAGCCTGGAACCCGACGTTGGCGTAGATGGCCTTGCTCTTGGCTTTCTGGCCCAGCGTAAAGGTGCCCGGACCACCGGCGAATATGGCGGGGTTCTGATTGTTGGCGCCTTTTTCCTTGAACCAGTAAAGGCCGGAAACAAAGTCCCAGCTGCCAAAATCTCCGAGGAACTGAAGCTCAGCCGATTGCTGATCGGCCCAGCCCGTTTCCGGATAGGTGAAAAGCGTCTCTGCAACACTGTCATCATCAAGACCGGTCCGGTATTCGGAGTCGCGATCGGAGTAGATGAACTTCCAGGCAAGTTCCTCGTTCATGTCCCAGTCGGCGGTGATTGACCACCCGTCGGCATCGTTGGATACGACATTGGATGCGACAATGTTTCCATCGGCATCAACGTAAAAACCGCCGTTGTTATCGTATGGGTCATCTGAAACATCGCTGTTTCTCGCCCCCGACTGGTATAAGAGACCCGAAGGCACTTCATCGATCAGGGTGGTGTAGGGTCTCAGACCGCCTCTTCCCTTGGCCTTGTCATAGGCAGCCAGGATAGAAAAGTCTTCGGTCGGCATCCACTTGGCGGCGACCCGGACTGACCAGTTTTTCATCTCACCAACGTCTTGCGAAGTATCCAGGTTCTGGAAGTCACCCACGCCATTGCGATGGGTCCAGGAGCCTGTGGCTGACGCTGCAAATTGGTCACTTATCGAGGCATTGTAATAGGCATCGCCGTAAATCCTGCCACGGGTTCCCCCATACAGTTTCATACGACCACCGGTTTCATCTCCCGGTTGGCGGGTGATGATGTTGATCGCGCCGCCAATGGAGTTACGTCCATACAGCGTACCCTGCGGGCCACGCAGTACCTCCACCCGTTCGATGTTGGCCAGCGACCAGTTCTGTCCAACCTGGCGGCCCAGGTAGACACCATCGACGTAGACGCCAACACCCGGGTCCGTGGTTATCAGATGATCCTGCAAACCAATGCCACGTATAAAGGGGTTAACCGATGAAGTTTGACCGCCAGAAAAGCCAGTGATAGTCAGGTTGGGTACGAACTTTCCAATATCGGTCAGATCCGTGATGCCCTGCCGCTCGATTGCGGCTTGTGTAAAGGCCGTGATGGCAATAGGCACCTCGTAAATACTCTCCTCACGCTTGGTGGCCGTAACGATTACCTCCTCGAGAAGACCATCATCATCAGTTTGCGCCAGTAATTGGGGGCTGATTACAAACGAGGCTGCGGTTGCAGCGATAGCTGCAATTGTCCAGGCTTTCTTATTCATGTGCTCTCCGTTCTAGTATGATTGTTTGGTTGGAACGCCATGCTTTTTTATGCACTTGGGTGCAAATCATACGCTCAAAACGGAAAGCTTTTCTACTAAAGCAGGAAACGAAGATAAAGATGAATATGAGAAAACAGGTGAGAAATAAGGAGTTAGTCTCTGAGACAGCTTAATAATGACTGGCATGCACAAATTGATTGGGTTTAGTGCTGTGCACAACTAAATTTCACTGCAATGAAGATTCTGGTAACAGGCAGTTCAGGTCACTTGGGTGAGGCTTTGGTCCGGACTTTGACTGAGCGAGGGTTTGATGTGCTTGGCCTGGACATCAGGAAATCGGCCTTCACCTCCGTGGTCGCTTCCGTTGATGACATTGAAGCGGTAACTGAATGTATGCAGGGTGTGGAGTTTGTTTATCATACGGCAACCTTGCACAAACCCCATGTTGCAACCCATTCCATGCAGGAGTTCATCGATACCAACATCTCAGGTACTTTGGTGCTATTACAGGCAGCAGAGGCCAGTGGGGTTACAGCATTTGTGTTTACCAGTACCACCAGTATGTTTGGTGATGCCCTGAGGCCGCCTGCAGGAACACCTGCGACCTGGGTTACCGAGGATGTCAGGCCGATTCCAAAGAATATCTATGGTGTTACCAAAACAGCTGCGGAAGACCTGTGTCGGTTATTTCACCGGCAACATGCACTCAATTGCATCATCCTTCGTACCTCGCGGTTTTTTCCGGAGGAAGATGATGACAAGCTGAAACGTGATAAATACGACGATGAAAACGCCAAGGCTAACGAGTATCTGTTTCGTCGGGTCGAACTTGAGGACGTAGTCAGCGCACATATTGCAGCAGCCCAAAGGGCCCCGGAACTGGGCTTTGGCAGGTACATCATCAGCGCGACCACACCATTCCTGCCGGAAGATTTACCGGAGCTCAATACCAATGCGCCGCTTGTTGTGCGCAAAAGAATGCCCGCATATGAGGAAGTTTACGAACGACTCGGTTGGAGTATGTTCGATAAAATAGACCGGGTTTACGTAAATACAGCGGCGAGAAAAGACCTTGGCTGGCGGCCAAAATATGATTTTGCATATATCCTGAAGCACTTGAAAGCGGGTGCGTATCCGACAAGCAGTATTTCGGAACAGGTAGGATCCAAGGGTTACCACGACAAGGTATTTAAAGACGGGCCATATCCTGTTTAGCCGTTATAGAAGCGACCTCAATAAAATGCTTATGGCAATTACCCGGCTTTTTCCGCGCGCCTGTTTTTTCCCGTTACCCTGCGTATTTCATCCAATGCGTTATGCACGCAGCGTTCGCCTTCCTCTATGGCCTCGGCTGCGCGATGAAACTCGAGCATACCGATATGTGCCAGCAGAGGCGACAGCACAACTTCGGCCGGATCTCCCGCCATCCGGCTGCGTGTAATACGATCCTGGACGATATTGATGGAACTGGTGATTGAGGTAAAAAGACCGGGTGGACCTTCCTGCTTGTCATTATCCGAAAAAATAGAGTTGGAATACTCCAAGGTCGTTTGTTTCAAATTGTGTAGCACACCTTTTTTCGCGTCAGGGGCGGGTGCTGGTTTTTTCCGGTTGCGCCGTTCAATGACGTCTGAATTCAAATTGACTGCTATGACAACCTCCGCACCCAGTGCACGGCAGACAGAGATAGGCACAGGGTTGACCAGGCCCCCATCGACAAGCCAGCGATGTTCATGGCGAACCGCCGGAAACAGACCCGGAAGAGCCATCGAGGCCATGATTGCAGCTGCGAGCCCGCCTTCCTGAAGCCAGACCTCCCGACCGCTTTCAAGGTCGGTTGAAATGGCGGTGAAAGGTTTGGAAAGGTTTTCTATTTGAATGCCCTGGCCCGCTACATTTTGGTGCAGAAACCGGCTTAAGCGCTCACTATCAACAAAGCCGGACTTGCTGAGTTTGACGTTGAAAAATTTCAAAACATCCGTCCTGGTTGAGTCGAGCACCCAGTTCTCAAGTTTTTCGAGGTTTCCAGTTAAATAACTTGCACCGATCATGGCGCCTACCGAGGTTCCACAGATTATGTCGGGTTCTATGTCCTCGTGGAGCAGGGCCTTTATAACACCGATATGCGACCAGCCGCGTGATGCGCCGCTGCCGAGGGCCAGGCCGATTTTTGGTGTTGCACCTGATTTACTCATCCATTCGAGTCCAATAAGTTGACGTGTTCAATTATAGGGGTTTCCGCATGTGAATAGGGTCAAAAAGCAAATTCCCAATTCATTGAAATGATTATCTAATTCCATCCCCATTGTCTCAATCGTAACCGGTCACACCCCTATAACGAAAGAGCAAAATTATTCACATCTGCTATATTTATAGTTACCTGTCCCTGTAATTCGAACTTGCAAGGATGCTCATCCAATTCCCGGATAGGTATGGTTTTAAATGTGTGTACTTGTTGTCGCGGGAACAGATCATGATCAAATCAATTAGTTCGAGACAATACTGATCGGCCACTTAGCTGTTGTTTTTTTGCGCAATTACCCCGGAGACAAGCTTGTAGCAAAAAAATTTTGTTTTGAAGGCAATGTCTTGAAGGAACAATAGATGAGTATGAAAAGCTCTTTCGGAGGGATTAATATCATTTCCTTCCTCGGTGAACTCAAACAACGCAAAGTACTGCAGGTTGCTGTTGCGTATTTTGTAGTGACGTGGATTGTTATCCAGGTGGGTGATTCCACATTTGAAGCCTTGAACTTACCCGATTGGTCGGGAACGCTTCTGGTCATTTTTATAATGCTTGGATTCCCAATTGCGCTGCTGTTGGCCTGGGCTTATGAGCTCACCCCTGATGGGATTGTTAAAGACCCGGATGGCAAAGCAGGCTACCGCTCGGTTTATGAAAGACCGGGATCCGATAGTGCAAATGAAAACGGTGAAAATCAAACACCATCGATTGCGGTATTGCAATTTGAAGATATGAGCCCTGAACAGGACCAGCTATATTTTTGCGAAGGTATTGCGGAAGAAATTTTATGTGCCTTGAATGAAGTTGATGGATTAGACGTTGCAGCCCGGCTCGCTTCATTCCAGTTTGGCAGTAAGAGCGCCGATGTTATCGAAATTGGCAGAAGACTGAATGTTTCAGTGGTACTGGAAGGGAGTGTGCGCAAGGCTGGAAATCAGATCAGGATTACCATTCAACTGATTAATGCCCATACCGGCTATCAATTCTGGGCAGGGCAATACAATCATGGCTTAAAGGACATTTTTGAGGTCCAGAAACAGATGGCCCAGGCCGTGGTAAATGCGATGCGCCTGTCAATAAGGGATAACAAACTGACACGGCCGATGACCCGGAGCACCAAGGCGTATGATGCGTATTTGAAAGCCAATAGTTTTTTCAACCGTCCTGACAAACAGAGCATTTTATTTGCACGGCAGTTCTATCAACGAGCTGTCGAGTTGGATCCCGGCTTTGGGAAAGCATGGGCCAAGCTGGCTTCAACTTATGTGTATGAATACTTATGTAGCGACCCCAACGGAAATGCCAGGTCGGAAGCCAGGCGTATCAGTAACATAGCGCTTGGCGTTGCACCTTCTATAGCGGAGTCCCATATAGCCAGCGGTATCACCTACTCAATATACAAGGACTATGAGCAAGCTGATTTAGAATTTCAGACAGCCATCAATCTGTCTCCTGAGTCTTTTGCTGCCTATTTTAACTGGGCTCGTAGCAAGACCTATCAGGGTGATGCGCGTAAGGCGGCTGAGCTGTATCAGAAAGCAGCTGAAATCAGATCCCTGGACTATCAGAGCGTTCTGATGCAGTTGCGATGTTTGAATGACCTGGGCGACCTTGAGGGTGCAAAAGAGAAAGCAGAGGAAGGGCTGCGCAGGGCAAAAGCATTCCTGGAACTGAATCCGGATGAATATCGTGCCCTT
>Ga0316191_10004866_pt1 | contig 10067 bp, 10 predicted proteins | sample Eddworburr2cm_MG_FD_204928 | JGI IMG/M metagenome (GOLD analysis project Ga0316191, IMG submission 204928) | Coastal sediment microbial communities from Maine, United States - Eddy worm burrow 2 cm | ecosystem: Environmental > Aquatic > Marine > Coastal > Sediment | place: USA: Maine... | reverse complement strand
AGTTGTCCCTCCGGTTAAGGTCAATGTCCAGGAAATGCAGCATGTGTTTCTGAATCTGTTAAGTAATGCCAGATATGCCTTGAACCAGCGTTACCCGGCTCGGCATTCAAAAAAACGCATTGAAATAAGCGGGGAGGTAATTAAACGGAACGGCCAACAAATTCTAAAAATAGTATGTACCGATTTTGGTGTGGGTATTCATCCAAACATCATTCCCAAGGTATTTGAACCCTTCTTTTCCACCAAACCAGAAGGTATTGGTACGGGTCTGGGTCTATCCATAAGCCGTTCCATAGTGGAAGATAATAACGGCACCCTTGAGGTTGAGAGTAACCTGGATGATCATACTTCCATAATCATGGAACTGCCGGTTGCAACATAATCAGATAAATTACAGGGAAACAAAAAACTCTCAGTTGTATCCCCCCAGCTTCTTTAAACCCCTCCTGCAAAAAACTAAAGCGCTTAAGATCCGCTGTTTATTTCTGACCTTAACAATAGTTTTTTAAAACTACATTTAAAAACGGAGACAAACATGTTGCATGCTACGCTTTTTCGCAACAAGTCCGTAGCATGCAACACTTGTTGCTACACTTTAAGGCAGAAGAGACTCAGACCTTATGAACATTTTATGGAGGCTGGATTAAAATGAGAAAGAAATAATTCTTATTAAATAATATTAAATAGATAATGAATTAATTGGAGTTAATTTTATATGAAAGAAAATGAGAAATAAGGTTAAAAAATATTATTTTTTTCAAAATAATAATAAAAAAATTATTGTGGCATCATTTCTGCAAGATAAGGGTCAAAGAAACGATACGAGGAACACATGAAAAAGTTCATTAAATGTATAGATAAAAAATAAAACAACTAAGGAGGTCAGTCATGGCAAATACAATCGAAACCACCCAGGAAAGGATCAATACAGTTGCACAGGAAAATGTTGAAGTTCAAAAACCAGAAATGAGCAAAGCTGAAATATGCTTCGGTGCCTTAATGGCGATTGCAGCTGTTGCAGGTATGTGGGGAGTTGTTTCTCTGTTGATTTCATTTTTTATGAACTAGACTATAAATTTTTAAAATTACTTCACTAAACCCTCAGTAATTCTAAATTTGTAGAAGTACTGATGGTTTTTTTATTTCATTTTTATATTTCTTTCTATTTTCCTATTTTTATTCTGCAAAGAATATAATTTAAAAATAAAATTCATATAAATATCCATAAAGTTCAATATGCAACGTTTATGTTGCAACAGAAACGTTGCATGCTACACCGATGCGACACATAGACGATTCTTTAGTTTCCACAATTTTATCATAAAATAATCTATTAAATACAAACACTTATATATACTTTTGGTTTAATATTTTGACGTCACCCTTTTTGAACCTTTATAAATACTCTATAAATCAATAGTGCTGCAGAATATCTTTAATGAGCAGCTGGCAATTGTTCGAATCTTATAAATTCTTGCGTATTTATTTGTTATTATTATTAAAATTTTATTACTTGGCTGTTGTTTGCACTTAAAATAAAATTTTCAAAAAAAATAAAATTGCAATATATTTTTTTGTGGCACGATTTATGCTTTACTTAATTACAAGAAGTCTAATAACAAATCTGAAATACAGACAACAATATAAAGAGGAGAGGGAACATGTTAAACGAACAAAAAATAGCCGAAGAACAGGTCACCACCTTTGTAGGGCATGCATCCACCGAAGATCTTGCAATCGGTAATTCAAGGGTAGGAATTGGAATAATCATGACTTTAGCAGGTTTCCTTGGTGCCTGGGGCTGCTTATGCCTTATCAACGGGATTGCCCATTCACAAAATATTCAGGAATTAGGTCACGGTATTATCACAGCTTTTACCGGTATATAAATAGAACTACTCACATTTAACCAACACCATCAGGAGGAAAATCATGGCAAAAAAAGAAATAACCCCCAAAAGCATGACTGTAGTGAAGTTCGCTTCCATTTTTCTTGGGTCGCTAATAACAATCTGGTCAAGCGCAGCTGTACTCAGCGGTCTGGCCCAAGTCAACTGGCAGGTATCAGAATTGTTGCGCCAGTATTTAATTGCTGTAGGGTTGATGCAGGAGTTCCACACTCTTTCCGATTTCTACACCCATATTAAAGGGATAGAATATATTATTGCTGTTATGTTTCTTGGCGCCTTTCCGGCTTTCTATACTTATCTCAACAAACCAGCCAAGGAAATGGCTGCTAAATAACTACTTCTCGCTTCCCATAAAAAACCTGGCTGCTTAGATATGCGGCCAGGTTTTTTTATGCTCCTTAAAATCTGTCAATCCCGACCCTGTTTCATCTCCACCAGACGACATTGTACTTATCACAAGCAGAAAAATGGTATCGTAAAAATTATCTTTGTCCTTAAAAAAATTTTGTTATACTCAGGTGAGATTTTTTCTCATGTCAAATCACTGAATTTACTACTTTACAGTTTGACATACAGGGCTTGAATAAAATTACAATCTGCTGCATTTTGCAAAAAACTATGAAGAGAAGTGTCTTTTCTGTCTTCTTGTGGGCCATCCTGTTAGGAGTAACGTCTTCAGGCTTTGCTGAACAGACCCTGTGGGTTACTCGTATAATCGATCCTCCGGTAATTGATGGGCTTGTCAACGATTCTGCCTGGCAGAATACGCCTGTGTTAATTACATATGATAATACCCAAGAACTGCCGATAACAATAAAGAGTGTTTATAACGATTCAGAAATATTTTTTCTGGTCATTTTTCCTGACCTTGATGAATCGCGGACTCATAAAAGCTGGGTCTGGGACCCAGGGCGTGACATTTATACTGTTGGTTTTGACCGGGAAGATACTTTTATCTTTAAATGGAATATGGAGGCAAAACCTGTTGATCTCAGTATCTACGCTGATAACTCTTACAAGGCCGATATCTGGTTCTGGAAAGCATGCCGCACAGATGCTGCCGGATATGCTGATGACAAGAGTCATTTATTGAGTCCGACAGAAGATAGACTCGCAACAGAAATAATTACCAGAACAGGTAAACGCATGTTCCTGTTGCGGGAAAGTGACGAGGGGGAAAGTGCTTACAATATAGACCTGGTAAGTGAATACCAGGGTGAGATTCTGTCCCGCTATACCATCAAGAAACCTACCGGCAGCAGAAGCGATGTCAAGGCCAGGGCCAAGTGGCAAGATGGAAGATGGACCATTGAATTTGGCCGGAAATTAATAACAGGCAACCGGGATGATCTCCAATTTACTCCTGAACAGAAATATTTATTCGGGGTTTCCCGTTATGAAATTGCCGGCAGAAAACCCAATACGAAACTCTCAAGCCCGCTATACGGAACCGGCGACACCAATGAAAAACTCTGGCTGGAATTTATACAGTAATATTATTGCACTATGGGCCACATACAAAAATTTATTGCGCTTAGCCTGATTTCAAGCGTTTTCTTTGTCTTCTTTCCATTGCTATCCGTTCCGGATTGTATCAGTGCTGAGATTGAAGAAGAACCCGAAACCGGAATAACCTTGCGGTTTGCAATTGTTCCTGAAAAAAACACCTTTGAACAGCTCCATCGCTACAAATATATAACTGACTACCTCTCCCAAAAAATGGAAATTGCTGTGACAGTGGAAATCATGGCAAATTATGGCGAGATCAGCGATGCGTTTCAGGAAGGACGAGCCGATGCAGGTTTTTTCGGTAGTTTCAGTTATGTCCTGACACATGCAAAAACCGGAATTGAACCAATTGCCAGGCCTGTATGGCTTGATGGTAATTCCACCTATCGAGGATATATTTTTGTCAGAAAAGACAGCGGCATAGAAACTGTCAAAGACATGCAGAACAAAAGCCTGGTCCTTGTAGATAAGGCAACGACAGCAGGTTATATTTTCCAACTCTACTATTTTGGCTATTATGGTATCACCAGCCTGGAAAATTATTTTTCAAAAATATCTTTTGCCCGCAGCCATGATGCTGCAGCCTGGTCCGTTTATACGGGTGAAGCCGATATAGGCGGTGCCAAAAATCATATTTTCAATAAATTTAAGGAAGAGTATCCAGACTTTAAAGAACAGATGTTAATTATTGCTGAATCACCTGAGGTTCCCTCAAACGGACTTGCCGTCCGAAAGGATCTCAACTCGGCCATAAAGTTGAGATTAAAAACCCTGCTGTTGACCCTGCACCAAAATGAAAAAGGCCAGGAGGTCCTTGAAAATTTCGGGGCCAGCAAATTTATTGAAACAACCGACAATGATTATAAAATTTTATATGATATGGTAAAAGATCTTGGTATTAACCTTGAAAAATATTCATCAAAGTAAAAATTACTCTCCCCATGTGCCCGGGATTTAGTCAATGAATTTTTCGTTTCGGACAGCCAAAAATCTCGGCCTTTTCATTCTGTTGGTGATTATTGTCATCGAAAGTCTTTTTGCCTATATATCCATGTCTAAAAACTCGGAACGGCTCACAGCAATTATCACTGTCGATCAGGTCAAGTTAAAGCATTGGTACGATGTTGCTGAAATCATTGCCCATGCCAAAGACAGCCTTTATGATTACAGGTTGGGCAACACAGATGTTATTGCATCAGTTGATCTTCTTATCAACAGGGCTCTTAATCAGATTGGCGAAATCAGGACCCTGGCTAGCGACAAGGATGAACTTGCCAATATAGAAGAGATTATCAAGGCCGCCAGAAAATTCAAGCAGGCGATCTATGCCTATGAAACAGAAGTGCGTGAAGGCTACCGAGGGGGTGCATCGGCCAGGGAGATGGAAAACCTGGCTATGAGCGAAGCCGACCGGATTGCAACGATGGGCCGAGAAGCAGCAGCCTTTGTCAGCAGAAGAATAGAGGGAAAAAACACTGAAATTTTAGTGATGTCAGATTTTTCCCAGAAGATGCTGACCCTGGTTTTATTTATAGCTATTCTTGCTACCATCATTAATGCCTACTTCATGGGACGGGCCCTGGAAAAACCCATAAGGCAGCTGGTCGAGGGGACCAATCGCCTTGCTGAAGGTGATTTAACCCATCGGGTCAGGGTTCATTCCAAGGACGAGATAGGTCAACTTGCAGCATCCTTTAATACTATGGCCGAAAAGCTGAAAAAATCCAGGCAGGAACTCTTAGCAGCAAAAGCATACACTGATAACATCATACGCTCTATGAGTAATTCTCTTCTCGTAGTGAACAAAGATCAGACAATCAGAGCCGCTAATCAGGCCACCTATGATTTACTCGGATACACCAAAGAAGAGTTGCTTGGTAAACCATTCTCAATGATTTTCGCAGAAGGATATTACAGCGGGATTGGACTTGATGACCTCATCAACAAAGGTTTTACCCGAAATGCGGAGACAACCTATCTGTCCAAATACGGTGAAAAAATCCGTATGCTTTTCACGGCATCAGTGATTTTTAGTGAGGGAGGCAGTTTTGAGGGTATTGTCTGTATCGCCCAAGATATTACCATGCAAACCGAGACGTTGCGTGCCGGCCACTTAGCCTCAATTGGTGAACTGGCAGCTGGCGTTGCACACGAAATCAACAACCCTATAAACAGTATAATAAACTTCGCCCAAATATTGCTTGATGAAGTGAGAAAAGGGGAAATTATTCCAGAAGAAATCCCGGAAAGAATCATAAAGGAAGGTGATCGTGTTGCCAGCATTGTGCGGAGTCTCTTATCTTTTGCCCGCGAGAGCAAAAAGGAAAAAAGACTAATCGATGCCCGCCACATCCTAGATGAAGTTCTGGCCCTCACAGAGACCCAGGTCATTAAAGACGGAATCAACCTGACTGTAGATTTCCCGACAGGACTCAAAAAAGTACTTGCAGATTTCCAGCAAATTGAACAGGTATTCTTAAATATAATCAACAATGCCCGCTACGCCCTAAACCAGAAGTACCCGAAAGCCCATCTCAAGAAAAACTTCGTCATCCATGGCAGCGAAGAAACGATTGACGATAAACTTTTCCTTGAAGTCACCTTCCTGGATTACGGAACCGGCATCCCCTCCTCAATCATCGACAAAATTTATAATCCCTTTTTCTCAACAAAACCATCCGGCATAGGAACAGGATTGGGACTTGCCATTAGCCACGGCATCATAACCGACCACGGCGGCAAGCTCACTTTTGAAAGCAGTTACGGGGACTATACCAAAGTGACTGTCCTGCTGCCTGTCATATCAGAAAACAGCTAAACCATGGGGGCATCTTGGTCTCACATACACCATTTTTACATGTGATCAGAGAATGTAGGCACCGCAAAAATCAGGGGAACATCCTCATGTATATGCAACTGGAGGTTTAGGAAAAACCTGATGCATAATATATATTCAGCATTAAAGGGGTTTCCCTCAGAAAGTTGCGAAAGCTTCATTTCTACTGGCTTTCCTCTTAATTAAAAAAAGGAGAAAAACAACAGTTTCTCTCCTTTTTCAGCAAATTTATTCGATTCCAAATAGTTAAATTCAGCTTCCCCTTACATTTTCATTTGTTTTGATCCATGCTCCATTTTCATACCACCCATTTCAAGAGTTTTCAAAACTTCAGGAGTGATTTCCGCGTAATTCACCATAATGCCGCCCTGTTCCTGGTGGAATTTCATGGCTGCAGCCTGATCAGCAAAAGGTATAAGCTCTTTTCCCATGGGGCCCATCATGTCGCTGCCGACTACATAGTATGCATCTTCAGCATTTAACCATTTGCCGGCTTCAAAGTCTTTTACCCAGGCCACTGCAACTTCATTCCTGGAATGTGTTTTGTCAAATTTCTCCATGTCAAAAAGAAAATTAAACATGCACTTACATCCGTCAAACGGTGTCATGACGCCATCCTTGAAGATGATCTGCGTATGCCAGCGAGGGTATTTGGCAGGGTACATGCCACACTTGCCGCATGAAACATTCTCTGGTATTTCCATTGGCTCCTTTACTGCAACCTGACTTGACACAGCTGCGGATGACTGCTCCGCTGTCTTGCTGCTGGAAGCAGCACATCCTGATGCCAGAATCAATAAAAACAAAATGATCAAATAATAAATAGGAGGGGATTTTTTTATCTTTTTCATAACAGATACTCTCCTTTCTGATAAAATTATTGTTTATCCGACAACCTGTAGATTATCAGAATAAATCATTACAATATTAATTCATAACACTTATGAAAATCCCTGAAAATTCGACAAATTGTCGCAATCCCAGTTTAACTCCCCAAGGAAATGTCATCTATACGGTCAGTAAGCGTTTATGCCCGTTGTTGTGGACGCCTTCATCGCAGCTCTTGTTGCGGGGAACTTCAATTGCGGACACCTTATATTGTACTTAGTCGTGGATAATAATTACGACAAAATAAAAATATTTATTTTTTGGGGGCGTATTTATAGAGTTTTCTTTGCAGGGTTCTTCTATGAATACCAAGCTTTTGGGCGGCAGCAGTTATATTGTTGTCGCAGTCGTTTAAAACCCTTTGAATATGTTCCCATTCGGCTCTTGCCAGTGATGGTACCTCAAACCCTGCCATTTCAGATTCACCTGGCAGATTAGAATCCCTCTCAAAAGCTTTGAGGATATCATCAACATCAGCAGGTTTTGGTAAGTAATAGTGGGCTCCCAGTTTTATGGCCTCAGTTGCCGTCGCAATGCTGCCATAACCCGTAAGAACGACAATTTTAAGAAATGGCAGAAATTCCTTGGCCTCCCTGATCAGATCGAGGCCGCTTTTTCCCGGCATCCTCAAGTCAATCAGAGCCCAATCAGGCTGATGTTTTTTTATCATATCCAATCCCTGAGCAACATCAACAGCCTGGAAAACACTATATCCCCTTTTACTGAATGCCCGCGCCAGCCTTTCTCTGAAATGGTTTTCATCGTCAACCAGTATGATACTTTGCATGGGGAAATCCTCCATTGCTTTGTCCTCTGAGTTACCCGATCCTGATGTGTGTCAGGGCTAAACTAATTGTTACCGTTGTGCCTCTCTCTTTTTCTGAAGAAATCGTCAGCCTGCCTCCAAACTGCTCAGCGACGTTCTGGGCTAAAAAGAGCCCCAAACCTAATCCCTTGCCCTGTTCTTTTGTTGTAAAAAAAGGTTCGGCAGCTCTTGTTATTGTTTCTTCGTCCATGCCTGTACCCAGATCCGTTACCTGAAAATATAAAAAATTTTCATCATAAAAACATCGCAGAGATACCTGGGATCCCTTATCTGAAGCATCGATGCCATTTTTTATCAATCCTTTCAAAGTGCGTACCAGAGTTCTGAAAGGAACCAGTATTGAAAATGAACCAGCTTCATTTTTCACCATGATTCTTTCTTGATCAGTTGTAGAAAATTCGTCTAATGCGTGATGCACAACATGCGCAACAGTGAATTTTTCCAGGTTCTCACCCAGATGCTCTCCGGCATCAGCTGCCATCTGGTATAAGATATTCTTGCAGTTCTTAACCTGATCCTTTATAAGCTGGGCGTCATCGATGAGTTCCTGGTCGATCTGTCCATTCTTCAATTGATGCAGCATTTCACCGGCAGCAACTGCAATGGTTGACAATGGTGTAGAGAACTCATGGGCTGCCCCTGCTGAAAGAGTTGCAAGTGAAGCGAGCTTTTCGCTTCTGGCTCTTTCCTCCTCCAGACTTACAAGAGTTTGCTGGTGATCTTCAAGTGCCTTCTGGATTCGCCCGACAAAGAAAACTATAAAAACCGCAGTAATCGCAAAAGCCAGTAGCATTCCCTTGAGATGCAGTTTCATATGGTCAGACAGCTGGGTATATTCTGCAATGGCGGGATGACAGGCTTCCTGGAGTTCAGCACCGCCGATAAAACCACCGGGCAGTATAAGCGGCAGCGGGCCAAAGACGTCCTGATCAATAACAAAGAGCGAGCCATAACAAATCACGGTAAAAACTGCGAGACTCCAGGACCAATTGGCTCTCATTAAAACAGCCCCGAGGACAATGTGGACGAGGTAGAGAAAAGTAAAGGGATTCATCGGCCCACCTGTTGAGAACAACAGGGCGGTCAACAATATTATGTCAAGGACCATAATCAGGCCGAAAAGCCACTCAGGGATATTTTTTTTCAGTTTATAGCGGAATGCAAAAAAGAGATTGCTTGCAGCTTCGAAAATAATAATTGTCGAAACGAAAATAATCGGAATAGCAATCTCAAGATAACTGGAAGCAAGATATATAAGAATTGCCTGGCAGAGAACTGCCCCCCAACGAAGATGCAGAAACCACGAAAAAGCAATATTGGATGTTGCTTCATTTAAGGGCCAGACCGTTATCGGATATTTTTTAAGCGTCAACCTTTTCTCTCCCGGAATACAGTTGCTGACTTGTGCGGTAGATATGAATCTTTGCACCGATTGTAATTATTCCCTGGGATAATTGTCAAACAATCTCCCTTGCTTAAAGAATTTAAATGGTTCCGGATGCGACAATTTGCCACATTTTCATGTGTATAACTCTATGTTAAAAAATATGTATAAGTTCTTTTCTCCACAAAAGTTTTCAGAAAGGCCTCCCCCCGTTTGGTCTTTTTGAAAGCGAGATTCGAATGTGTTCCCCACCCCGTGCTGTCCCCGGTTCGGGGTGGTGGAATATTTGGGCCACTAAGTTGGTGCAGGAAGCACAACATAATCTTTTTAAAAAACAGTGCCCAGGATGTAAAAGAACAATACCTGTGCTCAATAGGTTGTCAGAGAGCAAATAGAAACCTTCATACGGTTCAAATGTGAGAGATAACTCTATTGCCAGGTAGTTCAACTGTACAGAGTGCCATGGAGAAACAGTCCCTGATCTCCCTGATCCTATTATTTAGTGAAGGCAATACAACACAGGGAAGGGGCAATCCTCCCTGTTTTGTCTACAGCAAATAAAAAAATCCTGCCAGAATCCATTCCGCAATTTTTCAACTTACAGCTAATTTTTTCTCGTCTTTGCTTCCTTATAGCATTAGCATAGGAAGCAACCATGGAAGAAAAAATTGGAAACATCATTGCGCAATGCTTTGTCAACATCCCCTTCAAGGA
>Ga0316191_10004865_pt1 | contig 10067 bp, 7 predicted proteins | sample Eddworburr2cm_MG_FD_204928 | JGI IMG/M metagenome (GOLD analysis project Ga0316191, IMG submission 204928) | Coastal sediment microbial communities from Maine, United States - Eddy worm burrow 2 cm | ecosystem: Environmental > Aquatic > Marine > Coastal > Sediment | place: USA: Maine | collected... | reverse complement strand
GCTTGACGCGCTTCAGGGGGCTCGAATAGATCTTCTTCACGCTTTTCAGATCAGCAAGGCGCAGGTTTACGACATTCTCGACCTCTTGCACGCCTTTTTCGGTGAGTTCCCGGTCCTCATCAGAAACCGCCTCACCGGTCATGCCGTGGCGCAGGATAAAAATCTTCACTCAGACTTTTTTAGCCCGGCCACTGTCGGCAGATTTCACGATGGCTTCGGTGACAGCCGCGCAATGTACGGTTTCCTGGTGGGAAATAATGTACGGCTCGCCACCTTCGGCAGCGCGGGCAAACGCGTCGAGCGCAGCACGAGCGACATCGAACGACGCGGCATCCCATTTCTCTGCCGGCCCTTTAACAGGCTTGAACGTGCAGTCGCCAAATAATTTAAAGCGGCGTTCTTCGGACGGTGCTCCTGCGACGTGCGTCATACCCTCGAGCTTGACGAAGCCTTTCGAACCATACACCTGGAAGTTGAAGCCACCACCGGTCGCAGTCATGGTCGCAAGGTAGCCGGACATACCGTCTTTCATACGGAATAGAATGGATGTTGTGTCGTCGGCGTCGACTTCGACGACGCGACGGAAACTTTGTGCATAGACCTCATCGATCTCGCCACACAGATCGATGAACCCGTCGATTGCGTGAACCCCCATTGGCGTGAGGCCACCGCAAGGCGTCTCATCCTTGCTTGCTCTCCATGCACCGGGTTTCAGGAACAGGCCGTTTGGAAACGTCATTGTCGCTTCGCAGTGCAGAATCGTGCCCAGCTCGCCGGACCGGATCATGTCACGGAGCTTGGTTATCTCCGGGTGGAAGCGGCGGTTATAGCCGACGGCAAGAGTGACACCGGCTTTCTCGCAGGCTTGTACAGCCGCGGTTGCGTCCGCGCCAGTCAGGGCAAACGGTTTTTCGCAAAAGACATGTTTGCCATTTTCTGCCGCGGCAATGGTCTGCGCGGCGTGCACGGAATTGGGGGTGACCAGGACCACTGCATCAATATTCGGGTCAGTGATAATGTCCTCAAAGGACTCGCGCAATTCCATATCATGTTCTTTGCAGAACGCTTTGGCCTCATCGGACAGCGAGCGGGTCGTTGCGGCGACGAATCGAAGGTCGTCGCTGACACCTGAAACAGCTTCGACAAGAGTTTGCCCCCACCAACCGAGACCGATAATTGCGGCGTTAATCATTGTTTTTGCCTATCCTGTTTGCTGGCTAAGAGAATGGTGCCGGCGGCTGTAAATCAGCGAATTTGCTAGCCCACCCATTATATCGCTAAAATTACGTTTTTCCATATTTCATCGATAAATCGAGGTGGGCCTGACGATGGATTTACACAGCTGGTCCTGGCTCTTCCTGGTCGCATACATCGCCCTTATGGTCGTGTTTGGCATCATTGGCAGCCGCCGCGTGACCGGCGCCGACGATTTTGCGGTTGCCCGCCACGGTTACGGACCCTTCATCCTCGCCCTGGCATTCGCATCGACCGCGGCCAGTGGTGCCACGTTCCTTGGCTTGCCTGGCTTGACCTACAGCTACGGCATGTCGACGATCTGGTTAGCGTTCCTGTATCCAGTCGGGATTTATCTTGGCGTTCTGATCTGCCAGCGCACGATCGGGCAAGGTGGCAATGCGGCGGGTGCCCGTTCGATACCCGAATACCTCGGCGAGCGCTATCAATCCGAGGCGCTGCGTGTTTCGGCCGCCGTATTTTCCCTGATGCTGCTGTTCTACCTGGCAGGGCAACTGGTTGCCGGGCTCGTCATGTTCGAGATCATGCTCGGAATTCCGAAGCTGATCGCGCTCGGCATTACGACGCTCGTTCTGCTTGGCTACGTAACCATTGGCGGTGCCCACGCTGACATCCTTACTGACGGCGTGCAGGGGTTCCTGATGGTGCTCCTCGCGCTCGCAATTATCGCGATGTTTCTGTTTGGCGTCGGCGCCGGCGGCCTGGACGCGCTCCTGGATAATCTCCGCGGTCAGGACGGACGACTGCTGCACGTGTTTAACCCTGACGTGCCAATCACGGCGTCGCCGTGGTCCATGTTCGCCCTGGTCGTGGCGCACATACCACTCGGCTTGCTGCCTCATATTGGCAACAAATTGTGGGCACTCAAAGATGAAAAGAGCCGTAACCGCTTCCTGATACTGGCGTTTACCTTCGGGCTCGTGTTGCCAGGCATCGCGCTTGGGGGCGCCACGGCCAGGGCCGTACTGGGTGACACATTGCTTGGCGGTGGGGCGAATACCGCGTTGCCGGCCCTGTTCATCGAGATATTCCCTACCTGGCTGGCAGCATTGCTTGGCGTGGGCATTCTGGCCGCAGTGATGTCAACGGCAGATGGCCTCGTCATCTCGACGTCGCAGGTGTTTGCGAATGACATCTACCGGCGCAGCGTGGCGCCGCGCATGCATCAGGATTTAAGCGAGGAAGCGCTGGACAGGAATGTCTTGATGATCAGCCGTGTCGTAACGGCGCTGACACTGGTCGGTTCAGCAGTGCTCGCCTGGTTCGTCATCGACATGAACGTGGTACTGCTGATCTGGGCGGGCGTTGGTGGGTTTATTGCGGCACTGGCGGGTCCGCTCGTGCTGGGCTCCATCTGGGACGGTGTCAGTCGCAGCGGCGCGCTGGCCGGTTTCTGGACCGGTGCCATCGTGTTCATACTCATACATACCGGCGTCGTTTCGAGTCTCTGGCCTGGCATTCCAGCACTCGAGGCCGCAGGGCAGTGGTTCGCATTCCATGCCCGCAGCCCCTATTCTGCGGCAACGATGGGCGCCATTTGCTCCGTTTTGGTCACAATTATCGTTTCTCGACGTTCCTGAAAATAAGATCAAACAGGGCTACCGAGAAATCGACAACTACCGTAAAATGCCCGATCTGTCGATAAACCAACAAGGTAATTTCATTGAATATGAGTAAAGGGCAGCTAGCTGCTGCCGTTGAAAACGCTGCGACGCCGGACGTAAAGACGCGGTTAGCGCTGTATCGGGAGATGCAGGCCTGCCGCATGATGGAGCAGCGCGCCTACGACCTGTTTATGCAGAATCTGATCAAGGGCACGTCACACCTGGCGCTCGGCCAGGAGGCTATCGCCGCCGGATTTGGCGTGGCCATGCGTGAGGACGATTACACGTTCTGCACGTATCGCGGCCATAACCACACACTCGTTCGTGGTGTGTCGATGACCGCCATACTCGGCGAGTTGATGGGGCGCGAGTGTGGATTGCTACACGGTAAGGGTGGATCCATGCACCTTATGGATGTCGAAAAGGGAGCGATGGGTTCATACGCCATTATCGGTGCGCATATGCCGATGGCGGCGGGCGCGGCCTGGTCTGCCCAATATCGCGAATCCGGCCAGGTTGCTGTGTGCTTTTTTGGTGACGGCACGACTAACATCGGCGCGTTTCACGAGTCGCTGAATTTCGCCGCGATCTGGGACTTGCCGGTTGTCTACGTGTGCGAAAACAATCTTTATATGGAATACACGCCGATTAGCGAAGTCACGGCGGTGCCGAATCCTGGCGCCGACAGGGCGTCAGCCTACGGTCTGGAGCCCATAATTGTGGATGGTAATGATGCCGACGTCATGTACGCAGTCGCGGTGGCGGCACTTGAGAAAGCGCGCAGTGGCGGCGGCCCAAGCCTTTTAGAGGTGCAAACGTACCGGCACGGCGGTCATTCGCGTGCTGATCCGGGCAAATATCGACCGGATGAAGAAGTTGCGGCATGGAAAGCCCGCGATCCGGTCGTGATCTATCGTCAGCGCTTGCTGGACGACGGTGTCGATGTTGCCGAGATCGAGGCAATTGAAGCTGAACAGTCGGCACGTGTGGATGCCGCGGAAGAGACCGCTAAAAATAGCGGGCCGCCATCGTTGGACATAGCAGAAACGAATTTATGGGCCGATGGGAGTTCGACATGGCGCAATTAAGTTATCGCGAGGCGGTCGGCGCCGCAATCGCGCAGGAAATGCGTCGTGACAACAGCGTAGTGTTTATCGGCGAAGATATTGCAGCGGCGGGTGGTGTGTTCAAGGCAACCTTGGGGCTGCAGGAAGAATTCGGAAATCGACGGGTTCGTGACACGCCGATTTCCGAACAAGCGATCATTGGCGCGGTGGCCGGTGCTGCGATGACCGGTCTGAAACCCATCGCTGAAATCATGTTCTCGGACTTTTTTGCTGTTTGCTGGGACATCGTTGTTAACCAGATCGCAAAGACACGATTCATGACGGATGGACAATGCTCATTTCCGCTCGTGATTCGGTCGGCGAACGGTGGCGGCTCTCGTTTCGGCGCGCAACATTCCCAGAGTGTTGAAAACTGGGCGATGGCTGTTCCGGGTTTGAAGGTCGTGGCGCCGTCGAGTCCGGCCGATGTCAAAGGGTTGCTCGCTGCGGCGATCCAGGACCCTGATCCGGTTTTGTTCTTCGAGCAAAAGTCTCTGTACGGCATCAAGGGCGAAGTGCCTGACGGCGATTATGTTGACCAGCTGGGTAAGGCGAAAGTGCTTAGAGAGGGTAGTGACGTGACGATTGTTGCGTTGGCTGCGATGGTGCGCCATGCGATGAAAGCTGCCGATACACTGCAAAATGACCATGGCATTTCTGCCGAGGTCATTGATGTGCGTTCGCTGGTTCCGCTCGATACAACAACTATTTTTGAGTCAGTTTCGAAAACGTCGCGCCTGGTTACCGTTGAAGAAAACCCAAGACTTTGCGGCTGGGGTGCTGAAATATCGTCCCTGGTTGCCGAAGAATTGTTCTGGGATCTCGAAGGTCCGATTGTTCGGGTCACGACGCCGCACATACCGTTGCCTTCGGCAGACGCGCTTGAAGATTCGGTTTTGCCAAGCCCGAAAAAAATTGTCGACGCCGTCGTCAAACTCGCAGATTAAGGAAGAACAATGGATGTCTTGATGCCACAACTTGGCGAAACGGTGCTCGAGGGTACTGTTGCCACCTGGTACAAAAAGGCCGGCGATGCAGTTGCGAAAGGTGACCTGCTACTTGATGTTGAGACCGACAAGGCCGCGACAGAGATCGAAGCGCCCGCTGCCGGCGTGATTAGCAGCGTCAACGTACCTGAAGGTGACACCGTCGATGTTGGCACCGTGCTTGCTGTTATTGCTGTTGAAGGCGAAGTAGCCGAGCAGAAAGCCGCGCCTGTCGCCGAGGCTGCTGCGACCGCTACAGCCGCTGCACAGCCCGCGAGCGGCGGGTTGCCGCCAAAGTCATCCGACGGCAAGGTCTCGCCAGCTGTGCGCCGTCTGCTCAAACAACACGGCCTGGATATTGCTGACATCGCCGGAACCGGTCGCGACGGTCGTGTGACCAAACAGGATGTACTTGATCACGTGGAAGGCGGCGGAGCCGTGGCTGCCAAGTCGAGCGCGCCTGTAGCGGGAAGAATCGAGTTTGATCGCTTTAGAAGAATTACAGCGGAGCACATGGTTCGCTCGAAAGCGACATCGCCACATGTATTGCAAGCAATTGATATCGATTTTACGGCCGTCGATGCTGTGCGCTTGGGCAAGAAGGATGCCTGGAAGAGTGAAAAGGGATATTCGCTGACCTACCTGCCTTTTGTGGCGCGTGCAGTTTGCCGTGCCCTCGCTGACTTTCCGAGAATAAACGGAAGTGTCGACGGTAACGCATTGATCGTTCACAGCGATATCAATCTCGCCATCGCGATTGACCTTAATCATGAAGGCCTGGTCGCACCGGTTGTAAGGAATGCTGCATCATTAACGGTGTCCAAACTCGCAGAAGCGTTTAGCGATCTGGTTACGCGCGCCAAGACGAAGAAATTGACGTCGGATGATCTGCAGGGCGGCACGTATACGCTCTCTAACCCCGGACCTTACGGCACGTTGTTTACGGCACCGATTATCAATCAGCCGCAAGTTGGAATATTGTCGATGGACGCTGTGAAAAAACGCGCACAGGTCATCGAGAGCGCACAGGGCGACTCGATTGCGATTCGACCAGTCGGGATTCTGGCGCATTCTTTTGATCATCGCGCTATTGATGGCGCCTATTCGGCAGCGTATATGCAGGCTTTGAAATCAATCATTGAAGATACCGATTGGAATAGTGAGTTTTAGTTGACTGTCCTAAACTGCCGACGCATCGCGGCGGCTGCGCTTTTCATTCTTGTTTTTATGTTGGGCTGTGCTCAAAGTGCAGTCTTGGATGCCGGCAATTGTTTGCGTGTAACCTTGACCGGCACTCAGGGAGGACCGCCTGCCGTCAATGGTCTCGCCGGATCTGGCACACTGATTCAATATGGCACAGTCGAAAATGACTGCGGCGACATCTCACTGCAATTTGATGTGGGTCGCGGTACCACAGAGCGACTGTCGCAACTTGGCATTTCGCCAAACGATCTTGACGCCGTCTTTTTGACGCACATCCATTCGGATCACACAGAGGGTCTGGCAGGACTACTGCAACTGCGCTGGCACTTCCTCGGCGGTGAAATCGATGTCGTCTGCAGTGCCGACGTAACTACGGCTGTTCCGCCGCCGGAAAGAACAATGAGCTGCAGCAATCTTGTCGAGCACACAGCCGATGCATTTATTTTCGCGGGCGAAATTGCACAGCGCTATGCGGAAAACAATAAGCGCCACCCTGCAGGTCCAAAAGCTATCGTCGCGTTACGCGAGGTTGCGCTCCCTTTGCCTACGAAACCGGGTAGCGTCGTGTGGCGATCAGGGGATGTGTCCGTGAGCGCCATCGGCACGGTGCACATCGCCGGATCACTGGCCTATAGAGTAGACACTCCGGCTGGCAGCGTCGTCATCGGCGGCGATGCGGGCAATAGCAAATCTGCACCACCGCGGGCATCTTCAACCTCAGAGTCGGTCGAGCTGTTGGCCAAAGACGCGGATATTCTGGTGCACTCAGTGATTCATCCTGTTTTTGGCCCTGACAAGGGCAGTACGTTTCCGGCGCGGATTTACTATCGACAAAGTAATGCAGCTGATCTGGGTGCGCTCGCGCAACGCAGCGCCGTTGGGCACCTTGTATTAACCCACATGATTCCCGCAATCGGTGCCACCTCCCATGGTCCGTATACCGTGCCCGATGGCGCATTAGCGGCAACAGCCTTCGAAAAGGCAGCGCGCACAGGGGGTTACGCGGGCCAGATTCACGTTGGCAAAGACCTGTTCAGCCTACAACTTCCCTGACTCTGTCTGCTGGATAGCAGCAGCTCGAGTAAAAAACGATATTTTTTTAATTGCGATCATTCTAGCGATTATCTATAGTGGCCGTACAAAATATCGTGATATCGCGGTATTCAAACATTATTCGGGGGAATCATGTTGAACCCATTTAGAACTAGCCGCGCCGTCAGCAGACCTGTCGCAGCATTCGTGCTCGTTTCGAGCATCTCGTTTTTCGCACCTGCAGAAATCGTGTTAGCACAGAGCGCGGGTACCAAAGATGTTGCCCTTGAGGAAATCGTCGTTACGTCACGCCGTTACGAGGAGTCAATTCAGGACGCTCCCGTCGCTGTCGGTGTAATGACCGAGTCCTATTTGAGGAACAATAGAATTACGCGTGCCGACGACTTGATGGAAGTGTCGCCGGGCGCGACCTGGGAGAGTTTCAGCAAAATGCAGCCAGTTGCGAGTTTGCGCGGCATCATCGCGCCTACGCCCGGTAACGCATCTAGTGAAGCTTCAATCCAGACCGTGCAAGACAACGTCGTCATCACTAAGGACTCAATGAAGTATCCAACGATGTATGACATGAACCGGGTGGAGGTAATGCGTGGACCGCAAGGCACAGCCTTTGGCCGCAACGCGTCCGTCGGTCTGATCCACTTTGTGTCAAACCGGCCCGGTCAGGACAAAAATGGTGGTGCCGTTACTGCAACAATCGGTTCAGATGAATTGACTGAACTGGATGGATATTTCACCGGCCAGTTCTCCGACACTGTTTCGGCTCGCATCGCATTTAACTATGATTCGCAAGACGGGCCTACCAAGTCTGTAACGACCGGAGACGGTCTTGACGGCGATCAGAACACAGCAGTGCGCGCCTCGTTACTGATCGAACCTAGCGATACCTTCAGTGCCTATCTTAAGCTGGAATTCAGTCAGGACAGGGACGATGCGCCGGTACGGAGCGCCTATTATCAGCCTGGCTCTGGATTGAGTTATGAAGATGACCCTTACGTTGTGGGCCGAGCGGATGGCGGTCCGTACGAAGTAACCTGGTATCGCCCGAATGATCCGTTTGAGAATGAAATATCGTCCGGCTACGATTTCAGCACTGACCGGGACATATTGACGGCTGCTGCTGAATTGGTTTGGGAGTTCGACACATTAACAGTGACTTCTATTACCGGCTATCTCGACGGCGATACGCATTCACTCATGGATTTGGCCGGATCACCCAACAATGTGTCTTTCCAGGAAGTCGCGAACGACGCAAAGTCTTTCAGTACTGAACTTCGATTCGACAACGTTTCAAGCGGCAATGCGGTTACGTGGTTGGGTGGTGTTTACTACATGACCGACGAGGAAGATCGATTCGAGCAGAACATTTTTCAGGCAGACGGTGCACGGTTGGGGCCGTGGGTGGAAACACACATGGGAACGGTTGCCTATAACGAAACCGACAGTTACTCGATCTTTGGCGAAGTTAACTTCAGCATTGGCGACCGCATGATGTTGACGTATGGCGGACGCTACGTCGACGACAGCAAAGACTACGAGTATGGTGTGCGCGCTTGGGGCGCTAACAAGCAAATCGCAGGTGTTCCTGGTGTTGGACCCGGTGTCGACGGAGTCGCACAGGTCTGTCCATTAGCCGGCCCGCCGGTTGGCACCTGCGGCTCAGAGGACGACCCACTCGGATTTGAAGATCACCCGGTGAGTGACTCTTGGGATGATTTCATTTCCAAGCTGTCGCTTACCTATGCGATTAATGACAACACGAACATTTATGGACTGTATTCGGAAGGTTTTAAGAGCGGTACGTTCCAGCCTGACGCGCGCAACAAGGCCAGTGCGGATATCGTCGTTGAGCCGGAAACCTCGAAAAACTTCGAAGTGGGCCTGAAAGGATCAGGAGAGCGTTACCGCTACGCGGTGACGGCGTTCATGATGGAAGTAGATGGCGTCCAGACCATCAATCTCGTGCCAGTTGGCGCAGGATTTACCGGACTGATCAGTAATGTTGGCCGGGTTGAAAGCACCGGCCTGGAATTGGAAGGCACATTCCTCGTTAGTGATGATTTCCTGTTCAGTGGCACCCTCGCACTGATCGATGCGGAGATGAAAGATACGCTTGACCCGTCAGGCACGATCGATCCTGCAACCGGTGAAATCTATGACTTACAGGGCCATCGGCCTGCTGGTGCACCGGAATGGACCTACACACTATTCGGCGAGTACACCGCTCACCTGGGCAATGGATCGAGCCTGATGTTTCGCGCGGACGTGCGTTCTCGTAGTGATGTGTTCAACCAGACCTCAAACCGATTCACTGATCCACCATTGCGCTTGCGTCCGGAAGTTATGAATTTTGGCGCACGCATCACGTGGACGTCGGCCGCTGAGAACCTGAGTGTTTCAGCGTGGGGCAAAAATCTGAACGAGGAAGTTGATATCGAGAACTTTGGTCCACCGAGCCCTTGTTGCTCCTCGTTTGCGGCCGGTTTCCGTGGCAAGCGATCCTACGGCGTAACGGGAACATATAACTTTGGTGATTGAAGATTAAGTTGTACTTTTCCAGTTAGAAACCAAACGGCAGCCCATGAGGCTGCCGTTTTTCTGCAGCGATAGGTCAAATTTAGCGGAAATGCCCTTTACAGGACCTTTAACAGCACATTTTTGTAAAATAGTTGGCTAATTTTTGAAACCTTCGGTGCCAACTGCGCATCTAAATATCGTGTAATCTCTACCGCTAATACATAAGTGCCGAGTAATTGAATGCCCCTGTTTGACGAGCTCAAGCGCCGCAACGTATTTCGAGTCGCATTGGCGTATCTCGTTGTTGGCTGGCTGATTACGGAAGTATTGACCACAATCCTGCCTAC
>Ga0316191_10004864_pt1 | contig 10067 bp, 6 predicted proteins | sample Eddworburr2cm_MG_FD_204928 | JGI IMG/M metagenome (GOLD analysis project Ga0316191, IMG submission 204928) | Coastal sediment microbial communities from Maine, United States - Eddy worm burrow 2 cm | ecosystem: Environmental > Aquatic > Marine > Coastal > Sediment | place: USA: Maine | collected... | reverse complement strand
TCGGACCCGTGAGGATCTCGCCGGCGAGGATCAACAGCCGCACCGACCGCACCTGTGCCGAGTCGGCCATCTCCCCAAGCCAGATTTCGGCAAGCGCGGGCGTCGCATGAAGCACTGTCACGCCGGCTGACCCCACCCATGACAGCACTTCCGGGGCCTCGAGCGTCGTTGGCGGGACACAAATCGTCGCGCCGGAGACGAGCGGGGTGAACACCTCCCTCAGAACGGCGTCAAATGAAATCGTCTTGAGAAGAGCCACCCTATCGCCGGGACCGAAGTCGAAACGGTCTCGTTGCCACACGACGAAGTGGGAGAGCCCGCGGTGTGTCCCAAGGACGCCCTTGGGCACGCCGGTAGATCCCGATGTGAAGTACACGTAGGCAGGATCTCCGTCACCGGGAGCATGTGGCGGCAGCGAGGGCGCCCCCTTTTCGGGTCTTCGCGCATCTACAACGATCCGTCCGGCACTGCGATGAAGCTGCGCCGCGTCGGCAGCCGCTCCTTCCGCAAGCAGAACCACCGAAACTCCCGCCTCTGATGCCATGAGAAGGCGGCGCTTCGCAGGCAGGTCGGCGGAGAGCGGGACCGCAACGGCGCCCAAGCGCAGCACTCCAAGGAGGCCAACCACAAAACCACCCGTTCGGTCCGCACAGATCGCCACCCGTTCGCCGCTCGCAACACCCGCCTCCGCAAGGCGTCGCGCAACGATGCCCGATCTCTCCCAGAGTCCTGCGTAGCTCAAGGTCGCATCGGGAGCATCCACGGCCACTGCCCCGGGTAGCTCCGCAACACGATCTGCGATCTCGAGAGTCACCGTCCGCGTTGACGGTTCGGCCAGCTCGCTTGTCGGATCTACGGATCCGGCGTCTCGCAGGTTCGCCGTGTTGAGGATGGACACGTCACCCGCCTCCGTCCGGATCAATCGCGGCGAGCAGGGCCGCAGCCTCGTCCGGGTTGAGTTCCGCAAGGCTGGCGAGCAGCTCATCCAATTCGTTGGTCTGCCAATCCGGCGAAGCATCCTTGGCGACAACCGCTGCGAAGTCCTCAATTGTTGGGTAGTCGAAGAGTGTCGTCAAAGGAACTTCCACTTCAAAGACTCGCCTGACACGCCCGATGACCCGCATAGCGATAAGCGAATGACCGCCGAGAGCGAAGAAATCCCCGCCCGTCGGAATGGCATCGAGACCGAGCACGTCAGACCAGATTCCGGCGACAGCCGAAGTGATAGGACCCCAATCCGCCACCGAAACATCCGCCGAGGCCGGCTCCGGAAGCCGCGCGCGGTCGAGCTTGCGGGACACCGTTCGAGGAAGTTCGTCCAGCACGGTGAACGACGACGGCACGGTGAACTCCGGCAAGGAATCTCGACACCAAAGGCGCAGCTCCGACTCGGTGGGCTCGGTCCCCTCGGGCACGATGTAGGCGCGGAGACTCGTGGAGCTATCCGCAGCCTCTGCGTCGACGACTGCAGCGTCTCCCACAGCGGGATGGGCACGGAGCACGGTTTCCACCGCCTCGGGCTCAACGCGGAACCCCCTGATCTTGACCTGCCGATCTATTCGTCCGAGGAACTCGATGTCGCCATTCGGGAGCCATCGGACAAGGTCGCCCGTTCGATAGACACGAGCGTGTGCCTCTCCGGAGAACGGGTCGGATATGAACCGCTCCGTGGTCAATCTCCGGTTGCCAAAGTACCCAACACCGACTTGAGATCCACCGATGTGGAGCTCACCTTCGACGCCCACCGGTACCGGCCGCCCACGGTTGTCGAGTATGTAGGCCCATACGTTCGGCACTGGGGACCCTATCGGTATTCGCTCGAGTGGGATGTCGCTCTCGACGGACAAATCCTTCCGCAGCACCCAAACGGTTGTTTCCGTCGGTCCGTAGGTGTTGTGAAGGCGCACCTTGGGAGGACGGAGGGAGTAGAACGTTTGGACTGCGTCTGCGCGAACCTGCTCTCCTCCAATCGCGACGTGCTCCAGCGTCGGGGGAAACGAGAGCCCGGCTTGATCGATCTCGTCGATGATGGTGTGGAACAGGCTCGTCGGAATACCCATGTGTGAGATCTCGGCGGCGGCACACCAACCGAGGAAGTGTTCCGCCGAGCCGAGGGTCTGGCGATCGTAGAGCACTGCGGTCGCGCCGCTTACGAGGGGTCCGAGGAGGCCGGTCACGAAGCCGTCGAACGCGATGGAATACATCTGCAACACGCGGCTGCCCGGACCGTAGCGACAGTAGGTCTGATTCTCGAGAACGGCAGCAACGTTGGCCTGGGTGATCACGACACCTTTCGGTGCTCCGGTCGAGCCGGAGGTGAAGCAGACGTACGCGACGTCATCCGGTTCAATCTGGATCTCCGTGCTGTCCTCGACGGGCCCTGCGAGGTCTTCAAAAGCCACTGTCGGGACACCAAGATGTGGAAGGTCTGGTACCAGCCTGCGATGCGTGACCACGGCGATCGGTTCGGTCTCCTCCGCGATGCCCGCGAGCCACGATGCCGAGACCGAGGGATCGGCCGGCACATACGCCGCTCCCGACCTCAAGGCGCCGAGCACTGCAATCGCAGCCTCGAGACCCGGCTCCAGAAAGAGCACGATTCGGGCTCCCCTGCGTGCACCGAGCTCGCGAATCCGTTCGGCGAAGCCGTCGGCCTCTTGCGACAGCTGCCGGTAGGAGAGCGCCGTCGTTCCATCGTCGAACGCGATACGTTCGGGGTCCGCAGCAGTTCGGGCGCTGAGACGATCGGACACAAGATGCGGACTACCGATGTGGTTCGGCTGGTTGAACTCGGTGGTTACGTGCTGCCGTTCTTCATCCGTGAGAAGTTCCAGATCCCAAATCGATACCTCAGGTGCTTCGACCGCGGACGAGATCAGCGTGTGGAGATGGCCAGACCACCGTTCGATCGTCTCCGCGCTGAACACCTCCGGGTCATAACTCATGTACACCCGCATGTTCGGCCCCAGGTCACGACCTTCGATCGTCAGAGCTGCGGCTGCCGGCATCTCGAGTTCGAAGGTGTCCCATGAAAGCCCCGCGGACGGAACAGCAGGGAGGGATGGGAAGCTCCGCATCTGCACCAACAGCTTGAAAGGGACCTGGTGGCTGCCGGAGCGGAGGTGTTCCGACACGATTCGAGAGAACGGTGCCCGCTGGTTCGCGAGTCCACCCAGAACCTCACTACGCGCAGCCGAAACGGCACCGGCGAATGTCACATCATCTGAAAGCTGGGCTCGCAGCAGCATCATGTTGATGAAACATCCAATGAGACGGTCGACGTCGGGTTCGGATCTGCCGGCTGTCGCAACCGCAACGAGAAAGTCCTGCTGTTGCGACAACCGTGCAGCGAGGACCTGGGATGCGGCCAACAGCATCATGAACGGCGTTGCTTCCAGGGATCGGCCAAGTTCCGCGAACTTGGTCATCAGTTCGGGTTCAAGCTCGAATGTGACGGGGAGGGGTGTCGTGCGGGTCGGCGCAGGACGCTCGACCGGGAGTTCGAGCTCGCCTTCGATGCCGTCGAGTCGGCTCCGCCAATACTGCAGCTGACTCTCAACCTCGTCGTGGTCCTCGCGCCCGCGCTCCCACGCGGCAAAATCGGCAACGCCAAACCTCAGCGGCGCCTCCGGTTCACACGGTATGCCGAGCGCAGTGGCGTAGCCGTACTGCAACTCCCACCGGAGCACGCCAGCAGACCAGCCGTCGAAGACGAGATGGTGCATCGCGAAGACAAGGAGGTGATCGTCGATGTCGAGCCGGATGATGTGCGGTCGAAACGGCGGCTCGTGCTCGACGTTGAAGGGACCCATCGCGAGTGATCGGGCAAACTCCCGTGCGTGTTCAAGTCTTGCGCCGGCGTCGATACTCGAGAGATCGTGGCGTTCGATCTCAGCCACATTGTCCGTCACCACCTGAACCGGGGCTGCGTCCTCCGCCGGAAACACGGTTCGCAGCACGCCGTGACGCTCTTGAAGCCTGCGGACCGCAGCCGAGATCGCATCGAGATCGATGGGTCCCAGCAGGCGAAATGCGGCGGGGCGGGGCTCAGATGTGCTGCCCCTCTCCGCGGCGAGAATCGCGTTGTACCACAACCCCTCCTGAAAGCGCGTCACGGGCGCCGGCGCACCCGGATCCTGCCTTCGCTCAACGGACGTCCTGCGGCTTCGGCTGCGCTCAAGGGCTTGCCGAATCCGATCCTCCCGGGTCGCTGAATCATCACCCACCCGGCGCGTCACCTTCCAGCAGCATCTCCTCGATCAGGACTGCCTGTTCGGCGATAGTGGCACGGTCGGACAAGTCGAGCATCGTCAGTTCAATGCCCATCTCCTCCCGGATCAGTCCCAGCAATCGAGTTGCCAGCAGCGAATCCCCACCGACATCGAGGAATCGATCGTGGACCGACGTGTCGTCCAGACCGAGGACTTGCTTCCACAGCTCTGCAAGCAGAATCTCAATCGTGGTGGAAGGAGGAGTGAACGGCTGCACGGCCTCGGTTCCTTCGAGCTCCGAGATCCCGAGCCGCTCGGCAAAACCGATTCGCTGGAGTTTCCCCGTTGGCCCCTTGGGGATCTCATCGAGAAACACGATCCGACGAGGCACCTTCGCATCCGAGAGCCGCAACTCTGCAAACCGTCGAATGTCGCGCTCGGAGACCTCACCCGCCGCGGGATCGAGCACCACCGCCGCCGCCACCTGCTCTCCCAGACGACGGTCTGGTACCGCAAAAGCCAGCACCTGCATCACGGATGGATGGTCGAGCAGGGCCTCATCGATCTCTCTGGGGGAGATGGTCTCTCCGCCTCGGTTGATGATCTCCTTCTTTCGACCCGAGATGGTGACATACCCCTCCTCGTCTATCCACCCGAGGTCTCCCGTCCTGAACCACCCGTCCTCAAACGCTTCCGCATTCGCTGCCGGATTGGCAGCGTATCCGTCCATGACGTTTGGTCCAGATATGACGATCTCGCCCTCCTCGCCGGATGGCAGAATCTCCCCAGACTCACTCATGATCGCGACCTGCGGTCCAGCGGCGGGACCGACGGTTCCGGGCTTGCGGACTCCCGGCGGCAACGGATTCGACGCCATTTGGTGCGCCGCCTCCGTCATGCCGTATGCCTCAATCACCGGGACACCAAGCGCTTCCTCTAGGTTCTGCATGAGCTGTGGCGCAAGCGACGACGACGAAGACCGAGCGAATCGAAGACTCGTTGGAGGGACGGGACCCTCTCGAGAGGCTCTCTCCACGACCGCATGGTGAATCGTCGGCACGGCGGTGTACCAAGTCGGTCGAGACTTGTCGAGCCAGCCGAAGAACTCCGGCGCCAGGAAACCGGGTGTGCATACGACGCTCGCACCGGCGTGCAGCGAAGCCAGCACTGCGGCAACAAGACCATGGATATGGAACAGCGGCATCACGTTGAGACAGCGGTCCTCAGGCGTGAGCCGAAGCGTGTCGGCAATGTGTGTCGCCGATGCGGCCAGGTTCCGGTGCGTGAGCGGGACCATCTTCGGGCGCGAGGTTGTGCCGGAGGTGTGGAGGATCAGCGCCACGTCGTCCAAACCGGACGGCTCGTCGAGATGCGCCTGTGCGTCGATCTGGAACACACCGGCACCCTCAGCAGGCATGGGCTCCGGCCGAATGATCGTGATGCCCCTCGCCTTCGCCACGTTCTCCGCGGCTCCGGAACCGCCGTCGGGAACGATGATTGCCTTCATGGTGAGGTCGTCCATGTAGAACTCGAACTCGGCTTCGCGGTAGGTGGGGTTGAGCGGCGCAGCCGTCGCGGCATTCGCCACACTCAGGAAAGATGTGGCCGCCAACGGGCCGTTCTGCGTGACGATACCGACGACGTCATTTCGCCCGATCCCGGCAGCCCGCAACCCACCACCAACGGAGTTCATGAGACCGGCGAGGCCCGCGTAGGTCAGCGGGCGACCGTCCAGTGATGCAATCGCTACCGATTCGGGCCGGGACGACGCCATCCGTCCAAGCCGCTCCATTCCAACCTCTTGTGCCACGGAAGCCCTCCGTCGTGCCCTACCGAGCAACTATATCGTCGCCTGGCAACCACAGCCAGTGGTTTCTCACCCACAGAACGTGGTTGCAAACGTCTGGTCTTGTGATACCGTACATGTGGGCTTAGGAGCGAAGAAGGGGGCTATCTGATGGTCGACACTACTCACCGTCGCGTGCTAGCTGAAGAACTTCAATCACGCGCGATCATTCCATTCGCCGGTATCTATGACGTCTTCTCGGCGAGCATCGCCGCCAGACACTACGACGCACTGTTCGTCAGCGGCTTCGGATTCGCCGCGAGCTACTACGGCATGCCGGACATCGGTTTTGGCACGTGGACGGACGTCACGGCGTTTGTCCAGAGACTCAGACACATCCTCCCCGACCACTTCCTGCTCGTTGATATCGACGATGGGTTCTGTGACATCGAAGTGGCTGCGCACACGGTACGCGTCCTCGAGACCGCTGGTGCCTCCGCCGTAGTGTTGGAGGACCAACGAAGGCCGCGCAAGTGTGGGCACTTCGACGGCAAGCAGATCCTCGATCTCGACGACTACCTCGAGAAGCTCGATCAGGTTCTCGCCGCCCGTCGCGACCTGCTCGTGGTCGCAAGGACGGATTCGAGCGACCGCGACGACATCCTCCGACGAGTGAAGGCGTTCTCCGATGCAGGAGCGGACGCCGTGCTTGTGGACGGTATCACGGACCTTTCGTTGGTCAACGAAGTGAGCGCACTGGTGGACGTGCCGCTTGCGTTCAACCAGATTGCCGGCGGGAAGTCACCAGCGGTCACGCTCACCGAGCTCGCTGATCGGGGAGTCTCAATCGCGATCTACTCAACACCGGCCCTGTTTGCGGCGCAATCCGCCATTGAAGCGGCGATGGTGGGCCTCGAGGCAGCGGACGGGCGGCTGCTCCAGCCGACCGAAGGGGGGATCGGCGTAGCCGACTGCAACGCACTCCTCACTGAGAATCTCGAAGGAGCAAGTCGCGTCCGTCAGCCCCGGGACAACGGCGATGGCCGTCTGCGGGCGGCGATCTGATCCAAACCCTTCACCACGAGGTGTCGGGCGTCTCAGCCCAAGGTCGTCTCGTGTGTGCAATGAGACGAAGGTCGCGATCGACCGCAAAGTGGTTCATCTCGAGGTTCCCAATGTCGAGCGCCAGGCACTCGTAGGTGTCCATTCCGAGCAACGTTCCGTGAAGCTGCTGGAGGAACGTCTGGTGCGAGAAGATGAGCATTGCTCGACCATGGTGCTCTTCGAGAATGTCCTTCAGGAATAGTTCTGCCCGGGCTCGAAGGGCGGGAAAGGACTCTCCCAGCGGCGGATTGAGCGAATGGTCGTACCTGCCGACTTTGACGTACCGAACTCGCGGCCGGAGCGTGCCAATCAGTTCGGGCCGCAAGCCCTGCATCTCGCCGTAGTCCCGCTCGACACATCCCGGCCGGATGAGAATATCTGATTCGGGCAGTCCGGTCACCAAACGTGTGGTTTCCAGTGCTCGCGACAGCGGGGACGAGATCACCACATCGTGTTCATTCAAACGAAGCTCGGATCCGAGTCTTCGGGATTCCATGACCCCGGCATCCGAGAGTGGAATGTCCAGCCGGCCTGCGATCTTGTGCTCCTCACCAAACGCTGTGGCGGCATGTCGTACCGTGGTGACACTCGTTGCCACGGCGGACTCGGCATCGGCCGACCCAGTCATCGCAACGACACAGTTCGGTTGTTCTCGGCCGAGTAGCGAAGCAACCGGTTGACCTTCTGAATGGTCTCGAAGTCCGACAGCAGGCCAAGCTTCGCGTACTCAGAGCCGAACGCCCGGCAGAGGTCGGCGAGCCAGGGAACATCTGTTTCGACGGACCGATGTGAAGGGATCGGCGAAATGCCACTATCGACCGCCGCTGCCACAGCATCGACGGCATCCGTCACGGTCCCCGCCTGGTTGGGCTTGATCAGGACAGCGCCAATCATGTTCTGTTCAGAAGCGTTTCGAATTTTGGATGCGTCGGTGCTGCAGAGGTTGTCGCCGACGATCGTTGAGCCGCGTGCCTGCTCATGAAGACGGATCCACGCCCCGAAGTCATCCTCGGCGAACGGGTCCTCGATGAGCGCCATTGGGTAGTCGCTTGACAGTTCGAGCCAGTACTCAACAAACTCGTCCCTATTGAAAACGCGTCCGTCGGTCCGCGAGAAACGATAGAGGCCGTCACTCTCGAAGTCGTTGGCCGACGCATCGATCATTAGGTCGAATTCGTTCTCCAACCCAAGACGCTCCAGGACGCCGAGGAGCAACTCAATCCATGCGCGATTGTCCGATCTTGGAGCCGCGTGCACCGGAGAGCCGTCGTTGTCGACAACGCTCATGCTGCCCAACTCGCGCAGCACCTGTTGTTGGATCTCTCGGAACGGTGGGAGGTAGTCCTTCAGCTGAGAGGATCTCGGCACAAGCAGATACTCCGGAAAGTCACTCAGAATCGGATTTGTTCGCGCGTGTGCACCCCCGTTGAGGACGTTGAGGAGAAGGGTCGGAAGACCAGGAGTAGCGGGTCCATCGAGACCAGCGATGCTCCGCAGCATCACATACGGCGGTACCTCACGGGTGCGAGCCGATGCGTTCAAGTAGGCGACTGAGATGCCGAGGGCGGTGTCCGGCCCGAGATCGTCCAGGTGTTCCCGAAGGACCTTGTCAACAGAGCGCTGGTCGGACGCCCTCCGAAGATCGCCGCTCTCGCCGACGAGCGAGTTGATCACGTCCTCCGGCAAGGTCCTGAGAGGCGGTCGTTCTGCCCGGCTCCGGGTCTCGCCCTCCGGCGCTGAGCCGCGCCCGCTCACGCCGTTGTCGAGCGTGACCAGGAACTCCGAAGTGGGTTGAGCACGCGAGTTCAGGACTGTGTGTGCCGAGATCTCTTCAATGTTCATAGGTCCACAAAAGTCGTGCCGCTCTCGTCGAATTCCGGGCCTTGGATTCCGGTTCCGGCATTCTCTCCTGTTCCACATGGCTATCGGTTGAATGGGAGGTGCACCTGAGCGATGGACAGGTCCCACGTCCATGCGACAGAACCGCAGACCGCCGGTCGAAACCGAGCGTGACGGAAAGCAAGGGGCTCGCCTCGCGCGAAGCCGGTCACACCCTGCTCGAATCAAACCGCGGCGAAGGCCTACCGGCCCCTTGCTAGAGGATCTGGCTCAAGAAGAGCTTCGTGCGGTCCTCGGAGGGGCTCTCGAAGAAGTGCTCAGGTGTTCCGACTTCGACGATCTCCCCGTCGGCCATGAACACAACCCGGTCGGCCACTTCACGGGCGAAGCCCATCTCGTGTGTCACCACGATCATTGTCATGCCCGATTGGGCCAACTCTTTCATCGTGTCCAGCACTTCTTTGATCATCTCCGGATCGAGGGCCGACGTCGGCTCGTCGAACAGCATCGCCTTCGGATTCATGGCCAATGACCGGGCTATGGCAACACGCTGCTGCTGCCCGCCCGACAGCTGACCCGGATACTTGTACGCCTGCTCGGGGATCTGGACCTTGTCGAGCAATTCCAGACCCAACTCCTCCGCTTCTGTCTTGGGGAGGTTCCGAACCTGCCTTGGGCCGAGAGTGATGTTGTCGAGCACGGTGAGATGGGGAAAGAGGTTGAACTGCTGGAAGACCATCCCGGTCTCTTTGCGGACCTCCTGAATGTTCTTGATGTCGTCGGACAAGACGATGCCGTCGACTGTGATGGTTCCCGCGTCGTGGACCTCGAGGCGGTTGATGCAGCGGATCATCGTGGACTTGCCGGAGCCCGAAGGACCGATCACCACCACAACTTCCTGCTTCCCGATGGTGATGTTGATGTTCTTCAACGCTTGGAAGTCGCCAAAGAACTTGTCCACGCCGAGAAGCTCGATCATGGGTTCGCCGGTACCGGCCATCTGCGTCGCATCAGCAAAGACACCTTGATCCGTCATCGCGTACCTACCCCTAGCTTCTTTTCAAGCCGTCGACTCTCTCGTGACATAACAAACGAACCAACCCAGAAGTACAACGCGGCGAACGGCA
>Ga0316191_10004861_pt1 | contig 10071 bp, 10 predicted proteins | sample Eddworburr2cm_MG_FD_204928 | JGI IMG/M metagenome (GOLD analysis project Ga0316191, IMG submission 204928) | Coastal sediment microbial communities from Maine, United States - Eddy worm burrow 2 cm | ecosystem: Environmental > Aquatic > Marine > Coastal > Sediment | place: USA: Maine... | reverse complement strand
CCGAGCCTGTAAAATTGAAGAAAGCGCCCAGACCGGGGCGCTTTTTTTGTGCCTATGCGTCGGTCTGTTTCACCGAGTAAAACCAATTACAACCCGTTGAAAGGATCCTCTAAAGATCACCTGGACATCGCTATTGGGTGTTACAAGTTGTTTTGTTCTGCGGGCTTGCAGCTTCATGGCTGTGAAGCTTGTTCAAGGGTCTTTTCTTTGAGTGGAGTTCATAAAAAAAGGCTGCCAAGGGCAGCCTTTAAATTAAAATTTACAAGGAATCGAAACTATTCGGGTTTCTGTTCCAAAATTTCGAAGAATTCTTCGAGCTTTGGAAGAATAACGATTCTTGTTCTCCTGTTCGTTGATCTGCCTTCGGCGGTGTCATTGGTCTCCAGAGGCACGTATTCGCTTCGTCCAGCCGCGATCAAACGACCCGGTTCCACTGCGAAATCACCCTGAAGTATGCGAACTACGGAAGTAGCACGAGCTACACTCAGGTCCCAGTTATCCTTCATACAGTTGGTGCTGATCGGCACATTATCGGTATACCCTTCCACCTGAACTTCCATTTCAGGTCGGCCATTGACGACGGTTGCCACTTTTCCGAGAACCTCTTTGGCTCTGTCCGATACGGTAGCACTTCCGCTTTTGAAAAGCAATTTGTCAGCGATAGAGATGTAAACCACAGTTTTTTCAACATCAATCTGAATGTCTTCATCCTGAATTCCGGCTGCCAGGTCTTTCTTTAACTGAAAGGCCAGGGCCAGGTTGATGGAATCTTTCTTGGTCATGGCATCCCGAATACCATTGATGTATTTGTCCTTTTCGCTCAACTGTGCGATTACTTCCTTGATATTGTCAGAAGATGACTGAGTAAGTACCGTCAGGTTTTCCACTTGCTGAATCGACCTCGCCTTGTCTTCTTTCAAAGAGGCATTGAGCTGCTCGAGATACGACTTGTCAACCAAACACTTTTGCAATTCAGCTTTTGCATCCACCAATTCCTGTTTGGTTTGATTGTTCTGGGCCTCCAAATCCGCATACTTCTTGTTCGACACACAGGAGGTCATCAGAAGCGTTAGCATAAGAGTTCCGAAAATTAATTTTTTCATAATTTGAAGAGAATTTAAATGAAAAACAAAACTATTAAATATTTTACTTTATTTCGCATGGAATTGCAAAAATTCCGAAGCCCAAATCTAAGATAAAGTTTATCTTTGCCTGTTAAAAAAATTAATTTTCATGACCCGAATAAGTATTCTAATCGTCTTTGCTCTTACCCTTGTTGCTTGCAACCAAAAAACAGGCTCCTCTTATGAGCGGATTTCAGGAGAAGCCTTTGGAACCACCTATAACATCACAATGCGATCCGACAGTTCGGATGTAGCGCAGAGACAGATCGACAGTTTGATCATTACGCTGAACAAGTCACTGTCTACCTATGATCCGAATTCTTTGATCTCCAGGATCAACCGGGGGGAAGACGATGTTGTCATTGACAGGTATTTCTATGAGATGTTTCAAAAATCCGGAAGGATTCATTCGGACTCTGAAGGCGCCTTTGATCCGACCATTGGAATATTGGTCAATGCCTGGGGTTTTGGACCCGAAGAAGGAATCGCTGATATGGATCAGCGCAAGGTTGACAGTTTGATGATCACAGTGGGATACAGCCGTTTGAAGTTGCGCGGAAAGCAATTGATCAAGCCCCACCCGAACACTTATCTTGATTTCAATGCCAATGCCAAAGGCTATGGCGTGGATATCATATGCCGTTTTCTCGATTCCAAAAATGTAAAGGACTATCTCGTGGAAATCGGAGGTGAGATCCGGGCCCGCGGAATGAATGACAAGGGACTACCCTGGAAGGTGGCCATTGAGGAACCGAATTTTGATGGCACGAGATCTATCGAGACCGTGATCCAACTGGAAAATGAAGTGATCGCGACTTCAGGAAATTACCGCAAATTCAAGGTTGATTCAGTTACCGGTGAGAAATATGCCCACACCATCGATACACGTACGGGATATCCCAGCAAAACGGACCTTTTGAGTGTATCGGTGATCGGGAAGATGGATTGTGCCGATGCCGACGGTTACGCAACTGCATTTATGGCGATGGGGCGTCTGTACACGGAGGCTTTTCTTCAGAACAACAAGCGGATGAAGGCCTTCCTCATCTATAGCGATGAGCAGGGGCAGATCAAAACCTACAAGACAGACAATCTGGAGTTGATGAGCAACAAATGATTCGAGGGCTCTAGTCGAAAGATACAGTCTTGAGGATGGATTCCAGCTCAAAGACAAAATCCCGTTTCTTCGCGGATGGCGTATAGCTGAAACCCTCAATGACCAGGAGCCTGCCGCTATCCTCATCTTTAAAGGTATAGCTGACAAAGGGTCCGCCCATATAGTCGTTTTCCACATACCAAAGGCCTCTTGACTCCAGGGCTTCCCTGCCACCGACATTGACCTTCTTTACAATGGGCCGGACCTGTTTTTCAGTGACGAGATACGTACTGTCGAACTGACCGGGAACATAGGTTTTTCCGATTGAATCCCTATAGCGGATCAGATCATCCTCACTGACAGAATCCAGATTCTGAACCGGGATCTCGTAGGCGATCAAATTCAACAAACCCCGAGTGATTGTGCTCCGGTACCACATAAAATCACCTGTATCTTCCACCACCCGGTAAGCCTTGGGTATTTTGAATTCCAGCCCCAGGTTGTTGAAAGTGTTAATCTCATTGGTCTCATAGGCGTCCCGGGTCACTTTGTACTGGTAAAGCCTCATGTCATTTTCCTTGAAAGTGCTGATGAGCTCGTCCCCATGGGACATCATGTTGTCAATGAGCTCGTCTTTGTCTCGTCCCAATACAGTAAGGGTCAGCTGGGGGCTCGCATATAGATTGGTATTGGAATAAAAATGCTCCAGGGTATCGACCCCGATGAATAAGATGTTTCTGTTCCTTTTGAAAAGACTGTTGAACGTGATCGGATCCACCTGGTTCACCGTAAACGGATATTCCTCCTGGGGAAGTCCCGGCAGCGGTTGGGCAATGATCTGTCTCAAACTGTCTCCGACCCTGCCATCCCAGTCTTCATTGTTCATGACAATTAGCACGTGGTTTATACGGCCAGTGGAATCAACCAGGGTGATCTTGTCACTCTTGGCGCAGGAGCTGATCATCAAAATGACGACAATCAGGGGGAGAAAATTTCTCATATCAGGTGAATTAATTTTCCGGGAAGCTCAGACCTCAATAGATCTTGAGCTTGGTACCGGGCTTGAGGCTTTTACTACTCCAAATATTGTTCCATTCTTTCAATTGTGCAACTGAAACCTTCGGATATTTTTGGGAGATCAGCCAGAGGGAGTCCCCTTTTTTAACGGTATAGGTCGTGTATTCGCCTTTTTTTGTGCTGGTCGTCTTTTTTGAGCTGCTCGACGGGGATGGCGTGGCAGTGGCCACGGCTCGTCTCGGATAGATGGTGAGTCGCTGCCCAACCCGAAGATTGTCGCTTCTCAAGCCGTTCCACCTTTTGATGCTGCCTACAGAAACCCCGTATCGATTGGCGATCTTACCCAGGTAATCCCCGTTGCGAACACGATATCGAATTCGGTCATTGGCCTCAAAGTATTTGGGAAGTGGCTTTTCTCGTTTTGCATCTTCGGCCTCTGCATAGGCGTAGAGCTGATCTTCATTAGATACAAACGTTCCCGTCAGGTATTTCGGAAGCGTCAGGGTATAATTCCTGTCCTTGATCACCGGAATGATCTTGAGCTTGTACTGCGGATTCAAAAAAGTGAGCAGTTCATCATCCGTTCCGAAGATCTTGTTGATCTGTTCGAAAGTGAGTTGTTGCTTCACAACCACGGTGTCGGTCTCGAAAGAGTTCAGCAGCTCGTTCCGCGGATAGAGCTGATGCTCGTCTGCGTATTCGAAAAGATAATATGTGGCGTAAAAGGCCGGAAGATACCCTGCAGTTTCTCTCGGTAAAAAGTGTCGTATGTTCCAGTAATTCTTCTGTCCACCCGCACGTCGGATGGCCTTGTTCACATTTCCGGGTCCTGAGTTGTAGGCAGCCAGTGCAAGGTCCCAGTCATTGAAAATCGAATGGAGATTTTTGAGATAGCGACAGGCCGCATCCGTTGCTTTGATCGGATCCGAACGCTCATCCACATAGGAACTGACCTTGAGTCCGTACATACTGCCGGTGCCATACATGAACTGCCACAATCCCTTGGCGCCAACCCTGCTCAAGGCATTGGGTTTCAGGGCCGATTCGACGATCGCCAGGTACTTGATCTCCATGGGGATGTCGTATTTGGCAAGGTGTTCCTCGAACATTGGAAAATAGTACTTGGCCCTTCCCATCAGATTGGCCATGGTCTGAGGCCGGTTCTTCAGGTAGTGCTTGATTATTTTCTCGAGTGAGGGATTGTATTCAAAATTGAAAGGGGTCTGACTGTTAAGATGTGCTATGCGCTCCTTCAGCAGTTCGGTCGGCAGCTCCTCGATAACCAGTTTTTCAACGGTGTCTTGCGGACTGATAACCAGGCTGCTGTCAATCACATTCGCTTTGAGGGTCTCCAGCCATTTCTGGTCAAATTCACTCACCTCAATATGATCGATGATATTTATCTTTCCCTCAGCAACCAAAGCGGTATCCACTTCAATGGAGTCGATAACCACCGTTTTGTTCTCTGAAGTATTGACTTCAGATACCATAGTGTCCGACACCTCAGCAGCGGTCAACTCAACATTTTGGGCAAACGCGGTAAAGCTCAGCACGCATAATGTCAAGCTCAATACGATCTCTTTCATGTTCATTTGAGTTCCCTTTTTTTCTCGCATTTCGTATAAAAACGGTAAAAATAGAATAAAATTTCGTTCAATCCATATTTTCATCCGTAACCCTTTCATTTTTGATCAAGTTGTCAATCCAACTTAGAATATGATTCATAACTTCCTGTCTTTTAAGGTCGTGATGCAACTCGTGATATCCATCTTCGACTTCAAAGTACTCTACATGATCTGCTGCTTTCCGGGCCAGTTCTTCTGAGGCTCTATGATCTGTGAGTTGATCTGCAGTTCCGTGCAAAAGGAGCACGGGGATGCTGATTTCCCGGGCTCGTTCGATCACCTGGTTTCCTTTTTCCATAAAAGTGATGGAATAAGCCGGGCTTATACGATCGTGTATCAACGGGTCATTGAGGTAGGCCTCAACTTCTTCCGGGATCTGCGAAATGGCACCGGGATCGATCTCATTGGCGAGCGTAATGGAGGGAAGTATTTTTCCCAGCACCCTTCCCAGGGCGAGCTTCCAGGCCGGTGGCTCAAAAGAAAGCCTCAGAAAGGGGCTGCTGATCACAGCTCCAGTTATTTTTTCGCGTTGCTCCAGAATATAGTTTAGGGCCACATGTCCACCCATGCTGTGCCCATAAAGGACAACAGGCAGATCGCCGAACGTTTGTTTTGATATATCCAGGCATCTGTCGATGCTTTCAAGCAGGTATTTGTATCCGGGATGATGACCTTTCTTGCCCGGGTCAGAGCCATGACCGAACTGGTCATAGGTGATTACACAGAGCCTGTTCTCTAAAAGACGAGGAATCACGAATCTCTCATACCGGCTCCCGTATTCTCCCATGCCGTGCACTATGAGCACCATGGCCTTCGGGTCCGGCAAGGGATACAAATGGCCCGTTAGGGATCGTCCGGCAACGGATATTTCAAACGGTGTTTTCTTCATTCCTCCTCGACATGGCTAAGATCAAAAATAACACAGGAACCCGCTGAAATGGCAAAAATGTTGAAAAGTGTTTAAAACTAGTAGATTTCAGGGTTCAAATAGTTTTATTTATGGCTCGATTTCAAGGTGTTTTTCAGGTTATTTTGTAACTTTATGAGAGTAACAAAAGGACTAGTTATGATGACATCTAATTCAGAATACCCAGGTAAAAGCCCCGACAAGAAAACCTTGTCGACGGTTCAGTTGTTGCATCCCTATGTGAAGCAACGCATTCGAGTTGCTGAAAACCTGGGGATATTTCCCCGTAACATGTATCAATCCAATGAAATCATTGATGAAGTTGTCCTCGAGGTCTATGAGAAGGGTCTTCATAAATCATTGAATCAGGACGATCTCAGAATTGCCATGTTCAAGCTCACCTTTGACCGGATGAACGAGTTGCTTGAATCCGAAGAATGGCACAAGGACTCGATCAGCACGAAACTCATTCTCGAGGATGAGCTCAAACAATTGGAAGAGAATTTCACCATGGATGCCGACAATGATCTGATCATGAACGAAGACCTTGATGATATTTCCTATCACTTAAATGACAAGGAAGGTGTCTCATTGCCCTATGATGAAGAGGAAGAAGGGGTGAAAGTGCTCTTTGGACTTGATACATCCGAAACCGATGGCTTCTGGCAGGATCGCAAAGAAATCAGAAAGCTCTATTACAAGTTGCCGCTGACCACCTCCAACATTGTCGATCTGTACATTCTTGGAAAGCTCAGTTTCGCAGAAATAGCCTCGATATTAAAGACAGAAATGGCAGAAGTGAAAGAAATTGTGAATTTTGTAAAGGAAACTTTCCGAAAACAAATGGAATAGTGACGATTGTCCAAAGAATGGAAACATCTATTGGAAAAAAATCATTTTTTCTTTTGCCTTATCGGATAATGTCGTAATATTGCTGCTGAAAATGAAATCCTGATTATAAAATCGGATATAAACTTTCACCCATGCAATTCGGACAATTCACAGATAGGATTTCTTCAGCCAAGGCATTCAGCCCGGCCCGATCCGTGAATGTTACTCCTCGCCGCCGTCGCCCGTAAGGGTGTTTCCAGATTTTGGAGTTAGGTGCGTCCATCTCCGCCATTTACAGTTTTTTTCTATTATTCATTAATTCTACGCGATGGAGATCGTAATTGCAAACAAAAATCATTTAAGCTACGCTCAGATCATAAGCGACACGATTGCCGACTCGGCCAAGCAGAGAGGCACCGGGATCGCCAGGCGCACCCCCGAGTACATCGAGGGTAAGATGAAGAGCGGGAATGCCGTGATCGCCCTGGATGGTAAGAACTTCGCCGGTTTCTGCTATATTGAGACCTTTGGCCAAAAGAATTTCGTGGTTCATTCGGGACTCATTGTTCATCCTTCCTACAGAAAGCTGGGCCTGGCGAAAAAAATCAAGACCCGGGTTTTCAATCATTCCCGAAAGAAATACCCCGAAGCCAAAGTATTCGGTATCACGACCGGACTAGCCGTGATGAAGATCAACTATGAGTTGGGTTACAAGCCCGTTACTTTTTCAGAACTCACGGACGACCCTGAATTCTGGAAAGGATGTCAGACCTGCCAGAACTACGACGTGTTGCAGAGAACGAACCAAAAGATGTGCCTCTGCACCGGAATGCTCTACGACGGCACAAAGGAAAAGGTACAGAAACACCCCTTTGACTCAGGGGTTTTGAGTCGGCTGAAACGAATCAAACAGACCTTATTCTTAAAGAAATCAAACAACAAGATCAAAAAGAAATGAAAAAATTAGTCCTGGCGTACAGCGGAGGTTTGGACACTTCCTATTGCGCAAAGTATTTATCGGAAATAGAAGGGTATGAAGTTCATGCCGTAAGCGTCAATACAGGCGGTTTCGAGCCAGAGGAAATTGAGCAGATCGGAACCAAAGCCAAAGAATTGGGGGCGAGCTGCTATACCTCAATCGATGCGGTGCAGACCTTTTACGACAAAGTGGTGCGCTACTTGATTTTTGGAAATGTCTTGAAGAACAATACTTATCCTTTGTCGGTTAGCGCCGAAAGGATCATTCAGGCCATCGAGATTGTCAATTACGCCAAGAAGATCGGTGCCGGATACATCGCCCATGGAAGCACAGGAGCCGGAAACGACCAGGTCAGGTTTGACATGATTTTCCAGACCCTGGCCCCGGATATCGAGATCATCACGCCGATTCGCGACAAAAAGCTGTCACGACAGGAAGAAATCTCCTTTTTGCAGGATCACGGGGTGGACATGCAGTGGGCTAAGGCGAAATACTCGATCAACAAAGGACTTTGGGGCACCAGCGTCGGAGGGGAAGAGACCCTTACTTCGTCGAAGCCCCTGCCCGACGAAGCTTATCCAAGTCAACTGAGGGAGGAAGACGAGAAAAAACTAAAGCTCACTTTTGAAAAAGGTGAACTGGTTGCGATCAATGACGAAAAAGGTAGTCCGGTAGAGAATATTGAGAAGTTAAATTCAATAGCCTCAGCCTATGCCATCGGCAGGGACATTCATGTAGGTGACACTATCATTGGCATCAAAGGACGGGTTGGATTCGAGGCAGCGGCACCACTGATCATCATCAAGGCCCATCACCTGCTCGAGAAACACACCCTCACCAAGTGGCAGCAGCATCACAAAGACGGACTGGGCAACTGGTATGGCATGCTATTGCACGAAGGCCAGTATCTCGATGAGGTGATGAGAAACATAGAGGCTTTTCTTGAGGATTCTCAGCGCAATGTGAGCGGAGACGTATTTGTGACCCTGCATCCGTACCGGTTTGCTCTGGATGGAATTGCTTCCGAACACGATCTCATGAATGCATCTTTTGCGAGCTACGGAGAGACCAATGAAGGATGGACGGCCGCTGACGCCAAGGGCTTTATCAAAATCTCATCGAACCAGGGTAAGATCTTCAACCACGTAAACCAGGAATCATGATTCGGGCAGGTATTGTCGGTGGCGCGGGCTACACGGCAGGAGAACTTATACGACTGATCATTCATCATCCGGCACTCGAACTGGATTTTGTATACTCAACGTCCAATGCAGGCAACGAAATAGCCCAGGTGCATGCTGATCTCGAAGGAGAGGAATTGCCTCGATTCACTTCGGAATTAAACTCGGATGTTGACGTTTTGTTTCTCTGCCTGGCTCACGGAAATTCAAAAATATTCCTGGGGAACCACTCGTTTTCCGAGGCGACGCACATCATCGACCTGAGCAATGATTTTCGATTGAAAGAAGACCGGGTGCTGGGCGACATGGAATTTGTATACGGTCTCCCGGAGTTGAATGCATCTGAGATCAGCAAGTCCAAATACCTGGCCAATCCGGGATGTTTTGCCACGGCCATAGAACTGGCGCTGTTGCCCCTGGCTTCTCAAGGCTTGCTTCAGGAAGATGTTCATGTGAACGCGGTTACCGGGGCTACAGGAGCCGGGGTATCCTTGTCCAAAACCACCCATTTTACCTGGCGGGACAATAATTTCTCTCATTATAAGGCTTTCACCCATCAGCACCTGGGAGAGATCTCGGAGTCGGTATCCCAGTTGCAATCGGGTTGGAACCGGGAGATCTATTTCCTCCCCAACCGGGGGAATTTCAGCCGGGGAATATTTGCGACAGCCTACACAGAATTCACCGAAGACCTGGAGTCCGCCTTTGAGCTGTATGAGGGCTTTTACAAACACGCGCCGTTTACCTTTGTTTCCCGTCGCGAGGTTTTTCTCAAACAGGTGGTCAATACCAACAAATGCCTGATCCATTTGCACAAGCATAAAAATAAGTTGCTCATAACCAGTGTAATTGATAATTTATTGAAGGGTGCCTCCGGACAGGCCATAGAAAACATGAATTTGATGTTTGGTTTGGAAAGAAAACTCGGGCTGGAACTTAAAGCGAACTTTTTTTAAAAAAGAATCATATGAAAATAGCAATCATTGGAGTCGGGAACCTGGGGTATTCAATCGCCCTCGGGATCTTAAGTCAGAAAAAGGAGATCAAATGCAAATCTCTTTATTTGACCAAGAGGCATTTGTCGTCCCTCAACCACTTGGAGAAGGTTTCAGTGGTTAAGCTCACCGCAGACAACCGACGTGCCGTGAAGTACTCAGACATCATCATTCTTGCGGTTCAACCCGCTCAATTGCACGAGGTGCTCGAGGAGATTCAGCCGGAATTGAATCCTAAAAAGCACACTTTGATTTCGGTGGCCACCGGACGAAAGATCCACGAGATCGAAGAAGTTGTCGGGAACGAGGTGCCGGT
>Ga0316191_10004858_pt1 | contig 10073 bp, 10 predicted proteins | sample Eddworburr2cm_MG_FD_204928 | JGI IMG/M metagenome (GOLD analysis project Ga0316191, IMG submission 204928) | Coastal sediment microbial communities from Maine, United States - Eddy worm burrow 2 cm | ecosystem: Environmental > Aquatic > Marine > Coastal > Sediment | place: USA: Maine... | reverse complement strand
TGACTTTACCCCTGTTTTTTCGGCGTCCCCGGGAGGATTCGAACCTCCGACCTTCGGTTTAGGAAACCACTGCTCTATCCTACTGAGCTACGAGGACTTAGGTGGCGGCGTAATAGCACGCGCTGGCCGAGACGCCCGGGCGGTTGACGCGATCGCCTGAGCTGTACTACTTCTGGTCAGCTAGGCAGGAGCAGCGTTATTTCTGGCGAACGACGATACCCCGCACCAGTCATCGCGGTCTCTAACGGGACGGAGGCGGAGGTGCCTTCAGACGGGCCGGAACCGAAGCGTCGCAGCACCCTGCCCGACGATCTTCTGTTTCGCAATGACGAGGAAGCAGCGCGACGGTTGGCGCTGAAATGCGTGGCTGCCGCGCGGGCCGCAGAGCGTCGTCTCGACGATCGCTTCGACCGGGAGGCGCTGCACGATTTTCGGGTTGGCGTTCGGCGGCTCCGTAGCCTGCTGCGCGCGTACCGGCCTCAGCTCGAAAAGGCCGTGCGGGCGAAGGACCGTCGAAGGCTTCGCGCGATCCAGCAGGCCACCGGCGGAGGCCGCGAAGCCGAAGTCGCGCTCGAGTGGCTCACGAAGCAACATGCGGACCTGGAGCCCGAGCACCTGGCGGGGCTCAACTGGCTATCGGCTCTCCTACTGGAGCGCCGCCGGAAGTGCGCCGACGACCTCGACGGCAAGGTGCGAGCAAAGTTCCGACGTACCGCCGAGCAGCTCGAAGAGCGACTAGCGATCATGCGCAGCGAGCACAATCTGCTGGCCGAACATCCACATGTGACCTTCGCCCGTTCACTTGCGAACCTGACCGAAGCCCACGCTACCGATCTCCTGGTGAACCTCGGGCAGATCATGAGCATGGACCACGCCGAGCAGCTTCACCAAGCGCGCATCACTGCCAAGCGGCTCCGCTATCTCCTCGAGCCGGTACGCGCCTACGCCAGCGACGCGCAGTCGGTGGTGAAGCGGAGCAAGCGACTGCAGGACGTGCTCGGCGACCTGAACGACGTCCACGTTCTGATGCGCGAGATCGACCAATCATTCGAGACTTCGATGCAGCAGAAGGCAGTGCGCGTGCGTGACTCTCTGCGCAGGGGTGACATCGAGCGTGCGCGACGCGAGGCGTCCGTGAGCGAATGGGCCGGCCTCGTCGAGCTCTACGATCGCCTGGACAAGGAGCGCCGTGAACTCATTGCGCGCATTCGCGATCGATGGCTAGGCGGCGACCTAGACGCCCTCGTATCGAAAGCCCGAGACCTAGCCCAGGACCTCCGCACAGCCTAGGCGATAGTGTGGGGGCGGTGGGGCGGGACAAACTGCCGCCGAAGGCGACCGGGAAACAACGGATTAGACCCCTTCAATAGTCGAGGATGGTGATGATTGGGGTCGGGGAAAGTCTTTTGGTGCCTTCTAGGGCGAGCAGGTTGATGACGAAGACGAATGCTGCGACTTCGGCGCCGCATTGTTGGACGAGCTCTTTGGTGGCCCTGGCTGTGCCGCCTGTGGCGATCAGGTCGTCGACGACGACGACCCGGTCACCGGACGTGAGCGCATCCTGATGGATTTCGACCGCGTCGCTTCCGTATTCGAGGTCGTAGTCCGCACGGTAGGTCGCCGCGGGGAGCTTCCCCGGTTTGCGCACGGGGATGAAGCCGACGCTGAGCTTGTCCGCTAGGGCAGCACCAAACATGAAGCCGCGGGATTCGATGCCGATGACGGAGCTCACCGATTCCCCGTCGAGCCTTTCTGCCATGAGCTGGATGCACGTGCGAAACGCTCCGACGTCGGCGAGGAGCGGCGTGATGTCCCTGAAGAGGATGCCCTCCTTCGGAAAGTCGGGCACGTCTCGAATGCGCCCACGCAAGAAGCTCACACGTTCGTCGCTCATTGGTCCTCCGCCGGTCCCGCCACGTAGGCGGCAACTCCCAAGTGGTCTGGCTGCGTGGCCTCGATGCTCAGGGGTGTCACGGAGATGAGCCCCTCGTCGAGCGCCTCCGTGTCGGCGCCCTCGACCGGCTCGCTCGTCGCGCCACCAGGGCCGCCGATCCACAAATAGTGGCGCCCCCGAGGGTCGTCCCGCACCTCGACGTCGTCGGAGTACAGCCGGAACCCGAGCCGCGTCGCGCGAATCCCTTTGGGCGGAACCGAGGGGAAGTTGACGTTGAGCAGCACGGCTTGGCCTTCGGGCGCAGTGATCCGAAGGAGTTGCCTGCAGAAGCGCTTGGCGTATTGCGCAGCGCCCTCCATGTCGGGGGAAGAGTTGGAAAACGCTATGGAGGGCACGCCGCGAAGCGCACCTTCACGAGCGGCCGCAACGGTGCCCGAATAGTGCACGTCGTTGCCGAGGTTCGGCCCGTGGTTGATCCCCGAAACCACCAGGTCGGGCCTGCGCGGTAGGAGGTCTTTCAAGAAGAACGCGACGTATACACAGTCTGCCGGCGTGCCGTCGACCGCCCACACGCGCTCCTCCACTTCATGAAACCGGAGTGGATGGTGCAGCGTGATGGAGTGACTCTTTGCGCTTTGCTCGGTCTGGGGCGCCACGGTGTACACGTCGGCGAACGTGGCCAAGGCCGCACGCAGCGCGATGATGCCCGTCGCGTCGACTCCATCGTCATTGGAAACCAAGAGGAGTGGGCGGTCCGACATGCGCTCAACGACCTATCGCGGAAGCGCGCAGCGAGCAAAGGGACTGCGCGCCAGCTGGATCCAAGAAGGCTGACGGGAAAGATCCAGGGAGCGGAGCGAGCTGGATTCAGGGGGGGTGGGCGGGAAAGATCCAGGGAGCGGAGCGAGCTGGATTCAGGGGGGGTGGGCGGGAAATAATCGAGGGAGGGCCGGCGGGCTTTCGCCCTCCGGTCCGCCAATGGTCGGGGCGACTGGATTTGAACCAGCGACCCCCTCACCCCCAGTAAGGTGCGCTACCAAGCTGCGCTACGCCCCGTCCACCCTCTATTTGAGGGCACGCGACTCTAACTCAGGGCGCCCCGAACGCAAACCAAAAGCACCCCGATAGCCCCCAAACGGAGCAGAAACCAGAGAAGACCAGAAGCCCGCTCAGGCCTCTGGACCGCGGCTCACGGGGACCGGGACCACTTTGTGGACAGTCACCTGCAACGGCTGGGCTTGCAACGGATGGCTTTCGACCTCGGCAAGGTCATCGAGTAGCTCGGAGAGCTGCTGGCGGAGACCCAAGAGCTCCGCGCGCAATGCGACCTCGCGCTGTGCACGAGGCTCAGGCGGACTGCTCCGCTGATGACGGCCCAGGTCACGGATGCGCTTGCGAGCTCCCGGAATCGTGTAGCCCTCGTCGTGAAGGAGCTGGCGAATCAGCATGGCAAGCTCGACATCCCGGCGGCTGTACTGGCGATGGGCGCCGCGAGTTTTCTTGGGACGGAGCGCAGGAAACTCGGTTTCCCAGTAGCGGAGCGCATGTGGCTTGACGCCGACGATGTCCGCGACCTCGCCAATCTTGAAGAACAGCTTGTCAGGCAGTTGGGTGCGCCGTGTCATTGCTTGAGCCCCTGAGTCCTCTGCTTAGATGCTTTCATGCGAACCCACGCCGTCCTCGTCGGTACGGTGCGGGTTGAGCACTGTTTTGAGTACCTGGCTGGGCTTGAACGTCAGCACACGCCTCGCGCTGATCGGAATTGGGGCGCCCGTCTGTGGGTTTCGGCCGATGCGCTCTTTCTTGGCGCGCACCACGAAGTTTCCGAACCCTGAGATCTTGATCTTTTCCCCGTCGGCCAGCACGTCCTTCATCGTATCGAAGACGGCCTCGACGACCTCTGCCGCCTCTTTCTTCGAGAAGCCCCCAACCTTCTCGTAGACGGCATCGATGATTTCGGCTTTCGTCATTCGGTCTATTCCTCCACAGGCCCGGTAAGCCCGAGAGAACCACAAATCGGTTTGAATCTCAAGGGTTTGGCAAGAGGTCAGCGATAGAAAGGTGCGTATTCTCACACATGCCGAAGAATCGCTAGCGGATGGTCGCTTCGAAGCGATCGCTTGCGAGTCTCGCGAGTGATGCATGGACTTTGTCGACCCGTTTGTCGGTCAGCGTCCCTTCGGGGTCGCGGTACGTGACTCGGAAAGCAAGACTGCGGTGCCCGTCCGGGATCTGATCGCCTCGGTACAAGTCGAACAGCCTGACAGACTCCGCCAATCCGCCCGAAGCATCCCGAAGCGCGTCGGCGATCTCGCCAGCGCTGAACTGATCACGAACGAGCATGGCGATGTCGCGCGCCACCGCTGGGAACTTCGGCAGGCCACTCGCCTGCGTCGGGCCGAGCTCTTCGGACAAGGCGTGGAGCGCGGGCACGTCGAGCTCCGCATAGATCACCCGGCCGATGAGATCCAGGTCGTCGCCAACATCGGGGTGCACCTCTCCGACGAAACCGATCGGGCGCGACGCGAGTGTCACGACAGCGGACCGCTTCGGATGCAGGAAGCTCGGCACCTCGCCCAGCACGAGCTCGGGCACTTGGCCAAACACGCGACCGACGACAGCTTGGATGACGCCCTTCCCGTCATACAGATCGAACGACTCCTCACCTCCGATCCAACCCGAGCGATGCCCGGCCAAGACGAGGGCGAGGACGGTGTCTTCCCGAGGGAGCACATCATCGTTGGGATGAAACGTTCGCGCGAGCTCGAAGAGCCTGACCTCGGTCGCGCCATGACGCTGCGCCCGCGTCGCCGCGGCGGTGAGCCCGGGCAGCAACGAGGTCCGCATGACTGAGCGCTCTTCGGAGAGTGGATTCGCAAGCGCGACGGCGTCGGTCGACACGCGCGCTTTGCGAAGGTCACCGACCGACAAGAACCCGTAATTTATCGCTTCGTATAGACCTGATGTCACCGCCCCGTCGCGTAGTGCATCGATGAATTTGAGGAGGCCCGCGGTGCCCGCTTCGGACGGGTGAACACGAGGAACCGCGGTCGGGATCTCTTCGTAGCCACGTACGCGTGCGACCTCTTCGATGAGGTCCACCTCGCGACCGAGGTCGGGCCGCCAGCTTGGCGCTTCGGCGGCGATGGCGTCGTCGCTCTGTTCGACGATGCGACAGCCCAGCGACTCCAGGATACGAAGGCTTTCGTCTTTTGACACGGGCGTGCCGAGAAGCTGGGCCGCTCGGGCAGGACGGAAACGAATCGACTTCGGCTCGTAGGCAGTCGCGACGCGATCGATGGCCGTCGTCGCGGCGACGCCACCGCCGAGCTCCGCAATGAGGGCCGAGGCGCTCGCGAGAACTTGCGGGATGGCTTCCGGATCGACGCCACGCTCGAAACGATGGCTGGAGTCGGTGTGCAGGCCGAGACGTCGGGATGTGCGGCGAATCGACCTCGGGTCGAAGTACGCGCACTCGATGAGAACGTTTTGGGTGTCGTCCCGAATCTCGGTGTCGAGACCGCCCATGACACCGGCCACCGCGACGGGTCCTTCGCCGTCACAGATCAAGAGGTCGTCGGCGGTGAAGGTGCGCTCGATGCCGTCGAGGGTCGCCATTTTCTCTCCATCGGAAGCGAGGCGAACCACGACTTTGGATCCGCCAAGCCGAGCAAGGTCGAAGCCGTGAATCGGATGGCCCCATTCGAGCAGAATCAGATTCGTCGCGTCGACGACGTTCGAAAGGGCGCGGAGGCCAAGGTTGTGCAACCGGTACCGGAGCCAGAAAGGGGATGGAGCGACTTTGACACCGGCCACGAGCGCGGCTCCGTACCTCGGACAGCGATCGCCATCGGCGATCTTCACCGAGATCACGGGGAGCTCCGGGGTGTCGACCGTCTCACTATCGGTGTCCCACAGCGGCGTGAGCTTGCTTGTCGGCTGACCGGGGCCGAACGAGCCGCCGGCTGCAAAGGTCCGGTGCGGCCCCGCGGCCTTGCGGGGTTGGTAGCCTACGCCGAAAAGAACCCCGATTTCTCGGGCGATTCCCACGTGACCGAGGCAATCGGGACGATTGGGCGTGAGACCGACGTCGAGGATGACGTCGTGCAGATCGAGGGCATCCGCGACGCCAGCTCCCGGAAGCGCGCCGTTATCGGAGTCGACGACGAAGATCCCATCGCCGTCAGCACCGATCTCGAGCTCGGCCTCGCTGCAAATCATGCCGTTGGATTCGACGCCGCCAACCTTGCGAGGAGCGATCTGCATCCCGTTGGGAAGGGTGGCACCCGATCGGGCAAACAAGATCCGGCCCCCGGGCTCGGGGACGTTCGGCGCCCCGCACACGACGGTGTGCTCGTCCTCTCCGTCGAAGACCGTGACGAGGGTCAGCTTGTCCTTCTTAGGATGAGGGCTCTTGGCTCGAACCTCGGCGATGACGACGCCGGAGAGGTTCTTGCCCTTTTCGTCCATCGCCTCCACTTCGAGGCCCGCAAGCGAAATGCGGTGCGCGACCTCGGCGACATCCGCGTCGACGGGACAGAGCTCTTGCAACCACCGAAATGAAACCAGCATCGCCCTTCCTAAAACTGCGACAAGAACCGAACGTCGTTCTCGTAGAGGAGCTTGATGTTGGGGATGCCGTACTTGAGCATGGCGATGCGGTCGAGACCCATCCCAAATGCAAAGCCGGTGTACTTCTCCGGATCGTATCCGACATTCTCGAACACGACCGGGTGAATCATTCCGCAGCCGAGGATCTCCATCCATCCGGTGCCCTTGCAGACGCGGCAGTCGGCGGTGCGCGCGCGGTCACCTTCCCATGCCCGGCAGAAGACACAACTCATGTCGACCTCGCCACCGGGCTCGACGAACGGGAAGTAGCTCGCTCGGAACCGAACCGCGATGTGCTCGTCGAACAGGCGGCGGAGGAAAAGCGTGAGCACGCCTTTGAGCTCGGCAAATGTGACGTCTTCGTCGACGAGGAAACCTTCGAGCTGAAAGAACATCGGCGAATGGGTGGCGTCGTCATCGCGACGGTACACGGCACCGGGAGACACAATCGCGAGCGGGGGTTGCCGCTTCATCATCTCGCGGACTTGAATCGTCGATGTCTGGGTTCGCAGAAGCACGCTTTCCGCCTCCGAGGAGCGGTTTCCCTCGATGAAAAACGTGTCGTGCTCGTCTGTGGCGGGGTGGTCCGGAGGGAAACCGAGCTTGTCGAAGCAGTTTTCGTACAGCTCGACCTCGGGACCGTCGGCGATGTCGAAACCAAGTGAAACGAAGATGTCGAGCACCTCGTTTCGAACGCGGGTGATCGGGTGAAGCCGGCCCGGCATCTGCCAGCGGCCCGGCAAGGTCACGTCGAGGGCTAGACCCCTGAGCTCCGCTTCGCGAGCGCCGCGATGAATGCCTTCGAGGGCATCATCGAAAGCGCGTTGAATGTCTTGCTTGAGCGCGTTGGCGGCCTGGCCGAGCTCGCGCCGACGGTCGCCTGGTAATTTCGGCATGAGCTTGAGGAGCTTGGTGAGCTCGCCTTGAGGCCCGACATAGCGCGCGTTGATCAGTCGGAGCTCGGGCTCCTCGCCCGCAGCGCGCAATGCCTCCGCGTAGGCGCCGCGGATTTCGGCGAGCCCATCCTCGAACGTCTGAACCGCATCAGGCTCTGCCATTTCGCGTCCGGAGCGTTCTAATCGATGGCTTCGACGACAGCTTTGAAACCGCCGGGATCGGCAATCGCAATCTCTGCGAGCACCTTGCGGTCGAGCTCGATGTTCGAGCGCTTGAGGCCTGCGATGAACTGGCTGTAGTTCAGGCCGTTGGTGCGCGACGCAGCGTTGATGCGCGCGATCCAAAGGCGGCGGAACTCACGCTTCTTGGTGCGGCGATGCTTGTAGGCATCCTGCCAGGCATTGTGGACCTGCTCGATCGCGACGTGGAAGGCCTTGCGGCGTGCGCCGTAGTAACCCTTGGCGTGCTTGAGCACACGATTGCGGCGACGTCGGGCTTTGAAGCCTCGTTTAACTCTGGGCATTTGCGTTCTCCTTCGAAGTCTTAGAGCTCGTAAGGAACCAAACGCCGAATGCGTGCTTCGTCGCTGGGATCGACCATGGAGTTCTTCTTGAGCTTCCGAAGTCGATTGGCGGACTTGCCACGCATCATGTGCTGCTTGCCGGCCGTGGAACGACGAATCCGCCCCCCTCCCGTGGCCTTGAACCGCTTCGCAGCAGCACGCTTTGTCTTCATTTTGGGCATTTGACTGTCCTCGCTTGGAGCTCCCAAGCCAGCGGCGACCGCGGCGGGGGAGCGGAGAGGCCGGGGTTTAGCGCGTGGGTCGGGGGAGTCAAGCAGCGGGAATTGCGGGGGTTGAGGGCGCTAGCGGAGGGGATTCCGGGGCCGAGACCGGGGACCGGGGCCGAGACCGGGGAACCGAGGCCGAGGCCGGGGCCTCGTCAGCGGGGTGGGGTTGACTCTGGCGGTGGCGGGGGCGCTAGTATGCTTCGTCGATGAGGGAGAGGAACCGATGATTCCCGTATCCAGCCTGGACGCAGGCATGCTGTATGTAGAGACCGAGGGGATGCCCATGCACACCATGGGGGTCTTGCTGGTCGAGCCGCCCCATGGCGACGAGACCTCGGCGATGGAGCTCGTTCGCGAGGCGCTCGAGGAGCGCCTCCACTTGATTCCGCCGTTTCGTCGGAAGCTGGTTCAGGGGCCGCTGAAGATCGGGGACCCCTACTGGATCGAGGACCCGGAATTCGACCTCGCCAACCACCTGTCGCATCACGTGCTCCCGGCGCCAGGGGCGCGCCACGAGCTCGATGCGCTGATCGGCGAGCTCGCGAGCGGCTGCCTGGACCGCGACAAGCCCTTGTGGGAGATGGCAGTCATCGAGGGGCTCGAAAGTGGCCAGATCGCCCTCGTCACCAAGGTGCACCACGCGACGATGGACGGCGGCAAGGGCGCGGCGCTCATGGGCCAGCTGTTCTCCACGGAGCTACACGGCGAGGTTCCAGCGCCGGACGAACCGTGGGTCGCCGAACCGGAACCGACGACGCCCTGGCTCTTGGCCGACACAGTTCGCACGCTGCTCGGCAAGCCACGGCGTGTGGCGAGTGCTGCGACCGGAGTCGTCTCTGGACTGCGCGGCCTTGGAAAGAAGAGCAGTGCCCCCCCCGAAGAGCACGAAGACAAGGCCAACAAGCCCGCGCTCTTCGAGGCACCCGTGACGACGTTCAATCGCGTGTTGACGCCCAATCGCTCGGTAGGCCTGTGTGATGTGCCGCTCGACGACGTCAAGAGTATTGGTCGCGGTCTGGGCGCCACCGTCAATGACGTCGTGTTGGCCGCATCCTGTGCGAGTGTCCGTTCTTGGCTTCTTGCTCGTGACGGATTGCCGGAGCGGCCACTCGTGGCAGTGGTCCCGGTTTCGCTGCGAGGGGAGGACGACCACGCGGAGGGCAACCGGGTCACGGTGATGCGCGTACGCTTGCCCATGGATATCGACGATCCAATCGAGCGCCTGCGCGCGATCCACGCGGTCACCCGATCGGGAAAGAAGGGGCGCGGCGGTGGCGGTGCCGGCGCCCTGAAGCACCTTGCCGACATCTTGATCAACGTCTCTACACCTCTGGCCCTGACGGAGATCTTCGGGCGCTATTCGCAGATCGCCGAACGGATCCCCCCGATGTGGAACCTGGTCGTCTCGAACATCGCGGGCTCACCAGTGCCGCTCTACTTCGGCGGCACACGACTCCGCCAACTCTACCCGCTCGGCCCTGTCCAGCACGGCGCCGGTCTGAACATCACGGTCCTCAGCACAGACGGAAGGTTGTGTTTCGGCGCACTGGCTTGTCCGGATCTCGTGCCCAACGTCGAAGAGATCGCGGCGGGGTTCGAGGAGGAGATTGGGAGACTGAAGGGGTTGATCTAACCCCGTAAAGCAATTTCGTCGCCACGGGGCTGCGCCCCACCCGTGCCTGGGGCGAAGCCCCGTGGACGATGCGAAGCATCGACTTTACGGGGTCAGCGGGAGAGTAGCGAGATGACCTCGGTTAGGCGGGTGTCGGTTTGCTCGCCGGTCACCAGCCCTAGCCGTTGCCCCGAGTCGTCGAAGACCCCTACCGAAATCACCGCACCTGCGGGGAAGCCCAGGTTTGGGTACACCTTGCCCTTCCAATCC
>Ga0316191_10004857_pt1 | contig 10073 bp, 10 predicted proteins | sample Eddworburr2cm_MG_FD_204928 | JGI IMG/M metagenome (GOLD analysis project Ga0316191, IMG submission 204928) | Coastal sediment microbial communities from Maine, United States - Eddy worm burrow 2 cm | ecosystem: Environmental > Aquatic > Marine > Coastal > Sediment | place: USA: Maine... | reverse complement strand
CTACACTGCCCTGCCCGATTGGGCCCAGAGTCTTGGCATGGTCATGTCCATCATATTGCTGGCACCCTCCTGGGGCGGCATGATCAACGGCATGATGACCTTGTCCGGCGCATGGCACAAACTGCGCACAGATCCTATCCTGCGATTCCTGGTAGTGAGCCTGTCTTTCTACGGCATGTCCACATTTGAAGGTCCGATGATGTCCATCAGGACCGTTAACGCGCTGTCTCACTACACCGACTGGACTATTGGCCACGTGCATTCCGGCGCACTGGGCTGGGTGGCCATGATCTCCATCGGCTCCCTGTACCACCTGTTCCCGATTTTGTTTGGCAAGGAACGTATGTACAGCACCGACCTGATCAACACCCACTTCTGGATGTCCACTATTGGCACGGTACTGTATATCGCTTCCATGTGGGTTAACGGCATCCTCCAGGGCCTGATGTGGCGCGCTTACAACCAGGACGGGACGCTCACCTACAGTTTTGTGGAATCCGTGTCCGCCAGTTACCCGGGCTATGTGGTGCGGGTGATCGGTGGCGGCATCTTCTTCGCCGGCATGCTGATCATGGCCTACAACGTGTATATGACCAGCCGGAAAGGTGTCGCTTCACAACCGGCCCCGGCCGCAGCCAGCGCGGCATAAGGAGCAGAGCATGAAACATGATGTAATTGAAAAAAATGTCGGGCTGATGATCGTGCTGACGCTTGTCGCACTGAGTTTCGGCACCCTGGTAGAACTGGTGCCCTTGATGTTTGCCAAGGAAACCAATGAACCGATCGCCGGACTCAAGCCGCTATCGGCCCTGCAATTGGAAGGCCGCGACATCTATGTTCGCGAGGGCTGCAATACCTGCCACTCGCAGATGATTCGCCCCCTGCGCGCGGAAACTGAGCGCTACGGGCATTACTCTGTCGCCGGTGAGTTCGTTTATGATCACCCCTTCCTGTGGGGTTCCAAGCGCACTGGCCCCGACCTCGCTCGGGTAGGCAAACGCTACAGCGATGATTGGCACCGCGCGCACCTTTACAACCCGCGTGACGTGGTACCGGAATCCAACATGCCCTCGTTCCCCTGGCTGTTCGACAACGATATCAACGGGGAGGTCACCGGCACCAAAATGGCCAGCTTACGCACGGTCGGTGTGCCTTATACCGATGATGACATTGCCGGCGCAGCCGCTGCCGTGACTGGCAAGAAAGAAATCGACGCCCTGGTTGCATATTTGCAGCAATTGGGCACCCTGCTGCAATCCAAGCGTTAGGAACCCATCATGGATATCAACGACTTGAGAGGCCTTAGCACGCTGTTCCTGATGATCGCTTTCATAGGACTTTGTTTCTGGGCCTACAGCGGTAAACGTAAAAAGACATTTGATGAAGCCGCCCTGCTGCCATTCGCAGACGAAGAGCTGAATCAACGCACCATGCAGGAGGAAGAAAAGAATGTCTAGTTTCTGGAGCATGTGGATCATCATTCTCACATCGATCACCATCGTGGGAATAACCTGGATCCTGTTTGCCAATCGCAAGCGCGAACAGCAGCCTGCAGATAAGACCACTGGCCACGAGTACGACGGCATTCAGGAGTACGACAATCCTCTCCCCGCCTGGTGGTTTTACATGTTCGTTATCACCATCGTATGGGGCATCGGCTACCTGGTACTGTACCCCGGGATGGGCAATTTCCCTGGCATTCTGGGCTGGACTCAGCTGGATCAGCATTCCCGTGAAGTCGCCGCCGCAGATGACAAGTTCCGTGCCATGCGTGACCGCTACCTGGCCCTGCCAGTGGAAGAAATCGCAGGTGACCCGGTGGTGCGTAAAATGGGTATGCGGATGTTCGCCAACAACTGCGCGCAATGCCATGGCGCAGATGCCAAGGGCAGCTACGGCTTTCCCAACCTGACCGATGATGACTGGATCTATGGCGGTGATGCCGCCACCATCAAGGCCACACTGGTCAATGGCAGACAAGCCGCCATGCCGGCATGGGGCAGCATCCTCGGTGACCAGGGCATCGCTGAAACCACCCAGTACGTACTGGCGTTGAATGGCAGGGACACGGATTCCACAATGGCCGCTGCTGGTGAGAAACACTTCCAGACCTACTGCGTTGCCTGCCATGGCGCAGATGCCAAGGGCAACCCCGCCCTGGGCTCACCCAACCTGGCTAATGGCATCTGGCTATACGGTGGTACCGAAGAGCAGATTTCCCACACCCTGCGAGCAGGTCGTAACGGGGTTATGCCCGCGTTCAAGGACACCCTGAGCGAAGACAAGATACACATCCTCGCTGCCTATGTGTACGGACTCAACCAGTAAGTCGTAGCCCTATCACTCAAGCCAACACCCGGGAACCCAAGGATGGGAACCCGGTCAATGAAGAACCAGTTCAACCAAGCCACGGAATAGGACCATGTCTGATCCAGACCTCATTGATCTCCAGGAAGTTGCGCCTGCCGAAGTAGGCGAGATTGATCTCTACCAGCACCGCGAGAGGATTTATACCCGCAAGATCGAGGGTTTCTTCCAGCGTATCCGGCTGTTCACGGGCTGGCCTTTACTGCTGGGCTACCTGGTGCTGCCGTGGATCAGCCTGGACGGACGCCAGGCGGTGTTATTCGACCTCCCGGCACGCAAATTCCATATTTTGGGGCTGACCTTCTGGCCGCAAGATTTCCCCATGCTGGCCTTCCTGCTGATTATTGCCGCTTACTCGCTGTTTGCGGTAACAACTTTTGCCGGGCGCATCTGGTGCGGCTACACCTGCCCACAGACCGTGTGGACCAGTATCTTTATGTGGCTGGAGCAAAAGACCGAGGGCAGTCGCAACCAGCGTATCCGGCTGGACCAGGCACCATGGTCACTGGAAAAATTCGCCAAGAAACTCGCCAAACACGGCTCCTGGTTGTTTGTCGGCTTCGTCACCGGCTTCACTTTCGTGGCGTATTTTTATCCCGTCAAGGAACTATTGCCGGCACTGGCAACGTTCAGTATCTCTGGCTGGGCGCTGTTCTGGGTCGTCTTCTTCACTATCGCCACCTACATCAACGCCGGCTGGATGCGCGAGCAGGTGTGCATGTATATGTGTCCCTATGCGCGTTTCCAGTCAGTGATGTTCGACCAGGACACGCTGATCGTTTCCTATGACAAAAAACGCGGTGAACCACGCGGCTCCCGCAAGCGCGACGCGAACCCATCTGCGCTGGGCCTGGGCGAGTGTATTGACTGCGAACTCTGCACCCAGGTATGCCCCACCGGCATCGACATACGCGATGGTTTGCAATACGAATGTATAGGCTGCGCCCTGTGTGTCGATGCCTGCGACTCGGTAATGGACAAAATGGGGTACCCCAGGGGACTGATACGCTACACCAGCGAGCACGAGTTGCAGGGCGGCACTACCCACTGGCTGCGGCCGCGTATTATCGGTTATGTGGTGGTCCTGTGTCTGATGATAGGCGTATTCTCCTATAATATGGTGTCGCGCATACCGTTGGAACTGACCGTGATCCGCGATCGCAATCAGCTGTATGTCACCACCGACAGTGGCGCCATTGAGAATATCTATACCCTGCAACTGGTCAATATGGACACCACCATGCACGAGTTTGAGATTGAAATCTCCGGGATTGACGACGCCATGATTATTGGTGAGCGTATGTACACCCTGGACGGCGGTGAAGTCCGCGCTATCAACCTGCGGGTGCGCGCCGAACCTGAGCAACTGGACAAGCCCAGTACCGAATTGAATTTTCGTGCCAGCGCCACGGATATGCCATCGTTGCAGGCCAGTTCCGAATCCCGATTTATGAAGCCGCTATAGGGCACGAAACCACTATGAGCAATCGCCTGCCCCGGGAAGACACACTGCCCTGGTATCGACAATTCTGGCCCTGGTTCCTGATCATGCTGCCCGCCAGTGTCGTGGTCGCCAGCCTCAGCACCTGGTATATCGCCCATCGCCATGCCGACGACCTGGTGGTGGATGAATATTACAAGGATGGGCTGGCCATTAACCGGCAATTGGAGAAGAAACAGCGTGCCGAGGCACAGGGCATTACAGCCAGCATCAATGTCAGCGGCGACCAGGTCCTGGTGACACTTGCGGGGGAAACCAATGCCCACCAACTGAACCTGCTGCTGTCACATCCGCTGGAAGCGGATCGCGACTTCGCCACCGTGTTGATACGCAGTGGCCCGGGGCAATACCGTGGTCGCTTGCAGCAGCCTATCGCCGCTCGCTGGCACTGGACACTGGAACTGCAGGAGCCAGAGGGCTGGCGCCTGGACGGTTCACTCACTGCCAGCGATATCGGCGATGACAGGGCTCTCTGAGCAAACGGTTAAGCTGGCGGACAGTATTTGCTATCACTGTGGTGAAGCGGTTCCGCCGGGCACCCGACTTGACATTGAAATAGCCGGAGAATCACGGCCCATGTGTTGCCCGGGCTGTCGCGCTGTCGCCGGCCTGATCGCCAGCAGTGGCCTGGGAAACTTTTACCAGCAACGCACCGCCTACAACGTGCGCCCCGTGTCACCTGAGCCCACGGCGTTGCAACAATACCTTATCTACGACGACCCGGACCTGTACTCCAGCTTCTGCCACCGCGAGGAAGATGGCGAAATCAGTGCCAGCCTGCTGCTGGGTGGCGTCACCTGTGCCGCCTGTACCTGGCTGATCGAAAAGTCACTTGGCCGGCTGCCCGGGGTGCAGCGAGCCCTGGTAAACCTGCAACAGTCTCGTCTGGATATCCGGTTCGATCCGGCGACCCTACCGCTGAGTGAAATATTCGCCAGGGTGGAAGCTCTGGGCTATCGTCCGCGGCCCTACCAGGCAAATACTCAGCGCGAGCAAATGCAGCGGGAATACCGACTCGACATGCGGCGGCTGGGTGTCGCCGGACTGGGTATGATGCAAGTGGGCATGTTTGCCATCGCCCTGCACGCAGGTGACATTCAGGGCATAGACCTGCGCTACCAGGGTCTGTTGCGGTGGGTCAGCCTGATCGTGGCCAGCTTTATTGTTTTTTATTCTGCCCGCCCGTTTTTTTCCTCCGCCTGGCGTCACCTCAAAGTGGGATCCCTGGTCATGGATCTGCCGGTGGCCCTGGCCATCGGCCTGGCCTGGAGCGCCAGCGCCTGGGCCACATTCACCGGTACCGGCCAGGTGTATTTCGATTCCGTGGTCATGTTCACCTTCTTCCTGTTATTGGGGCGCTTTCTCGAGCGCCGGGTGCGCCAACGCCACGCTCTCACCTGGTTCGATGCAGAGAGCACCCTGCCGGCAGCCGCCAGTGTGCAACGGCAGGGGCAGTGGCTTTCCATACCGCGCATTAACCTTGTGGCGGGAGACCGGATCTTGATAAAAGCCGGGGATACCATCCCCGTGGATGCCCGGGTGCTGGTGGGCACCAGCGCCGTAAAGGAAGATACATTCAATGGTGAACACCTGCCACGCCCGGTATCAAGTGGCGATACTCTTTATGCAGGCACCGTCAATATCGATGGCGCCCTGCAGGCACAGGTGCTGGGGTCGTATCGGGACAGCCGCCTGGCGGCACTGCAGCGCTCAGTGGAGTTGGCGCAGACAGAAAAACCTCACCTGGCCCGACTCGCAGACCGGATAGCCTCCTGGTTTGTCGCCGGAGTATTGCTGGTAACCGCCGGTACTGCAGCCGCCTGGAGCCAGATAGATCCGCAACAAGCTCTGTGGGTCACACTTTCGGTGTTGGTCATCAGTTGCCCCTGTGCCCTGGCGCTGGCGACACCGGCCGCCCTCACCAGCGCCGCCAGTGCCCTGCGCGGCAGTGGTGTCATAGTGCGCACCGAAAACGCGCTGGAAGCGCTGTCGCGCAGCACCCACCTGCTGTTCGACAAAACCGGTACGCTGACCCAGGGAGAGCTGACGGTCGCGAAGATTCTGCCGCTGGCTGAGCTGAACGAAGGGGCGATAGGCGCGCTTGCCGCTGCCCTGCAACAGTACTCGACCCACCCGGTGGCCCAAGCCTTCACCAACTACGATCCCGCGGGCGGCTTTAGCGACATAAGCTATCGCGTGGGTGCAGGCCTGGAAGGCCAGCGGGGGCCGCACCGCTATCGCATGGGCAGTGATGCATTCTGTCGTGAACTGTGCTCGGGCCTCTCTACAGTCCCGGACCACCAACACTACTGGGTAGCGCTGTGCCGCGACGACACGCCGCTCGCCTGGATTGGACTCAGCGACAAGCTGCGCAAAGAGGCTGCGCCGGTGGTAAACCGCGCTCACAGTGCGGGTTTGCGGGTCGAGTTGCTGACCGGGGACAGCTCGCAGCAGGGTCCTATCCTGGCCCGGGAGCTGGGTATAGCGGTAGTGAACTACGGTATGCAGCCGCAGCAAAAAATGGAGCGGGTGCGCTCACTGCAAAATGACGGTGCCGTGGTATGCATGGTCGGTGACGGTCTCAATGATGCACCGGTGCTGAGCCTGGCAGACGCCTCTTTCGCGGTAGCCGGCGCTACAGACCTGGCGCGTACCCAGGCCGATTTTGTGATCGTTGGCGGAGATTTACGGGCGATTACCGGTACCTGGGAAAAAGCCCGACAGTGCCGCCGTATCATCCTGCAAAATTTTTGCTGGGCGCTGGGCTACAACGTCAGCGCAATTCCGCTGGCCGCCAGCGGATTTATCCCCCCCTGGGCCGCCGCCATCGGTATGTCACTCAGTTCACTGCTGGTAGTTGCCAATTCCCTGCGGTTAAATAGACGCCTGGCAACCTGAGGAGTGTTCCTGAGTGGATAGCCTGTACCTGTTAATTCCAATTGCCCTGCTGTTTTGTGTTATTGCCATTAAATTACTGCTGTGGGCCATCGACAACGGACAATATGACGACCTGGACAAGGAGGCCTGGCGCATCCTGGCGGAGGATGAGACGCCGGTAGCCAACCAGAGCCAAAGCCACGACAACCACCACAAGCAGCCCGAGGGGAAAGAGAGAAGTTGATTGAGTTGACTCAGCTGGGCAGCGCCTTCGCGCTCGGGCTGGCCGGTGCCGGCCACTGCCTTGGCATGTGTGGCGGTATCGCCGCAGCACTTAACCTGGGCGGTCAGCGCAGTCGTGCTGTCACCCTGTCCTACCACGGCGGACGTATTGCCAGCTACACCCTGCTGGGAGGGCTGCTGGGGTTTGCGGCAGGCAGTGTAGATATAACCGCCTGGACCATAGGCCTACGTTACCTGGCCGGCCTGATGCTGATCGGCATGGGCCTGTATATTGCAGACTGGTGGCGAGGCATGGCTGCGCTGGAGCGCGCCGGAGCGGTGCTGTGGCAGCCGGTGCAGAAGATCAGCGGCCGCTGGCTGCCTATCCGCAACTGGCCCCAGGGCTTTGCCCTGGGTCTGTGCTGGGGCCTGATGCCCTGCGGCCTGATATACAGCAGCCTGGCATGGGCAGCCACAGCGCAGAACGCCACCTCCTCCGCGCTGATGATGTTGTTTTTTGGCCTGGGCACCCTGCCGGCCATGCTGGCCACCAGTCTTGGAGCTGATCGACTGCAGGCATTCCTGCGCCGACGCGGGTTGAAACTGCTGATCGCGCTACTACTGGTGCTTTCAGGCTTCTGGACGCTGTACCTCACTTTTGCCCATGCCAACCATGCCAATCATGGCGGGCATGAACAGCATCGGTCCATGGACCACTCGAAGATGCAACACGGCTAGATCCCGATGCGCCAGATGCCACTGTAAAAAAATGTTAAGAAGCGCGCAGACGGGTTAAGTTCGCATGACAAACCAAGCCAAATTCCCCACACTATAGCCCGCAGTTAAACGAGGACGCTGCGCCATGAGCGCTACTATCCTGATCATTGATGACGACCGGGAGTTGTGCGCCCTGCTGGCCGATTTCCTGCGCCTGGAAGGATTTGAGGCCAGCGCCATACACAACGGTGCCGATGCCGTGGAGCATTGTCACCAGTGCAGTTATGACGCTATCGTACTGGATATCATGCTACCGGGCCTGCAGGGCCTGGAAGTATTGCGGCAACTGCGGGCTTTTTGCCCCACACCCGTGCTCATGCTTACCGCTCGCGGAGAAGATACCGACCGCATTGTCGGCCTGGAAATGGGCGCTGACGATTACCTGCCAAAACCCTGCAACCCGCGTGAACTGGCCGCCCGCCTGCGGGCAGTACTGCGTCGCTCCCAGGGTAGTAGCGGCGCCGATACCGACGCGCCTGTCCAGGTAGGGCTGGTCTCACTGGACCCGCAGCAACGCAGCGTCACCTGTGCCGGTGACGACCTGCAACTGACCAGCGCCGAGTTCAATGTGCTGCAGGTGCTGATGGCTAACGCGGGCAAAGTGGTAGACAAGGACACGCTCAGTCAGCAGGCACTGGGGCGCGCCCTGACCGCTTACGATCGCAGTATCGATGTGCATGTCAGTAAAATTCGTAAAAAGCTGGCCGCAGCTGGCGGGGACAAGCCGATCATCAGTATACGCGGCGTCGGCTATCAATTTACTATCAGCCCTGACCAGAGCTGAAACATGAGTCTGGGCGGAAAACTGTTTACCAAGATTTTCATCGGCTTCTGGCTGGTGACCACCGCGATATTGGGCAGCTGGATGCTGAGCAGCCAATATTTCGACACCCGCCCGCAGGAGCGCATGGAAGACCATTATCCCGGTGGGCCAGGACATGCTGCTCCCCCACAACGTTTTGTTCTGCGCACCCTATACAGGCTGCAGCATCTTCCCGATGACGAATTGCAGGAGCTGCTGGCACAGGTGCATCGGCAGCACCGTGTCGATATCTACCTGATTAATGCGCAACAACGGGATATCTACGCCAGGGAAGTCCCCGAAGCCGCACTGCAAATAGCCGCACAATTGAGCAATGACCGACGGCGCGCAACGCAGAACAACGCCGGCAAGCAGCTCCTGGGGCATATCGTTTATCGTCAACCCGCCGGCATGCTGCGGGCTGTCTTTGTGTTTCCCAAACCCGGCAGGGGGCTGCTGCAGGCTCTGGGCCACAACCTCTGGCTGCGCATTACCCTGGCGATAACCATCAGCGGCCTGATCTGTTTCGCTTTATCTCGCCTGCTCACCAACCGCCTCAAGGCGCTGCAGTCGGCGGCACATCGACTGGCACAAGGCGAGCTGGATACGCGAATCAAGGTGCGCGAGCGCGGTGGCGATGAAACGGACGAAGTCGCCAGGGATTTCAACAGCATGGCGGCGCAACTGCAGGACAGAATCGAAGCCCAGCGCCGCTTGCTCGGCGACGTGTCACACGAGTTGCGCTCACCCCTTGCACGGCTGCGCATTGCACTGGCCCTGGCCGAGGACGATCCGAAAAATATTACCAGTCACTTACAGCGCATTGAACAGGAAACGGAACGGCTGGACGCGCTTATCGAGCAATTGTTGGCCACCCAAATTACCGCTCTAACCCTGGACAGCCATATCGACCTGGTGGCATTGCTGCGACAACTTTGTGAAGACGCCAACTTTGAGGGCCGCGCGCAGCACAAGACGGTTGTCTTCCACACGGACCTGCAGCAGGCAGTAGTGGCCAGCTCCGCAGACCTGTTGCACAAGAGTTTCGAGAACATCCTGCGCAACGCCCTGACCCACACCGCCGCCGCTACCGAGGTGCAGATTAGCCTACGCCAATGCGGCAACAGCTACCAGGTTCAGGTAGCGGACCAGGGCCCCGGGATACCGGAAGAAGAACTGGCAAAGATTTTTGTCGAATTTTACCGTGTCGATACCGCGCGCAGCCGCGAATCGGGAGGCCACGGCCTTGGCTTGTCGATCGCTCGCCGCGCTATCCTGAAACACGGCGGGCAGATAGAGGCCAGCAATACCGGCCGCGGCCTGTTGCTGACAGTGACGCTACCTATCTATGCTGAAAGCGACTGATGCAGTCCGCAGGCCAGAAAAAAGGGCAGGAAATTTTTCACTTTTGGGTATCTGGTAAGCGCTTGAACAAGTGCTACCATTGCCCACTGCAGATTTAGCGAGTAACGACATGCTTGACATCAAACCGCTTAGCGCCGCGCTGGGTGCGGAGATCCAAGGCCT
>Ga0316191_10004856_pt1 | contig 10074 bp, 9 predicted proteins | sample Eddworburr2cm_MG_FD_204928 | JGI IMG/M metagenome (GOLD analysis project Ga0316191, IMG submission 204928) | Coastal sediment microbial communities from Maine, United States - Eddy worm burrow 2 cm | ecosystem: Environmental > Aquatic > Marine > Coastal > Sediment | place: USA: Maine | collected... | reverse complement strand
AGTGAGCCACCATTGTCCAGAATCGTCTCAAGGTCTCGGCGGGAATCGTGATACCAAGCTGGGGAATATCCCGTTCAAGAAAAGTACGGATGAAGTCCTCGCGCCACTCTATACTGGCTGCATCATCGATCGCGAGAAAAGACCGTGGGAATCCGCCGCGAATCCAAAGGCGGTCGCGTTGCTCATTGCCCACCTCGCCTATATCAAATCCCGCAAGATCCACAAACCCAATACGTCCTGCCAGAGACTCGGACACTCCCTTGATCAGTTGCGGAGAAGCCGAGCCAAGCAATAGAAATCTTGTGGGATTTTGGGGACGATCGACCAGCACCCTTAACAATTCGAACAGATCCGGTCGACGCTGCACTTCGTCAATGACCACCAGACCTGGTAATTTCTCCAGGACGCTCATGGGGGCAGACAGCCGGCGGGTATCTACCGGGTTTTCCAAATCGAAATAAGTACAGGGTTCCTGTTTTTCTATAATCCTTGCCAGGGTCGTTTTACCGCTCTGACGTGGGCCGAGAAGCGCTACAATGGAATGGACCCGGAAGGAACGCGCGATCTGCGCCAGGGCATTCGGACGTGGAATCATAAACCTATATTATCATTGAAAATCATAATGTCAAGTAAAGTTTTTCAAGGATTATAGGATTGGTGAATTTTAGGCCTCTCAACGAAAATAACATCCGCGTCATATTGGCTTAAAGCGTCGAACATTAAAGAGCATGGAGGTAACCAGCAACCCTGGGACCATGGTTGTGTCCCGGGGAGAGCCTGTCTATCAACGGCACCGGATGGCCGCCGGTCAGATTTGCCTGGACCTCATTCCGGCGGTGCATCCTCGCTGAGCCACGCCAGAAAAAGCTTGTAGCCGAGGGCCAGAATGATCGCGCCAACGAAAAGGCCAATGATGCCCGAAGTCATAAAGCCGCCGATGGCGCCAATGAAGATGACAATCATGGGAACATCGACGCCACGACCCATCAAAAGGGGTTTAAGAAAGGCGTCCGACATACCGACGAGAAGACTCCAGATCGCGAACACGACTGCTATGGGCGTACTGGCGATAGAAAACACATAGACAATAATCGGACCCAGGATCAATATGGTGGGAAGCTGAACCACAGCAAGGATCAGTACCAGCAGGGCCCAAAAACCCGCCCCGGGCACACCGACCACCAGACAGCCAAGCCCGGCCAGGAGCGACTGGATCAGTGCGACGCCCAGAATGCCCCGGGCAACACTTCGCACCGTTGCGCTTGCGAGTTCCGTTAACTTTCCCCCCCGCTCACCTGCCAGCCGCGTACCAAAAGCCAGCGCAACCCGACCGCCACCGGCGGAATTTGCAAGCAGAACACCGGCGATAATGATCGAAACCACGAACATCAAAATCCCGACCCCGGCACCGGCCGCAGTGGACAACAGCTTGATACCAAACTTTCCGAGCAGCGGTGTCAATTTGCTCAACGCAGCGCCGAGATTGTTGGAGCCAAGGCTCCAGTACCTGTAGATGTGCTCACCGAAGACCGGCCAGGACTTGACACTCTCAGAGGGTGGCGGTACAGCTATCTTCCCCTCGGCAAGCTGCGCCGAAAGATACTGTACCGTGTTGATGAGGGAATCGGAAAGCATAAAGGCCGGAACCAGCAGGATGATCAATATAATCAGTGTAATCAAAATTGCCGCCAGGCGGCGGCGTCCACCCAGGGCCGACTTCAGCCGTTGGTAGTTGGGGTAGAGCGCAACGGCAATGATGATGCCCCAGACGATCGTCCCAATGAACGGCTGGCTGATTTTGAAACACCAAAACAACACTAGACCGACAATACCTATATTGATGCCTACCTCGAGTGCCTTCGCTACATAACTCCTGTCGTTCGAAAGCTCATTGGATGTACTCATACTGTGTCCTCCCGCGCATTACATTTTTATGACTATTCGCTGTTAGGCAGTTTGAATGCTGTCTACTTTATATAGAGTGGTTAGATCAGAATACCAACTAAAAAAAGCATTCGATTATTGTCAATAATTAGCACACTCTGCAAACGCTGCCATAAATTATTGGCTTGTGAAAGACTAAATTTACTCGGCTTTGCGGCTGAAATACAGATTGGCTAATGCAATTAAGGAAGTGCCCACAATCAGCAGAAAGGATATGGCATTGATCACCGGTGTGCTGCCGTCCCGGACCTGGAGATATAAATTAATCGGCAGGGTGGCTTCGTAGCCTACCAGAAAAAGGGTGGTGTTGAAGTTTTCAAAGGACATTAAAAATGCCAATGCCGCCGCCCCGAAAATGGCCGGCCGCAAAAACTTCAAGGTTATATGCCAGATGACTTCAAAGCGGTTGGCACCCAGGTTCAGGGCGGCCTCTTCCAGGGTGCGGTCAAATTTTCGCAACCGCGCCGATACCACCAGGGTCACCAGGGTGGCAATGAATGAGAACTGGCCCAGCACCACCAGCCAGAAGCCGGGACGAAACAGTTCGATATCCAGATTCCAGCTGGTCTCAAAATAAGTCCCCAGCGTGTTACTGAGCAAAAGGATGGAGATTCCGAGAATCACCCCCGGGATCACCAGCGGGGCAAGCATTAAAAAGTAAAGCAGTTGTTTAAATCGGAAATCTTCCTGTTCGAACAAAAAAGCACCGCAGGTGCCGACAGCCGTCGAGAGCAGGGTCACATAAAACGCCACCTGGAAACTGACCCAGATACTGTCCAGGTTAATTCGATCGTGAAAAATTCCAACCCGCTGCTCTGAATTGGCCGTAAACCAGTCCAGGGTAAATCCTTTCCAGGGCAAGGACGGAAACAGGGAATCGTTAAACGCCAGCACACAGGTGACCAGCAGGGGCGCAAACAGAAAAATGAAATACAGGATCACATAAAACGTGAACAACCGGTTATATGTTTTGGAAGTCGGCAGCGTCCGTATCATTGCACAACCTTTTGCAGGTTCTGGCGGGTCAATTTTAATCCCAGCCAGACAACCAGCGACGAGAGCGCCAGCAGCAGAAAGCCAAAAGCTGATCCCTGGTTCCAGTTAAAACTGGCGATGAACTGGTTATAAATCTGTTCCGTGAACCACAAAGAGTTTTTGCCGCCCATCAAATTCGGGGTGAGATAATTGCCCAGGGTCAACATAAAAACCACGATCGATCCGGACACGATACCAGAGGTGGCATGGGGAATAATAATCTTAAACAGGATGCTCCACATATTGGCACCCAGATCGTAAGCCGCTTCGATCAGGCTGTCGTCCAGGCTCTCCAGCACGGAGACAATCGGAACCACCATAAAGAGCATGGAGGTGTACACCAGTCCTAAGATCATGGTGGCGTCTTTATAGAGCATCTCAACGGGCTGCTGCAGGACTCCCAGCCTGATCAGAAAATGATTAATGACCCCGCTTTCCCGCAGCAGAATCATCCAGCCGTAAACCCGCACAAGTTCACTGACCCAGAAGGGAAGCAGCAGCAAAACCAGAAGAAAACCCTGGAATTTTGGGGCCACTACTTTCGTTATATAAAAAGCGAGAGGAAGTGCTATCACAAGAGTCAGGAAGGTGACCAGAATAGAGTAAAGAGCGGTTCGCACAAAGGTAAGCCAGTAAATGGGTTCTTCAAAAAAACTTAAGTAGTTGTTAAAGCTCCATGTCATCTGCCCGTCGTCGGTTTCGAAGCGAAAGGACATGATCAGCAAATCGATATGGGGCAAGACAATCATCACCACCAGCCACAGCAAAACCGGCGACAAGAAAAATAGCAGTGCCCAGCGTTTGTTATTTGTCATGATAAAACGGGTTGCGAGTTACGTGTTACGGGTAACGGGTTTCGCGTTACGCGTGTCGAGTTGCGCGTGTCGAGTTGCACTTTACGGTTTAAGGTACTTTCAGTGCCGGCCGATAGTCATAAGGAATAAAACCGGTAATATTCCTTCCATCAATCCGAATTCCGCATTCCACCTTCCGAATTCAAGGGTATCTGTCTTCTGTCTTCTGTCATCTGTTCTCTGTCATCTGTTTTTGGCGAAACAGATTCCCGATTGCTCGTTCCACCCGATTTCAATTTTATCGTTCTTCTTGATGTAGTCGAATTGCCGGGTTTGCGGCAGGGCGATCAGCAATTCGGTGTCCGTCTCCCGAGGATGGGCCAGCAGTCTGCTGTTGGCGCCGTCAAAAAGAATATCCTTGACGACGACCTCAAACCGGTTCAGACCGGATAAACTCTGATCGGGCTGAATCTGCATGGCTTCAGGACGCAGAAAAAGATCAACCGCCATGCCTGCTCGCAGCGGTTCACGAAGCTTGGAACGGAATAGATTGCCCTCGGAGGTTTCAATTTCGGCGATCTTATCATCGCTCTGTCGAATTTTCCCCGACCAGGCATTGTTGTCACCGACAAACTGCGCCACGAAGGGGGTCTGCGGGTCATTGTATAAATTCTGAGGCGTGTCGATTTGTTCGAACACCCCCTTGTTCATCACCGCCACATGATCGGACATGACCAAGGCTTCGGATTGATCATGGGTGATATAGACAAAAGTGGTGCCGACTTTGGCCTGCAGCTTCTTCAACTCGACTTTCATCTGCTCCCGGAGCTTTAAATCCAGGGCACCCAGGGGTTCATCCAGCAGCAGGACGGTGGGATCGAGCACCAGGCAGCGGGCAATCGCCACCCGCTGTTTCTGCCCCCCGGACAGCTGGTCGATTTCTTTCTCACCAAATCCTGCCAGCTCCACTCTTTCCAGGATGGTATCAATCTTTTTTTCAATCACCGCCTTGGTTTCCCCGCGTCGCTTTAATCCAAAGGCAATATTCTGCTCCACATTCATCATCGGGAATAAGGCCAGGTGCTGAAATATAAGGTTGACCGGCCGTTTATTGGGAGCAATGCCCAGCATGCTTTTGCCGCGTATCTCGATGTTGCCGTCTGTCGGTTCCGTCAGGCCGGCAATCATGCGCAGCAGGGTCGTCTTGCCGCAGCCGGAGGGCCCTAAAATTGAAAAGAACTGGCCGTCCGGAACTTCAAATGACACCTTGTCCACGGCAACGAAATCTTTGAACGCTTTGGTAACGCTTTGGACCGATAGATCAATCTGCATAATTGCCCAATCTGGTTGGCCTCGTTTCCCGCTGGCACTATCACGAAAACACGAAAGGACGAAAACACGAAACGATAATTTAATTTCGTGCTTTCTAATTTTCGTGTTTTCGTGGTTATTTAAATCTTACAATTTAAAACTACAAATTTCCAAGGCTGCTACTTCGCGGCTTTAACCTTATCCAGAATTTTGCCTTCAATTTCTTCCAGCTTCGCCGGTACCGGCGGATACCACTTGACGTTGGCAATGGCCGACAGTGGAAAGCAGCGTTCAAAATTGGCGCGAATCGATGCATCCAGAAATTGGCCCGAGCCTTTGGAAGCCGTCCCGTATTTTTCAGCGTTGGTAAAAAAGGCTGCATTTTCCGGCTTCAGCATAAAATTAATCCATTTATAGGCGGCCTCCGTGTTCTTGGCCTTGGCCGGAATGGCAAAGGTATCGATCCATCCCAGGGCGCCGCTGCGGGGTGCCACAAAGTCAATGTTGGGATTTTCAGCATGCAGTTTCCATCCACCGTTATCCCAGGCCATGGCCACATGAACTTCGCCCGAACGCATGGACTGCAAGAGAGCATCTCCGTTGGTCCAGTAATTTTTAACAAACCCCTTGCCGTCGATCATGGCCTGACCGACTTTTTCCATCAATGCCTTGTAAGCCATTGGATCATTGTACTTGGCGAAAGGATTTTCCCCCATGGCGAACGCCAGCGCAATCAGGGTCGGCCTTTTGAGACGATAGCTGACACGACCATTATACAAGGCATTCAAGATGTCGGAATAATCATTGGCCTTGGGAGCAAATTTTTTGTTGACCACCAGCCCGGAAGTACCCCAGCAAAAAGGCACCGCATGGGGCTGTCCGTCGACCATGGTGTTTAACTTCACGGCTTCCAGCATCGGGTCAATAATCTGGTCCGTTTTCACCTTGGTCATATCGACGGGCTGATAAATTTTAAACTTTTCCTGGACGGAGGCGATGCGGTCCTGGCTGGGCTGTGCCAAATCGAAACCGGCGCCGCGGGTGGCACGCAGTTTGGCAATCATCTCCTCATTGTTGGAGTAAGTAACTTTGACGGTAATCCCGGTTTCTTTTTGAAATTTTTCAACCAGACTCTGCGGGGCGTAGCCTTTCCACGTCAGCAAGGATAACTCTTCTGCAGCGTATAGGTTACCCAAACCAAATACCATCAAGGTGGTAATGATCAATGAAACAACAATTACTTTTTTCATAATTACTTCCCTCCTTATCTTAGGGTTAAATAGTAGAGAAATGCCAAGCCGATTACCAGATCTTCAGAAAAGACGAATTGAAATGGATTGTTTGAACCAAAACGGTTCAAAACTGCTTCACCAAAACAACTTTCCATCCAAATGTCAAATTAAAAATGGATTAGCCCTGCTTTCCCTCGAAGAAGGAAAAGCTGATAGTCTAATGGTTTTAAATCCTTATTATCTTTGGGCTATAAGCTTGAAATTATCTTGCCGAAGAAAACTGTTTTGTGATAGAAGCGTTGGCCAACCGTGAATATCAAAACAATCATATGGGATTTCGATGGAACCTTGCTGCCCCTTGCGCCCTATGACAGTGAGCAGACCTTGGTGCTGTATAAACTGAATGAAACCGTTCCAAGACCTCCCTATATCGTTCGTGCCATTGCCAGATTATTGATAGGCGCCGACCGCCGGCAAATGCTGCGCAAAACGTTCAAACGGTTTTATATCCGGCTGATGAAGGGCACGCCGATAGCTGTAATGGACCAAGTCGGCCGGCGACTATCTGATAGAATCTCTCCCCAAGACCGGCAGGCCCTCGCGCGTCTTAAATCTGAAAACTACCGCATGGTGGTTTTAAGCTGCGGCACCGCGGAATTGAGCGAGCGAACCTTAACCAATGCTGGATTGAGGGATTGCTTTGAAACCATCGCCGGGAATTGTTTTAAGATTAGCCAGGGGCTTATCAAGGGGATGACACTACATGTAGCCAACCCGGTGGACAAAGTAAGATGGCTAACCAAAAATGGCATCTCTCCCGATGAGGCCATCGCGGTCGGGGATGGCTATACGGACATCCCCCTGCTGGATTGGGCTAAAATTTCGGTGCTGGTAGACAGAACCGGCAAAAAGAAGGCTAAATACAGACACAAGAATTACCGTTTTATATCTTCCACTTCCGAGATTCTGGATGTGTTGAATTAAGCGCGTGTTTAGTGTTTGGTATTTGGTGTTTAGTGTTTACTATCTTGATATTGTTTCATTTCAACTTATAGTGGTTGTCAAAAAAACGTTCCGTTATTCAAACGTTTTTCCCTACAACCACTTATACCAGCCGGAATGTTTTTATGAAAAGCGGTATAAACACCAAAAACTAAAAACCAAACACATTTGAGGGACGTGAAAAACGCAATTCGCGCACTGGTACTCAACGGTTAAGTGAGTAAATATTGATGGCAAAAAACCTGATCATATTCGACATGGACGGCGTTATCATGGATGTTTCCGGTTCCTACCGGGATGTCGTTCGCCAGACGACAAAGCTTTTCTTCCAACCCGCCCGGGCATGGGAAAAATTGCCGGAGCCCCTTTTTGAACTCTCCGATCTTGCCTCAGTCAAACAAAGCGGGGGGCTGAACAATGACTGGGATCTGACCTGCGCTGTCATCAATCTGCTGTATTCCCTGACCGCCCGGCCCACTATTTCCGAAAGCCAGGATCCCTGGACCCGGTGGCAGGAAACCTTGAGTCGAAGCGATGTCACCAGCATCGCCGAATTTTTAGCCTCGACGGATCAGCCGTTGGCTACCTTACTGCAGCATAAAGGCAAGCCCCAGGATGAATTCATATCAGGGTTGTACGCGGGCGATGTCGGCAGCGGCAACATCATTAAACAGATCTTTCAAGAAATCTATCTGGGATATGAACTATTTAAATCCACCTATAATTTGAAACCGAACTTTTACAACAGTAACGGCTACATTCTAAATGAAAAAGTGCTCATCGACCGGTCTGTTCTGGAGGTTCTCGGCCGGGATAATATGCTCGCCATTGCGACCGGCCGTCCGAGAGCAGAGGCGGAATATCCGCTGAGGCATTTTGATCTAAAGAAGTATTTTAATTTGATTTATACCCTTGATGACTGTCTCCAGGAGGAAAAAAGAATTCTCGAGGAAAAAGGAGAAAAAGTGTCGCTCAGCAAGCCCAACCCTTTTATGCTCGATGCCATCGCTGAAGGTTTAAAAGATAGATTCTTTGGCTATTATTATGTCGGCGACATGCCGGATGATATGCTGGCGGCTGCAAATTCTTGTTTCGGATTCAAAAGCATCGGCATTACCGTATCGGCGCCGGACAAATTGGCATTGGAGAATGAGCTGAAACGGGCTGGTGCGAATTACATGGTCGAGAACTTTGAAGATTTAAAAGGAATTATCCTTTGACAGGCAGCAAAACTGTCTTAGGTTTTAACCATGTCAACGTGTTGGTTTGGAAAGAAGGTATCAGGATGAAAGCGATTTCGGAACTAAGAAACGGCGAGCGGTTTTATTCTAAGACGCCCGTGCTGGTTGAGGACAAGCGTATCGGATATCGTTATGACGGCACAATGTTCAATTACAGCAAAAGCGGCATGTATCTGGAAACCGACTATGCCCCGCGCCCCAGCAGAAAAATAAGAATAAAAATCAAAAGCTTACCTGATTCTCCCTCTCCGCAGAACTACCTTGCCGAAGTCCGATGGCGTCAGCCGCTATCGAAAAAAGCGTCTACCTACGCTTATGGGATCGGTGTGAAATACTATTAATTTAAGCCCTCCATCATTCCAATTCGGGCGAAGTCCCAACCTATAGCTTTTCCGCCATTATTGACATAGACATGGAAGTGGTCTGATTGCTTCGGCCCCGGGAAAGGATTTCCTCGATGACCTCATTTTTTTGATCACCAACCCCGCCGATTTCGACCCAGCGCCCATAAGGAACTCTCACCTCTGTCTGTGCCCCATAGAATCTAACAACAGCGTCTTGGTCATCATCATACGCCATGCGGGGAACTATCTTTAGCAGGACATTCTCATTGGAAATTATGGGTGTGACGTCGAAACCGGTTTCAACAACTTGAAATATAACCGTATTCGCACCTCGCCCATACCGCCTGGAAAGATCCGGCCAGCGTTCATGGTAGGGGATTTCTTTTCCGGCGACAATATAGGCCGCCTGACCCGTGGTGGCAATAACAGCGTGTTCCGAGAAGTTCGTCCGCTGACGCCGGCCCTCCTCGACGGAAATGTCCGCCCCGTCTTTCCTCCTACCGCCGGTGGCCGCATGCCAGTCATCACCGGAGACTCGACCCCGGACTTTCGCCGAGCCGGCCTCGCCGGTTCGCTGCTCATAGAATCGAACCCTGATCCTCACCTGCTCCAGTGGTTTATCAAACTGGTCCAAATAGGCGCGCACCCGCTGGATGGCGTCCGGATTATCAACAATGACCAGAGAATTTACCCGCTCACTAACGGTAACAGAGCCGTCCGGTGAAAGCATACTTTGAACGATCGGCGCCAATTCCCTGGCCCAGCGATACTTAATCCGGATGACGGCCACATCCTTGGCCATACAGATGCTGCCAAAGACCACAAATACAAATACAACACAGAGCCATGTAATGGGTATGGGGATATATTTTCTTAATTCAATCATTTAGCAACTTTAATAGGCAACGAACGTCCAACATCGAACGTCCAACGTCGAACATCGAATAATGATGTCGCTCCGCTCTGCAATTTTTTTTCATTTGTTTTCATAAATCCAATGCCAATCATTGAATGACTATTTCTGTTTCTTTTCAACCGTTTAGATACTCGTCACGAAAATCTTATTAATTCTTCGATTCCTGTATAATATCATTTTTAGCACCAAATGGACAAAAACAAATAGACGCTTGGGGACTATATTCCAGACAGGCATTTTACATGACGCCGGGTT
>Ga0316191_10004854_pt1 | contig 10077 bp, 11 predicted proteins | sample Eddworburr2cm_MG_FD_204928 | JGI IMG/M metagenome (GOLD analysis project Ga0316191, IMG submission 204928) | Coastal sediment microbial communities from Maine, United States - Eddy worm burrow 2 cm | ecosystem: Environmental > Aquatic > Marine > Coastal > Sediment | place: USA: Maine... | reverse complement strand
GCACGCCGGCTCATCGCAGTGCCAGCGATCACGTTTTCACTGGTAGCCTCCTCCATGAACCCCTCGGGCGCGATGATGCGCATGTTTTCAGCGACGACACCCTCGCTCGTCAACACGCCCAGCACGCCCCCAAAATGATCAATGTGGCTGTGGGTGAAGATCATGGCGACGATGGGCCGCTGGCCGAGATGCTTGCGCGCGAAAACGAACGCGGCAGCAGCCGTCTCCCGTGCCGTCAGCGGGTCGACGACGATCCAGCCGGTAGCGCCTTCAATAAGGGTCATGTTGGAAAGATCGTAGCCGCGCAACTGGTAAATCCCATCCGTGACCTCGAACAGGCCGTGGATATTGTTCAGCCGCGCCTGGCGCCACAGGCTGGGATTGACGCTGGCGGGAGCTTCGCCCTCGATGAAAGCGTTGGCCGGCAGATCCCAAACGACTGAACCTGTTGCCGAAACAACCCGCAAATCCGGCTCAGAAGCGATCAGGCCGCGGGTTGCATCCTCGAAGTCCCGGTCATTGCCGAAATCGACTTCCTCCAGGACAGCTCTGTTTGCCTCGGCAGTGGCCTCGGTTGGCGCCGTGTGGCCTTGCGCATCGGCGTCCGGAGCATACGGCGGCGGGCTGTCACAGCCGGCAAGGAGCAGAACAGTCAGAGCGCCGCACAGAAAAACGCTCGTGGCGTGCTGCGCAAAAATCACCTCGCTGGGACTGATGACTACTCTGGAGAAGCGTTCCAACATCGACCTCTACTGATCCTTGACCCTACTGGGCCGACACCTTGCGGATGTAATGCCTGAGCCCCAGCAAATCCTCGGGGCTGAGTTCGGCAAAAGCCGGCATACCCATTTCTCGCCTCGCGCCGTCACTGAGGACGGAAGCAAAGGCATCCTGCGACAACACGACAGCTGAAGCACGTAGATCCGGCGCCGCGCCACCCGACACCGCCACGGGCCCGTGACACAGCGTACACCGCCCCTTGTAGATCGGCTCCCCCCGCGCGGCCAGCGCCTCATCGACGACAAAATCGGGGGCGGCCAAAGGCCGTGGAACCACAGGCTCCGGGCTACGGGGCATTTGCAGCTGCCCGTCCAGTGAAAAAGTCACCAGGCGCCGCGGTTGGGCCTTGTATGCCCAGCCATGCTGGGCCGCTACGGAGCCGCCGAGTGCGACCGCGGCGCCGCCCCAACCCACCAGGATCGACAGGTACTGTTTACCGTCGATCGAGTAAGTCACGGAGGGCGCGGAAATCCCGAGACCGAGCGGAAACCGCCATAACTCATCGCCGCTGTCTGCAGCGTACGCCACCAGGTCGCCATTGGCCTGGCCCTGGAACACGAGATTACCGGCTGTCGTCAGCGTACCGGCATTCCATATGCCGGGGGTGGGCCGCTCCCAGACCAGTTTCTGAGCGACCGGATCCCAGGCCTTCAAGGTGCTGGCCCCGCTGTCGGCCGGCGCATCACCGCCGAAAACGTTGATGCCGGGTTGGAAGGCCCAGTCGGGCGACCGCCAGGCCTCCAGATCGATGCCGCTGTCGTCGTAAGGCATGCCCCAGTCGATAGCCGGGATATAAACCAAGCCGGTTTCGGGATTGTATGACATGGGGTGCCAGCTGTGCGCGCCGAGTGCACTGGGATAGATTTCCTCGTAATTATCCTCGTAGCGTGCACCCGGGCTTTCAACGGGGCGCCCGGTCTCCAGGTCGACGTGTGTGGCCCAGGTAACGCGGGCAAATGGCTCGGCCGAGACCAGCTTGCCAGTGGCGCGGTCGATCACGTAGAAAAAGCCATTTTTGGGCGCGTGCATCAAAGCTTTCACCGTGCGGCCGCCGATATCGAGGTCGGCCAATACCAGGTCCATGTTGGAGTTGTAGTCCCAGGACTCGCCGGGCACGGTCTGGTAGTGCCACAGGTATTCGCCGGTATCGGGATCAAGCGCCACGATAGAGCAGAGGAACAGGTTGTCGCCGCCACCCGGGCTGCGGATCTTACGGTTCCACGGCGAACCATTACCGGTGCCCACATAGAGCGCATCGAATTCCGGGTCATAGGTGATCCCGTTCCAGACGTTACCGCCACCTCCGAACTGCCACCACTCGCCGGTCCAGGTCTCAGCGGCCATTTCCATCGCTTCGTTTTCAAACCCCTCTGCAGGATTGCCCGGTACTACGTAGAACCGCCAGGCCTGTTCGCCGGTTTCGGCATCGTAGGCGGTTATGTAGCCTCGCGCCGCTGTCATTTCGCTACCGCCGTTGCCGATCACGACTTTGCCCTTGAAGACCTTCGGGGCGCCCGTAATCGTATACGGCTTGCCCGGATCCAGCGTCATGGCGCTCCACAGCTCTTGGCCCGTGTCCGCGTCAATGGCGATCAGGCGGCCATCAATGGTTGCGGTATAGACCTTGCCGCGCCAGAAGGCCAGCCCACGGCTGTAGTCCCACATCACGCGCAGACGTGGGCCTGCGTGCTCTATGACGCGCGGATCGTACTCCCAGAGTTGCCGCCCCGTAGCTGCGTCCACCGCGTGAACGACATTGTAGAATTCCTCGAAGTACATGACGCCGTCGACAATCAACGGCGTGCCGGGCAACGAACGGGCGCGCGGCAACTCGACGAACCAGTCCACACCGAGTTCGGCCACATTTCCGCTGTTGATGGCGGACAGGGGGCTGAAACGTTTTTCGCTGTAGGTGCGCCCATACGCCAACCAATTCTGACCGCTCGACTCGTCGGCCAGCGCGGCATCGTCAACCACCGTGGCCGCGACCGGGACAGCTACGGCCGGACTCTTTTCGACGGGAACTTCTTCCCGGCAGGCCGCAAGGAATGAGATAAAGCCGGCGAGGGTGGTCAGCAGTAGCCAGAGTTTTCGTTTCGGCATGGTCTTGTTTTTCCTCCTCAGAAACTGCGCACTAGGGATCAGCCCCGCATTAATTTAACACAGCGCAATCATTTCACGACTGTGCCGCCCTTGGGGAAAGTCGGGGTGGGTCGCTCAACCTGTTTTTGGTTGCAGGTCGCAATCGAGATGACCGTGATGAACCCGACCAGAACCAGGATTCCACCGGCAATCCGGGCGGCCAGCGACTCGACGCCGAATGCAATGGAAAGGCCGCCCATCAGGCACATGGAAAGGATTGCGACGAGCTTGACGCGACAGGTGATGCATCGCTCGCGCTCCCAGTTGCGGATCATCGGCCCGAACGTGGCGTTGGCCAGCATCCATTGATGCCATTTTTCCGACGATCGGGCAAAGCAACCCGCGGCCAGGAGGGCGAATGGTGTCGTCGGCAACAGGGGCAGGAATATACCCAGGACGGCGATGGCGAGAAACAGGAATCCACTGACACGATAGATCATCATGCTGGAACTCCGGAACCGGTGCGCTGGCGCGTGTGGTTAAGCGTCGCCCGGCGCGTCATCGAAAAACTCTACAACACCGGTTTCCAGCGAGTATTCGGCGCCCACGATCAACAGGCCATGGTCCCGGGCCAACTGTTCCAGCAGCGCCGAGCCCTGGCGCAGGTGCCGGACCGAAGCCCTAATGTTTTCCCTGACCGCGCAGCGCATCAGGGCGTCGCGATCTACCAAGCCGGTTTGCTCCACAGCGGACTCAACGCCCGGCAGGATGCTGCGCACGATGAAACCGAGGTTGGGTGAACGGTTTTCCGACGGACGCTCCAACTCTTCCAGGGCTGCCTGCACAGCCCCGCACTGCGAGTGGCCCAGCACGACAACCAGGCGCACGCCAAAGCGATCGGCCGCAAACTCTATGCTGCCCACCTGCGAGGGCGCCACGATGTTGCCGGCCACCCGAATCACGAAAAGATCGCCCAGGCCCTGATCGAAAACCATTTCGGCAGGCACTCTCGAGTCGGAGCAACCAAGCACGATGGCGAAGGGCGCCTGATCCGCGACCAGTTCCTTGCGTCGCTCATGTTCCGTAGCCCGGTTGCGGGCTCCCGTGCCGGTCACGTAGCGGACATTGCCTGCCTGTAATCGTTGCAGCGCTTGTGCTGGTGAAAGGCTGTCAGTCACTGGTATTGCTCCCGCCCCGGCTGCTCACGGCATGGCCTCGCCAGGGAAATTGACCTCCAATCCGGTCCCTGCCGGATCGCTGAAAAACAATTGGGTGAGCTGGAGTTCCGGTACGTGGCTACTGCGATAGCGGATGCCGTGCGCTTCCAGCCTGGCGAGAAATTCGTCCAGGCCCGCCGCCTGAAAAGCCACGTGATCCAAGTGGCCGCCGCCTCCGCCGGCCGTGCAATCGGGGTCCAGCGACAAGTGCACCAACGGTCGATCCGCGCAATACAACCAGTGTCCATGGCCCGAAAAATCCGGCCTGAACCCCTCCTCGAGACCCAGCACGGCGCAGTAAAAGTCGCGCACCTCTTCCAGCAGCGCCTGTGGCGCCCTGATATTGATGTGATCAATACGCATGTGATCTCTCCACTTCCGACCTTGGCCCCAATCGCTGCATCGAGTTCCACGACGTGACCTCCGCTGCGTAGGATACCCTGCTCCGCCCCGAATATCGCTGCACCCTATGCCGCGATTTACCTGCGCTTCAGCCGGCGCCGCAGTTGCTCGAGCGCCCGCAACTGGGCCACCGCTTCCGCCAGCTTGGCCTGCGCCTCGGCAATTTCCATGCGTTCCGTCCGCGACAGCAGCTCGCGCTCCGCCTCCGCCTTGGCGCGACGGGCCGCGGCTTCGTCGATATCATCGGCGCGAACGGCCGTATCCGCCAGAACGGTAATGACGTGTGGCATGACTTCGAGGATGCCCCCGCCAATGACAAAGGTGATTTCTTCCTGGTCCGCTTTACAGATGCGCACCACACCGGGTTTCAGGACCGTCATAAGCGGTGTATGCCGGGGATAGATGCCCAGCTGCCCTCCGGCACCCGTTACCACGCAGCTCGTTACCTCTCCGGAAAACAGCTGATGGCGGGCAGAGACAATGTCACATTTGATCGTGTTTGACGCGACAGACACGAAAGAACCTATTCCGTCTGCTCGACGAAGATGAGTTCATCGGTTTCGAAACCCAGTTCCGCGGCCCGCTCGACGAAGCGACCCCTGATTTCGTCGCTGACGGTCGGTGTGCGCGCGAGCAGCCACAGATAAGAAGTGTTCCACCCCGAGACAAAGGCGTACTGGTAGCCCTGTTGGTCCAGCTCGAATACGACGTAGGCGCCGTAAAACGGACCAAAAAAGGAAACCTTTAAAAAAGCCAGGTCCGCGCTTTCAACAAAGTAGGCTTTACCCTCGGCTTCGCTCCAGGCACCCTCTGCCGCTGAATAACCCCGGTTGATGACGCGCACGCCGCCGTCATCGCGCGTGCTGTACTCGGCGGTGACCCGCGAGAGGCCGCGCTCGAAGGAGTGATCCAGGCGAGCTATCTCATACCACGTTCCGAGATATCGATCCAATTCAAATCCCTGCACAGGCCGCACGCCGTCGGGTATGGTCAGGCACGCCGTCAGAAGCCACGTCAGCAGCAAGCTCAGAAGTATCCAGTATGCGTTCCGCTTCATATCAACTGGCAGGACATCAGGCAGTATCGTTCACGCGCCAGGAATCCCCCCTGGCCATAGAGCCGTTTGGCGCGTTCGTTGTCTCTTGCGACCTCGAGGTGCAGCGCGACGACGCCGAGCGATGCCGCTTCCCTTTTCAAGAGGGCCAGCACGGCGCCACCGATACCCTGGCCACGAGCCTCCGGCACAATGAACAGCTCGTCGATGAATGCATCGCGACCGCGAAACTCGATGCTGTAGCCAAAACACAGCGCAACATAGCCGACCACCCGGCTACGAAATCGAATTAACCAGACCCTGCCCCAGGATGACTCGGTTTCGAGCAGGGGCGCAATGGCGGCGTTTCGCTCCGCATCGGACATGACGACGTGCTCGAACTCGTGATACGCCCGCACCAGCGGCGCGAGAATATCGCTCAGAGAGCGATCGGCAGCCTGCAGATCGATATCGGTCCAGGTCAAGTCGCCGGGCCTCCTTCCTTGCGCAGCATCAGCGCCGAACGCTTGCAGCTCGCAACCAGTTCGTTGGCCTGATTGAAGGCCCGGTGCTCGAAAATCACGATGCCGTTTTGCGGTCGTGATCTGCTCTCGCGCAGTTCAAGCACTTCCGATTCCACCCTGACGGTGTCTCCCGGGAACAACGGGCGGGGAAAACGGACTTCATCCCAGCCGAGATTCGCCACCGTCGTGCCCAGGGTTGTGTCGCCCACCGATATTCCCACCATGAGGCCCAGGGTGAAAGCGCTGTTAATCACCCGGGTACCAAATTCAGTGTGCTCGCGGCAGTATTCTTCATCGAGGTGAAGGGCCGCGGGGTTGTGGGTCAAGGCGCTGAAAAACAGGTTGTCTGCCTCGGTCAAGGTGCGGCGAACGGCATGCTGAAACACCCTCCCAACGCTGAACTCCTCGAAATACAATCCACCCACTGCGGTCTCCATGTGCAAGGCCATCCAAACCGCCGCCTGCAGCCGACGGTGCTCATACCATTGTAGTGGACGCTGTGCGTTCATGGCGACAACCGGCGGCCCCGCGGTGAACGGGGTTCGGGTGTCCGACAGCGGCCTGATGCCATTGTAGCAGCGGATGAATTTAATTAAGTGTATAATTAATTCCCGCAGGCAAACCCGACCCGTTATGGGCTGCGAATCCCTTTTCGATTGGTGGGAAGACAGGCATGAGCCAACTCGACAGCAAACTCTCCTCCGCAGTAGGGCGTCCGGCCAGGCGCCCCGGGCCGTCCGGCGATACGGACGTCCGCGAGCGCATCCTGGATATGTCCGAATACCTGTTTGCCACGCAGGGGTTTTCTGCAACATCGATGCGGCAAATCGCCGAGCGCGTTGACGTGACCGCAGCCATGATCCATTACTACTTCGGCAACAAGAAAAAGTTGCTGCAAGCGGTAATGGAGCGGGTACTCGAACCACTGGCAGGCGGGATGGCGTCATTGGCGCAGCGCGGCGAAACATCTGTCCGGGACTTGACCCGCCTGATGTTTACCATGGCGGCCGACCACCCCTATCTGCCACAACTCATCACTCGCGAGGTATTTCTGCCCGGCGGCACCATGCAAGCGGAGTTCCTGGAGCACTTTGCCCCCCGCCTGGGCGGGCGCCTGCCAGGCTTTCTGCAACGTGAGCAACAAGCTGGGCGCCTGGCGGCCGATATTGATGCGCAGCTTACGGCCGTACTGATTCTCTCCTTGTGCTTCTTTCCCTTTATTGCGCGGCCTGCTGCCGAGGCAGTGCTCGGGGTACGCTACGACGAAGACGGCTTGCGGGCGCTGTCGGAACACATCGAAAACCTGCTTGAACGGGGACTGAAGTCGTGACCCACCTAAAAGCACTCCCATTGCTGACACTGACGCTGCTGCTTACAGCCTGTCCGGGGCCACAGGAAACGCTACTGGTCGGCACACTGGAGCGTGACCGCATCGAGATCAAAGTCGAAAGCAGTGAACCCATTCTTTCGCGCCACGTGCTCGACGGCCAGGCCGTCAGGTCCGGTGACTTGCTGATGCGCCAGGACCCCTCCCGTCTGCGGGGCCGACTCGACCAGGCGCTGGCTCAGCGAGACCAGGCTGCAGCCCGGTTGGCCGAATTACAGCGGGGGCCGCGCCAGGAAGCCATTCGTGAAACCCGCGCCAGGCTGGCTGCAGCCCAGGCCCAGACCGTCAACGCGAAAGCCGAACTGGAGCGCGGCCGCGATGTGTTCAACCGCGGCCTGTCCAGCCAGTCGGCCCTCGACCAGGCCGAAACCCGCTGGAAATCAGCCGTGGCCGAGGAGCAGGCCGTACGCGAAGCGCTGCAGGCCCAGGTGGCTGGTACGACAAGGGAGGAACTGGACCAGGCGAGCGCTGCGCTGAGAGCGGCAGAGGCGCTGCTGGCCCAGTTACAGCTCGATCTCGACCGCACCGAGCTGCGGGCCCCGGTGGATGGCATCGTCGACAAACTGCTTTTCCAGGTCGGCGAGCGGCCACCCATCGGAACCACCGTCGCCGTCCTGTTGGACAGCGCGCGCGTCTTCGCCCGCTTCTACGTGCCCGAATCCCTGCGGGCTGAAATCGTTCCGGGGCGTCGGCTGCAGGCAGCCATTGACGGCGTCGACGAGACTTTCACCGGCACCGTGCGTTGGGTTTCCAGCGATGCCAGCTTCACGCCTTATTTCGCATTGACCGAGCACGACCGGTCGCGCTTGAGCTACCTGGCAGAAATGGATCTCCCCGATGCCAGCGAAGTTCCCTCGGGCACCCCTCTCGTGGTGGAGCCCAAGCAGAAATGAGCGCCTCATCCCGGCCTCCGCAACGATGCCCAGCTCAGTAAAACCCCAGGCGAAGCCCCTCGAACAGGACCTTGGACTGGCCATCGAGGCACGGGGCATGAGCAAAGACTTCGGCAAGGTCCACGCGGTCCGCGAGCTCGACCTCGACGTACCGAGAGGCCGCATCTATGGCTTCCTGGGCCCTAATGGTTCGGGCAAGTCCACGACCATCCGAATGCTCTGCGGACTGCTGACGCCGACGGCAGGCGCCATCTCCGTGTTGGGCTTCGAGATTCCGACGCAGGCTGAAGACCTGCGGCGCAAAGTCGGCTACATGACGCAAAAGTTCTCGCTGTACGAAGATCTCACGGCACTCGAGAACTTGCAGTTCATGGCCAATATTCACTCGCTGTCGCGATCGCTCAGACGCAGCCGCATCAGCGCGGCCTGCGAACGCTTCCAGCTCGAAGCGTTTCTGCAACAGCGCGCTGAAACCCTGAGCGGGGGCCAACGTCAGCGGCTGGCTCTCGCCGCCGCGACGCTGCACCAGCCCGAACTGCTGTTCCTCGACGAACCGACCAGCGCGGTGGATCCGGATAACCGCCGCGCTTTCTGGGAAACCCTGTTTGACCTGGTCGCGGAAGGTACGACCATACTGGTTTCGACGCACTACATGGACGAGGCCGAGCGCTGCCACTCACTGGCCATACTCGACCAGGGCCAACTGGTTGCTGAAGGCAGCCCGGGCGAGCTGGCCCGCGCCATCGACGCGCGCGTCGCCGTGGTCGAGTCACCGCAACCACGCCGTGTTCGCAAAACCCTGCAGGAGAGCGATTTCGTGCTGAGCAGCGCACAGATCGGCAACACGCTCCGCGTGTTGGTTCGCAAGGACATACCCAACCCGGCAAGCGTGATCCGGGCCGCGATCGAGGAGGCCGGCCTGCAGGTGGTCAGCGCCGAAGATGCCGAACCCAATCTCGAGGATGTGTTCGTCGCGGCAACTCGCGCCAGGAGGGGGTCATGAGCTCGGCGCAGCGCATTTTCGCGGTGATTCGCAAGGAAGTCATCCAGCTGCGTCGCGACCGGCTCACCTTCGGCATGATCCTCGGCATACCGACCGCACTGTTGTTGCTGTTCGGTTACGCGATCAACATGGACCCCCGCCACCTCGATGCAGCGGTGGCCGACCTCTCCGGAACCAGCGCCTCGCGTCAATTGGTGATGGATCTCTCGCAGTCGCAAGTCGTTCATTTCAAATATCAGGCCGGCAGCGCGGCGGAACTGGAGACGTTACTGCGCGACGGCAGGATCAGTGTCGGCCTGTACGTGCCTGCCGACTTCGAGCGGCGCGTCCTGCAGCCGGAGCGAGCCGCGGCGCAGTTGCTGATCGACGGCTCCGATACGGTGGTTCAAAGCGCTGCGGCACGGCTCGGGCAACTGCCGCGGACTTCACCTTACCAGGACCAGCCGCCGCTGCTGGAGGTTCGAACCTACTACAATCCAGAACGCCGATCTCCGGTGAACACGGTCCCCGGACTCATCGGCGTCATCCTGACCATGACCATGGTCCTGTTCACCGCCGTTGCCATTGTGCGCGAACGCGAGCGCGGCAACCTCGAACTGCTCATCGCGACCCCGGTTAGAACGTTCGAGCTCATGGTTGCCAAGATCATTCCATACGTGTTGATCGGCCTGGTGCAGGTCAGCCTCATCCTGGTGCTCGGACACCTGCTTTTCCAGGTTCCGATTCGCGGCAGCCTGCTCGACGTCTACTTACTGG
>Ga0316191_10004853_pt1 | contig 10077 bp, 5 predicted proteins | sample Eddworburr2cm_MG_FD_204928 | JGI IMG/M metagenome (GOLD analysis project Ga0316191, IMG submission 204928) | Coastal sediment microbial communities from Maine, United States - Eddy worm burrow 2 cm | ecosystem: Environmental > Aquatic > Marine > Coastal > Sediment | place: USA: Maine | collected... | reverse complement strand
CGAAAGCATCATTGATGCCGCGTTTACGATTCTGGAGACAACAGGTTTTCGTTTCCTTCAGGAGGAGAGCCGGCAGCTGCTGCAAAGCGCCGGGGCTGATACGAGCCGTGACAATGGCATGATCAGACTTGACAGGGATCTGGTGACTGGAAAGTTGGCCGAAGCGCCTGCCGGATTCGGACTGCGCGCGCGCAATCCCGATCGCAATCTGCACATTGGTGGTAACAACATTGTCTTCACATCAGTCGGCGGTCCTGCTTTCGTCAGCGATCTGGATAAAGGTCGCCGTCCCGGTACCTATGAAGAAATGTGCGACTACCTGCGGGTAGTACAAAGCCTCAACATCATTCACCAGGAAGGTGGTGGCTGTTTTGAACCGATGGATTTGCCACCCGAGTCGCGACATCTTGACCTGTACCTCGCGCAGCTAACCCTGATGGACAAAAACGCGCAGGCCTATGCACTGGGCCGGGCAAGAACAATTGATTGTCTTGAAATGACCAGCATCGCGTTAGGCATCGAGCGCGAGGAGTTGGAAAATGAGCCCACAGTCCTCGCAATCATCAACACGAACTCGCCGATGCAGCTGGATATTCCAATGACAGAAGCGGTGATCGAACTGGCACGCGCGCGCCAGGTCAGCTGCATCACCCCGTTTACCCTTGCCGGCTCCATGAGTCCGGCAACCCTGGCCGGCACGCTCGCACAACAGACGGCAGAAATCCTGGCCGTCGTCACCCTGGCGCAGATCGTCCGACCCGGGGCGCCGGTAATGTACGGTGCGTTCGCATCCAATGTCGACATGCAAAGCGGCGCGCCCGCACTCGGCACTCCCGAATACACGAAAATGGCGTTCGCCAGCGGCCAGATTGCACGCCGACTGGGCATCCCCTTCCGCTCCAGCAATACGACGACATCTAATTGTGTCGACGCCCAGTCCGCCTATGAAAGTGAGATGTCGCTGTGGGGCGCAGTGATGGGACACGCCAATCTCGTGAACCATGCTGCCGGCTGGCTGGAAGGCGGCCTTTCGGCTTCATTCGAAAAACTGATTGTCGACGCAGAAATGCTGCAGATGATGGCCGAGACTTTGAAACCGATTACGGTTGATGATGATGAACTCGCGCTTCAGACGATTGCGGAAGTGCCGCCCGGCGGACACCATTTCGGCACTGCTCACACACTCGCCCGGTATGAGAAAGCTTTTTACGCACCTATCCTATCCAATCGACAGAATTTCGAGGCCTGGCAGGAAGCCGGCAGTATCGATACCGCCAGCCGTGCAAATACGATATGGAAGGCGCTGCTAGGCAATTACGAGAAGCCGCCAATTGACCCGGCAATCGAAGAAGCGCTTATCGGCTATGCCGCCAAACGCAAAGAAGAAATTGCAGGAACTACTAACTAGGAATCCAGATGCGCCCTACATTGAACGTCCTCCGCGACGAACAGATTGCAGATATTCTGAATGAAGCCAAACGCCTGATGGCTGAAGTCGGAATGGAAATTCGTGGCACAGCGCTGAAGCAGCGCTTGCTTGACCACGGATTGAAAACAGATGCGAGCGGCAAGCGAATACTGTTTCCGGCAGACGTTGTCGAGAAGGCGATCGCGGATGCGCCCTCGTCTTTCACGCTCTTTGATCGTGACGGAGAGCCTCATGCAGAGATCGGCGGCAACAATGTGCATTACGTGCCCGGATCAAGCGGCCTGAAGATTCTCGATCATCGTTCCGGTGAGACGCGTCTTGCCAACTCTACAGACTTCATTGAGTACGCACGTCTGTGCGACGGACTCGATCACATTGCCTACCTGGCGACTGCGTTCTCGACGAACAAGGATATTGAAGCGCGAGTCTCCGACGTGTGGCGCTTGTACATGACATTGATCACCTCGAAGAAACCGGTCGTCTCTGGCGCATTTGGCGAACACGGTGTGCCGCGGATGGCTGGCATGATGCAAATGTTCCGCAACGACCGTCCGCACCTGATCGCAAAACCCATGTCCATTTTCACGATCACTGCCACCGGCAACTTCCGCTTCGGCGAGGACTCCTGCCAGAACCTTCTGGATTGTGTTGAGGCCGGCATACCGATTGAAGTTGTCCCGGTAACACTCATGGGACTCATCGCTCCGGTGACCCTCGTCGGCGCATTGATCTTTCATTGTGTGGACGTACTGACCGGAATCACAATGGCGCAGATTATTCGCCCCGGCGCACCAGTCATTTTTGGCGGAGCGCCGGCTACATTTCATATGAAGGCGGCAAGCTCACCAATGGCTGCCATCGAGGCACAGCATCTCAACGTTGCCTATGTTGCGATTGCAAAAAGTCTCAATCTGCCGACCCAGGCCTACATGGCCCTGTCGGACGGAAAGTTTCTGGACGCACAAGCGGGTGGCGAAACCTTTTCAAGCGCTCTGCTTGCCGCAATCGCCGGAATCAATTCGGTATCAGGCCCGGGCATGCTCGACTTCGTGCTGACTTTCAGTTTGCCCAAACTCGTGTTTGACAACGAGGTCTGTGGACAATCATTGCACTTCGTTCGGGAAATCGAAGTACTGGACGATCTGCCTATCGACGATATCGTTAATGACCTGATGCGCGACGATCATCTGATTACCAGTCCCCACACATTGAAACACTGGCCTAACGAGCTTTATCTGACTGACCCGGTGATTGACCGTGAAAATCGTGAGTCCTGGGAAAAAGCCGGTGCAAAAGATTTGAACCAACGCGCCATCGATGGCGTAGAAGAGAGATTGGCCGCCTACCAGCCGATCGATACCGACCCGGCCATCGATCAGGCAATGCGCGACATCGTGACCGCCGGTTTAGAGAGCCAGGAAAAACTACCAGATTTGCCCCCGCCGCCGGCAGCCCAGGCATCGAAAGCACCTGCTGGCCGACGCGGTCGCGCCGGACGGAGGCGCAGTCGCACCTAGAACACGGTGAATCTCAACCATCCCGGATTGTTGCAGCGCAACTCCTGCACTCATTCGGAACTGCAAAGCTGATCAAGCAGACCTTCGACTTCCGGCAGGGCATCTGGCGGGATGGCAACCGGAGCCAAGCCCCTGTCTGCCACGGCATGTTGAAAATCGATTACAAGCTCATCACGAATCGCTTGTTGCACACTACTCTGCGGAATCCTGCGCGCAACAACACCGACTGCCCCGTCTCGCAAGGTCGGCACGATATCGTAAGCGACCTGCGCGTACAGATTCGCCGGCAGCAGCGAAGACTTCTCATTCTCAGTCAACATCTCGTAAGCCTGTTGATCAATCCATCCGATTCCAACCGGACCCCCGAACAGCCGGCCCCGAACCTGGCCATAATTCTGCAATGCAAGAACGCGACCATGCATCGCGGCTTCGTAAAACCAGTAGGCGGCATCATTCAGCGACAAACTTGCGGCCGATGATAACTGGCTGTTGCCGAGGTCAAGATCACTGATTCTCTGCCCATGATTTAGCCATTCAAGGGCAAGCGATTCGTTCACCTGGTAAGCGCGCATAACATGCATCGCGCCAAGAACCGCCATGGCAGCTGCGTCTCCCTGCTCGGCGAACCCGTGTAATGTAGCTTCACCGAGGTTCTCGTAGGCACTCATCGGAGTACCACTAACTGACACCTGCTCTATTCGCGCCATGTCCTGCAGTACTTCCGGAAGTTGCTCGAACTGTTCGAACGTCAGACAAGCTTGCTCATCGACCTGTGCCGCGCCTGTCACTTCCCGGTCCGGATCCGGCGCTTCCCCAACTTGTTGACTCTCAGGCTTTACCGATATATCGGCGGGCGTTTCAGGTGCCAATGCAGCTGTGGAATCCTCATTACTCTTGAAGTATTGAAAACCAAGTAACGCCAGTGTCAACACGACGATCAGTGCAAGAATCTTCGGCAAGCTCACATCAGGCTCTTGATTGCCGCGATGTCGCCGGGACCGGTCCGACAGCAGCCGCCAATCAACTTCGCGCCGGCATTCTTCCATTCCGTCACATTGAAGTCGCTATCGAAATCGCAGGCCCTGCCCGACCAACTGTTATCTTCTGCGTGATAGATCTCCCCGGAATTGGGATAGACAACGATTGCCTTCTGCGGTGCAACCCGTCGAACTTCCTTGATCAATGAGCTTACGAATTCCGGCGGCGTGCAGTTGATTCCCAGGGCCGGAACATCAGGATGATCTGCGAACAACGCCGCCGCTTCCGACAGCTTCGTACCATCGCTGATATGACTCCCGTCGCGACACGCGAAGGACACCCATGCCGGCGTTTTTACCTGCCGCAGCAACTCTGATAGCACCTTTGCTTCCGTAAAGTTCGGGATGGTTTCTACTGCCAGTACGTCCGCACCACAGTCATCCAGTACTGCCAGCCGCTGTTTGTGAAACCTCCGAAGTTCATCTTCAGAAATACTATATATGCCCGTATATTCAGAACCATCATGCTGCGTCGCGCCGTACGGGCCGATGCTCGCGGCCACCAGCGGCAACGACTTTCCGGATGGATTCGAGTCGAGGAACTCCGTTCTTGCGGCAAGGGCCAATGCGACGGCGCTGGCGATCAGACGATCAGCCTCTTCCGCAGTCTTCCCCATGGACATAAATCCATGGCGACTTGCCTGGTAACTCGCGCTGATGATGCAGTCCGCGCCTGCGTCGAGATAGGCTCGATGGGCGTCGATGATCGCTTGTGGATTGGTGTCCAGGAGCTTCGCAGACCACAGATTGCCATCGATATCGAAACCCATGGACTCCAGTTGCGTTGCGAAACCGCCATCGAGAATGATGACTCCCTCTTCACGCAATGCCTCTTCAAATTTGTTCATCTGTCACGCACGCTGCCATACTTGGGGCTGATTTCTGTTCTGCAAAGATAACAATATGATTAATCGTCGTGAATTTATATCTGCGGTCGGGGCTGCGAGCCTCATATCTACGACAGTGCGCGGCGCCGAGACACTTATCAAGCCGCCGCGTCTACGCCCCGGTGACAGAGTCGGGCTGGTCAGTCCGGCAACAGCGGCGTTCGAAACAGAACCAACCAAAATCTGGGTGGACGCGCTTGAGTCCCTGGGCTTCGAGGTCGTGCTGGGCGACAACTACTACGACCGACACGGCTATTTTGCGGGTGAGGACGCGGCGCGTGCCAGCGACATTAACAAGTTCTTCGCCGATCCGGCCATAAAGATGATATTTGCCCGTGGCGGTTGGGGCGCACCGCGAATTCTGCCATTGCTGGACTACGACATGATTCGCGCAAACCCTAAAGTCTTGCTTGGATACAGCGATGCCACTGCGCTGATCACTGCGGTGCATGTAAAAACCGGGCTGGTCACATTTCACGGGCCCAGCCCGTTGAACACCTTTTCTGCTGAGCACTTCAGGCGCGTCGTCATGAATGGCGAGCATTACACGATGAGCAATCCAACATTCATTACAGAAAACACACTCGTGCAAACCGAAAACCGCGTGCAGACGATTCGAGGTGGAAAAGCGACTGGCCGCATTCTTGGCGGAAACCTTTCATTGCTGACCGCGATAACGGGTTCTGAATATTTGCCCGACTGGGAAGGCAGCATCCTGTTTATCGAGGACGTTGATGAAGCGGTGTATCGGATCGACCGGATGATGACTGAATTGTCCCTGTCCGGTGTGCTCGGAAAGATCAGGGGTTTTATCTTCGGCAGATGCACTGAATGCGACCCTTCCGGCAGCTTTGGGTCATTGACGATGGAAGAAATGCTTGCCGAGCATATCGCGCCACTCGGCATCCCCGCCTTCAGCGGCAGCATGATCGGTCATATCGATGAGCAGTTCACGATTCCGCTCGGAATCGATGTCGAATTGGACGCGGATGCAGGATCGATCAGAATGCTGGAACCCGGAGTTATCTGAGCAGACCGCAAGTTCCCGGACGGCTTACAGACTGCCCGTTATTGCACGGCGAGGTCAGTTGCAACTAAAGCGAGCGATTCCGGTCGATATTTGTCTGCAAATCGGTATATTGAGCGACCCGCTACAGGGCGGCATTCGTTGTTGCATCTCGATACAAAGCGAACCAACTGCTAAAAAAAATAAACCGAAAAGGATAGTTCATCAAAGTCATGCACGTCGTACGTTTTTCAATTATCTGGCTGGCCTTCGCATCCAGCGTTGTCCAGGCTCAGGGTGGTCCGCCCGGAGGTCGCGCGGTAACCGTAGAAAGCATGGTGGTGAACCCGCAACCGCTGGCAACGTCAGTACATGCAGTCGGCACGGTACTCGCCGATGCTTCCGCCACCCTGCGAGCCGAAGCCCCGGGACAGGTCCTTCAGCTGCATTTCGAGGATGGGCAAAAAGTTTCAAAAGGCGATCGCCTCTTTTCGATTGAAGCGACCGTGCTTGAAGCTGAGGTCAATGAATCACGTGCGAATGTCGAGCAAAGCGAGGCCGCCTACAATCGTGCGAAGGAACTCACCAAGAACCAGCTGATTTCTGCAACTGACTACGACACTGCCCGCGCTAATTACAACGTTGCAGTCGCGCGCCTCAGCTCATCGGAAACACGTTTATCGAAAACTGTCATACGGGCACCGTTCGATGGCACGGTGGGATTACGCAAGATCAATGTTGGTGACTATGCGACGATCGGCCAGGAACTTGTCGATGTTGTTCGCCTCGACCCGTTACGCCTGGACTTTAATGTTCCTGAGACCTTGCTGGCCCTGGTAAAACCCGGGCAGAAAATCGATGTCTCGGTCGGAGCATACCCGGGACAGTTGTTTGCAGGCGTGATCACGGCAATCGCACCATCCATCGATGTCGCTGGTCACAGCGTGGCCATTCGCGCGCGGCTGCCTAATCCGGAAATGAAATTGCGCCCCGGACTTTTCGCACAGGTCAGCATAACAATGGGCGTGAGGCCTGATGCCTTGATGGTGCCGGAACAGGCTATCTGGCCAATCGGGCAGGACAAGACGATTTTCGTCGTCGAAGACGGCAAGGCCATACAGAAAACCATCAGCATCGGTCAGCGGAATAACGGTCTTGTTGAAATCCTTAGTGGTCTGTCGGCTGGCGACGAAGTGGTCACCGCCGGCCAGATGAAGATATTTAGCGGAGCCGCTGTTAACACTATTCCGGCAATCGGCGACCGGAACCAGTAACGAGCCATGCAGCTATCTGACATATCCATCCGACGGCCGGTGCTCGCGACCGTCATGAACATCGTGATTCTCCTCGTCGGTGCCATCAGCTATGACCGCTTGGCCGTGCGCCTCGTGCCGAACGTCGACGTGCCTATTGTGACTGTCGCAACCTCATATCCCGGGGCCAACGCGCAGGTCATCGAATCGCAAATAACCAAGCCCATCGAGGATGCGCTATCCGGCATCGAGGGAATTGATTACATACAGTCTGTCAGCCGGCCGGAACTTAGCCAGGTGTCCGTTCGATTCCGACTTGATCGGGACGCGGATGCGGCCGCCGGTGATGTGCGTGATCGCGTTGCACAAGCGAGGGGGCTGCTGCCCCAGGAAGCCTTTGACCCGATCGTGCAGAAGCAGGAAGCCGATGCGCAGCCGATTATCTACATGGCATTCACCTCCGACCGTCACACGCTCACAGAAATTGCTGACATCGCGACGCGACTGGTAAAGGATCGTGTGCAGACCATACCCGGCGTCGCACAGGCAGTCGTCTTTGGTAATCGCTTCGCGATGCGTGTCTGGCTCGATCCCGATCGCCTTGCCGGCTACGAACTCACACCACTGGACATCGAGAACGCACTGCGACAGCAGAACGTGGAGGTTCCTGCGGGCCGAATAGAAAGTAATGATCGCGAGTTTACCGTCCTGGCAGAAACAGATCTCAGCGAACCGGAAGAGTTTGAGCAGATAATTGTCAAGAAGACCGACCAGTTTCTCGTACGACTGGGCGACGTAGCCAGAGTCGAGCTCGGTTCCGACAACGCCCGATTTCGCGCCCGCGCCAATCGCCGTAACGGCGTCCCACTGGGAATCATCAAGCAGGCTGTCGCCAATCCACTGGACATATCCGTGGCTCTGCGAGAGATGCTGCCGCAGATCACACGAACGTTGCCGGAAGGAATGAGTGTCGAGATCGCGTTCGACACGACGATTTTTATCGAGGAATCGGTCAACGAAGTTTTCAAGACCGTACTCGAAGCCATCATTCTCGTTGCCATCGTGATCTTTTTGTTCCTGCGCAACTGGCGCGCCGTGATCATTCCGCTGGTCACGATCCCCGTGTCGCTGATCGGCGTTTTCTCTTTAATGCTGCTGTTCGGATTTACGATCAATACGCTGTCGTTGCTGGCGATGGTTCTCGCGATTGGACTGGTGGTCGACGATGCCATCGTGATGCTGGAAAACATCTACCGGCACATTGAAAACGGCGTGCCTCCATTTGAAGCGGCGCTGAAAGGCAGTAAGCAAATAGGATTTGCGATCGTGGCCATGACACTGACGCTGGCGGCTGTCTACCTGCCCTTTGCATTCTCAACCGGGCGCAGCGGCATGCTGTTTGTGGAGTTTGCATTGACGCTGGCTGGCGCCGTAATTGTTTCCGGATTCACTGCGCTGACCTTGTCTCCGATGATGTGTTCGAAACTGCTGCATCACGAAGAGAAACACGGTCGCTTCTTTGAATTCGGGGAAAGGATACTCAGGGGTATCGATCGTGGTTACAGCCGGGCACTCGACAAGGTGCTCAATCGCCGTGGCGTAGCGTTGGTCACTGCAGCACTGGTCATTGTCGCAATGGTCACTATGTTCATGGGCCTGCCACGCGAACTCGCACCGCCGGAGGACCAGGGCATCGTGATCGGCTTTGCGACCGCGCCGGAAGGCTCGACGATTGAATACTCCAATCGATATGCGATGCAGATCGAAGATATCTTCGATTCTGTACCCGAACAGGTCAGATATTTCCTTATCGTCGGATTCAATGGTGTCACTTCGGTGATTGGCTTTGTCGGCCTGGATCCCTGGGAAGAGCGGGATCGCACCTCGCAGCAGATTGCACAAAGTTTATTCCCGCAGTTCATGGCCGTGCCCGGACTGATGGCATTCCCGATCACTCCGCCACCGCTTGGACAACGCGATTTCGGCCAGGCTTTGAATTTTGTTGTGCAAACGACAGGCACCTGGGAAGAGCTTGATCAGACAGTGCAGAGGTTACTGGCGAAAATGGCAGAGAACCCGCAACTGACCAACCCGGATTCGGACCTGAAGTTGAACAAACCCGAGCTACGAGTGGACGTCGACCGGGAAAAGGTTGCCACTGTCGGCGCAAGCGTGGATGCCGTTGGGCGCACACTGGAGACAATGCTGGGTGGGCGAAACGTCACTCGATTCAAGAAAGGCACGGAACAATACGATGTGATCGTGCAGGTCGAGGATGCATCAAGGCGAACCCCCGGAGACCTGAGCAACATTTTTGTTCGCGGCACAGACGACACAATGATTCAGCTACAGAACCTCGCAACCGTTACAGAAACCGTGGCGGCGAAGGAGCTCAATCACTTTAACAAGTTGCGGGCAGCGACCGTCAGTGCCGGACTGGCGCCCGGCTACCCTATGGGTGACGCGCTGACATGGATGGACAATGCGATCAGCGAAGTCACACCGAACGCACTCTACGACCTGGCTGGCCAATCGCGTGAATTCAGGGAGTCAGAATCCAGCGCGACCTTGTTGATGGTACTTGCCCTGGTATTCATTTATCTCGTGTTGTCCGCACAATTCGAGAGCTTCATCGATCCGCTGATCATCCTTGTTTCCGTACCGCTTGCAATGTTCGGCGCGTTTCTCTGCCTGACTGCGCTAAATTACGGCAATGGACAAGGCTGGTGGAATTTCGCCGGCTCCTGGAATATCTATACCCAGATTGGCGCCGTCACGCTTGTTGGCCTGATTTCGAAACACGGGATCCTGATCGTCGAATTCGCCAACCAGCTGCGCGAGCTCGGAAGAGACAAGCGAGAGGCCGTATTGCAGTCCGCGTCGTTGCGACTGAGGCCAATCCTGATGACGACCGGCGCAATGGTCCTTGGCGCCATACCGCTGGCATT